>Ga0163209_1000098_pt1 | contig 33374 bp, 27 predicted proteins | sample Kivu_160m_FD_113538 | JGI IMG/M metagenome (GOLD analysis project Ga0163209, IMG submission 113538) | Freshwater microbial communities from Lake Kivu, Western Province, Rwanda to study Microbial Dark Matter (Phase II) - Kivu_160m | ecosystem: Environmental > Aquatic > Freshwater > Lake ...
CCAATGGCATCGGCAAGGATAGCCTGGTTGGCCCGCGGAAGCTTGCCGTTCTTCATGAAGCCGGCCGGGCTGCTGACGCCGATAAGCGTCCCGACGCAGTCGAACATATCGAGGAAGAAGAAGACGAAGATGACCGAAAAGAAACCGGTGTTGAACGCCCCGGCGATGTCGAGCTTCAAGAACGTGGGAGCGAGGCTGGGCGGCGCGGCCATGAGGCCGTGAAACTTCACGATGCCGAGTGGGATTCCCAGGAGAGCAGTGGCCAGGATACCCAGGAGGATGCCTCCTCGGACCTTCCAGGCCATGAGGATCGCGGTGATGACGACACCGAACAACGCCAAGAGAACCGGCGGGCTGGTGATGTCGCCCAAGCCGACATAGGTCCCCGGCGACGAAACGACGATTCCCGCATATTCGAGGCCGACCAGGGCGATCAAAAGGCCGATGCCGACGGCGATGGCGTGCTTCAAGCTCTCGGGAACGGCGGCCACGAGCTTGCCGTAAAAGCCGGCCAGAGAAAGGATGATCTGCGCGACGCCGGAGATGAAGACCGCTCCCAGCGCGACCTGCCAGGAGTAGCCCATCGTCCCGCAGACGACGACGGCGAAGAAGACGTTGTGGCCCATGGCCGGCGCCTGGGCGATGGGGTATTTTGCGAGCAGGCCGGTCAGGAGGGTGGCGACGGCGCTGGCGAGGCAGGTGGCCGTCATGACCGCTCCCTTGTCCATGCCAGCGATCGAAAGGATCGCCGGCTGGACGAAGATGATGTAGGACATGGTCATGAACGTCGTCGCACCGCCCAGCAGCTCGGTCCGGACGGATGTCCCGTTTTCGGTCAGCTTGAAAAAACGGTCGAGTCCATTTTTCATGGGTCCCTCCGTTCGCGGGATGTTCAGTACTTGACCAGGCTGAAAATATCGACCTTCGGATACGCCTTGCGAATCGCCTCCACGCCTTTCAGGAAGCCGAGCTCGATCACCGCCCCGAAGCCCAAGGACTCGCCCTTCAGGAGCTCGACCAGCTTGATTGCGCTGATCGAGGACGAGCCGGTCGCGATCAGGTCGTCGATGATGACGGCCCGCTGGCCGGGGCGGATGGCGTCCGCGTGCATCTCGAAATATTCGACGGCGTACTCGTTGGGTGCCTGGACGCAGACCGTTTTGCGCGGCAGCTTCCCCTTTTTCCGGATGACGTCGACTCCCAGCCTGAGCTCTCGGGCTACCGGAGCGGCGAAAAGATAGCCGCGCGATTCGATGCCGATGACGATGTCGGGCTTTTTCTTTTTGGCCCAGGCGGCGAGCTTGTCGACGACGAAATTGAAGCCGGCCGGGTCATGGACCAGGGGGGCGATGTCCTTGAAGCCGATGCCCGGCTTCGGAAAGTCCTTGACCTCATAGATCAGGCTTTTCAGCTGTTCGATGTTCATGACGTCCTCTCTTCCATTCAGCGGTCGTGAGATGATCCCCCCCCCTTCCCTCCCTTGGAAAAACGATGGCCGGGAGAATGATGCTCCGGACCGCGGGGGCGGATTGAGAAACGGATCTCGATTTTTCGCCGCTCGTCGTCCATGACCTCTATCGTGACGATAACGGCCGGTATGGCGTAGGGGATTTTCTCTCCCCACTCGACGACGACCACGCCCTCGCCGATAAAATCCTCGAAGCCCAGATCGGCGACATCCGGGGCGCCGGCGAGTCGGTAGAGGTCGAAATGGTAGATCGGGACCCTTGCCTCATATGCATTCATCAGAGTAAACGTCGGGCTGCAGACCTGATGGACGCTCTTAAGGCCGAGCCCCGCCGCTATGCCTTTGGCGAATACGGTTTTGCCCGCCCCCAGCTCACCGATGAGAAAGACGACCTCGTCGCCCTTGAAGCCGCGGGCCAATTTTTTGGCTATCGCCTGCGTAGCGGAGGCGGAGCGGGAGATCACCACGCTCCCTCCGGTCGCTCGCAATGACATTTCAAGTTTCCATCTCTTTAAACGCCTGCGGCAGGTATTTAATGAGGTCACCGGCGACGAGAGCCCGCTCCCCCAGCGCCCGCGCCCCTATATCGCCGCTCAGGCCGTGGAGATAGACGGCCGCCAGCGTCGCGCCGAGAACGTCCTTCTCCTGCATGATGAACGAGGCGATCATCCCGCTCAGGACGTCTCCCGACCCTCCCGTGGCCATGCCGGGATTGCCGGTTGGATTGACAAAGACCCGGCCGTCGGGCGATGCGATCAAGGTCCGGTAGCCCTTAAGAACGAGATAAACTCCGAGCCGCGAGGAAAACTCGGCGGCCAATTCGAGCCTGCGTTCTAGGACCTCCTCGTTCGAGAGGCCGACGAGCCGGCCGAACTCGCCGGGGTGCGGTGTGAGAACAGCCGGCTTGGGCAGCGACGTCAATGCGTCGAGGTTTTCGGCCAGGATGTTCAATCCGTCGGCATCGATCACGACGGGAACCTTGAGCTTGGGAAGGAGCGAGGTCACGAGCGCGGCCGTCGGCGGCTGGGTCGAGAGACCGGGCCCAATGAGAGCCGCGTTTTTTCCCTTCATGAGCTTCAGGATTTTCGGAAGGGCTTCTTCGGACAAGCTGCCCTGCGGCGTTTCGGCCAGCGGCTCGGTCATGAGCTCGACCATCGACCGGGCTACTGCCGGCAGGCAGCTTTTGGGAGTTCCGACTGTGACGAGGCCCGCTCCGGTCCGAAGCGCCGCCCTTCCGGCCATCGCGGCCGCCCCCGACTTTCCGACCGACCCCGCCAGAATGAACAGGTGGCCGTAGCTCCCCTTGTGAGCATTCCTCTTCCTGGGCCGAAAATATTGACACAACGAGGCTCTTTCGAGAAGCTCGAGCTTCAGCCCGGGATGGTCGAACAGATAGGGCGGGATGGCGATGTCGGCGATGACAAGCTCTCCGACGAATTCTTCGGCCGGCGGAAAAATGTGCCCGATCTTGGGGGCCGCCAAGGCTACCGTCAGGTCAGCTTTGATCGCCGGACCGATGACAAGATGCGAATCCGATGACAGTCCCGAAGGGATATCGATCGCGATCGTGAAGCCCCTGGCTTTGTTGATATCTTCGATGGCCGCCGCATAAAGGCCTTCGGCCGGTTTGGCCAGCCCCGTTCCGAAGATCGCGTCGATGATGAGCGCGGCGTGCCATAATTCCATCCTCCGCTTTTTCCAATCCGAGGCGGTCGGCGTTTCCGCGATCTCGACGCCCATCTTTTCCGCTATGCCCAGATTCAGAGCGGCGTCCCCTTTCACCTCGTCTTTTTTGGCCAAAAGAAGGACCGTCGGCCTCGCACCTTTGGCGAACAGATGCCTGGCGACGACAAAGCCGTCCCCGCCGTTATTCCCCTTGCCGGCGACGACGACGATGCTCAGGCCTGCGGCATCCGGGAAGCGCTCCAGGATCGCTTCCGTGACGCGGATTCCCGCATTTTCCATGAGGACGGGACCCGGGATGCCGATGTCCTCGATCGTTTTCCGATCGATCACCCTCATCTCGGCCGACGTGAGGATTTTCATGGCCTCTCCTTGATCCGGATTCTAGCATAAAATTGATTTGGGCCGCTATTTTATGCTAATTTATATGTTCCTTTTCGTAAAAATACGGATCTCTTCAGGAGGTTATTATCATGTCCATCAAGGTCGGCATCAACGGATTCGGCCGAATCGGGAGGAACCTGTATCGCGCATCTTTAGACCATCCCGAAATCGAATTTTTGGCCGTCAACGACATCACGGACGCCAAAACTCTCGCCCATCTGCTGAAATACGACTCCGTTCTCGGCGGCTTCCATCAAGACATCAAGGCCACGGCGGACTCCATCGTCGTCAACGGAAAGCCGATCAAAGTCCTGGCCGAGAAGGAGGTCGGAAACCTCCCCTGGAAGAAGCTCGGCGTCGACATCGTGGTCGAATCGACGGGGAAATACACGAAGCGGCCCGACGTGGCCAAGCACATCGAGCAGGGCGGAGCCAAGAAAGTGATCGTCTCCGCGCCGGCCACCGACCCCGACATCACGATCGTCCTCGGCGTCAACGAAGAGACTTATGACGGCGCCAAGCACCACATCTTGTCCAACGCCTCGTGCACGACCAACTGCCTGGCTCCCGTGGTCAAGGTCCTCCATCAGGAATTCGGGGTGGAGCGGGCTTTCATGACCACCATCCACGCCTACACGAACGACCAGAAGATCCTCGACGCCCCGCACAAGGACCTCCGGCGCGCCCGGGCAGCCGCCGTGTCCCAGATCCCGACGACGACGGGCGCGGCCAAGGCGGTCGGCCTGGTCATCCCCGAGCTCAAGGGCAAGATCGACGGCATCGCCATCCGCGTCCCCACCCCCGACGTCTCCCTCGTCGACTTGGTCGCCATCATGAAAAAAGACGTCGACGAGAAAGCCGTCAACGAAGCTTTCAAAGCCGCGGCTGCGGGCAAGCTCAAGGGCATCCTCCAGTTCACCGACGAAGAGCTGGTCTCGGTCGATTTCCTGTCCAACTCCCATTCGGCCATCGTCGACGGCCCGTCGACCAAGGTCATCGGCAAGACGCTTCTGAAGGTCATGGCCTGGTATGACAACGAGTGGGGCTATTCCTGCCGCCTCCGCGATCTCATCAAATATATTGCTAAGTGAGGGGGTCTGCCATGAGGTTCGTCGAAGACCTGGACGTCAAGGGCAAAAGGGTCTTTGTCCGGGTGGACTTCAACGTCCCCCTGAACGATAAGGGCGAGATCCGGGACGATACCCGGATCAAGGCCTCGCTGCCGACGATCAAGTATCTCCTCGGCAAGGGGGCGCGGCTCGTCCTTGCCTCGCATTTCGGCCGGCCCAAGGGCAAGCCCGACCCCAAGATGAGCCTCAAGCCCGTCGCCGATCGCCTGAGCACGCTTCTGGGTCGAGAGGTCGCCTTCGCCCCTGACTGCGTCGGCGAAGAGGCCGACCGGCTCAAGGCCGGCCTCGGGGACGGCCAAGTCCTTCTTCTCGAGAATGTCCGTTTCCACGAGGGCGAGACGAAGAACGACCCTCAATTTTCCAAAAGGCTTGCCGCCGGCATCGATATCTTCATCAACGACGCCTTCGGGTCGAGCCACAGGGCCCACGCCTCGGTCGTCGGGATCGTCGATTTCGTTCCGGTCTGCGCCGCCGGCTATCTCATGAAGCTCGAAGTGGAATACCTCCGCAAGGCCATCCACTCCCCCGCCAAGCCCTACGTCGCGATCCTGGGCGGGGCAAAATCCGAAGACAAGATCCCGGTCATAGAAAACCTGTTGAACAAGGCCGATACGATCCTCATCGGCGGGGCCATGGCCTACACGTTCCTCAAGGCGGAAGGCTGCGGAGTGGGAACGTCCCTTGTCGAGCCGGACAAGCTCGAGACCGCTCGCCGCATCCTGGCGACCGCCAAGGAAAAGATGGTCGAGTTCATTCTGCCCCTCGATCACGTCCTGACGACGTCTATCGAGTCGGGGGTGGTCTCGAAGACGACCGATGCCTATCCCTTCCCCGAGGACATGATGGGAGTGGATATCGGCCCGAAGACGATCGCCCGGTATTCGGAGATTATCTCCAAGGCCAGGACCATTGTCTGGAACGGGCCTCTGGGAGTATTCGAAACGCCGGCTTTCGCGGCTGGAACCGTGAAGATCGCCGAGGCCGTCGCCGGCTCGGGGGCCGTATCGATCATCGGCGGCGGCGATTCGATCGCAGCCGTGGCCAAGGCCGGCGTCAGCCATAAGATCAGCCATATCTCGACCGGCGGCGGGGCCAGCCTGGAATACTTGGCGTACGAAACCCTGCCCGGCATCGAAGCTCTCGAAAAAAAATAGCATGCACCACAAAAAACCTCCTTTCATCGCCGGGAACTGGAAGATGCATATGACCGTCCCGGCGGCCCGGGCCCTGATCACGACGGTGGTCGAAGCGAGCCGAGGCTTGTCCGAGGCGGAGATCGTCGTCATCCCGCCTTTCACCGCCCTGCCCGAAGCGGCCAAGCTTCTTCGGGACACGCCCGTCGAGCTCGGCGCCCAGAACCTTCACTACGAGGACAAGGGCGCTTTTACCGGCGAGATCTCGGGCCCCATGCTTGCCGATGCGGGCTGCCGGTATGTCGTCATCGGCCATTCCGAGCGCCGGCAGTATTTTGGAGAAACCGACGGAACGGTAAACAAGCGGATCTACGCCGCGTTCCGCGCCGGGCTGAAGCCGATCGTCTGCATCGGGGAGACGCTGGAGGAGCGCGAGGAGGGCCGAACGTACCGCCGCATCGACGCCCAGCTCCGCGACGGGCTGGCCGGGCTCTCCCTCGGGCACTTCGCCGACATCGTCCTGGCCTATGAGCCTGTCTGGGCCATCGGCACGGGCAAGACGGCCACCCCGGCCCAGGCGGAGGAGGTTCACGCCCATATCCGGGCGCGGCTGGCGGAAGGCTATGGAAAAGAGGCCGCCGATTGTGCTATAATCCTCTACGGCGGCTCAGTGAAGCCCGCCAATTCTTACGCCCTGTATAGGGAAAAGAACATCGACGGATTCCTCGTCGGTGGCGCTTCTCTGGAAGCGGAGACGTTTATCGGAATCGCGAAAGAGGCGATCAAGGCGTATAAGGAAGTGCAGTGAGCGCGTTAATCACGATCATTCATGTCGTCATTTGTCTGGTTCTCATCGTCGCCGTGCTGATGCAGTCCGGCAAGGCGGCCGACTTGGCCGGAGCGTTCGGCGGCGCCGGCAGCGCCACGGCCGTCGGGGCCCGCGGTCAGGCTTCGATCATGGCCAAGATCACGGAGGTCTGCGCGATCCTCTTCATGTTCACGTCGCTGGGGCTGTGGGTCCTATCCGGCAAGTCCGCATCGTCCGCCGTCAAGGATCAGGCCGCCCCGGCTAAGGACACCGCTGCGACCACGGAAACGAAAAAGGAACCGAGCCCGGCGGCTCCGACGACGGCACCGGCCGCCGCGGGCGAAGAAAAGAAGCAGCCCGAGGCCAAAGCCGCGGATAAGAAAGCTCCCGAAACGCCGGCGCAGAAAGCGCCCGCGCCGGAAGCCCAGAAGAAATAGATCCCTCGCTCTCCAGGCTCTGAATGCCGAAGTGGTGGAATTGGCAGACACACTAGCTTGAGGGGCTAGCGAGCCTTACCCGCTCGTGGGGGTTCAAGTCCCCCCTTCGGCATTTCCTCCGACCCGCTCGATGACCTCCCCCGTCGCCTTGTTCTTGAGGATCCGCTTTGTCCGGCCGTCCGGCATGCGCTCTACCTTGATCAGGACAAAACCATCTTCGGCCGAGCCCGTCTTCGGTCCCGCGCCGTCTTTTTCCGCCGCCCGCCATTGCTCGAGCTTGACCGGTTCCCATTTTTTCGAAACGGCCGACCGGTAGCAGGCGTCGATGACCGCGTTGACCACGTAGCCGTCGAAGAACGTTTCCATGGGATCCCGGCCTTCGTCTAGAGCGTCGAACATGTCGGCGAACATGTGGACGTAGCCCAGCTCGTGGACTTCGTCCCCGACGGGAAAGAGCCAGCCCTTATCGCCCTCGGCCTTCTCGGCCACATAGCCGCCCTGGCCGACGGCCGTGAACATCTCGAATCCCGTCCGCAGGAAATGGTCGATCCAGATCGTTCCCTCGGTGCCGGCGACTTCGTCCCGCAGGTCCATGCCGCCCCGGAACGTCCAGCTGACTTCGAACTGGCCCAGGGCGCCGTCGGCGAACCGGATCAGGCCGATCCCCGTGTCCTCGGCGGAGATCGGATGGACCATCGTATCGGCCGTGCAGACGACCTCGACGGGCTTGATGCCCTTGCCGATAAAATTGCGGATGATTTCGATGCAATGGCAGCCCATGTCGACGATCGCGCCGCCACCCGCGATCTCCTTATCCCAAAACCAGGCGCTGTGCGGCCCGGGGTGAGTCTCGCGGGAGCGGACCCAGAGGATTTTCCCGAGCGCCCCGTTCCGGACCGAAGCCAGGGATTTCAGGGTTTTCGGCGTATAGACAAGGTCTTCGAGATATCCGGCGAAGATGCCCGCCTTGTCCACGGCTTCGAGGATCTCCAGCGCCTCCGCGGCGTTCCGGCCAAGAGGCTTGGTGCAGAGAACGCTCTTCCCGGCCCGCGCCGCCGCGAGGACGGCTTTCTTATGGAGGTTATTGGGCAAGCCGACGACGACGACATCGGTTTCGGGCGATTCGACCGCCTTGCGGATATCGCTTGTCCAGGAGGGAATCTCCCATTTCCGGGCAAATGTATCGGCTTCGGCGTCCGACACGGCGCAGACCGAGCGGATCCGGTCTCGGCCGCGCAGGCCGTGGATGGTCATGGTGTAAAACGTTCCTATCAATCCGGCGCCGAGCAGAGTAATGTCATGCGCTTTCTTCATGGCGGTCATCCTCCTTCAGCCGGTCCCGATGGAGAGCGCGGGGGCCGCGCCTCAGGCCCGGGAAGCGACCCAGAGCGAGAAATCCGTCTCGGGCATGGCCCCGGATATGCGGTCGATCTCGGTCCCCCGGCGGACGACGACGAACGTCGGGACCGCCTGGATCCGGAAGGCCGAGGCCAGCTCGGAGTTCTCCTCGGTATTGACCTTGATGACCATGAGCTCGCCGGCGCGCCTCTTGGCCAGGCTTTCGACGATGGGGTGCATGCGGTGGCAGGGCATGCACGTGGGCGAATAGAAGTCGATGAGGAGCGGCAGGCCTCCCGCTTGGATGAGCGCCGCGGCCTGGGAAGCCGACGGCTCGAGGACCTGGCCGGGCACGGGGAGCGCGGCCTTGCACCTCCCGCAGCGGACCGCTTTTCCTCCGGCGTCCAGTGGATAATTGTTGGTCGTCCCGCATTCGAGGCAGCTGATTTTTACCTTTTCGCTCATCGGTGGTCTCTTCCTTTTTGCCCTTGATGGGGCGGCTCGGTCAGGCTTTCGTCGCCCTCATGATCTTGACCCGCTTGGCCTCGGGGAATTTCTCGATGGCGTAGCGCAGAGTCGTCCTCGGGATTTTCGGCCCGTTTTTCAGAAGAAACTTTTCGAGCCGGGAGGAGTCGGTTTTGCCCGCTTCGCGAAGAAGCCAGCCGTTGGCCTTTTCGATCAGGTCGTCATCGACCGAGAAAAGCTTCCGGGCGATCCTGTATGTCGGGTCGAGGTGTTTGCCGCGGCGGGCCAGCTTGATGAACGAGACCGCCGAAGCCCGCTTGACCCAGCGGTTCGGATGGTCGGTCCATTTCGTGATTTTGGGGATGAGGTCGGGATACCTCTCGAGAAGAGGGCCGAGGCTGTCGGGACAGAGGACGTCGACCGAGGCCCAGTTGTCGCAATAGTCCTGGGCCAGCCATTTCTTGATGACGGCGAAGTGCCGGCGGTCGAGATGCCGGCTGTACTTGAGGAAGATCACGGTCGCCAGGCCCTTCGCCTCCAGGTATTTGTTCGGCAGCATCAGGTCGCAGAGCTCGACGGCGTCCATGACCGTCCAGGAGTTCCGCACCGATTGGTAGAGGTTTTCGGCGATCTCCCGGTTCTCGCTCGATGAAAGTCCGAGTGAAGAGATCGATTCCTTGAAATAGCGCTGGGCTTGGACGGCCCTCTCCGGATTGGCCTTGTCTTTCAACAAACCCATGGCCTTCCGGGCCAGGCCTTCCGGCGTGACGAAAAGACTCCCCTTTTTAGCCCCGTCCCTCATGGCCTCCTCCTTCCGGATAAAAGGCTAGCGGCGCGGAGCCTTGGCTCCGGACTGTTCCTTCTCCCGGTTGAGCTCCATGATGTCGACGTCCGTCTCGGAATCGCCGATCAGATGCTTGCAGAAATAGTCGGCCCGGATCCAGAAGAAGTAGTCGGTCATCGTCCCGTAGCCGTGCCGCTGGCCGGGGAGCAGGACGAAATCGAACCGCTTGTTGGCCTTGATCAGGGCGTCGGCCACGCGGAAGGTGTTGGCCGGGTGGACGTTGTTGTCCATGTCGCCCGTGGCCAGCATCAGCCGCCCCTTGAGGTTCTTGGCCAGCTCGGAGTTCTTCTCGATCGCGTATTCGAATTTGACCTTGCCGTCCTTGTCGACGACCTCCTTGACGCCGTGGTGCTTTTCGCTCCACCAGCGGTTGTAGATGTTGTTTTCGTGGTTGCCCGAGCTTGACACCGCCACCTTGAAGAAGTCGGGATAGACGAGCATGGCCGCCGTCGACATGAAGCCGCCGCCGGAATGGCCGTAGATGCCGACCTTGTCCATGTCGATGTAGGGGTATTTCATGGCAAGCTGCTCGACGGCCCGCTTCTTGTCGGCCAGGCCGTAGTCGCGGAGGTTCCCGTAGCCGAAGTTGTGGTACCACTTGGAGCGGTTGGGATGCCCGCCCCTGTTCCCGACTTCGACGACGACGAAGCCGAATTGGGCCAGCGCGACGTTCGCGTTGCGCGGAACGAACGTCTTGGACACGCTCTCGGTCTGCGGGCCGGGATAGACATATAGGACGACAGGGTACTTCAGCTTGGGGTCGAAATCGAAGGGCTTGTACATCACGCCGTAGAGGTCCGTGATGCCGTCGTCGGCCTTGACCTTGAACGGCTCGGGGAATTTGAATCCCGCCTCGACCAGGGGGGCCACGTCGGTCGCCTCGAGCTCCAGCAGGGCGTTGCCCTGGGCATCCCGGAGCACGGATTTGGGGGCCAGGTCGACGCGCGAAGCCGTGTCCACGAAGAACTTCATGGACTCGTTCATGTCCGCGGTGTGGCTGGCATCGCCGGCGTTGATGATCTTGAGACCGGAGCCGTCGAGATTGACGCGGTAGAGGTGGACGAAATACGGATCTTCGTTCGCTTCCCGGCCGCAGGCCTCGAAATAGAGGACGCGCGTTTTGTCGTCGATATTTTCGACGCCGGTCGTCTGGAACTCGCCCGCCGTGACCTGGTTCTTGAGCTTGCCCGCCCCGTCATAGAGATAATAATGCCCCCAGCCGTCGCGCTCCGACCACCACAGCATCTCCTTGCCGCCGTTGAGGAGGCGGAGAGGCTGCACGTCGATGTAGGTATTGAGGACCTCCTGGATGAGGACCTTGACCTCCCCCGTTTTCAGGTCGGCCAGGCAGACATCGTAGCGATGCAGGTCGCGGCTCTGCCGCCCGAAGTAGAGCGCGTCGGAGGTGTCGCCGAGCCACTGCGCCGGGGGTGGATTGTCCTTGTAGCGGTCGGCGTACTTCCGCGGCGCCATTAAGACCTGGAGCGTCTGGTCCTTGAAGCTCTCGGCCTTGACCTTCGTCTTCTCCTTGGTCTCCCGGTCGAAGACGAGAAGCTCGGATTGAGGCTGGTTCTCCTCCCCCGGCATGCCGTATTTGTAGGGCTCGAGCGTCGGCCGGGGATTGGCCAGGGCGTTGATGACCCAGAGGCTGCCGACTTTGCGCTCGTCCTCGCGGACCACGGAGAATTTCCGGGAATCCTTCGACCAGACGATGCCGATCGGCGGAACTCGGTAGTCCTTGCGGTCCTTCTCCTCTTTCTGGAATTCCTTTTTATCCTCGTCGTTCAGGTCGCGGGTGTAGCTGTAATATTCCTCGCCGTCGGTCGTGATCTGGACTTCTTTGATATTCTTGTCGTCGGCTTTCTTCTGAGCGAGCTTGTAGCTGTCCGCGTCCATCATGTAGAGGTTGTAGCCGCGGCCGAAGATAATCGTCTTCTCGTCGGGCGAGATGCTTCCGACCCAGCGGGGCCGCTTGTCGGGAGCCTTGTAGTCCTCGAGGAGGGTCAGCTTACCAGAGGCCAGGTCGTATTCGAAATAGAGCGTCTTGACTTTGGACTCGGGCTCCTTGGCCGGCGGCTCTTTCTTCTCGTCCTTCTTCTCCTTGTCCTGCTCCTTCTCCTTCTCTTTCTCTTTGTCCTTATCCTTGTCCTCGAGCTCCTTGGCCACGTCAGCGACTTTTTTCAGCTTGTCGCCCGACAGGACGTCGGCGTCCTTCGGATATTCGATTTCGAAGCGGATGGCCGTATCCTTCTTGATGAACTTGATCGTCCGGATCGGGAGGTGCTGGGCGTCGTACGGGAAGAGCGTGATCTTCGTCAGCATGGCCGCCATCTTGGCGTTGTCGAAGAGCGGCTTTTTGGCCTTGAGGAGCGGGTCGACCATATAGAACTTCCGGCCCTGCCCGGTCTCGAACGTATACCAGAACTTGTCCGGGTTGGTCTCGAGCCAGTTGGGCGAGACCGCGGTGTCGAACACGAGCTTGGCGACCTTGGCCGACGTCCATTTGGCGGCCAGGTCGTAGTTGGCCTTGCGGACCGCGGCATTCTCGCCCGACGCCGCAGACAGAAGACCGGCCAGGATGACGAAGGCTAGAACGACGGAACAGACTGCACGCTTCATGGGGACTCCTCCTCTTCGATTTGTTTTAGGATGCATGACCGAGGGTCGATTTCGGCCGATGAATCGCGATTACCGACATGGAGGGATATTTTTATACCAGGGGCGGAAAAAAATCAATCGCGGCCTTCAGCGGAACGACATGCCGAGGATGGCCATCACCTCGACATAGCTGCCGAAGAAAATGAAAAAGCCGGAGACGAGATAAAAGAGGGCGAAGACCTTGAGGCCGTTCCAAAAGCCTTCCTTGCGGGAGGCAAACCCGAATTTTTTGAAGAGAACCGTCCAGAACAGGGCGCAGAGCGTTCCGCAGATCACGAGAAAATAGCCGCCGAACTCGAAGACGAGCGTCGCCGCGAATTGGTAGGTCATGGGCGTCTGGGCCGCCGTCAGGCCTTGGAGGAAGCGTCCGAAGGGATACAGGACGAGCGGAAAGACCAACACCGACCGGATGACCATCGTCGCGTTCGCCGCCACCCAGTTATTGAAAAAGACGAGGAGCATGGCCTTGACGGCCCGGCCGCTGAAGATGTGGCCCATAAGCTTCTGTCGCTCCCAGATCTTGTATTTCTGGAGAAGGGGGCCGTAGACCGGAACGTTGTATTCGAGCGTCCGGCTGAGCGCGGCGATCTTGGAGCTTCTCAACCGGCCGGCGTCGGCCAGCTTGAGCTTTCCGGCGGCGAAGCCGGCCGCAAAGCTGAGGAGGACGACGGCGAGCATGATCAGGACGATCAGCCTGGTTTTTTTGAGGAGTGAGAGGAGTTTCACGGTTCTCCGGCGGCCGGGCCCAGCTCGTTCATCAATCCGGCAGAAGCTTCCACAGGCTCACGTTGCGGACGTCGCCCGTCTTTTCCCAGCGGCCCGGCGTATGCTTCTGAAACTGGTCCAATTCGAACGGAAAGAGCATCGCCCGGAATTGGTATCCCTGCGCTTCGGCCCTTTCCCTGACCACGGCGAACTTCTCCGCGCTCGTCTCGTCCCAGCGCAAAGCCGTAAAATCGGTATAGAAGGTCACGGCGCCGCTGGCTTGAAACGAAACTACGATGGTCTTGGCCGGCCATTCATTCTTGACCTGGAGGCAGGCGTCTCGGTATTCGTGCTCGCCTTCGAGAACATTCAAAGCCCCCAGCTTCTTTGCCTGATGCGCCTCGGTGGCGAGGATAAAGACGGCCGCCAGTCCCGCCACCGCCCAGCCGGCGATCCGAATCCAGCGCGCCCGGTCCGTCGACGGCGGACCGGCTCTTTTCTCCAAGCTTTCCTGCCCGGCCCGGACGACCATCAGCGCCGCCAGGACCAAGGCCGGCACGCCCGGGAGCAGGAACCTCACATACCACCAGGCGTCATACGAGAGATAGAAGCAATAGAACAGGAAATAGACCAGGAACCAAGTGATAAGGAGCAGCTTGTCTTTCCAGCGGATGCCCCGGAGGAATGCGAGGCCCAGCCAGGCCAAGGGGATGATGGGCGTCAACTGAATGGACAGCCACTTCACATAATGCACGAAGCGGACCGGAAAATGGCCGAAGGCCATGTCTTGAGCGATCCCGCCGCGATATCCCGTCGTCAGCCATTTGCCGTAGAGCGCATGGCTCAAGAAGGCCCCGTAGAGGCCGAACGGCAGAACGCCGGCGGCGAATAAACCCCAGGCTTTCGGCTTGAACGGCAGGGCGAACATCAGGGGGATGATCATCACCGCATCCGACGGCCGGACCAGAACGCTGATCCCGAACGCCGCTCCGCTCAACACCGCCCATCCCGGCCGCTTCCGGGCGGCCACCGCCGCCAGGACCGCGGCCAGAACCCAGAACGCGGCCAGGACGTCGCTCATCGGCTGGACGGCGATGAACAGCCAGGCCGGGATGGCCGAGAGGATGGCGCCGCCGGCGATGGAATAGGACCAAGGGAGCTTGAACATCCTGGCCAAAAAGACCATGAGGATGAGCGAAAGGACGGCCGCGATGAGTCCCGTCAAAAACGGCCCGATTTGCCAGCCGAACAGCATGCCCAGGATCATCATATGCCACGGCATGCCGATCGGATAATGCGGGACGCGAAGCTCGGACCGGGTGCCCCAGCTGTAGCCCAGAGGCCGGAATGTCGGGGCGTATTCGGGTCCCAGGGAGAAATCCTTAAGAGGCTGGACGGGCTCGATGAGCCGGCCCCGCGAGAGCATTTTCGCCGCGTTGAGATACCCTGAGCTGTCCGCACCGCCGGCGATCGGACACAGGTGCTTGTAGAGCAAGCGGGCATAGAAGGCGGCGAGGACGATGAGCACGACGAGGGCGATGGCCTTCCGGGTTTTCGAGGAATTGAGGAAAACGGTTAAACTTTGCGTCATGGGAACCTGAGCCTGCCCTGCCGCGAAAAAAACGTCTCGCTGAACGCGCCTATATTACATACGCCCGAAAAGAGAGTCAAGAAATGATGAAAGCGCGCCCGGGGAGATTCGAACTCCCGACCTATGGATTCGAAGTCCAGCGCTCTATCCAGCTGAGCTACGGGCGCGCGGGACGGCTTATCTTATCCCAACAGAGAGGGCGTGGCAAATCGAACCGAGCCGCGGCGACTGGCGTGAACCAGAGTTGATTATTTCAGGTTAAAGCTTTTAAGGATCTGTTTTTCGATGAAGCGGTCGCCCACGAAACGCTTGAGAAAGGCCATGGCCGGCGCGCCTCCTCCCGAAGCGTAAAACGGTCTGGGATTCTTTGCCTTGAGAATCTTGAGGATTTTTTTTGCCACCACCGCGGGATCCGATCCCTTGCCCATGCGGTCTGATCGCCTTTGCATGAAACGGCCTATTTCCGTCCTAAATACAGAATCGGCCGGGCAATAGAATTCCGGTTGGATAGTCGTTTTTATATCGCCCGGATCCAACAGGACAACGCGGATTCCGAACGTTCTCAGCTCGTTTCTGAGCGACCAAGTATAGCCCGCCAGCGCGAACTTGACCGAAGAATAAGCCGATTGAAACGGCACTGCAAATCGGCCGGCCATGGAGCCGATGTTGATGATGAATCCTTGTTTTTGCCGGATCATGCCGGGCAAGAATCCCTGGATGAGCCCGATCGGACCGAAGAGGTCGAGCTGGAACAGGTCCCGGACTTTTTCCAGGGGAGCTTCGCAGGCCGGCCAGATGCTGCTTCCTCCGGCGTTGTTGATGAGAATATCGACAGGGCCGGCCAGGCCGGGACAGGCATCGATCGACCGCTCGTCCATGAGGTCAAGAGGCACATACGAAACCCCCGCGACCCTATCTTGAATTTTACCCGGACAGCGAGAGGTCCCGAGAACTTGATACCCAGCGCTTTGCAGGGCCAGCGCGATCGCCCGGCCAATGCCTTTCGACGCGCCGGTGACGAGGACTTTTTGGGGAGCCGGAGCGGCCGTCTCAGTCTCCCGCTTCCTGGCTCATCATCGTCTTGGTTGCGCCGAGGTTGAGCTTCAATTCGTCGCGGACTCTTTTGAAGGCCGCAATCGTCCTCTCGATGTCTTCGTCGGTGTGAGATGCCGTCGGGACCATGCGGAAGAGAAGGATTCCCTTCGGGACGACCGGATAGATGACGCCCGTGACGAAGATGCCCATATCGCGGAGCGATTTGATGATGGCCATGCCCAGGGGGACGTCTCCCGCCGGGACGTAGACGGCACAGAGCGGCGACGGGACTTCGCCGACTTCGTAGCCGAGATTGCTGATGCCCGTCTTGATCTTGGCCGCGTTCTCCCACATCTTCTTCCGCCGCGCGTCGTCGTTCATGACCAGGTCGAGCGTCTTGGACAGGACCTCGACGTAGATCATGGGCAGGCTCTTGGCGAAGACCTGGGTCCGGGCGTTGTAGCGGATCCATTCGGCGACCGGCTTGGCTGTGGCCGTGACGCCGCCGATCGCGGCGAAGGCCTTGGCGAATGTTCCGAAGTAGATATCGAGCTTGTTGTGTACGCCGAAGTGCTCGCCGCTCCCCCGCCCCTTGTCCCCCATGACGCCGAACCCGTGCGCGTCGTCGATATAGATGCGGGCGTCGTACTTTTCCTTGAGGGCGCAGATCGAGGGCAGGTCGGCGATATCGCCGCGCATGCCGAACACGCCTTCCGTGACGATCATGACTCCGCCCTTGCGGTCCTTGTTGACATGCTTGAGGTGCGCCTCGAGGCTGTTCATGTCGTTGTGGCGGTACACGCGGAACTTGGCCTGGGAGACGAAGACCCCGTCGAGCATCGAGGCGTGGGAGAGCTTATCGACGATGATCGTGTCGGTGGAATCGACGAGCGAGGCGATCGTGCCGATGACGCCCAGGTATCCGTAGTTGAAGAGCACGGCGTCCTCTTTTCGCAGCCAATCGGCGAATTTTTTCTCGAGGGCGATATGGTATTCGGTATTCCCGGTCATCATCCGGGCACCCATGGGCGCGCTCGAGCCGAACGTCCGCGCCGCTTCGACGGCCAGGGCCTTGATCTCCTCGTTTTCAGCCAAGCCCAGGTAGTTGTTGATCGACCACTGGATGACCTTCTGGCCGTGGAAGGTCATCTCGTGTCCGGGGGTCGGCTCCAGGACGGGCCGGGAGAAATAATGATCTCCCCGGACCCTGAACATCCCGAAATATCCGCTGTCGCCGTTGCATTTGTCGAAGAGATCTTTCATGAGTGCTCCGTTTCAGCCGATGCCAGTCGTCCGAATAACGACCTATATTATCGAATTCCGGGCTGAGAAACAAGCGTGAGTGCTCCCCGGGCCGCGACGGCTTTCGAAGGAATAGCGTTTCAGGCCGGACCGGATTTAATGATGCCCAGCAGCCTTTTCTTGTCTCGGACGGATTTGAGGATGTCCTCGGCCAGCCGAGGAAGCTCGCGTTCGTCGAAATCGGAGCGGCCGGCTCGGATCCCTTCGGGGCCGACCGTCATCTGGATCGACTTCGTCTGCTTGGCCAGCTTGACCTTCGGATTCTCGGGCGTCTTCTCCATATAGGTGACCTGGACCTTCATCGTCTCTATGCCTCCGGCGGATTGGATGAAGACGATGACGGATATCGTCTTATTCGTATCGTCGTCGTCGGGGGCGCCGATGAAGAATTCCCATTGGATGAAATCGGCCCCGGGCCGGGCCCCCATCTCCTTCACTTCGTCATAAATTCTCTTAAACTCAAGGAGAGGCCGGCCGGCGTCCTGCGCCAAGGCCGGCGCGCAGATCAGCCACAATGACCATAAGCCGACGGCGGCCGGCGCACTCCCGCGCGTTTCGGACAAAAAACCTCCTTAGGGCTTCTTCACCCGCGATCGGAGGAACACGGTCAGGGCGATGACGAGAACAACGAGGAGAAGCGCGACGAGGAGAACCGTGACCAGCGAGGATTCCTCCGCCGCTTCGGCCTCGGCCGGGCCGACGACGGGCAAACTGACATAAGAAGCGCGCCCAGCGCCCCGGAAAACGGTCACCATCGGCGGCGGGTCGAGAGCCGGCGTCTCGGCGTTGTCCTTGTCGGCGCAGGTGACCGTCAGTCGGATCCGGTGACCGGCCCGGAAGACCTTCGCCGTCGGTTCGAGGTCGAAGACGAGCTCGACAGGCTTGCCGGGCGTAAGCGCCTTCACGTCCGAGTCGAAGCTCCGGTGGTAGGGCAAACCCAGATTGTCGTAGGGAGGATCCTGGACGGCCCGGTGCGAGGCTCGCAGGGCTCCTTCGGTGATATACCGTGAAGCTCCCTCGGGGGTCACCTCTTCAAGGTAAGCGAAGAAATCGCCGTCCGCGGCCGTCGACGAAACCCAGAGATGGACGACGGGGTGACCGATGACCGAGACCTCGCCGGGCAAAGGGGCAGTCGTATACGTCAGGCCTTTGGCGTCGTTAGCCGCCATGTCCGGATAGCTGAAACCTCCTCCGACCGTGTTGTCCCAACGCGTCGACGTTCCGGAGGTCGCCGAATAATCCGTCCGATAGGCGTCCTTCGCGTCCTCGCCGACCGGCAAAGGCTTGGCCAGGTGGCCGTCGTTCACCGAATTCACGCTCCCGGATTTCCCCTTTTCGAAATAATACGAGACGGCTTTCGCTTCGGGGAGCGGCCAGGCCGAGGCGGTCATCCATAGATTCTGCTTGGGCCCGACCATCACTTGGTAATGGATCGGAGGCTCGCTCATAATCCCGTTGTCGATGCCCTTGAGCCAGTAGTCGAACCACCGCCATTGCTCGACGGCAAGGAGGGTGTACGCTTCCTTGAGGATGTCGGCGTCTTTGGGCGAGTGCGACCAGCCGCCCATCGTGACCTTTCTCGGGGCGGTAAAATTGCGGAACATCAGGAGAACGTCCCGAGTGAAGGCATCGTACCAACCGCCCCAGAGATACATGGGTATGCCCGATTCGTTGATTTCCTTGATGAAGCCTGCAGGCTGCCACAGCAGCGCCGGCATTGAACCGGTGAGCTCATCGCGGCTGTTGCGATACTTCAAGGAGGCAAACGCTTCGATCAACGTCCTGTTTCCCTTATGCTCCTCGACCGCTTTTTTCAGAAGCGCTCCGTTCGTATCGCCGTCGACGGGGGCTGCGACGTCGACCGTATCGAAACGCTTGGTCAACTCGCTCCACGCGCGGCAGAAATCGTCCTTGAAGATCCCTCCCTGCGAGCCGACCGCATAGAGGTCAAAGAGGGGCACGGCGGGAAATATCGCCTTGAGATGGGGAGGCTTCCGGCTGGCGGCCATGAGCTGGGTGATGCCTAAGTACGAGCCGCCGAACATCCCGACCTTCCCGTCGCACCAGGGCTGTTTGGCCAGCCACTCCGTGACTTCATACGCGTCCTGCGTCTCCTCCGGCGTCCAAGCTCCGAGGGTCCTGCCGAAGGAGGCGCCCGAGCCGCGGCAATCGACCGAGGCGACGGCGTAGCCGTTCCGGAGAAGATTCTTGGCGTCCATGCTGTCGGCGATGGTGATCAGGCGGCCCATGACCTTGAACGCCCGGCGGTATCGATTGTGGGTCCAGACGACCGGAAAACGGCCGGTTCCCACCTGGCCCTTGACCGCCGGCCGGATGACGTCGACGGCCAGCTTCACCCCGTCGCGCATGGCTACGTACTGAGAGCTCCGGACCCACGAGTCATATTCGGCTTCGGAATAGCCTGCATATTGGCCGAACTTCGAAACGCGGATTGGCGTGCTTTCCGCCGGCACTTTGGCCGCTTCCTGGGCAGGCCAGAACGGTCCGGCCACGGCCAGGATGAATACGCCGAGGAACAGGATCCTTTTAGAACGCATGCGGTCCTCCATGGGGAATCGTTCCCGTCGAATTTTACCCGTTTGGCGGGACTTTGACAATTCGCCGTCCGGATTGACTTTCGATGCGAACGGAATTACATTCTTCTCAGGAAGAGAGGACCCTATGGACAATCAGGGCTCGGACGATTATTTTTTTCAAACCCCCGTCACGAAACGTCTGATCGACCTGATCGAACACCACGCCGACGACCTGACGAAGAGCTGGCTGCGCGAGATTAAAAATGACCCGGGTACGCCGACGTACGCCGGATACCGCGACGAGAAGGAGCTCTACCAGAGGGCTTTCCGCGTCTTCAGCCAGCTCGGGAAGTGGATCGCCAAGACCACGTCCAAGGAAGACCTCAAGAAATACTGGACGGACTTGGGCCGCCAGCGCCGCAAGGAAGGATTCCCACTTTCGGAAATCGTCCAGTCCCTCTTTCTCATTCGGCGCCATCTCTGGCAGAAAATCGAGACGGAAGGGCTTCTCGACACCGCCTACGACCTCTTCCAGGCTATGGAGCTCAGCAACCAGGTGACCCTGTTCTTCGACCGGGCGGTCTATCACGCCGCCCGCGGCTATGAAATGATGGGCTGAGGCTCGGTCGGCCATCCTCTTTTCGCCTTCGTTCTTTTCTTTTTCTTAATTCTCATTTGTGTTATAAGGGGGCCATATGTCCGGGGACATGGCTGACATCGTCCTTTTCGCACATCCAAGGGAGGTCCGCATGAAAAACATCCGCTGGTCCGTTCTCGCAATCGCCGTCGTGTGCGCCGCTCTGGCCGCGCCCGCGGCCCAAAAGGTCCCCATCAGCTTCGCCGACTACCACGGCTATACGGGGACGGTGAAATACCTCAAGGACGTCGCCGCGGCGTATCCGAACATCACCGAACTCGTCGAAATCGGCAAGAGCGGGCTCGGCCGGCCGATCTACGTCCTCGTCCTTTCGAACATGAAAACCGGAACGACGATCGATCGATACGTCGAGATCCGCCATCCGCGGAATGCCGAGGTCAAGGAGATCTATCATCAGAAATCCTACGAGGGCAAGCCCGGCCAGTGGATCGACGGCGGCCTGCACGGCAACGAATACACGGGCACCGAAGTCTGCCTCTACATCATCGACAAGTTCGTCTCCGGCTACGGGACGAATCCCGAGATTACCGCCGCCCTCGACGCCAAGGTCGTCTATGTCTGTCCGGTCACCAATCCCGACGGCGTCTTCAACAGCGTCGAGCGCGAGATCTCCCAGCGCGGCAACGGCGACCTGGGAGCGGCCAAGGACGGCCCGCGCGACCTCAACGGCGACGGGCACATCACCCAGTTCAGGTTCAAGGATCCCAAAGGGACGTTCGTGGCGGACGACAAGGACCCCCGGCTGATGGTCCGTCTGCCGGCTACGGAACAGACGACGAAGCCGCGCTATACGGTCGTCACCGAAGGCCAGAAACCCGCGCCCGCGGGCGCTCGGCCGGGCGGCCCGGAGGCCGGCGGCAGCATCGATGTCAACCGCAATTTCCCCGAAGGATGGTGGACGGACGCCGGTTTTCCCGGCGGTACGGGTACCTATCCCACCTCCTCCCCGGAAGCCCGGGCCCTCGTTGAATTCGTCGTCAACCACCGCAACATCCTCATGGCCCAGAATTTCCACACGTCGGGCGGCTTCACCTATCGCGTGCCGGGGACCGCGCCGGATACGGCCATGGCCCCCAAGGACGTGGCCGTCTATGATCTCGTTCTCGGCCGGAAGTACCTCGAGATCATCGGCGAAAAAGTCCCGGAGGCGTGGCTGAAGCCGGACCAGATGGCCGAGTTCAAGGCCAAGCTCCGCGGCGCGACCAAGAATAAATACGCCGCCGACCGCGGCTACGAGATGCCCCGGGGCTGGATCATGGGCTACAACGAGGAGCGCGACCAGCGCTACGGCTACGGCATGGTCATCGACTGGTGGTATCAGCAATACGGCGCATTCGCCGTGACGACCGAGCTCTGGAATCCCGGGAACGACATCCCCGGCTTCCCCAAAATCGAGGCTCAGGGAGCGGACCGGACCGCTCAGGAACGCGCTCTCCTTCAATACAACGACGAGAAATACGGCGGCAAGCTGTTCGTCCCGTGGAAGGCCTTCAAACACCCGGAGCTCGGCGAAGGCGAGGTCGGGGGCTGGATCCCCAAGTTCCGCGGAAACGCCCTGCCGGGCGATCCTCTCCTCGGCGTTTGCGAAAAGCACTGGCAGTTCGAGCTCTTCAGGAACGGCCTCCTTCCCCAAGTGGTCATTTCCGAGGCGAAAGCCGATGTCCTCTATACATCCGACAACGCTAAAGAAGCGACCGCGGTCGTCCAAGGGGATCAGGTGACGATCAAGAGGGGCGCCTCAAAAGGGAAATACAAAATCGTCGCGGTCAGCGCGGTCATCGAGAACAAGGGCCCGCTGGCCACGCATATCGCCCGCGGCGCCCAGCTTCCCGGAAACCGGGACGACGTCGTCTGGCTCGTCGGCGACCGGGATAAGACGACCATCCTCCAGGGCGAGCCGTTTACGCGGCTCGGCGTGCTCGACGGCCAGATGCGGATCCCCGGGCTGGGGGCCGGCGCGGCCGGGCCTCAGGTCCTGGGCCAGCGAGGCGCGGGCGGAGGGGCTCCTCCTCAGCTGACGCCGCAGATGCCGCCTGGCATTCCGGGGCTTCCCGGCGGACAGCGCGGGCAGCGCGGCGCCGCCGCACAGCTGCCGCAGCCGACAGGTCCCCGGCGCGAAGTGAAATGGCTGGTCGCCGTCGAAGGGGACGCGCCGCTCAAGGTGATCGTCACTTCGCAAAAGGGCGGCACGGTCGTCAAAGAGCTGGCCGTGAAGTGAAAAAGGAGGAGACGATGAACGCCACGAAAGCCAAGTCCATGACCGCCTCTTCCCGGAAACGAACCATTAGCGCGGCCGCGATCGTCAGCTTGCTTGCCGGAATCCTGCTCCTCTCCGCTCCGTCCTCTCCCCTGCCGGCAGCTCAGTCCAAGCTCCAGAAATCGCCCGGCGGCTACCACGGCGAGCTCGATTTCCCCATCTCCTGGAAGCGCTATTACACGGTCGACGAGAAGAACCAGATCATGCGCGAACTGCAGGCCAAGTATCCGAACCTCGCCGATCTGCAGAGCATCGGCAAGAGCCGCCAGGGGCGCGATCAAATGCTCCTGACCCTCACCGACAAAGCGACCGGCGCGCACGCCGCAAAGCCGGCCATGTGGGTGGACGGAGCGATCCACGGCAACGAGATCAACGGCGTCACCTGCTCGCTCTACACGGCCTGGTATCTCCTGACGCGCTACGACTATGATCCCGTCATCCATGACCTTCTCGGCCGGGTCACGTTCTACATTCTTCCCGGGCTGAACGTGGATGCGAACGATTCCTACACCCGCTTTCCCAACACGGCCAACAATCCCCGGGAACCCTTCCGCCCGATGGACGACGACGGCGACGGCCTTTTCGACGAGGACGCGACCGAAGACGTCGACGGCGACGGCGAATTGTCCATCATGTACATCGAAGACTCGGAAGGCGGGTTCAAGCTGTCCCCCGACAAGCGCCTGTTCGTCCCTGTCGCCGACCCGCGCGAAGAGGTCCTGCGCTTCCGCCGCATCGGCGCCGAGGGATTCGACAACGACGGCGACGGCCGGATCAACGAGGACGACCTGGGCGGCCCCGACCCGAACCGGAACTTTCCCTACGATTGGAGCCTGCAGAACGGACGGCCCTATCCGCTGAGCGAGCCCGAGACGCGCAACGTCTTCGAGTTCTGGCTGGCCCATCCGAACATCTTCGGCTCGTTCCACTTCCACAACACGGGCCGCCTGATCATGTTCTCGGCCCCGCCGGCGGCGCGGATAACGCTGACGCCGGAACAGCAGCGGACGCTTCAAGAGCGCAACGCCCAGCGCCTCGAGGAGATGCGCAAAACGAACCAATGGGCCCAGCTCTTCGACCGCGTCGTCGACCCGAACTATCAGACGGACATGGCCGCCGTGACCGAGATGGTCACGATGGGCGCCCGGATCCTGAAGGATTACCGTCCGACGATCAGCGGCCTCGTCGGCCAGGCCCAAGCCGCGTCCTATTACATGCTCGGCGCTTACGCTCACCTGGTCGAGCTGTGGAGCCTGCCGACGCCGGATATGGACGAGAACAAGGACGGCCGCATCTCCGACGAGGAGACGCTGAAGTGGATCGACATCGAGCTCGGCGGCGAGGGATGGATCGATCCGCATCCATTCAAGCACCCCGACCTGGGCGCTATCTGGATCGGCGGTTCGGCCAAGAAGCACATCACCCGCACTCCCCCGGCCCGATACATCGAAGAAGAAGCCCTGCGGAACTGCCAATTCGTCGTTTTCTGCGCCGGCCAGTTCCCCAGAGTCGTGATCGACGCCGTCGATGTGAAGCCGGCCACGGACAACCTCGTCTGGGTCGAAGTGACGGTCAGAAACATGGGAATCTATCCGACCAGCTCCGACCGCTCCGTCCAGCTACGAAAGGACGTCAAGGACACACTGACCGTGGCCACGTCGGCCAACGTCAAGACCGTCGACGTTCCCGAAGGCCAGACGCTCCTCGACGCGACGAATCCCACGGAGCGGGTTCTGGCTCCCAAGGGGAAAACCGCCGAATTCCGGCTCCTGAGCCGCGGCGTCCAGAAATGCGTCTATCTGGCCAAGCTGGAGGGCGGCGAGGGCTGGATGGAGTTCGAAGCGAGGTCGAAAACGGGAGGAACGGCCAAAAAGAGAATCACGTTCAAGTAAAGGCCTCCGCCTTTTTTCATGGGGGGCGAGAAGGGATTATCACCGAATCCCTTCGCCTTGACCTATGTTCAATGCATTTATAGAATGGCCCCATGAATCTCACCGTTCTCGACTGGGGCATCGTCGTCCTCGTCTTCGCCGTCATCATCGTCGTCGTCATCTCCTCCAAGAAATTGATGCGGTCCGTGTCGGATTTCCTGGCCGCGGGCCGGACCGGCGGCCGCTATCTCATCAGCCTCTCCCAGGGGACGGCCGCCCTCGGCGCGATCACCATCGTCGGAATGCTCGAGATGAACTTTATCGCCGGCTTCTGCCTGCGCTGGTGGGAGATGGCCATGACCGTGGTCCTGGTCGCCATCAGTGTTTCGGGCTGGGTTCTCTACCGATTCCGCCAAACCCGCGCCCTGACCATGGCCCAGTTCTTCGAGGTCCGCTACAGCCGCCGCTTCCGCATCTTCGCCGGCGGGCTGGCCTTCTTTGCCGGGCTCATCAATTTCGGCATCTTCCCGGCAGTGAGCGCCCGGTTCTTCATCTATTTCTGCGGGCTTCCCCAGACGGTCGACATCTTCGGCCTCCACGTCTCGACATTCGCCCTGACCATGATCGTCATTCTTTGGATCCCTCTGTATTTCGTCTTCAGCGGCGGGCAGATCGCGGTCATGATCACCGATTTCCTCCAGGGCATCTTTACCAACGCCGTCTTCATCGTCATCATCGTCGTCCTGATGCTCAAGATCGATTGGGCCCATATCTTCGCCGCCGTCTCGAGCGCGCCGGAGAACGCCTCGCTCATCAACCCGTTCCGGACGGGGAGCACCAAGGACTACAATTTCTGGTACTTCCTCGTCGGCATGGTCGGGGTCATCTACGGCAAGCTGTCGTGGCAGGGAACGCAGGCCTACAACGCCTCGGCCAAGAGCGCCCACGAGGCGAAGATGGGCGACGTCCTCATGAACTGGCGGAATATCCCCCAGTGGGGGCTGTTCCTTGTGTTCGTGCCGATCGCGGCCTACACCTTCCTCCACCATCCGGACTACGCGGGCGCGGCAGCCGGAATCCGGCCCGTACTCGACGGACTGGCCAGCGACGCGCTGCGGAGCCAGCTGACCGTGCCGCTGGCCCTGACGAAGCTCCTTCCCGTCGGCCTGATGGGGGCCTTCGCGGCCGTGATGCTCGCCGCCTCGATCGCCTGCCACGAAACCTATCTCCACTCCTGGGGCAGCATCTTCATCCAGGACGTGGTCATGCCGATCCGGAAGCGGCCGTTCGCCCCCGAGCAGCATCTCAAGTATCTCAAGGCGGCCATCCTCGGCGTCGCCGTCTTCATCTTCTTCTTCAGCCTCCTTTTCCAGCAGAGCGAATATATCTTCCTCTTCTTCGCGGTCACCGGGGCGATTTTCGCCGGCGGGAGCGGGGCGGTGATCATCGGAGGCCTCTACTGGAAACGCGGGACGACCGCGGCGGCCTGGGCGGCGATGATCACGGGCTCGGTCGTGGCCGTCGGCGGAATCGTCGTCCAGCAGGTCGACAAGGACTTCGTCATCAACGGCCAGATGTTCTGGGGCCTGGCCATGGTCTTAAGCTCCGTCGTCTACGTCCTCGTCTCTCTGGCGACGGGCCGCGGGAAGCACGCCTTCGACATGGACCGCATGCTCCATCGCGGCCGCTATCTCATTAGGGAAGAGTACAAGATCGTCGACGAGGCGCCCGTCAAAGGCTGGAAAGTGCTGGGCATGGGCCGGGAATTCACTCCCTTTGACAAGGTCATCTATATCGCGACCTACGCCTGGACGTTCTCCTGGGTCGTCGTCTTCGTCGTCGGGACGGTGCTGAATCTGACCGGAAGCGTCGGGAACGCGGCCTGGATGGGCTTCTGGAAAACCTATGTCTGGATCTACCTCGCCGTCTCCGTCGTCGTCATCGTCTGGTTCTCGACGGGCGGCCTGATCAACCTCAGGGACATGATCAAAGCGCTAAAGACCATGACCCGCGACCACACCGACGACGGCTTCGTGCATAAGGACCATGACGGATAAGGCGGCGTACGGCCGGTTCAGCGACGACGGGAAAGAATTCCTGATCTCGAACGTCGCCACGCCCAGCCCCTGGATCAACTACATCCATAACGGCCGCTATTTCGCCACAGTCTCCGCGAACGGGGGCGGGATCAGCTATTACAAAAGCCCCCTCCACGGCCGCATCACAAGGTACAGGATCAACGACGTTCCGCCCGACCGGCCGGGGAAATATCTCTACGTCAAGGACCGGGATTCCGGGCAGGTGTGGAGCCTGACCTGGCAGCCGGTCGGCCGGGACGCCGAAGCGTACCGCGTCGCCCACGGCTTCGGATATACGCGGGCCGAAGCCGCCGTCGAAGGCATCGCTTCGTCCGTGCTTTTTTTCGTTCCTCCCGACGAGGACCGGGAGGTCTGGAGGGTGAGGCTGAAGAATGAGGGAACCCGCCCTCGCCGTCTTTCGATCTACGGCTATGTCGAATTCGCACTGGGTCACGCCCTCGTCGACCTCATCAACCAGTGCGATGACCAGCATTTCAACCGCGTTCATTTCGACCCGGAGCTCAATGCGCTCTTCGCCACGAAAACATATTGGGTGACCGAGACGCGGGGGACGCAGCACCAGGAAAACAAGGAATGGGACCAGTGGGCGTTCTTCACCGTCGACCGGCCCGTCGCCGCTTATGAAACCCTTCGGGAAAGATTCATCGGGCCGTTCCGGAACGAGAGCCGGCCCCAAGCCATCGAAGGCGACAGGCTCGGGTCGCGCGATACGGATTTCGGCAACGCGGTCGGAGCTCTGCAGGTCGACCTAGAGATTCCCGCCGGCGAATCGGGCGAGCTTGTTTTTTCGCTCGGCGTCATCCCCAAGGCCGAGTTCGAAGTGAGAAAACGAGCGGTCGTGAAGAAAGCTCATGATGCGAACGCCACGGACGCGGCTTTTTCCGCCGTTCACAAGAACTGGGACGAAGTCTTCTCTCACGCGCGCGCCGCGACACCCGACCCGGATGTCAACGTTTTCTTAAATTATTGGACTCCTTACCAGGCCAAAGTCGCGTTCGACGTCGGCCGCGTGGCGAGCTTCTATTACTGGGGCATCGGCCGCGGATTCGGCTACCGGGACACGGCCCAGGACACCATCGCCATCGTTCTTTCCGACCCGGCTAAGGCGCGCGAGAGGATCCTGATGCTGGCCCGCCAAATGAGGCGCGACGGCACGGTCTATCATCATTTTTACGGCGACGGGCAGGGCGAATTCACGGAACACTGCGACGACCCGCTCTGGTTTGTCCTGGCTGTGACGGAGTACCTGAAGGAAACGGGAGATTTCGGCCTGCTCGACCGAACCGAGCCGTTTCTCGACGGATCTCGAGGAACGATCCTCGAACATCTCTACGCCGTCGTCGAATTCTCCCGGTCCCGTCTGAGGGCCCATGGTCTGCCGCTATTGGGCCGCGGGGATTGGAACGATACCCTGGATTATATCGGCGGCGAGGACGGCGGCGAGAGCGTCTGGGGCGGCATGTTCTACCTGGCCATGCTCAACCGGCTGACCGAGCTCCTCGAATATAGGGGACTTCAAGCACGGACCTCGGAAATCGCCGCTCTCCGCGACGGGCTGCGCGATTCCATCGACAAACATTGCTGGGACGGCGCCTGGTACATCCGCGCCTTCGCGGAAAACGGCAAGCGGATCGGCTCGAAGAACAATAGATACGGGCAGATCTTCATCAATTCCCAGTGCTGGGCCGTGATCGCCGGGCTTCCCGACCGCTCGCGCCTCGTCCGGGCCATGGACAGCGCCCGGGAGCGGCTCGGCTCGGCTTACGGGCCGAAGATCTGCGCCCCGGCCTTTCGCGAAATCGACCCCAAGATCGGCCTGATCACCCGCTGTGTCTGGGGGAAGAAGGAGAACGGGGCGGTCTTTTGCCACCCGGCGGCCTGGCTCATTCAGGCCGAATGCCTGCTCGGCCGGGGCGATTCGGCCTTCGATTATTACAAGGCACTCCTCCCCAACCGCGTCGACCCGGACGTCTTTGTCGCGGAACCCTATGTCTACTCGCAGTACATCACGAGCGACGAGCACGAGTCTCCCGGCCGGGCCAGCCATTCCTGGCAGACGGGCTCGGCCGCCTGGATGTTCCGCGTCGCATTCGATCACATCCTCGGCATCCGGCCGACGTACGACGGCCTCGTCGTCGATCCCGTCATTCCCCGCGGCTGGAAGGGATTTCGGGCCGAGCGCGTTTTTCGCGGAACGCGCTATTTCATCGAGGTCGAAAATCCCGAGGGCGTGGAATCGGGCGTGGTTTCTATGATTGTGGACGGCCGGCCGGTCGAAGCCCGCGTCGTGCCGCCGGCGAAGGCTTCCGCATGCTCGATCCGTGTTACAATGGGCCGAAGGTAAAGCCATGGAACGCTGTTCGCGAAACCCCATCCTGACACGGAAGGCCGTTCCGGCCGTGCCTCCCCTGCTCACCGACGTGACCTCGGTCTTCAATCCCGGCGCGATCCTGCAGCACAATTCCTACCACCTCGTCCTCCGCGTCCAGGCCCGCTCGAGGGAGACGTTCTTGATGGTCGCCGAGAGCGCGGACGGAGCGAATTTCATGGTCCGCCCGGAGATCATCCATTTCGCCGGCATCGAAAAGGTCAAAGAGCGGATCTATCATATCTATGACGCGCGGCTGACGTCCCTCGAGGGCGAAATCTACGTCATGTTCGCCATGGACATGGACTCCGGCTGCCAACTCGGCCTGGGCCGAACGCGCGATTTTCGCAAATTCGAATTCCTGGGGATCACCTCGTCCGAAGACATCCGGAACGGCGTTCTGTTCCCGGAAAAGGTCGGCGGCCGGTATCTGCGCCTGGACCGGCCGAACAAGGCCCGGCTCGAAGGCGGGCCGACGACGGGGACGACGATCTGGCTCTCCGAATCCGACGATCTTGTCCGCTGGAGGCCGGTCGCGCCGATCCTCTCCGGCCGTTTCCATTATTGGGACGAGCTCATCGGGTCCGGCCCGCCGCCGGTCAAGACGCGGGAGGGCTGGCTTCACATCTATCATGGGGTGGCCACGCACTTCGGGAGCGCCAACATCTACCAGGCGGGCGTCGCGCTGCTCGACCTCGAGGACCCGTCCAAACTCATCGGCCGTTGCCGCCACAACATCCTCGAGCCGCGCGAGATCTACGAGCTGGCCGGGCAAGTGCCCAATGTCGTCTTCCCCAGCGGCATGGTCGTCGAGAAGACGGACAAGGACGGCTTCGCGCTCGCCGTTTCACCCGTGAAGATCTACTATGGCGCCGCCGACACGGTTGTCGGCATGGCCGAAACGACGGTCAAGGAGCTCCTGGCCGCTGCCAAGGAGCCTTCGATCCTTTGACATGAACAGCCGGGAGCGGATCAAACGGGCCATCCGGTTCGAGCGGCCGGACCGCATTCCGATCGCCCACGCCGTGCTCCCCGCCGCCCAGCTCAAATACGGAAAAGCGCTCAACGAGCTCCTGACCGAGTTTCGCGAGGACCTCGGCTGGGATTACCTCCCCGACCAGCCCCCTGAACGCTGGTCGCCGCAATACCGCCGGGGGCTCAACGTCGACGATTTCGGCACGGTCTGGCGGGTCGAATGGCCGGGCATCTGCGGCATCCCGGTCGGCTGGCCGATCCCCGACCTCGACCGCTACGAAGAGTATCTCTGGCCCAAGGATTTCATGGCCGGGCCTCCGGCCGAGCGCCACTACAGCGGCCACATGTGCGGCTACGACGCACGGTGGTACGCGCGGGGCGCCTGGATCGTCTATTTCGAGCAGCTCCAGCAGCTCCGGGGCATGGAAAACCTTCTCATGGACATCGCCTCGGAGTCGAAGCCCCTCCTGCGCTTGATGGACGACCTCCTCGCGTTCAACCTGCGTTGGATCGACCGCTGGCTCAAGTTCGAATACGACGGATTGCACCTCGGGGACGACTGGGGAACGCAGCACAGCCTGCTCATCCGTCCGGAGACGTGGCGCCGCTTGTTCAAGCCCCGCTACGCCGAGATGTTTCGGCGGATCAAGTCGGCCGGCAAAGACGTTTGGTTCCACAGCGACGGATTCATCAACGACATTTTCGGAGACCTCGTCGAAATCGGCGTCGACGTCATCAACTTCCAGGTCGCGGTGGTCGGCTACGACTGGGCGCGGGCGAATGCGCGCGGCCGCGTCGCCGTCCGGACCGACATCGACCGCCAGCACGTGCTTCCCTTCGGTACGCCGGAAGAGGTCAAGGACGAAGTCCATCGCACCTTCGCCGCGTGCGGCACCGCGGACGGAGGGATCATCGCCTGCGGCGAAGTCGGGCCCGACGTCCCCCTGGCGAACATCCGGGCCATGTACGAAGCTTTCCGGGACTATCGATAGCTTCCGGACACCTGCCGGAGGCGGAATGCGTCTGCGGGATCGTTGTCGATCATCCTTGACAATTCCGATCGATCTATTAAAATAATGGGCTCGAATACACAAAGGAGAGAGAATCATGCCCAATGTCAGTCAAAGACTCCAGGTCTACAAATGCGCCGTCTGCGGCAACATCGTCGAAGTGCTGCATGTGGGCGGCGGCGAGCTCGTCTGCTGCGGCCAGCCGATGACCTTGCTGACCGAGAACACAGTCGACGCGTCCAAGGAAAAGCACGTCCCCGTCGTCGAGAAAACGGCCGATGGCGTCAAGGTCAAGGTCGGCGCCGTGCCCCATCCCATGGAGGACAAGCACTTCATCCAATGGGTTGAGGTCATCGAAGGCGAATCCGTCCAACGCCAATTTTTAAAGCCCGGCCAGGCCCCGGAAGCCGCGTTCTGCGTCAAGGGCAAGGTCACGGCCCGGGAGTACTGCAACCTCCACGGCTTGTGGAAAGCGTGACCGGAGCATTGAAGGAGGAATGACCATGTCCAAATCCGTCAAGGGAACCAAGACCGAAAAGAACCTTCTGGCCTCGTTCGCCGGCGAATCCCAAGCCCGCAACCGCTACACGTACTTCGCCAGCGCCGCCCGGAAAGCCGGGTTCGAGCAGATCGCCGAGCTCTTCATCGAGACCGCCGAGAACGAACGGGAGCATGCCAAGCGCTTCTTCAAGTACCTCGAGGGCGGCGAAGTCGAGATTATGGCCGCCTATCCGGCCGGCGTGATCGGCGACACGGCGGCCAACCTCGAAGCGGCCGCGGACGGCGAGCACCTGGAATGGACGAAGCTCTATAAAGAGGCGGCGAAGACGGCCGAGAAAGAAGGCTTTCCGGAGATTGCCAAGCAGTTCACCGAAATCGGCGAGGTCGAAGAACAGCACGAAAAGCGCTACCGGAAGCTCCTGGCCAACGTCCGGACGGGCAACGTCTTCAAGAAAGATGTCGTCGTCAAATGGAAATGCCGCAACTGCGGCTATGTCCACGAAGGCAAGGAAGCGCCCGCCCAGTGCCCGGCCTGTCTCCACGCCCAGGCTTACTACGAGGTCAAGGCCGAGAATTATTGAGGAACGAGCCGATCAAGCCACGATCGGCTTGACGACGGCCGCGCCCAGCCTGTTGAGCTCCCGGGAAAGGCGGCTGTACATCGCCTCGTTTTGATAGGTGCCGAGGATCGATCCTCCCGATCCGGCGAAATGGGCCGAGGCGCCGCAGCCTCTGGCCGCATCGATCATCTCCTGATTAGCGGGGTGGATGGTCATGATCGAACGCCGCAGGTCGAAATTCTCGTCGATGAGGCGGGCCAATCTCGCCCGATCGCGGCCGAGGATCGCTTCGCGGCCCTGATCGGCCAAGCCGGCGAGCTTTTTCAGTGTTTCGAGGGTGAACGGATCTCCCCTGTCGTATTTGACCCGGATTTCGTTGAGAACGCGGCCGGAGACCTTTCCCAAGGCCGGCTTGTAAGCCAAATAGAGGGGCGGGAGGAGAGACGCATCCAAGCGCTCATAGCGGCCGTATCCCCTGTCCCGGATTAGCTCCCTGTCGAAGTCCATATAAAGGCATCCTTCGTAGACCTGAGCGACCCGGTCCTGGAGCCCTGCGTTGATGTCGAGCTCGTCCTTTTCCGCGCTGAGGACGAGGCTCGGCTGAGCCTCGATGGGGATGGCCGCGCCGTAAAAGGACATCAACGCCCGCAGCACCGCCGTGACGATGGCGCTCGACCCTCCCATCCCGACCTGGCGGGGGATGTCGGAAGCGTAGCGAACTGAAAAATTCTTATCGTGAAGAGCGACGCCGTTCGAGCGGCAATAATCGTAGAATTTTTTCAGGGCGGCCTTGACCAGACGGATCCCGCCGTAATAGCCGTAAAGGACGACCGATTCGGCCAACCCGCCGAGCGAAGCATAGCGTTCCTCCTCGTCGGCAGGCGGAACGAGGCGAACCTCGCTGCTTTCTTCTATCATGACTCGGGCGGAGAAGTTCTTGACCGTGACGGAGATGACTTTGCCGAAATAGCCGTCGGACGGGTTCCCCAGCAATCCCGCCCGGGCGAATGCGGCTCCTACGCTCATGGACTCACGAGCGAAGCCAGGACGCCCCGGACATAGCCGATCGATTCAGCGGCGCCGGCCAGAGGATCTTTTTCGTCCTTCTCGTGCTCCAGGCTGACGGCTCCGGCATAGTTCAGCTTGATGAGCGTCTTCAGCAGCTTAGGGATGTCGGCGACGCCCCGGCCGATCTCGACCGTCGTGCCCTTCGCCGTCGATTCACTCACGTCCTTGATGTGGAGGTCGAGGAGCCTCTCGCGATAGCGCTCGGCCGCGGCGGCCGGGTCGACTCCCGATCGCACCGTATGGCCGACATCGAGGCAGAGGCCGACCCGCTTGTCCATGGCCTTGATTTTGTCATAGACACTTTCGGGCGTCGGATAGAGCTTGTCCCCGGGCCCGTGGTTGTGAATCGCCAGAACGATGCCGGAACGCTTCACCAGCTCCTGAGCCAGGTCCAGAAGCTCGTGGTTCGGGACGCCGACGATGATTTTCATCCCCGCCGCTTGGGCATAGGCGAACGCCTGCCGCGCTTCGGCCTCGGTCTTCATATAG
>Ga0163209_1000100_pt1 | contig 33044 bp, 32 predicted proteins | sample Kivu_160m_FD_113538 | JGI IMG/M metagenome (GOLD analysis project Ga0163209, IMG submission 113538) | Freshwater microbial communities from Lake Kivu, Western Province, Rwanda to study Microbial Dark Matter (Phase II) - Kivu_160m | ecosystem: Environmental > Aquatic > Freshwater > Lake ...
ATAGTATATATACTATAGGAGATACGTGTTAATTCTCATTCTTTATACCACTATCAATTTGTATAAAAGTTCATTTATAAGGATTTAATTAATCTGGATGTTTTTGAAAGTGGAATTATAATTATAAGGTGATTTGACTATATAATTAATTTCTTCATCTGGAGGATTTTTTATTTCTTGCACCTATGAGATTCAATTTGTAATTTTTAGAAAATGCTACTAAAATAGGACGGATTAAAAATCTAATTAACAATATTTTAAAAAGAAGGAGTGTTGAATATTATGTGGTGGCCGCATATGTATGGTTACTTTGGAGGTTTCGGATATATAATAGGGATACTTATTGCCGTATTGATTGTTATAATAATAATCAAGATGATAGTAAGGATGATATGGCGTACAAGATATCCTTATCATTTCCATCGTTCCCGTTTCTGGTCAGGCAGCAGCGCGCTTGATATATTGGAAGAAAGATATGCCAAAGGTGAAATATCCAAAGAAGAATTCGAAAGAATGAAAAAGGACCTGAGCTAGTTCTTCAAAAAATCTCTATCAAAATATTTATCTTTTCTATGGCTGGATATCGTCGTGATGTTATCTATAACTGTAATAGTAAGCATACTGGGGTCTATTTTATTCAGCAGGCAGGATTAAAATGGATTTTAACTCATAATAAAATTATTGCTTCGCTTATAATTCTTGATGCCTGCCAGTGATTCATATGCATCACTCTGGCTAAATTGTCTTTTCCATATCTTTCAAGTTCTTTTATCAATATGATACCGGAATCAAACAAGATCTCTTTTTGTTTTTTGTTGATTGTAGAAAGTATGCTTATTGGATAAAGTTTTTTTGTTTCAATAAAGTACTGGAGGTTTTCAACTTCGGGATAGTGCCATGCCAGGATTTTCAAACCAACGCAATTGGCATATTTTATTGCATCGGATGTACATTTGGTGTTGGTTACCAGCCAGGCAGCTAAATGATCGTTACTATTTTTTTCTTCTCTGGCTTTCTCTATATCAAGAAATCTGCTGTGGATATAAAGGGCGGTTTTTACATCGGATTTAATTCCGGGTGAGTTATGATATTTGCATTCTATGAGATAGATTTTACCTTCCCTTTTTGCAACGACATCAACTTCGTGTTCAACGCAATAACCTCGTATAAATTGCCCTACTTCCGCAGAATATCCATATTCTTTTAAAATCTTTGCAATGTATTTTTCAAAAGCAAATCCTTCCGGTCCCATATCCATTATGGCTTTTTTAAGGGAATACTTAAGTGCGATCCCGGGTTCCAGGACTCTAAGACTATTCAAAGCTTTATTGTAGATTTCATCGGTGCTCATGTTATCTTTTACTTTTTTATTGATTATTTTTACAGTTTCTGCGGCTATATCCGGAGAAGATCCGGCTTTTATAATGGAAGATTTTATTTTCTCCTCATCATAAGGTTCTTTACTGCCATCTGATTTTATAATGTATTTCGTCATAATTTTAATAACAGATTTATAAAGTTATATTATAACATTTTTAAAAGAATGCCCGGTAGTTGAAGGTAATTTTAAGAAATAAAGATATCTGATAAAATCTGGTTTAGATTATTTATTTTAAGACTTCAAAGAATGTTTGATCTGGATTCATGAGTGTCATAAAAAGCAAAAATAAAAATCTAATTTACCCGGGGCTTAACTGGTTTCTGATTTTTTTTCTTTTGCCTTTAACGGTAATACTGATCTATGCAGTAACCGCTCATAGTCTGGTCCCGGGAGAACCTCTGAAATTTACATTTAGCAATTTTGCGGTTATCTTTCAGAAGAAACATTACCTTATAATACTTTTAAGGTCACTCAAAATTAGTTTTCTCACCACTATATTTTCTATAATATTCTCCTATCCGGTTGCATACTTCCTGGCCAAAAGGTCCAGATTCGATAAAGTGCTCATAGTGGTCCTTATGATACCTTTCTGGATCAATTACCTTATCAGGACCTTTGCATGGAAATTGATTCTCTCAGAAAATGGGGTTCTAAATCAGTTCCTGCTCTGGTTAAAGGTAATTGATGAACCGGTAAGGATTTTATACAGTCAGACTTCTGTCTTGCTCGGGCTCATATATATGTATACTCCGATGATGGTCCTTCCATTATATGCATCACTTCTAAGGATCGACAACTCACTTGTGGAAGCGTCTCAGGATCTCGGGGCATCAAGGATAAGGGCTTTTTTTGATATAACTTTTAAATTAAGTCTTACGGGAATTTTTGCAGGAACACTGCTTGTTTTTATACCGGCTCTGGGTTCTTTTGCCATTCCGGCAATACTTGGCGGAACCGATTCGGTGATGATCGGAAACATAATAGAGAACCAGTTCAGCAGGGTAGGTAACTGGAATTTTGGTTCTGCTTTTACTGTGGCACTGGCGGTGCTGTCGATAGCACTGGTGTTATTTTATTCGAAAATATTCGGGCTGGAATCGATTTATAAAAATAGAGACAGCTCTTAAATTAAAAAATATGAAAAATAAAAGTTCTGCGATATTGACTATCTATACTGTGCTTTTTTTCCTTTATATTTTTGTTCCCATCATACTCATATTTATCTTTGCCTGGAACAGCGGTGAAGGTTACAGTTTTCCCATTAAGGGTTTCACCTGGAGATGGTTTGCGGAACTTGCCGGCGACAGGCTGGCAAAAGAAGCAATAAAGAACAGTATTATTATTGCATTATCATCTGCAACCATTTCAACCATACTGGCGACTCTCTTATCTATCGGGCTTTTAAAAGGGCTTTCCAGAAGAACCGGTGTTTTTTTGACCCTGCTTATACTTCCGGTACTCATGCCCAGTCTGACCATCGGTATAGCTGCACTGGTATTTTTCAGAACCATAAATTTTCCTCTGGGAATCCCAATCGTTATTGTTTCACATGTTTCGATAAGTATGAGCTATGTGTTTTTAATACTTATGGGTAGAATCGAGAGTATGCCCCTGGATCTGCAGGAAGCTTCAGTCGATCTGGGCGCAAGCTGGTTATCGAGTATTAGAGATATAGTTTTTCCTATCCTGCTGCCGGCTATTATAGCTGGATGGTTATTTGCTTTTATGATCAGCTGGAATGAATTTATAGTTACTTATTTTCTTATTGGCGGTAATATGACTCTTCCGGTCTATATATTTTCACAGCTGAGATTCGGTATTTCGCCAAAGGTCAATGTTATATCCGTTCTCATTACATTATTCACCCTGAGTATGATTGCAATTCTTGTGGCAAGCCGGAAAATATATAGTAAGATTTTAATAAAAGAAAGAAGGTAACATTTATTTTAAATTACCCTGTAGATATAATATTAAAATATTCCGATAAAAGATGTTATCTAATAGTAAGATGGAGGAGATTATGAAACTAAAGAAGTTTGTCACGGTTTTGCTGGCGCTTGCACTTTTTTTTACCCTGCTTGTTCCTGCCTGTAAAAATACTCAGGAACCGAAGGAACTCACAGTTTATGTATGGGAAGGATATCTCCCTTATAGTGTTGCGGATATGTTTGAACAGGAAACAGGGATAGCTCTAAATATAAACCTTATAACCGGGAATGATGAGATGTTCACATTCCTTAAAGGTGGAGGTCATGCGGATATCATCATGCCCACGCAAAACCAGGTCAACCGTTTCTATGTAGAGAGTCTGGCACAGCCGCTTGATCTGTATAAGATTTCTAATTATGCAAATGTTTCCAGGTCCTTTAAGGAGCAGGACTGGAGCATGTGGGATGGAGAGCAGCTTGGTTCCGGAGACAGCTATGTTATTGCCTACGTATTTGGAACCAGTGGAATTGTTGTAAATACAGATAAATATACAGACTCGCTGGAGGGAATTGGTTGGGAGATCTTGTTTGATCCGGCTCTTAAAGAGAGAGTATCTTCCAAAAATTCGGCGGAATCTCTGATGATATGTCTTGACCTTATGGGGATACCAAGAGCTAATCTGCTTACCGATACTCAGGGAACACTGGAAAGAATAAGGAGTAAAGCAGTTGAACTCAAGAATAATGTACTTAAATTCTATGATACCGGTGCGGAGGTCCTTGATCTTTTAAATAACGAAGAGATCTGGGTGAGCCATATCTGGGACGGAGGCGGCAGAAATCTTGAATCCTCGGATCCTAAATTCAAATATATCCTGCCTTCAACCGGAGGTTTTGGGTGGACAGATACGTTTATGATACCGGCCGATGCAGATAATCCTGAAGGGGCACATGAATTTATTGATTTCATGCTAAGGACCGATATTGCAGGTATGGTAGTAAGCGAAAGCAACTATACTACAACAGTGGAAGGTTCTATAGACATGGCAGAAGGAATAAATAAAGATTTGTATGTATATACGGATGAGGAAATTGCCAGGCTGGTATGGCAGCTCAATTTCCCGGAAGAAGTTGTGGCTGCTTACAGTGATTTCTGGGAAGAACTTTCGACAATAAATTAAATCATGTTTTAAATCCAATGAATTATATAGTCCGCGTAGAAGATATATCGAAAAGCTATGGAACTGTGCTGGCTGTAGATAAAGTAAGCTTCACAGTCAGAGAAGGAGAATTCTTTTCTCTTCTCGGTCCTTCGGGATGCGGCAAGACGACTATTTTAAGGATCCTCGGGGGATTTATAGAACAGGATGAGGGAGTAGTTATAATCGATGGCAAAGATATGAAAGGTATTCCACCTAATCGGAGGGATACTGCGATGGTTTTTCAAAATCTTGCCCTGTTCCCGCATATGGATGTCCGTGAAAATATAATTTATGGACTTAAAAAAAGAAAATTTTCTTCACGCAAGATAAAAGAGGAACTCGATAGAATTCTGGAGATAGTGGATCTTAAAGGATTTGAGACAAGGAGGATCTCGGAACTTTCCGGTGGCCAGCAGCAAAGAGTAGCCCTGGCAAGATCCCTGACAGTAAAACCAAAGATACTTCTTCTGGATGAACCCCTGGCATCACTGGACAAAAAACTAAGAATCTCCATGCAGGGAGAATTAAAAGAGATCCAAAAAAGGATTGGGACCACTTTTCTTTATGTGACCCATGACCAGGGTGAAGCTCTTACCATGTCGGACAGCATTGCTGTCATGAATGAAGGAATCATAATCCAGATGGGGACCCCCGACTCAATTTATAACTGCCCCTGGAACATTTTTACTGCAGACTTTATCGGGGCGGGTAATTTTATTCCTGTCTCATCCGTCAGAAAAGATAATCACACCTTTGTACTTGAAACAAAAAACGCAGGGAAGATATTTTTAAATGACGATTTTAAAAAAGGCTGCAGGGATATACCCGGTATTAAAAAAATACGCGAATTTAAAAGTTCCAGAGTTAAAGACAGAATAATACCCCCTGTGTTTTTTATTAGACCAGAAAAGATAAGGATAACCGGAAAACCGCAGGGGAATAAAAATTTTTTCAATGGAAAAATAAGGTCCTTAATATTCGAAGGTCCCGATATAAGACTGGAGGTGATTTCGGATACCCTCGGAAAAATAAGGATCGAAGTAAAGAATGATGGAAGTTTTCCTGACTTCAAAGAAAACGATACTATTTTATTTTACTGGGATTATAACGACGGGATACTTCTGGAGTATTAACTGGCTGCGGTGTATTGCTTCCTTCTTAGAGTAAAAAGCAATATGAATATGAGTGCTATATCTATTGCAATCAGGATGAAAGTGTTTGTTGAGATATCGTTCCAAACTCCGCTTTTCTGGCTTAATTCGACAATAGGCTGGGTAATATAGTAAGTCGGGAATATTCTACCGATCCAATCCGGAATGCGTGGGAACATATAAAAGATTGCAGGAGCGAAAAGTATAATTCCGGTAGATTTCCAGATAGTAAATATGGTGGCAAAGTCCCTTACATAGACTCCCAGTAACGTACCGAGCTCGGCTGCCATTATGGCACCGAGTGCCAGCACCGCTGTCAGGAGCAGAGGTTGGGCGCCAAACGCATTATTTATTACCAGAATCAGGATTCCCATAAAGAAACTCAGAATAAAACCGAATATTCCTTTAGCCAGAAAAATTTCTTCAATTGATACCGGAGTTACTGTCAGGGCTCTTATTGTTCTCTTCTCTTTTTCCATGGCTATCGAGGTTGACGGCAACATGATCCCGCCCAGAAATATTGCCATAAGCACAATAAGAGGAAGCAGCCTATCATTCCATGGTATGCTTGCTTCATCACCCAGGGTAATTGTATTAATTTCGACAGGGGCCTCCTGACCGGCCAGTTCTCTTACGGTATTTGCTATTGCCGCTCCTATTGTACTTCGATTTTTTGCCGTACTTTCTCCCCAAATAAAAGCTTTTATTTCAGTTTTCTCCCCCTTTGAAACAGAGTCATCAAAATCTGGGGGTATGACAATGCCTATATCAACGGCACCGGTTTCTACTGCTTCTCTTATTTCAGCAATAGTATTGTATCTGGTATTATCAATCGAATTGATGTCATCGAACATCGAAACAAGTTGAGATTTACCCTCATCAATGATACCAAGCTCCGGTTTCTCAACGAGCCAGGTCCCAAATACGAGTGAAATAATGATTGAAATTATAATCGGTCTCACCACAGAAAAAACAAATACATAACTCCTGGAACCATAAAGAAACTCCTTGCTGAATAGTATACCCATACGCCTGATGTTCATCGAAATTTCCTCCTCAACATATAAAGACCTGCATAGAATATCACCACAGTAAAGCCAAAGAGAATTAAAAGATTGATCCAGATGTCGCCCCAGCCGGATCCGAAGTTAACCGCACGGTGTACGGTATCTACAAGATAATAGGTTGGAATAATTTTGATCCATCCGGTGACTGCACCCGGAAACAATATAGTAAACGATGGAATTATAAGGATAATAAGAAAAGGTACACTCCATGCAAGCACAGACATAAAATCCCTTGCCCTGGCCGATATTAAAAAACTTATTCCGGTAGCAAGCTCCGCTCCCAGAAGCAGGGAAATTAAGACGATCAATGGTTGCTTGTTCATTCCGCCAATGATAGTCATGATCAGTACCGCCTGAATAAAAGCCAGGCCTATACCAAAGATACTTTTGGCTACGAAGATATCTGTAACTGTTGCAGGGGTAACCAGCAGTGCCCGTGCAGTTCGACGTTCTATCTCTTCGCTTATAAGATTTGAAAGACCGAGGATTTCCATCATCAGGATAAAGATAGCCAGCAGCGGACGCAGCCGGTCACGCGGAGGTATCGGAGTACCGGTCAGGTCCTGTCCCAGTATCTCCTCCGATACTTCAAAAGCGAGAGGATGCCCGGTCTGCATAAAGACAAGTTCCCTGACTATAGTTTCCATAGCATCTTTCAACTCCTGCGGGGCATCCGGAGTGAAATACAAACTTATAACAGGTTTTTGTTTTGAGTCGAGCTTTTCCACTACATCTGCAGGGATGGAGATACCTGCTACATAACTGCCATCAAGTACCGCTTCTTTTAACAGCTCCTCGGATTCTAAAGGTGAAATTTCCAGACCCTCTTCCTCTACCTGGTTAAAAATGGGTAACGGTACAGGAGAATATAACCCGATTTCCAGATTTTCATCAACTGTAGACGGCATAACAAAATAGATAACCAGATAAAAAATAAAACCCATAAGGGTCAATAATAAGATTGCTCTTTTCCTGAAAAAAAGAGACAGGTCTTTAGAAATCAAAATACCTATTATATGTATATTCATTCTATGAGACCCCGTCCCGTAATTTTAATGAATATGTCTTCAAGAGTGGCTTCCTTGCTATGAACAGTGACGATTTTCTCATTTGCAAAAAGTTCTTTGATACTGCCTGGCGTATCTGCCGTATCCAGTGCAATTTCGCGGTCTTCAAGTCTACCACCCGACATGAGCACCTTAGCGGTAAGGGCACGTTTACCATACTGCTGCTTAAGGTTGAGTGGTGTATCCAGGGCCACGATTTTGCCCTGGTTCATAAAAGCGACCCGGTCGGAAAGTTTATCTGCTTCTACCATATCATGGGTAGTTAGAAATACTGTGGCTCCCCGGTTCCTCTCCTGGATAATGATATTATGGATGGCAAGGGATGAAGTTGGATCAAGTCCTGCGGTAGGTTCATCTAGAAAAAGGATTTGAGGTTGGTTCACAATGGACCTTGCTACCATAAGACGCTGCTTCATTCCTTTGGAATAAGTCTCAACCCGGTCCTTCCCCCGTCCTCCAAGGCCGACACGATTTAAAAGCGCACTGACATCAAAAGATTTAATACCAAAGAGACGTGCAAAAAGATTCAAGTTTTCAATAGCTGTCATCTGCTCATATAAATTAATAGTTTCAAAGCAGACACCAATATCTCCTTTTACTTTTTTTACATCTTCAGCAACATCTATTCCAAGTAAAATAGCCCGCCCACCTTTGGGTTTCATCTGTCCCGTCAGTATGTTAATCGTTGTCGTTTTACCGGCGCCATTGGGGCCAAGAAAACCCAGGATCTCCCCTCTGGCCACTTTGAAGTCAATATGATCTACGGCAATCAAATTACCATAATAGTAAGTCAGATTCTCGGCGATAATGGCGTAATCAGACATGCTGTCCTCCCCGCATCAGGGTAATACCCTGGTACTTTTAATGTAGTTAAGTAATATGAAATATAATGTAATATTTTTAGATCATAGTCAAATATAAAGTTACTTCTTCATTTAAAATTTGGTAACTATCCCTTGACAGTGCATATGTTGAGGGGATGATTACCTAAAAATATTATGTTTTTTTGTAAATTAGCTGGCCGCATGCAGCGTTTATATCTTCTCCGAATCTGAATCGTTCTGTTACACCTATGCCGCCATTTTCAAGAATACTTCTGAATCTATTTATTCTTTTTCGAGGTGTAGGTTTGAGATCACAATCTTCACCGTTATAGGGGATCAAATTTACGAAACATAGAAGGCCGCCCAGCAGTTTTATAAGATGTTCGGCAAGAACATCCGAATCGTTCAAATCTTTAATCATTATATACTCAAACATGACTCTTCTGTTGGTTTTTTCAATATAAGATTTTACAGCATCGATAATCTCTTTTACCGGATATTTTTGTGCGATAGGCATTATTTTTCGGCGTATCTTATCATCCGGTGAATTCAATGAAACCGCCAGATTGATCTGTAAGTTCTCCAGTGAAAATTTTTTGATTTTTTCCGGGATCCCTGCGGTGGATACGGAAATATGGCGCGCTCCTATATTGAATTTGTCCTTCTCATTTAAAAATCTTATCGCTTTAATCACATTATCATAGTTTAAAAATGGTTCGCCCATACCCATAAAGACGATATTTTTTACAGTTTCGCGGGCTACTAAAGAATTCTCCTTTTTTAATGAGCTTGAAGCTTTCTTTAAATAATATGAAAAAAATAATACCTGCTCTATAATTTCATAGTGATTTAAATTCCTGATATAGCCGATTTTCCCTGTTTTACAGAATATACAATTTAGAGGGCAGCCGACCTGAGACGATACGCAAACCGTGTTTCTTCCTCCTTTATGCTTCATTAAAACTGACTCGACATACAGCCCGTCCGGCAGTATCATAATTACCTTTATTGAGTTGCCATTTGGAGAAGCAGCCGTATCAAAATCGAAAATAATAGGGATTTCTTTTTCCAATTTTTCTCTGAGCGTGACGGGCAAAACCGTGACATCGTTCCAGCTTTCTATCAGGTCCTTATAGAGAGCTTTTTCGATCTGTTTCAACCGGTACAGTGGTTCATAGGTAAGTAAATGTTCTATTTTTTCAAGATTCATTTAATTTTCTCTCACGACTCATAAATTTGCATAGTCAGATTATTCGATGATTATGCAATATGATGATTATCCATGTGATAATTATACACTCTGATGAAGGTATTTTCTCTTCTTTACTGCGTGACGCGGTGACTCGCCGGTGCCCCAAAAATTTTTAATTCTCAGGGGTAGAGAACCTGTATCATACTTCCGGTTTTTATGATTATTATTGTGGTTACTATTTATAATTTCTTTTGCCAGATTGTGGTATGCTACCGCTCCCTGACATTTTGGGTCATAAGTCAGAATCGACTTTCCATAACTTGGCGCTTCTGCAAGTCTGACATTTCTGGGTATAACTGTCTTATAAACCTTTTTATTGAAATATTTATTGATATTTTTTATAGACTGGTTTGCCATTCTTGTCTTACTATACATTGTCAAAACTATTCCTGATATTTCCAGTTCAGGGTTCAGATTTTTCTTGACCAGGTTTATTGCATCTACGAGTCTTGCAATTCCTTCAAGCGCATAATATTCACATTGAAGCGGGATCACAACTTCTTTTGAAGCTGCGAGTGCGTTCAGAGTCAAAAGCCCCAGGGCGGGCAGACAGTCTATGACTATATAATCATAAAGATCTACGATGCTGTCTATTGCCTTTTTTAACCTGTATTCTCTTTTGAAACCCGATACTAATTCTATTTCGGCACCGGCCAGTTTTGTCGAAGCCGGTAGAATATCAAGATATTCATATTGAGTAGATCTTATAATCTTTTTTGGATCATGGTTATTGATAAGGACATCATAAATCGAATCGTTGTTATTATTTATATAGATACCCAATCCAGTTGTAGAATTTCCCTGGGGATCCAGATCGATTAGGAGTGTCCTGTATCCTGAATGACTTAGATAAGTGGATAAGTTTATCGCGGTTGTGCTTTTCCCCACACCGCCTTTTTGGTTTACAATCGAAATAACTCTGCCAAGTAAATTAGCGGTTTTCTCTGGTCTATTTTCTGACACTATAACCTTTGGTTATTTTAGCTTGATATTCGTTTTAAATTGATTGAATTATAACAAAATTTTTATAATTGTATAATAAATATGCCATAAAATTTAAAAAACTAAAAATTCTTATTTTAAATTCTTCTTTTATAAAATCCTACAATTATTATAATGATGCTGAAAGAATTCATTTTATTAAATAAATTGGCGGTGTCACAATTGAGAAGTTTCTCAAAAAAGGGTGGCAGTAAAATATTGACTGTAATATATATTTTCTTTATTTGCGTTCTTTCAGGTATAGTGATTGTCGCGTGTAAAGAAGATGATGAGCTAAATAATATCGTAACAAATAATGATCATTTCGAAAATGATCCGGATAAGATCGGCTCTGAAAATTCTGATAATGAAGAGTTGCCGGATGAAGAGGTGGATGAAGATATCGCAGACGATGATTCGGATACTCTTATAAATGAGGAAGCGGAGGAAGATTTCAGCGATGAGGGAAGTGCAGATGAAGAGGGGCAGACCGACGGTGAAGAAATACAGAACGAAGAAGAAAATTCGGAACAAAACGGTGATGAGGAAATAGATTATAGCAGCAGTGATAATTTTAGAATCGATGTGGACCTCTCAGTGCAAAAAGTCTTTGTATATTATAAAGATAAACTAATAAGAGGGATGATATGCTCCGGAGGAACCGAGGAAAAGTCTACACCCAGAGGAGAGTACGAAACTAATCAAAAAATCGAAAAATCATGGGTAGATAAATATAATATGGGGGCCTATTATTGGATCAGGTTTTATAATGAGTATCTTTTCCACAGTGTACCCTACGATAAAAATGGTGAATTTATTCAAGAGGAAATTGATAAGCTGGGCACTCCCGCCAGCCATGGATGCATAAGACTGGCACTTGAAGATGCAAAATGGCTTTATGAGACTCTCCCCCTGGGAGTAAAAGTAGTAATATATTGATAACATCCCGAGAAAACCCTATATTCATATCTTCAAATCATATAATTATCGAACCAATTGATTTCTTAGATAATTAGAAAATTTTTGTAATTAAAATCTATATTCTATAGGCTTTCCTATCACTATATACAATTATTGACAGAGTTGGTTCCCGGAGTATAATCTTTAAATAATTGAGTATCATTATCATTATCAATAAAGTCGATCGTTCAATAAATCAGTCAGATGGAAAATAACAAGAAAAATATCGAGACTTATAAGCAAATAATCAAAGAAAGTGGATTCAGGATCACCGGAACCAGAATGCTTATTCTGGATATTTTATTAAAGAGCTCAAATGCATTGAATGCTGAGGAGTTATTTTTTCTTGCCCGTAAAAAACAACCAGGAATAGGGCTGGCAACGATTTACCGTACTTTAAAGCTGCTGGAAAAGGAAGATTTGATAATACGGGCCATTTATGAGGACGACAGAGCAAAATATACTATAAAAGATGGCAGCATCGGGGTTCTTAAAGATTCCACTTTAAAACCGGAAAAATATGGTTCAGATAAAAATAAAATAAAAATAGACACTGGAGACAGGCTGAAAGCCGATTTTAATCGTAAATTAAACATAATCGATAAAAGCACTCCGGATGATTTTGAAGATATGAAAAGAATAAATACAATTCAGAATCAGCTGACGGAATGGCTCAGCGATTTGGATAAAATAAAAAGAGAAAAGGAGTCAGTATTGGAAGAAGCAATGGAAGATTTTGGAAAAGTAGATAAAATAATGGATCGTTATAACCATGAAAAGGGTAATTTGATACAGATACTTCTGGATGTTCAAAATGAGTATAACTGGTTGCCCAGGCATATTCTGTTATATATCGGCAAAAAGATGGATATTCCTCTTACAAATATCTATGGAATCACTACTTTTTACAAATATTTTAATCTGGAACCGCAGGGAAAATATTCTATCGTGGCCTGTGTTGGTACCGCCTGCCATGTCAGAGGTGCGATGAACCTGCTTCAGAGAATCACGAGTGTCCTGGGAGTGAAACCGGGAGATACGACAGGTGACTTTCGATTTACTCTTAAAACCGTAAATTGTCTGGGATGCTGTGCACTGGGACCGGTAGTCATGATCGGCAATAAATATTATAGTAATCCCTCGACCGGTCAATTGAAAAAAATATTAAAACAATTAAGTTAATACTTATAGAGGAGTGTTTGAAAATGACGGTTGATAATAAAATAAATTCTTTCCAGGATCTGCAAAAAAAAGCAAAAAAGCTTCAGCAGCAGTCGGATAGCGCCGATTTAGCTTTTTCCATATGCAGCGGACCCGGGTGCAAGGCTTATAATTCGGAGGATCTTTATTCTGCAATTCTTGAAGAGATTAAAAAGAATAATATAAAAGAAAAAGACAGGATCATTGTCCGAAGGACCGGCTGTCATGGATATTGTGAAATGGGACCAATCGTAATTGTATATCCGAAGGATATTTGTTATTTTAGAGTAAAAAAAGAGGATATTCCCGAAGTATTCAGCAAGGCTTTAAAAGGTGAAGTAGTTGAAAGGCTTCTTTATAAGGATGACAGAGGAAATCCAATAATCAAGGAATCCGATATTCCATTTTATAAATTTCAGAAAAGGATTCTTCTGAATAACCACTTAAAAATAGATTCAAAAAACATCGATGATTATATCATGGGTGGCGGATATCAATCTCTTGCTAAAGTCCTCAGGGAAATGAGTCCGGAAGAGGTTATAGAAGAAGTAAAAAAATCCGGCCTGAGAGGGCGCGGGGGAGGCGGTTTTCCGACTGGTATAAAATGGGAAACTACCAGAAACGCTAAAAGTGAACCAAAATACATAATCGTTAATGCTGATGAAGGAGATCCAGGTGCATATATGGATAGAGGAATACTGGAGGGGAATCCTCACAGTGTTCTCGAAGGTTTAATGATAGGAGCATATGCCATTGGGTCCAACATGGGATTTGTTTATGTCAGACAGGAGTACCCGATAACAGTAGAGAATCTGAATATTGCCATAGATCAGGCCAGGGAGTATGGACTAATTGGTAAAAATATTTTAGGGTCCGGATTTGGTTTCGATATCAAGGTTCATAAAGGAGCGGGATCCTATGTATCGGGAGAATCGAGTGCGCTTACTACTGCAATCGAAGGAAGTGTTGGTGAACCCAGATTAAAGTATATACATACTTCCGTAAGCGGTCTCCTGGGTAAACCGACCAATTTGAATAATGTTGAGACTTTTGCAAATATTCCGCTGATTATAAGAAACGGTGCCGACTGGTTCAGAAGTATGGGAACTAAAACCAGTACCGGGACAAAAATCTTTTCACTGGTCGGTAAAGTCAAAAACACCGGACTCGTTGAGGTCCCTATGGGAATAAGCCTGAGGGATATTATATATAAAATAGGCGGTGGGATTAAGGATGATAAAAAATTTAAAGCGGTGCAGACCGGTGGGCCTTCTGGTGGCGTGATCCCGGAGCAACTGCTCGACCTTCCGGTAGACTTTGATGAATTGACCAAAGCAGGATCGATGATGGGTTCCGGAGGTATGGTGGTCATGGATGAATGTTCCTGTATGGTAAATGTGGCTCATTATTTCCTTAAGTTTTTAGCCGACGAGTCCTGCGGAAAGTGTGTCCCCTGCAGAGAGGGCTTAAGGCAGATGCTTTATATTTACGAGAGAATAATGGAAGGCAAAGGCAGAGAGGAAGATTTAACGCTTCTGGAAGATTTATCGATGCTGCTCAGGGAAGCTTCACTGTGCGCTCTGGGTACAACAGCGCCAAATATTGTCCTTACCACATTGAAATATTTTAAAGAGGAATATGAGGCTCATATTTATTATAATATGTGTCCCGCAAAAATGTGCAGCCAACTGATAACTTATGTCATCGATAAGAATAAGTGCGCAGGGTGCGGGATCTGTATAAAAATATGTCCGGTAGATGCCATAAAGGGAGAGAGTAAAAAACCACATACTATAGATACAGAAATATGTATTAAATGCGGATCATGTATAGAAGCCTGTCCGGAGAAATACAGCGCCATTGAAAAGAAAACAGGTCTCGTTAAAGAGGGAGTGATACAGGGGGAAAAAGAATCGTAGAGTAAAAGATTTAAAATTGATCATAAAAGATAAAGAGATAAAGAGAATTAAAACCAGGAGAAAATAACCATGAACGATAAAAAAGTGGATACTAACAGAAAAAAGATCAATCTAACCATAGATGATAAAAAGATTGAAATAAATGATGGCGATACCATACTTCAGGCTGCAAAAAAGATAGGGATCCATATTCCCACCTTATGTTATAACGAGAAAATAAAACCTCACGGCGCCTGCAGATTGTGTCTTGTTGAAATAGAGAAAAGGGGCAGGTCAAAAATAGTCGCATCCTGTGCCTACCCGGCGGAAGAAGGCCTCATGGTCAAAACCGAGAGTCCCGGTGTAGAAAAAATCAGAAAGAATCTGGTAGAATTATACCTTGCATTATTTCCTTTTAATCCTGAGATAAAGAAACTTGCCAGAAAATATAAATTAACCAGGTCCAGATTTAAAAAGGAGAATAACTACTGTATTCTTTGCGGACTCTGCGTAAGGTATTGCAGAGAAGTCAAGGGATACAATGCCGTGGGTTTTGCAGGAAGAGGAACGGATAAAAAGGTTGTTTTTATCCCGGAATCTTCATATTTTAAATATTGCGAAAAATGTATGGAATGTATGAATATATGCCCAACGGGCGTATTTCCTTCCAATTATGGATTAGCTAGAATTCCCCAGATCAATAAATAAAATTTATTAGAAGGAGGCCAGACAGTGTCAGAACAAGGACTGGGTTTTGACGATTATTTACCTGCCGATATGGCAAAAAGGGTTAACACCGCATGCGTATCCAAGGCAAAACTATGTTTTTTAAGTCTTTCTATGCTTTCTATTCTAGCGGGCGCTTTTATTGCGCTCGGTGCGGAGTTTTATACCCTGGTGGTTTTTGACTCAAGTTTAAGCCTGGGTCTTACAAGGACGCTTGGTGGGCTTGCATTTTCGCTGGGACTTATACTGGTGGTAATTGCCGGAGCGGAACTTTTTACCGGTAATAATCTTCTTATGATGGGTTTTGCATCCAGAACAGTGACCTATAAACAACTTTTAAAAAACTGGGGTATCACATATATCGGAAATTTTATAGGATCTTTGTCTATTGTCTTTCTCATGTTTCTTACCAACCTTTGGAAAATGAAAGATTTTATGCTTGGAGCAAAAATGGTTCTTATTGCAGCCGATAAAGTAAATCTTACTTTTCTTGAAGCATTTTCCAGAGGAATCCTTTGTAATGCGCTGGTGTGTCTTGCAGTATGGCTTTGTTTCAGCGCGAGGAGTGTCGTAAGCAAGATTGCGGCCATTATCTTTCCTATAACAGCATTTGTTGCTTCAGGTTTCGAACACAGCATTGCAAATATGTATTTCATCCCTATGGGAATTTTACTAAGAAACAACGATGGTGTTATCAGGCAGATGGCGCAAATGAGCCCGGCCACATCGCTTGAGAGACTCGGTGTGATGGGACTTTTTGGCAACCTCCTTCCTGTTACGCTGGGTAATATCATAGGTGGAGCCGTTATGGTCGGCCTGGTATACTGGCTGATAATAGTTTTACCCCATAGGCAGAAAGATAAGAAAATATAATATACGATTTATAATTTGCGATTTGTAAATCGTGATCTTTTATACAGCATGTGTATTTAAAAAAGTTAGAACTTAAAAATTACAGAAATTACACTCATGTCAATTTGAATTTTGACAAAAATACCGTTCTTATACTGGGAAATAACGGCAATGGTAAAACCAATTTACTGGAATCCATATATTATGTATCCACAGGCAGGTCCCATCGCACTTACAGCCAGGATGAGATAATAAATTGGGGGAGCGATTACTCGAAAGTAAAGGCTTTGATCGGCTCCGAAAAAGAAGATGAACCGGGCCGCTTTATAGAAATAGAACTGCAAAAAGGTAATGATATTAAGATAAAGGTAGATAAAATATCCCGGAGAAAGAAATCCGATTTTATATCTATACTCCCCTCTGTCATTTTTTCTCCCGATGACCTCAAGATTGTAAAATCAGGTCCTATGGACAGAAGAAATTTCCTGGACAGCATACTTGAAAAAATCGATCCGCTGTATTACAGGCAGCGTTTGCAATATCAGAAAATACTTACCCAGAGAAGCAGTCTGATCAAGAGTTTTAATGTAAAAACCGATGCAGGCAGTAATTCTACACTGGATGCGTGGGACGATAATATCGTAAAATACGGCGCCGATATAATCAAAAAAAGATTTGATTTGCTAACTGAATTTGCTGCTGAATTCAAAAATTACATAAGCAGTTTCTTTAAAGGGGTTAAAATTGATATTAATTACATTTTTAGCTGGGACCGTGGGTATGGTTCCGATGATCTTGCGGATTATAGAGATAAAAAAAATCAGGTGATTGAAAATCTTGAGCCGGATGATATTAAGTCAATATTTCAAAGGGAACTAAAGGGGAGCCTTGAAAAGGATCTGTTGTATAAAACCACTACGGTAGGTCCGCACAGGGATGATTTTATGATTTTATTTGATGGCAGAAATATAAGGTTTTTTGGTTCACAGGGTCAGCAGCGGATAGCTGCGATAAGTCTGAGACTATGTGAACTGGATATCCTCAGAAAGAAAATAAAAAAAGATCCGGTCCTGCTTCTGGACGATGTATTTTCTGAACTTGATATTGAAAGAAAAAAAATATTGGTAAAAGCGGTGAGTGACGGATTCCAGACTTTTGTGACCACTACAAATATAAGTTACCTTGATAAGCTGGATCTGGAATTTGGGAGTAAATTTTTAATCAAAGATAATAGAATCGCAGTTTCGGATTTGTGATCTGCAGCATATAATATAACCATGGGCGAGATCGAAAATATCGGAAGCATAATCGAAGATGTGATAAAGAAAATGGATATAAGAAAAAAAATGAATATATCCAATATTTTCAATCGCTGGGAAGAAATCGTTGGTGCAGAAATATGTAAAAAAGCAAAGCCTGAAAGGATAACAAGAGGGATATTATATATATCGGTTACCACTTCAACCTGGGCAAATGAACTAAGCCTGATGTCAGAACAGTTGATCAAAAAAATAAATTCTTTTATCGGAGAAGAAGTCGTAAAAAACATAAGATTTAAGCAAAATATTTGAGATCCTCCCCTTCTTTCTTAACCAAATTTTAACTAAAATATGGTATAATATTTTGTGTCGATAATCAGTAAAAATATCGAGTTTTTTAAAGAAAATTTTATATTTAAACCTGAAAAGGGTAATGGGTATCGGGGAAGTTTTTATTGCTACTTATTGCCCTTTATCCATATTAAAAAAAAGAAATTATTAAATTTTTGAGGAGTTTTTTTTGAAAAAATCAAGTTATGATGCTAAAGATATTACAGTCCTTGAGGGTCTTGCAGCAGTCAGAAAAAGACCCAGTATGTATATTGGTTCAACCGGTTCCAGAGGACTTCACCATCTAATTTACGAGGTTGTAGATAATAGTATAGACGAGGCAATGGCCGGTTTTTGCGATAACATACTGGTTGTATTGAATAATGATAACTCTGTTACTGTTGTTGATAATGGCAGGGGAATACCGGTAAAGAAAGTCGAAAGGTTCAATAAGTCTGCAGTAGAGATAGTTCTTACAAAACTGCATGCAGGAGGCAAGTTTGGCGGGGAAGGATACAAGGTATCCGGCGGGCTGCATGGTGTCGGAGTTTCCGTGGTTAATGCTCTGTCGGAAAAATTGGCTGTCGAAGTAAGAAGAGACGGGCACATCTACAATCAGGATTTTGTAAGAGGGGAGCCAGTCAGCAATCTTATAAAAGGTGAAAAAACTGATACTCATGGGACCGCTATCACTTTCTACCCCGATAAAGAAATATTTGAAGATATCGATTATAAATTCGAGATACTTGCAAGCAGGATGAAAGAAATGGCTTTCTTGAATAAAGGATTAAAAATTACTCTGGTAGATTCAAAAGAAAAACCGGAAAAGAAAGAAGTATACCAGTATGAAGGCGGGATAGAGGATTTCGTAAAATATTTGTGTGAGAAAAAAGAGGTTTTACATAAGAAGGTAATATATTTCAAGAATGTGGTAAATGACCAGGAAGTAGAAGTCGCAATGCAATATACCGATGGTTATTCGGAAAGTATTTTTTCATTTGCCAACAATATAAATACTACCGAAGGCGGAACACACTTAAGTGGTTTTAAAGGTGCCATTACAAGGACTATAAACGACTATGCCCGCAGCACTAATTTGTTGAAGGAAAAAGATGAAAATCTTTCAGGTGAAGATATCAGGGAAGGGCTCACTGCAATCATCAGCGTCAAATTGAAAAACCCTCAGTTCGAGGGACAGACCAAGACCAAACTGGGGAATAGCGAGATGAAAGGTTTTGTAGAATCTACGGTAAATACAAAACTTGCTGAATTCCTTGGAGAGAATCCGGCTATAGGAAGGACTATAGTAAACAAATGTATGGAAGCCTCAAGAGCAAGAGCTGCTGCGAAAAAAGCAAGGGACCTCACCAGGAAAAAGTCACTCCTGGATAGCAGTTCTCTTCCCGGAAAACTTGCTGATTGTTCTATAAACGACCCTAAATATATTGAGTTGTTTTTGGTTGAGGGAGACTCCGCAGGAGGAAGCGCAAAGCAGGCAAGGGACAGAAGATTTCAGGCAATACTGCCCCTTAAAGGAAAAATTTTAAATGTTGAAAAAGCAAGACTGCACAAGATATTGAGCAGTGAAGAAATACAGGCTATGGTAACCGCTATGGGTTCCGGAATCGGGGAGGAATTCGATATCGAAAGTGCGAGATATCATAAGGTAATAATTATGACCGATGCTGATGTAGACGGTGCTCATATAAGAACGCTGATCTTGACCTTCCTTTACAGGTATATGAAGGGAATGATCGAAGCCGGATATGTGTATATAGCTCAGCCGCCGCTGTATCAGGTAAAAAATGACAAAGAAGTTTCTTACGCCTACAGCGATAAGGAACTGGAAAATATAAAAAAGAAGTTTGAGGATAAAAAAATAACCGTCCAGCAGTATAAGGGTCTGGGCGAAATGGATCCGGAGCAGCTCTGGGAGACAACAATGAATCCCGAGGCAAGAACACTGCTTAAAGTCGAGATTGAAGATGCACTGATAGCGGATGATGTTTTCTCTACTCTGATGGGAAGTAAAGTGGAACCAAGAAGAGAATTCATTGAAAAGAATGCTAAGGGGGTTTCATTTATAGATATATAGTCAGGAGTATAAATGGTATTTGAATTAAGAGGTAAGATAAAGAATGTAGAGATCGAATCGGAAATGCAGGATTCCTACCTGAGTTATGCAATGAGCGTAATCATAGGAAGGGCTCTTCCGGATGTAAAAGACGGTCTCAAGCCGGTTCACCGGAGGATTTTATATGCCATGAATGATATGGGCATGAGATCCAATACACCTTATAAGAAATGTGCCCGAATAGTAGGAGAAGTACTCGGAAAGTACCATCCTCATGGCGATACTGCTGTCTATGACACCATGGTGCGAATGGCACAGGATTTTTCACAGCGTTATGTTTTGATAGATGGACATGGAAATTTCGGTTCTGTTGATGGTGATAGGGCCGCCGCAATGAGATATACCGAAGCCAGACTTTCTCCGATATCCGAAGAACTGCTTATGGATATTGATAAGGATACCATAGAGTTTGTGGATAATTTTGACAGTTCATTAAAAGAACCATCTATACTGCCGGCGAAGTTTCCTAATCTTCTGGTCAACGGTTCCTCTGGTATTGCAGTGGGTATGGCCACAAATATTCCGCCGCATAATCTGGGAGAAATAATTGATGGCGTGATTTATTATATAGATAATCCAAAATCCACGGCAAAAGATCTCATGAGAAAGATAAAAGGTCCTGATTTTCCCACCGGTGGGATCATAATGGGTATGGGAGGAATCAGGGAAGCTTATGAGACTGGTAGAGGGCGCCTGGTGGTAAGAGGAAGGGTGCACCAGGAGCAGCCTAAAAAAGGCAGGACCCAGGTCATAATAAGCGAGCTTCCATATCAGGTGAATAAATCAAAATTTGTCGAAAACATTGCCGAGCTGGTTAAAACTAAAAGGCTTGAAGGAGTAAGCGACCTGCGGGATGAATCGGATAAAAGCGGGATGAGAGTAGTTGTAGAGATTAAAAAAGATGCAATACCGAGTGTGATAATAAATTCTTTATATAAAAATACACAACTCGAAGATACTTTTGGAATTATTATGCTGGCTCTTGTCGATGGTGTACCGAAGACCTTGAATTTACCCAGCCTGATAGAGGAGTATGTCAAACACAGGTTTACAGTTGTAGTGAGAAGAACCAAATATGAATTAAAGAAAGCTGAAGAGCGCGAGCATATACTGATGGGGCTTCTGATAGCTCTGGATAATCTGGATGAAGTGATAAAAACCATAAGATCTTCAAAGGATGTCCCAACCGCACGGAACAGACTCGTAAAAAATTTTAAACTTACCGTAATACAGGCTCAGGCCATACTGGATTTGAGGCTGCACCGGTTGACCGGACTGGAAAGAGATAAGATAAAATCGGAGCACAAACAGCTGGTTGAAAGAATAAAGGAATTAAAGAAGCTTCTGGCAAGTGATGAGTTGATATACAGTGTGATTAAAAATGAACTGGAAGAAATCAAGAAAAAATATAATGATGAAAGAAGAACAGATATCACCACCGATATTTCCGATATCGAGATCGAGGATTTGATACCTGAGGAAGAGAATGTTATATCCATATCTCATTCAGGTTATATAAAAAGGGTTCCGGCGACTACTTATAGAAAACAGGGAAGAGGTGGAAAAGGAGTGACGGGGACCAATTTAAAGGAGAATGATTTTGTCAAACACCTATTTATAGCATCAACTCACCACTACATAATGTTCTTCTCAAACCTTGGGAAGGTATATCGGGTGAAGGTCCATCAAATTCCTGCTGGAAGCAGGATGTCCAAAGGTAAGGCAATCGTAAACTTGCTTCCTTTTGCCCCCGGCGAAATGGTTGCAGCAGTAATAGCAGTTAAAGATTACGGAGACGATAAGTATCTGATAATGGCCACAAAGAAAGGGATAATCAAAAAAACGCCGATCGAGGCGTATGACACTTCCAGAAAGGATGGAATAATTGCCATCACCATCAAGCAGGGAGATGAGCTCATTGGTGTAGAAAAATCTAATGGTAATGACGAGATTATCATGGTTTCAAGAGATGGAAAAGCCATAAGATTCAGCGAAAAAGACTGCAGACCGATGGGGAGGTCCTCACAGGGAGTAAAGGGAATGAGGCTATCAAAGGGTGATGAAGTTCTATCAATGATGGTGGTAAGAGAAATTGAAGGCGATCTTTTTGTTCTCACTGAAAATGGTTATGGAAAAAGGACGCAGCTTGCGGAATATAATAAGCAAAAAAGAGGTGGATTGGGTGTCAAGACTTTAAAGATCACCGAGAAAAAAGGAAAAGTCGCCGGTGCAGGTATAATCAAGGATGAGCATGACGTGATGATCATCTCTAACAGGGGAGTACTTATCAGGATTCCGGCAAAATCGATATCAAGAATCGGGAGATCCACACAGGGAGTCAGGGTAATCAATCTGGAAGAAGGCGCAGAAGTGGCTTCATATTCAATTGTAGCCTCTGAGGGTGATTGATAATTTGTTTAATTTATCGGTTAAATCTGTTATTATATTTTTCAACAATGAATTTTAATTAAAATAATTTATTTTTTAAATACTAATAAAAAACCAAATAAAGGGGGGTAAAGTAAAATGGCTAAAGTAGAAGTCGATTCTGATTTCAATAAGAAGAGTTCTACTGGAATGGATCCAAAGATTGCTGTACTTATTGCATACCTTTTCAGCATTGTTGGTGGACTGATCATCTGGTTAATAGAAAAGGAAAACAAGTTCGTGAAATGGAACGCTCTACAGGCCTTGATCCTGGGCATAGTTGAAGTAGGCGGTATAATAGTATTCACTGCAATCCTGGGATGGATTCCTTTTATTGGATTGTTGTTCCTTGCACTGGGTTGGTTAATTTGGAGTGCCGGCTGGATACTTGGGATTGTTGCAATCGTTATGGGTTTCCAGGGTAAGACTTTCAGAATTCCTGGTATAGCCAGTCTAACTGATAAATATTTCAAAATGTAATATTTATCCAACTGATACAGGTTATTGTTTTTTTCAATAAGACATAACAGAGATTTACGCTGCAAAGGATATAATACAGATTCATGCAGTTTATTTCTGATTTTTTAAAGGAGCAAAAATGACTGGAGAAAAGCTGGCTGTCGAAAGGAAAGTTCTAAGAAGTATTGGCGAATCTTCTATGTTCAGGTTTTTACTTGTCTTTTATCTGATATTTTTCATATTATCCACAATCATTTTAACAATCATCGGGCTCATTGCATGGTTTGGGTTGGCTTCCTTTGGTCTCGATATCAATGGTATTCTTACGAGCCTGGGTCTTGCGAATCTAGATGTTTTATTTAGTTTCTTTGGTGGAGGTACCGTGGTAACAATTATAGTGTTGATTGTTGGTGGACTCGTTGCTTCTATACTTTATGCTGCCGTCGGGACCTTTATGGTCTGGATAATAAATGTTGTTCTAAAGATTATCGGAGGAATTGAACTTAGATTTTTGCCAGGGAAGGAAGCAGAAGCTAAGGTTAAAGAACCTGAAGTAGTTAGTTAGGTTTATCTTTAAATCATTTTACTTCTAAATTTACCTGTGGCTTTGCCTTGACAAAAAAGTATTAAATTGTTATTTTGACCTCTGTTTAAAATTCGGATTGGGGCCTATAGCTCAGTTGGTTAGAGCGCATCCCTGATAAGGATGAGGCCTCTGGTTCGAGTCCAGATAGGCCCACCAGTCAACAAATGTGGGGGTGTAGCTCAGCTGGGAGAGCGCCTGCCTTGCAAGCAGGAGGTCAGCGGTTCGATCCCGCTCATCTCCACCAATTCTATCTGAATATCGATGCATGTTTTATTCTCGTATACGGCTGCTATTATTTTTGTTAGAATATTCAAATATTATCCTGCGCAGTAACGGAAATCAGTTTAATCGGAGAAATAAAAAATGACCACTGTCTCTCTGGAAGTATTTTTAGGCAGAATGGGAAAATACATTATAGATTTTATTTACAGGTATTACTATTTTATAATCCCGCTAGTATTTGCTTATGCTATTTTCCTGTCTATATCTTCGTACAATCTTAAAAAAATTGAAAAAAAAGTAAATCTGGAAATATTAAATCAGGCTAAAAATATCATAAGAAAGGTTCCGGACATCAGTTACACAGATCTTGTTGATAAGATCGAGATTCCATGGGAGGAAATCATAAAAACTTATTCTTTTTTTCCTTATATTTCTCAGGAATCGGATTTATGGATAAGCAGGACCAGTATCCTAAATGTAAGAGACATTATCATGCATAACGACACGAAAATAAAATTGGTCATGGAAAGAAATGGAATCTATAATTTCAGGGAAAAATCCACTACACATAAGAATTTATATACTGAATATATTCACAGGGTAACAAGAAGAAAGTAAGAATCACATATTATAAAAATAAATTAAATATCGGCTCTAAAGTCTTTAGCAGTATCCAGAAGAAAACATTGGAACTTCCTCCAATACTTGAAATCCTGTTATACCCTTCTACTAATTCCAGATCGTATTTCAAGAAAAGGTTCGTAAATAAGTGTCCCATATTAGTCGTTATCCAGAGAATTATTGGAATTATGATTACCGCAGATATAAAGCTTCTGAACATATCCCCCCTGGAAGGGGCTATGACCCAGACCAGTATAAATGGGATTATTATAAGGTCGGCATTTGGAAGTACATTATTACCCGGAAGAATAGTTGAGATATAAACTGTCAGTGGAATTATAAAAACCGATAAGAAGATTACAGAAGGTTGTCCCACTAACACTACCGAATCCAGGCCGATATACAGTTCTCTTTTTGTGATCTTCCGCGATATAAAGCTTTTTATATCATTTATAGTGGGAACGAGACCTCTGAGAAGCAGATTTACTGCTCTTGGTAAAAGCGCAATGATAATAGAAAGTACAAGACCGTTTGAGAAAGAATAAAGAATACTGGAACCCGGATTCAATAAAAAATTCTTATAACGGGTAATAGCTCCTATTATAGTACCAATAATAAAACCTATTACTAAAGGTTCCGAAAAGACTCCGAGCTTGTACTGGATTTCTTCATAGAAGATATGTATCTTTCTTATAAAAGGAATACGATCGAATATGGAATTAACCAGTTGTGAAAAGGGAGCCCAGCAAATGATATGTGCCTGTGGATTGGATATACCTTTGATGCCAAAATAGTTTTCAATATGTGGTGCATATATGTCCGACAGCACAAAAGTTATTGCGGCCACTATCATTGCCACCAGTACTCCTATCCATTTTATTTCGGTAATTGAAAAAACAATGGAACCTACAAGCAGGAAACTCCAGTAATTCCAAAAATCTATATTTATGGTTCTGGTAAATCTTAAGAAAAGCATAATCAGATTTAGTATAAATACAGTTATTATTATTTGAAGAATAATAGGAGAATTTAAGAGGACGGCCCTGGAGACTATCCATCCTGCATCGATGACCTCGAAGTTTTTTGAAGAATTAATTAGTATCGTATTTATAACAGGCGCAAAAAAATTTACAAAAAGAGTGATCATTACCGAAACGCCGATCATTCCCGCAAGCATAAAAGCAAAATTTTTTAAGCTCCTTAAAGGGCTTCTTGTGATGATAAGGCTTATTATTAATAAAATTACAGGAAACAGAAAAACAGGTCCTAATTCTATTATAAAATTTATTACTTTATAGGTGGTTGACATATTGTGAATCTCTATAGTTTTTGATGTTGTTATATTATACTTGCTATTTTAAATAAAATGAAGAAAACTGTTGGTCGTCACAGTGGCTTATTGAAAATTACTTTTTTTTAATATATAATTCTACACAAATGAGCAGCTAATGCACAATTGTGCACATTTTTCACAGGATCATATAATGGAAAGCATTGAGAAAAAAAGAATTCTGACAAAGATTGCAGGACTTTATTATATAGAAAATCAAACGCAGCAGAAGATTGCTGAAAGATTGAATATTTCAAGGACAAAAGTATCGAGATACCTGGATAAAGCCAGAAAAGAAAAAATAGTAGAAATAAAAATAAATCTCCGGAAAGAGGATTACTCTAATCTGGAAAATTCAATCGAAAAAAAATTCAATATAAAAGAATGCATTGTAGTTCCAACCTATGAAAATATGGAAGAAACACTAAAAGCAATGGCAGGACCACTTAATGACCTTTTGGAAAGAATACTTGAAAACGGCAGTTCTCTTGGAATCGGATGGGGAAATTCACTTAAAGGAATATCGGATTATATTGATGTAAGAAGCAAATCCGGTATAAAAGTAATACCGATCATTGGAGGTCTGGGTAAGACGGGCACAGGAGTCCATACAAACTCCGTTGCCAGAAATATTGCAGACAGACTTGGTGGTGTAAGCTATATGATTCATTCTCCCGCTGTCCTTGATACTAAAGAAATAAGAGAAGTCGTTGAAAAGGACAGCAATATAAGCCAGGTAATAAAATTAATAGAAACAATCGATACTGCCATGGTAGGTTTGAGTGATATCGGACCGGATTCTACTCTGATAAAAACAGGTAGTTTTAGTCTGGAAGAATTCAAATATCTGGATAGTCTTGGGGTTGTGGGGGATGTCAACCTGATTTTTATAGGTGAAAACGGCGCACCTGTTCCAAATAAAATCGACGAGAGGATCGTGAGAATTTCTCCGGAGAAATTAAAAAAAGTAAAAAAAGTCATAGGAATTGCTTTTGGCAGAAGAAAATTAAAAGTAATACTCGGCGCCTTAAGAGGAGGATTTCTTAACATCATGTTCACGGATGAAGAGACAGCATCAAATATCAATAAAATTGGATAAATAATAAAAAAAGGATTCAAGTGAAAGAAAAATTATATATAGATGTTGACGGATTTAAGATAGAAGATAGATTTAGCAGTCTTAATAATGACCTGAAAATTGAAATGCTCAGAAAGATGTATGAAATAAGGCATTTTGAAAATGAAACCGAACAATTTATCATAAGGGGAATGATCCATGGGACCTGCCATTTATATATTGGCGAGGAAGCGACCGCAGTCGGTGCAATTTATGCTATTGAAGGTGACGATTACATCACTTCGACCCACCGGGGTCATGGCCATTGTATTGCAAAAGGCGCTGACCTGAACATAATGATGGCGGAACTGCTGGGAAAAAAAACGGGTTACAGTAAGGGCAAAGGCGGATCGATGCATATAGCAGATGTAAAATCAGGAAACCTTGGCGCAAATGGAGTGGTGGGAGGAAGTATAGGTATTGCTACAGGTGCGGCACTGACCTGCAAGATGAAAAAAAACGGAAAAATAGTGGTATGTTTTTTTGGAGACGGAGCGGCCAATCAGGGTATATTCCACAGCTCGATCAATATGGCTTCCATTTGGGATCTGCCGGCGATATATCTCTGCGAAAATAATGTCTACGGAATGTCGACATCGATCAAGGAAGCATTCAATATAGAGAAAATATCTGACAGAAAAAGTGCCTATGGTATAGAAGGATTGACCATTGACGGAAATGATCTGGTCGAGGTTTTCAATACTGTCTCATATTTTGCAGGAAGGTGCAGAACCGGAAAAGGACCAGTATTGATCGAAAGTCTGACTTACAGATGGAGCGGTCATTCCAAGAGCGATGCTCAGGTGTATAGAACAAGAAAAGAAATAAAGGAATGGATAGAAAAAGATCCTATAAAAAGATACAGAGATATCCTGATCAATGGGAAAATATTGACTGAAAAAGACGACAGGAATCTGGAAAATGAAGTGATAAAAAAATTACAGGAAGCATCGGAATTTGCTAAAGAAAGTCCATTTCCTGACCCTTCAGAAGTAGAGGATGATGTATATGCCTAAAAATAATGAAAGAACCAGAGAATTAACATATCTTGAAGCAATAAGAGAAGCGATGCAGCAGAAGATGAGATCAGACAGCAGTGTATATCTGATTGGAGAAGACATAGCGGAATACGGAGGCGCCTTTGGTGTGACTGTCGGAATGCTGGATGAATTTGGCAGGGAAAGGATAAGAAATACTCCCATTTCCGAAGAAGCAATAATAGGTGTTGCAGCAGGAAGTGCAATGACAGGAATGAGACCCATAGCCGAGATAATGTTTTCTGATTTCATGACTATAGCCATGGATCAGATTGCCAATCAAGCTGCCAAAATAAGTTATATGTTTGGGGGAAAAGCCAGAGTACCAATGGTGTTAAGAACAGCTGGCGGAGGCGGTACCGGTGCGGCAGCCCAGCATTCGCAGAGTCTGGAAGCCATAGTTGCACATATTCCCGGATTAAAGGTGGTTATGCCCTCCTGTCCATATGATGCAAAAGGTCTTCTGATATCTTCAATAAATGACGATAATCCGGTAATTTTTATAGAACATAAACTTCTTTATAAGAATAAAAAATGTACTGCCGATGTTCCGGAAGAAATATATGAAATTCCACTGGGGAAGGGGGATATCAAAAAGGAGGGCAGTGATATCAGCGTAGTTGCAACTTCTTATATGGTTCAAAAATCTCTGGAAGCTGCCGAAAAACTTTCACTGGAGAAGGGTATCGAATGCGAGGTAATAGACGTACGAACACTGAGACCTCTTGATATCGATATTATACTGGGCTCGATCAAAAAAACAGGTAAACTCTTATGCGTGGAAGAGGCACCGGTTTTTGGCGGATTTATGGGTGAGGTTGCGGCACAGGTTTCCGAAAAAGGGTTTGACTGGCTGGATGGCCCCATAAAAAGGGTCGCCGGAAGAAATTGCCCGGTTCCTTATAGTCTGGTACTTGAACAGGAAATGATTCCCGGTGTGGCAAGGATCGAAAAGGGGATTTTAGATTTATTAGGATAAAGTTTTATTAGGAAAAAGTCTATGTGTTTAATTGGATTTCAGTATGTTATCATAAGCAATAATCAATAAAAACAGATTTTTATTTCGACGGAGGACCGAGAAATGCATGAAGTCATTATGCCCAAGCTGGGGATCACAATGGAATCCGGCATAATTGAAAAATGGCATAAAAAAGAAGGAGACAGGGTAGAAAAAGGTGAAGTGTTATTTGAGGTGATGACAGATAAGGTTACAATCGAAGTTGAATCATATAATTCCGGTATTTTAAGGAAAATATTGAAAGCAGAAGGAGAGGAAGTACCCGTAACAGAGGTGATAGCATACATTGGGGAAGAAGACGAAAGAATTCCCCTGCATAAATCTGATCATAAAACAGCAGAAAGATCAACCGGCATAGAGAAAGAAGAAGCAGTAAAAAAAATAGATGGTATTAAAGAAGATGTCGAAATTTCCGGCGATAGAGTTAAAATATCACCTCTTGCAAGGAAATTAGCAGAAGAGATGGGTATCGATTACAGGTCCGGGAAAGTCAAAGGTTCAGGACCTGGAGGGAGAATAGTAAAAGAAGATGTAGTAGCTTATTCTATGCAAAAAGGGGGAACCGGAAAGAAAGTAGCAGAGTCTGCGTCTGCCGGGATAACTATAAAATCATCTATACGACTCGAGGGGAAAAGAAAAATTATAGCAGATCGGATGAGTTATTCAGCGCTAAATATTCCTGAAATAGTACTAAATGTAAAGGCAAATGTTACCAGGCTTAAGACCTTGAAGGAAGAATTGAAGGAAAACATTCTTGAAACATCCGGTGTGGGAATAACGTATACAGATTTTTTACTAAAAGCGGCTGCAAATACATTACGCAACAACCTGGAGTTGAATTCAACTTTTTCCGATGGAAATTATATAATATACGATGATATAAATATTGGTCTTGCAGTTTCATCCGAAGGGGGACTTATCGTTCCCACTATATTTAAATGCGACAGATTGAAAATTACAGATATCGCAAAAAAAAGGATAGAGCTTATCAACAAAGCAAAGGAAGAAAAACTTAATCTGGAAGATATTTCAAACGGGACATTTACGGTTACCAATCTGGGTATGTACGGTATAAGGTCTTTTTCCCCCATAATAAATCCTCCACAGGCAGCTATACTGGCAGTCGGTGAGATATATACGGAACCTGCTGTGATTGATGGGAAAATCAGACCGGAATCCTTTATGAATCTTACTGTTTCATGTGATCACAGGATAATAGATGGAACGACGGGAGCAATATTCTTGCAGGAATTAGTGGAATTCATAGAGAATCCTGCCGGACTTATCGATTGAATTAATTTTTCAGGAGTATTTTAGAAATGAAAGATAAAGAAGAAAAAATAGTGTTATTCTGTATCAATTGTAACAGGGAAATACCGCATACGGTTTATTATATAGGTAGCTATCTCAGGAGTGTGGTTTGTGATAACTGCAGTAAAAGAATAGAAATAGACAGGCGTCATCTGAGGACCGTTTTTGCAGAAGATTTCATCAACAGGATTCTTACCAAGCCACACAGAATGACTGAAGACATGAGGAAGGCATTTGCGACACTGATGCCTTTTCTTCCCAAAAGACTATTCAAAGAACCACTCAAAGTGTTAAAAGAAATATATGCAGTATTAAAAAAAGATAATGGCAATAACAACACAAAGAAAGAGAATTAAGTATCTTTGAACTTTATGGTTCCTGTCACCGGTATTTCGAAAATACTGCTGAAACTTTTAAGTATCTGCTCTTTGTCATCATTTATCGGAATTGTTTTCTTTGAAATTTGTTTCATTGAAGTCCGGGGATGATCTTTTAAACCTATATCACCGGAGAAACTGAAGGTTTTCGTGAAGATTGTATTGGAATCGCGACTTACAAATAGGTAATGAATATGATAAAGCTTATAGTAACCGACGTAGATGGTACATTACTTGATAATAATTCGGAGCTTAGCAGTTTAAATAAGAAAGCTATTTTTGAAAGCCGAAAGAAAGGAATTGAGGTAATTCTCGCTACAGGCAAGTCGATATGCTCGATATTATATCTAATAAAACTATTCGGTCTGAAATTACCTCAGATAACTTTAAATGGAGCGGTTATAATTGACAAAGACCTGGAGATAATAAATGTGATCAAATTAGAACCCCGTTATTATCTAGAAGCTATAAAAACCATAAAGAAGAAAGGGTATTCACCTCTCGTGGCTCTGATAAATGGTAAAATTTTTTTTGAAAAATATCATCCCGATATGGACCACATCATAAAAGTTGAGCCAAAAATAACAAAAACAGAAAATATCGAAACTGAATATTTTTCATCAAATGCCGCTAACGTACATATAGCTATAGAAGAAACCGATCCACTGGATAGTTATTTAAGAAAAAAGTTTTCAGGAAAAATAAATTTTATAAGGTCAGGAAAATATTATTTTGATATGTTGAATCTGGATGCTTCAAAAGGAAATGCACTGGCAATTCTATTAAAAAAATTAAATATAACAAAAGATGAAATAGTTGTTTTTGGTGATAGTTATAATGACTTAAGTATGTTTAAAGAATCAGGTCTAAATGTTGCAGTTAGAAACTCATATCCCGAGGTATTGAAGCAGGCAGATATTATTACAGAGGAGAATAATAATTCGGGTTTTGGAAAAGCAATATATAGGCATATACTTGGAGGGAGGAATTCCATCTAAGCCGGTTCTGATTTAAAATACTTTGACATAATATTAAGTTGTGTTAGAATTAGCCTTCTGAATCTGAAATATAATAATTTTATTATAAAATATTTGAGATTTATTATGCTATGAACACTGATAGTTCAGTAGTTTTAACCAAAAAAGTGACAATAACTTCTCCAAATCCTGTAACCAAAGAAGATTTTGTAAATAAGATAGGAGAGATTGCCAGGAATATTGGCGATTTTCTCAAAAAAAATGGCTGTACCGAATTGGGTCATATGAATTTTATTTCGACTACAGATGGAGAAGATTGTCTGCAATTAAGTGTTAGGGAGATAGGAAAGGGCCCAAAAATCAATGGTATCCTGAAAAAAACTTTTGAAAAAATCAAGCTGACTCTCAATATAATCGAATTTGGGGTATCCAGGGAAGAAATCGATAGAAAAATCACTGAAGAGATAAAAAACATACAATCCTATTTTAATAATAAGTAATTTACTTTTATCATTATTCAAATTCAAAATCATAGGGCAAATACTTTAAATTAATAAATTTTGAAATGTTCCTGTAATCGATTCTTAATAAATCTTCAGGGTCTAGATATTTATTCTCATATATTACGCCAAAATGAAGATGAGGTTGTAGATTCGAAGGATCATCTTCGGCACCGATATTAGCGATGATATCTCCCTGTTTTACATAAGTCCCGGTGGTGACATAGATTTGCATCAGGTTAAGATAGGTGGTTCTGATTTTTTGATTATGCTTTATCACAAGTGTCCTTCCGCCTATAGGTGAAAAACCACAATAACTTACCACTCCATTACCGGCTGCGATGACTTTCTGTCCATATTTTCCGCTTATATCTATCCCTGTATGTTTAAGTTGTTTCTGTTCATCTTCATAAAAATAACTTTGTCTGAATGCAGTTATAACCTCACCATCGATTGGTAATATAAAGGGAGATTTTATGTATGAATAAGCCGGTGATGGAGAATAAATAAATATTAAGAGTATTAATAAAAGAAACAGCACAAATTTAAGCGGGTTGGTTCGTATATTGTGTTTCTGCAATATATTCCGTTGATGATTATATAATTTATATTTGAATCCGGTTTTCACATTTAGAAGAAACTAAAAAAATTAATATTGATTTGCTGTGATATTGAACAAGGAACATTTTATATCAATTATATAATTATGTAAATATATAATTAATCAAGAACCTTTATAAAACTAATTCGGCAATAGTTTTTTGCAGCATTAATATTTCTCTTTTTATAGTTTACTTAAAATCTTAAATATGATTCTAATTATCTTTGTTTTACTTTTAAAAAAGAAACC
>Ga0163209_1000102_pt1 | contig 32683 bp, 31 predicted proteins | sample Kivu_160m_FD_113538 | JGI IMG/M metagenome (GOLD analysis project Ga0163209, IMG submission 113538) | Freshwater microbial communities from Lake Kivu, Western Province, Rwanda to study Microbial Dark Matter (Phase II) - Kivu_160m | ecosystem: Environmental > Aquatic > Freshwater > Lake ...
ATCTGCAACGCCGATGAGGGAGATCCCGGCGCCTATATGGATCGCTGCCTTCTGGAAGCCAATCCGCACCTTGTAATGGAAGGGATGATGATCGGAGCTCTGGCAGTCGGCGCTCAACAGGGTTATATTTACGTCCGGAAGGAATATCCGCTGGCCGTGAAACATGCCAGGATTGCCATAAAACAGGCCAGAGAAGCCGGATTTTTAGGTGAAAATATCCTGGGAACCTCCTTTTGTTTTGATATAGAAGTTGCCCGTGGCGGCGGGGCCTTTGTCTGCGGTGAATCCACGGCGCTCATGGCCTCCCTCGAAGGGAAGGTTGGCGAGCCACGTCCCAAAGATGTCCACACCGTCAAGGAAGGACTCTGGAACAAACCTACAGTGCTGAACAATGTGGAGACTTGGGCCAATGTCCCATCCATAATGATGAATGGTGCAAAGTGGTTTGCCTCCAGGGGAACAAAAGGGAGCAAGGGAACCAAGATATTCGCCCTGACCGGTCAGATCAAGAACACGGGCCTTGTAGAAGTGGCGATGGGAACGACAATGCATGACATCGTTTTTAATATCGGCGGTGGTTCGAAGAATGGAAAGCCCATCAAGGCTGTGCAAACCGGCGGACCATCCGGCGGTTGCCTGCCCGTCAGCAAATTCGATCTTCCCGTTGATTTCGATGCACTCACCAAAGCAGGCTCGATGATGGGTTCCGGCGGCATGGTCGTCATGGACGAGGGAACCTGTATGGTGGATGTGGCAAAATATTTCCTGAAATTTCTTCAGGACGAGTCCTGCGGCAAGTGTGTGCCCTGTCGCATCGGGATCGACAGAATGCTCGAAATCGTCACGGATATCACGGAAGGCCGCGGTCGCAGGGAACAGATCGGCCTTCTTCAGGAACTGGCGGAAACGGTGAGCGAAACATCCCTGTGCGCCCTTGGGAAAACGGCTCCCAATCCGGTATTGTCGACAATGCGTTACTTTATGGACGAGTACACGGCCCATGTGGAGCGAAAACGATGCCCCGCGGGTGTCTGCAAAGCTCTTATCAGCTATGCCATCGATCCCGAAGCATGCACAGGCTGCGGCATCTGTATGCGTGCCTGTCCGTACGAGGCCATTCGAGGGAAAAAGAAACAGGCCCATGTCATAGATCTGCTGGCATGCCGAAAATGCGGTATTTGCGTCGCTGAATGTAAAGTTGAAGCCATCATGGCAAGTTAACGAGGTGAAAATATGCTGCAATATGTGACATTAAAGATAGACGGAACCCCGGTGCGCGCGCCCAAGGGAACCAGTGTTCTTGATGCGGCGATTGAATATGGAATCTGTATCCCCCATCTGTGCCATGTCCCGGTATTAGGCGACATCGGCGCATGCCGTCTCTGCATCGTGGAGCATGTCAAAAACGGCTCATCAACAATTACGACCTCCTGCACATTGAATGTTCAGGAAGGCATGGTGATTTTGAGCGACACGGAAAAGCTGAGAAAACTGCGACATAACATTGCGGAGATGCTGGTTGCGCAGGCGCCCAATTCGCGCGCCGTACAAGATATCGCGGTGCGTTGCGGCGTGAAAGAGGTCCGCTATCCCTTCAGAAACGATAATTGCATACAATGCGGGCGTTGCGTGCGTTACTGCACGCAGTTTTGGAAGGCCAATGCTCTTGGATTTGTCGGTCGCGGCAAGAACCGCCACATAGAATATCCCCTCGGAGTTCGTCCCGATTTTTGCAAGAATTGCGGCGCCTGTACCATGTATTGTCCCATGTCCGTGACGCCCTGCGAAGGGCCAATGAAACGGGGGGAGGAGCGGTTGTGCGGCCGGTGTGAATCGCAGCTGTCCATGTCGTTAAGTCTCCCCGGCGCCTGCGTGCGGTGTGAACTGGGAAAAGGCTTTCAATGTGCACGACATGCATAGGAATGATTGACGGCAAAGAATCAATTCATTTCATTTTTGTCTTGTAAATTGTTCTATTCACTGATATGACACGCCCCTTTGCTTGAAAGGGGCGTTTTATTATGGAAATAGGAATTCTGGGGCTTCCCCAGAGCGGCAAGAGCACGCTTTTCGAAATCATGACCGGCGTGCACAGTAGAGACATGCATGGAGAGACCTGTGTTCGGGGACTGACAAGCGTTCCGGACGAGCGTTTCGATGATCTCGTCAATGTCTTCCAGCCTGAAAAAATATCACCCGCTAAAATACCTTTCATCGACATCAATGCTCGGGGTGAAAACTCCTGGGATCCGATTCGCCAGACTCTAAATGGTGCAGACGGCGTCATTCATGTCGTGGACGGATTCTCGACACAGAGCGTACTCGATATCGTCAGCCGTTACCGGAAGATTGAGGATGAGCTCATTCTCTCCGACCTGATGGTTGTCGAAAACCGTATGGAAAGACTGACCAGGATACCGGCAAAAGCGCTGAAGCCTCTCGATTTATCCCATCTGCAGGTTCTTCCGATTTTGAAGGAGCAACTGGAAAAAGGGTTGCCCATAAGAGATATGGGACTCCCCGATGATGTGCTTTTTTCCCTCAAGAGTTTCTCCTTCTGGACCGCCCGTCCTGAACTGGTAGTCATTAATGTGGGGGAGGACAGTCTCCCTGTCGTGGATGCCTTCCTTAAAGAGACAGATCCTTCTTTGCCCGCCATGGGCATCTGCTGCCAGGTTGAAGCGGAGCTGATCGGATTGACATCGGAAGAACAGGAGGAATTTCTGAGCGCCATGGGCATTCAGGAACCGGCTTTCAAACGGACCATAAGGGAAGCCTTCTCTCTGCTTGGCCGTATCTCTTTCTTTACGGTGGGTGAGGATGAAGTGAAAGCCTGGGTGATTCCACAGGGTTCCCGTGCGCCGAGAGCGGCTGCCGCCATCCATAAGGACTTTGAACGAGGCTTTATCAGAGCCGAGGTTGTGAGCTACGAAGACTTTGTCATGTGCGGAAAAAGCCTGGCAAAGGCGAGGGCGGCGGGCAAGCTTCGCCTGGAAGGGAAGGATTATATTGTAAAGGACGGGGATATCATTTCATTCCGCTTCAATGTTTGAAGAAATGGAAAACCGTCGGATTTGCGGGTTCCGGTTTCTGCGGCTGTTACACGAATATAGTGTTTACGGTTTCCCTTACCTCTTGCAGCCATTTTCTTCTTTGCGCCTCTGTACTGATCACCACGATACTGAACATCCTGCGGTGAAAATTCGTTACCCCGCAAAGGCCGAAAATGCAGGTTTTCCACAAAATCTCAAGAGGATCTTCGAAAAAGCGAATCTCTCTTTCCGTTGAGGTATTGGAAGTGTTGAACACCAAAACGGCTTTAGCCTTCAACAAGCCGATGGGCACGCCTTCTCCTTTGTCTCCATCAAGAAATTCGTAAGCGACGCCCGGACGCATCACCCTGTCGATCCATCCTTTTAGTATTGCCGGAGGTTGCCCCCACCAGTTCGGATGAATAATGATCATTCCATCTGCCTGTGCAATTTCATGACAGTGCTTTTCAATGTCTTCGGGAAGAGAAACGCCTGATGGAATTTCTCCGGAGGGTAAAATTGGGTCGAATCGTTCTTCGTACAGATCATGGAAGAGAACGTGGTGACCCCTTTTCTTCAATGCCCCAACGGCGGCACCTGCAATGGCATGATTAAAGCTCCTTTTGTCGGGATGCGCAAGAATAACGGATATTTTCATGTTAACAGCCTGCTTTTTCTCATTGCCTTTATCCAGATTGTTGCACCCTGATTGCTTCCGAAAACCATTTCGGAATCATCCTTCTCGTCCACTTTGCGAGGTGTGACTTTTCGCCGATGTAGAAACTGCGATAGGCCTGCACCGGATCACCCGGGACTTTGTACTTATCAGGCATGGTTTGAGCAAATTCCGTCAATCCGACATCGCAAATGAGTGGAGGCGACAAGATCCTTGCTATTCGGGCAGACTCGTGATCCGAAACACTGCTGAAACGGTAAAGATACTCACGGTTCAGCGCCAAGGTCAAGCGGCGAAGCCATAGCCAGTTGGAGAGAGACCGGCCCACCCACTGTGTACAGGGATGCTTGACATGTGTGGATTTGTAAGGGGCGTTGCCGCCGTTCTGGTTGATAACGGTGCAAAGCATTTGCGTCCCCTCCAATATCATTTTGACGACGTGCTGATCAGCGTGGTACCGCGCGCACGTCCGGATGTTCCGATCCAGGACAAATATATTCAAAGTATCTTGACCCAACAAGAAACAAAAAAAGAGACCGCTTCGTTCCGCATTGATGAAACACGCAATGTGGCGGTAAAAAAATGAATAGACGATATTTACAGTTTATGTTTATCCTCTACGAATAAAATACCACTTTATAAGAAAAATACAAGTATTTTAACGATATGCATTGTCATTGCTTCGTGTTTGATATATGGTGTCAGGCACGACGACGTTCTAATTTTGACGCGTTTAGACAAAGTGAGGTATAAGGAATGGTGGATATGGAGAAAGAAAATATCGCTGTCGTATTTCCCGGCCAGGGATCTCAACGGGCCGGTATGGGAAAGGACTTTTATGATAGTATTCCGGTGAGCCGCGAAACGTACAAAGAGGTATCCCATGCTGTGGGATGGGATATTGCTGCCATGTGCTTCGAAGAAGATGAACGTCTCAACCTGACGGAATTTACCCAGCCCTGCATTCTGACGGCAGAAATCGCGATGCTGCGCGGTTTGCAAACCCTCTTTGGATTTTCACCAGCTCTTTTCGGCGGGCACAGCCTTGGCGAATTTACCGCCTTGGTTGCCGCCGGTGTCCTGCCGTTATCAGACGCGGCGCGAATCCTCCAGATTCGCGGTCGACTGATGCAGGAAGCTGTCCCGGTCGGCATGGGCGGCATGGCGGCGATTATCTATGAAAATGTGGATGTGGATCTGATTCAACGCATTCTACGGGACCTGCCGCTCGATCTGGCCAATATCAATTCCGCCAATCAGGTGGTCATCAGCGGCAAAGCGGAAGCAGTATTCGAAGCAGAATCGAAGCTCACGGCCATCCTGGCAAAAGAAAAGCCCTTCCGGTTTGTTCCGCTCAATGTGAGCGCACCATTTCATAGCCGTTTCATGGATTCCATTGTCGAACCATTCCAAAAGGCGCTGCTTTCTATGAACGAGGCCTGGGATTCAAAAAGGGCGACAACCGTCACATCGAATTTTACCGGAAGATTTCATTCAGGACACGCCGAGGATCTTGTGACCAATCTCATATTTCAGTTGAATCATGCGGTACAGTGGGTAGACAATATGAGAAATCTTGCCTCGCGGGCCAATAAAATCTATGAGGTTGGTCCTGGTCGTCCCCTACGGGATTTCTTCAGGACGATCGACATTTTTTGCTCATCCGTCACGACGCTATCGTCGGCAGAGCGGCTTATGGGGGGTAATAACAGAGGTTGAGAAAAATCTGTCATAGAAGGTCTTTCCAGCCAAACGCCTGATCATCCCGGGTCTGATTTTCCTTCATATGTTGTTCGATCTGTTTCCGTGTGTTTTCAAATCCGGCATCATCCAGGTGTTCCGGCACGTAAAACGGGGTTCCCCAACGAACGAATATGCGGCTGAAGGGTTTCGGTATCAAGGTGCGGTCCCAGCTGTTCAGCACCCAGGCGCGGTCAACGGTGATATAAAACGGGAATATGGGTGCTCCGGATGACTGGGCCATCACAATGAGTCCCGGTTTTACAACACCTCTGGGGCCTCTCGGGCCATCAAGAACCTGGACTGCAAACAGGTTCTGCTCCAGGTCCTTTATCATGGCAGACAGTGCCTCCTTCCCCCCTCGGGAGCTCGACCCTCTCACGGGCCGGAAATGGAAGCGGCTGTATATATCGGCAATCATTTCTCCGTCTCGACTCTGGCTGATCATGACCGAAGGGAAAAATCTGCTGAACTTCCGGGCGTAACCCATCACGATAAAGATGCGCTGATGCCAGATGGCAGCAATCATTTTCTGACCGCTATCAAGACGGTTTATAACCATCTCTTCATCCTTCTCATTGACCACCGTAATTCTCATGAGAGACAGGTACAAGCGAATGGTATAATGGGCAAGGGGAATGAGGCCGAATTTTATGGCAAAGCGAGAAATTTGTTTAATCATTCAATTCCCTGTCGTCTTATCGCTATAACCCTTAACCGTTCATGTGAGCCTTCTCATCACAAGGGAGGCGCTGAAGGATGTGCTACCCGTCAATCGGGGGAAATGTTTCACGTGAAACATTTTTCAGGTTTTTCAATCCTCCCGGAAGATTTACACCATCATCAGAGCTTTCAGAGGACATCCATCACATCGGGGGATTCTCTTACAAAAGTATTTTCCTGTATTCACCAGCAGGGCATGGTACTGATTGTACAGAGGAACGCTCCGGGGAAGATGGTTCATAAATAGATTCTGAATATCCGCATATGTATCTCCCCCGGGGATAATGCCATGCCGCTCTAAAATCCTTCGGGTGTATGTATCAACCACAAATATAGGTTTTCCCCCCGCGTACAGAAGGATGCTGTCTGCTGTTTCCTCCCCGATGCCCTTGACCGCGAGCAAATTCTTCCTCAGCATTCCAAGATCTTCCAAAAACATGGTATCCAGGCTGCCGTCATATTTCTCATAAAGATATCGGGCAAAGGATTTTAATCTCCGGCTCTTGACATGATGATAACCCGACGACCTGATCAGATTGGACAGAATATGATCATCCGTCATCAGGATCCCTTTGGGAGAGAGGCGCCCGTTTAATTTAAGATTGCCTATGGCTTTTTCAACGTTCCGCCAGGCGGTGTTTTGCGTCAGGATAGCGCCGACAATGACCTCAAAGGGGGAGTCGCCGGGCCACCAGTGAAGATCGCCGAAGTATGCGTCCAGCAACTCGTAGATGCAAAACAGACGCTGATTGACGTCTATAGGAAAAATCTGCATCCTCTTATAGAATCTTATCGGCGAAGGCTTACAAAAAAGGTTGCCTTCCCTCGTTTGATTAAAAAAAGGATGTTGTTTTTAGCGCTTTTCTTCGACATTTCTCTCGTATAGTCTTTCACGGACGAGATTTTTACCTTGTTGACCTGAAGAATGATATCCTGGGGCTGAATCCCTTTTTCATCGGCAGGGCTTCCATCCTTCACATCAACCACGATGACGCCGTTTTTACTCGCAATGCCTAAATACTGGGCAATTTCCGGCGTGATGTCCTGAACGGTCATCCCGAAGTTTTCCATGCTTCCCCTGGATGAGGCAACTTCCGGCTGTCCCTTCCGTTCGGCGACGATGACATGAAATATCTTTTCCTGTGCATCCCTCCAGACTTTTATTTCACTCTTGTCCCCGACATGGAATGTGGCAATCATGATTAATAACTCATGTGAATCCTTTATTTTTTTGCCGTTCACTTCGATAATGATGTCACCTGTCCTCAGGCCGGCTCTGTCGGCAGGGTCCCCCTTGAAGATGTCAGAAATGAGGGCGCCATTGATATCTTTGAGCTTAAGGTTTTTTGCAATATCTTCCGTAATGTCCTGAACGGAAACGCCCAGCCATCCACGGGTGACTTTTCCTTTGGACTTTAGGTCCGGTAAAATCACTTTGGCCATATTGATCGGTATGGCAAATCCGATTCCCTGCCCCTGTGCGACAATGGCTGTGTTAATTCCGATGACCTTGCCTTCCATGTTAAAAAGAGGTCCGCCGCTGTTTCCCGGGTTGATGGATGCGTCCGTCTGTATGAAATTATCGTAGGGACCGGCGCCAATCACCCTGCCCTTGGCGCTGACAATCCCTGCCGTCACGGTCTGTTCGAGCCCGAATGGATTGCCGATGGCAATCACCCAGTCACCGACACGCAGCTTCTCGGAATCTCCAATATCGGCGACAGGCAGACTTTCGCCGGGTTTTATTTTTATCAGAGCAAGGTCCGTCTTTGTATCCTTGCCGATGATCTTTGCTTCATATTCTCTTCCGGTTGAAAGCTTCACCAGGATTTTATCGGCCTGCTCCACGACATGGTTGTTGGTAAAAATATAGCCGTCGGTACTGATGATAAAGCCGGATCCCAGACTTCTTTGCTTGAATTCTCTCCTCGGAACATCTCCGAAGAATTTTTCAAAAAAATCATCTCCCCAAAAGTGTCGGTCGAATGGCGACCCGCCGAAGGGGGTTCGCTGTCCACCACGGCCTGAGCGAATGGTTTTCGTCGTGCTGATGTTGACGACGGCGGGTTTCAATTTTTCTGCCAGGTCGGCAAAGGAACCCGGGGCGCGGACACCATCGGTTGGTGAAACCGCCGACGCTGTCTGGACGTCAGGTCCCACAGGAGCAAAAAAAGACGAGCGCAAGACCTCGACAAGTGAGACAATAAAAAACCCTATCAGAACCGCCATCAAAAACATGATAAAGGTTTTTTTGTTTTTACTTTCCGCCTTCATATATAAACCTCCTTAAAGTTCAAGCACATCAGTGCAGAACTTCCTGACGAATTAACACAGGTATTTGTAAAATGCCACCATTTTTCATCACGTCCATCATCGCACAACCTTTGAAAATTTTTGCTTGACGTCACAATAAGATTTCTCCCCGTTACCTCGAAGGGGGGATCGAAACGACGAATACTTTGTCGGCATGACAAAAGTAATTTTTCTCAAAGGTCTCATCGTAAAGCCACCATACGTTTGTGGGTTCTCATGGCCTGCAAGAGAAATACTTCCAGCTTCGCCGTGATGACCTGCGGAAAAAGATTTCCGTCACTTTCAATGGCAAGGAAGGGAAGTTCCGAACCCATTTCTGGGGAAAGGATGGCTTCCGAGAGGCGATTGGGCATGCACCCGAAAGGACCAATGGCAATGACTCCGCAATAACGGTGGGGCACTTCACTGATGGCAGCCCCAACAGTCAGAACCGCTTCGCCGGTCAGACGGGGATCGATCAAATGCCGTATGCCGCTGATCAGGTGATCTACATCCTCCAGCCGGTGGGGGAGAAGATTTGCATTGGCCACGATCTTCTTGAAAGACCGCTCATAATGCTTCATCCACATGGACCTTAAGAAAAGAGACCCCTTTTCCATGAAGGTGGGCATTTCGGAAGATAAGCCCTTCTTGTAACACCAGTCTGTGTAATAGATCCATTCCATCACGCTGGAAACTTTGGCGGCAAAACCCTGTTCCGCCAGAGTTTCAACGAGAAATTGGCGTGAGAGGTCGTCATGACGAACAAAAATTTCACCCGTAAGTAAAATACAGGGAGTTTCGTTCGCAGAGCGCCTGAGGGGTATCTTTTTAATGTTCATTGCCGCTGATTTGAGTGTTTCCTGCAGATCCTTGAATGTGGGCGACTTTCCGAATGTCCGGAGGACCTTTTTGACTTCCTTATGAAAGATTTCCAGTGCCGAGTTTTTATCAACAGCGTTGGTCAAAAGCATGGAATAAATATCCTGCATGGTATCGACCACAACGAGGGCTGACCAAAGTTTCAGGATAAATCCATGATTGCTGAATCCGGTGTAGCTGTTTTCAGCTTGAAGAGAGAATGTAGCCACATCCGGTATGGCAGAGCGGGCAATGAAATGGTTAATAAAAGTCGAATACTGACCGAACCGGCATGGGCCGGAAGCCGTCGGCATGAAATACACGAGAAGTTCGTCGTTGTTTTTACGGCAGTTCAGGTATTTCAGAAGGCTGCCGACAGTCAAAAGCAGGGGAAGACATTCTTTGCAACTGGTGTTGCCCCTTCCCAGTTTAAGCACTTCTTCATCAGCCGCCGGAAGTGCTGATGCGCGAATGCCCTCGGAGCTGAATACAGCGGCGGCCGCCTCGCTCAGGTAATTTCCCATGGACGGAAAAACAAGGTGAACGCGGGGATCTTGAAAAGCAAACCCTTTGCCCTCGGAATCAATGAACAGCTGCTTTGAATAATCAAAATGCGCAGGGGTAAATCCGGAACGATACGGATGGGCGCTTTCTGTTCCATACCCCTCCAGTTCCCTGTAATTCTTGATGATATCCATGAAGGCCTCGATTCTCGTTTCCAGACCTGCATCGGCAACATGAGAATCCAGTTCGAGAATTAGAAAAGGCTTTCTTTCCATAATGTCGCGAAAATATCCGACGAGGAATGAATCTGGGCCGCAGGAAAAATTGGTAATATAACACCCAAAGAGTTGCGGATGCTTTTTAACAAAGGCCGCCCCTTTAAGAATCATCTGTCCTGTCGACCAGTACATGCCTTCCTGGGCGGTTTCTTCTTTCAGTGGGAGGCAATCTAATGGCACGACGGTCACACCCCGGGAAGCAAATTTGTGGGGGATGCCCATATTGGCTTCCGATACGAAGGCGTTGTAAGGTCTGCCGAAAATGACCACACCGTATTGATCGGGGGTTTTTTCAAGTTCTCTTAAGAAGGCCAGCCCCCTTTCCTTCATCTTCTCATGAACAGCCTGCTGAATATTGACCGCCTCTGTAAAGGCCGCGTCGGATTTTTCTGCTGAACAGCCAAGCTGTCTCGCCAAATCGATAAAACACCGTCTCTCTGCTTCATATCCCTTGGAAAAATCGATGACGGGCTTCAGGATTTTACCGTTTTGCATGATGTGTTTGAACCGTTCATGCTCTTTGAAAGCACTGGAAAGGTAGTAGGGTTCTCCCTGCGAAAGGGGGCAGGTTGTGCTTTGCACATCGCCGTTTTCCACATATACCCCTTTGATCTGCGGCAAAAACAGATAATCCGGATTCTTTCTCAACAGATTTGATAAAAAACCATGGGCAATCTCAGCAGGATAACAGAAGGGAGCTCTCTTGAGATCTATGCCGTCCCTCTCTGATTCATCAGAAAGAAGGACGCGAAACCCCAATCGGGAAAAAAAGTGATGAAAGAGCGGATAGTAGATGTTTGTCATAAAAGATTTATTCAATCCGATGGTTTTCAGATCTTTTCTCTCGACGGGCTTTTCTTTCAGGGCGATACCCTCATCAAAAACAAGATGCTCATGCATCTTGACAAGATTCAGTTTCTCCGTGTCCACGTGGATATTGAACCGAAGATTGTACCACCTGTTACAGGCGCCGCCGAAGGGATATGTCTTTCCCTCTATGATGATCCGGGCGATTTCACATTTCCTGTCACATCCTTCTTTTCCGCCATGACAGATAAATGATTCCCCATGTTCGATGGTTCTGTCCTTCAATTCCTTCAGGGAAAAATCCTTTTCCTCCAGAAAGTCACGTTCCAGCAGGCGCTTTATTTCCAGAGCGACCCCGAAGGCCCCCATCAGTCCGGGTTCCGGCGGAACCACAATCCGCTTGCCCGTGAGAGCGGCCATTGCCATCGGCACGGCTCTGTTATAACAGACTCCTCCCTGCATGAAGATGTTGTTTCCTACCGGTCGGTTTCCCTTGACACGATTGTCATAATTCATGCAAATCGAGTAAACAAGGCCTGCAACGATGTCTTCCGTTGTCATCCCTTCGTGGGTGGCGTTTTTGATGTCGCTGCTGATGAAAGCGGCGCACTGATCGTTGAAATTTGGCGGCGAATTTCCCTGAACGGCAATGGACCCGATTTGTTCCATTTCAATGCTCATGGTTTCCTTTGCCGCTTCCTCCAAAAACGATCCCGTGCCCGCACTGCAGGCGTCATTCATAGCATAATCGGAGGGCACGCCATTTTTAATATATGTGTATTTCGCATCCTGACCGCCTATTTCAAAGATCGTATCCACCGCCTGATCGAAGTACAGGGCCCCCGTAGCGTGGGCAATAATCTCATTGATGATGCCTTTGGTCATGGCGTGAAGCCCCGCGATCTGTCTTCCCGATCCCGTTACGCCCAATCCTTTGATATGGAGCGTGTCCGCCAGCGGGCCGAGCTGAGCGTAAAGATCGGAATAGCATTCTCTCGATGCCTGTACGGGATTTCCACTGGTTCGAAGATATACGGATGCAAGCACTTTATTGTCATCCATCCGCAGCACAACGGCTTTGGTTGTGGTTGACCCGACATCAAGGCCGATAATGCATCGATCATTCTGCCGGGCAATCCCTCCTTCAGCGGTTTTAAAGTCCACCATATGTATGGCATTTTTCAGGGGCGGCAGGCAGGAGAAGGAATTTCCCTCTTTTTTAAAGAGCTCAGAAGTATCCGTAAAAACGGATGTGTCGTGATCCAGTGCCCATAATGCAGATCCCAGCGCTTCGAAATACGGCGCTTCCTCCGGCACGATCAAATTTCTGATTTCCTTCTGAAGATAGCTGATCATCACAGGATTTTGTGCCGTCCCCCCGATGATCATGACGTCACTTTTCGGTAATTGCTTTATGATTTCAAGTATTTTACCGGCCATCATTTCACACAGTCCGGCGGCGATCCTGCCTTTTGGCACCCCTTTGTTTGTTGCATGGGTGCAATCGCTCTTGCAAAATACGCTGCAACGTCCCGAAACCCTGTACGGCTTTTCTGCATAAGCAAAACGGATGGCTTCCGGGATGGAAATACCGATTCTCCGAAGTTGCTGGATAAAAAATTCTCCCGTTCCTGAAGCGCATTTGTTACCCGTCTGGACAGAGCATATTCTTCCGTCGTTCCCGATGACATAAACCATGAAGGTCTCTCCGCCGGCACTGATGACGGCATCCAGAGGTCTCCGGTTTCCATTTAAATGCAACAGCGCCGACTCCACGGCTTCAGGTTCTGAAATTGATGACAGGTTTACAAAGTGCCTGAATTTCCTGCCGGTCACGGCTATTTTGTCGTAGTCATTCGCAGGAATGATGTTAAAGGCTTCCAGAAGGGCATCTTTCGGATTTCCATTATGCGGCTTTATGTGTATGGACGTCCGATGGATATGACCATGCGCACCCCTTGTAATGCCAACGGCTGAGAGAGTAGAGGCGCCTATGCAAATACCTAAACTTTTCAAATTTTTCATTCCTTACTGATGAATGACAATCTCGAAAGAAACCAGAAGTTGTTATCACTCCGTATCAGACAAAGGGTCGTCTCTGATAGAGCATAATCAAATAACTATTTGAATATATTGCCTTCTTTGATTCTATGAGTGCCGTAAAGAGCATATTGTCAAACTTTCGTTATTTAATATATAAGCTGATGAGGTTTTGTCAATAACCGTGAGCACATCAGGCAAACCCCGCTGCATCCTCTTTTTTTACGGGATTTGTTAATTGTCCGATGTTTTCTATATCGATGATCACCGTGTCGCCATCCTTGAGATATACGGGGGGTTGTCTCGTGAAGCCGACACCTTCCGGTGTGCCCGTTAAAATCACCGTACCGGGCAGAAGCGTCATCGATCTGGATAAGTCACTGACGATAGCCGATACATCGAAGAACATATCGGCCGTGCTCGAATCCTGAAGCGTATCTCCGTTTAAGATCGTCCGGATTCGCAGATGATCCGGATCCGGAATTTCATCACGGGTAACCAGGCAAGGTCCCAGTGGGCAGAAGGTATCGAAACTCTTTCCCCTTGCCCACTGTTTTGTCTGTTTTTCCAGCTGCCAGTCCCGTGCACTGACGTCATTGGCGCATGTATAACCCAGGATGCAGTCCTTCGCTTCGGAAGGAGAAATGTTCTTGACCTTTTTGCCGATGATGACGGCCAGTTCCGCCTCATAGTCGACATTTTCAGGTCCCGCGGCGGGAAGCAGAATGGGCGACAGGTGCCCGGTCACACTGCTTGAGGCCTTGATAAATACGACAGGGATTTCAGGATAGGCCATTTTTGTTTCATCGGCATGTTTTCGGTAATTGAGACCAAGGGCCAGGATATTGCCCGGTTCGATGGGCGAGAGAAAGCTCTTTATTTTTACCCGATTCGACGTCATTTCAAAATCACCGAAGATATTTCCCTGAACGATTTTCGCTCCATCCGGCTGTCCCGGATCATAAAGACCAAACAACGTTTGATCGTCTTCGGAAATAAAACGAACGATTTTCATGGCTCTTCTCCTGCGTAATGATATGATTGAGACAACATTTGCGCTTCCATTTACAGTATGTTAACATGCAATGCAATTATTTGTCTTCAGTGATCGATTATTCGAACGCTACATATCATACACCATTTCATAACGCAGGTAAAACAATGACCGCTGCCCTGGAATATGTCGGTAGAACCTGTCTGAATATGGCGAAGTCTTTTAATGATACACTTTTCTTTGCCATTACCGTCATTTTAAAAATTTTTGACAAAAGCAACTATAACAGCGCCGTAAAAATGGTGCTTGTCAATCAGATATACTTTACATCCATGCAGATTTTACCTTTATTTGTAGGTATTTCGATTATATTTGGTTCTATGGTCATCAGCATTGTATTTCAAGTTATTAAAAATATGGGGCTTGCCGACTATCTGGGGCGAATCCTTATGGGTCTTGTAGTTACGGAATTGTCTCCCTTTATTACGGTCTTGCTGATCGCGCTTCGCTCAAGTTCCGCCATCAATACGGAAATTGCCGTCATGAAGGTGAATAACGAGCTAAAAACATTAGAGGTATTCAATATCGACGTGATCAACTATCTGTTTTTACCGAGAATCATCAACGGCGTTGTCTCTGTTGTGCTCCTGAGCAGCCTCTTTTCCATCCTGGCATTGACAAGCGGGATGCTGTTTTCTAAACTGATTTTCGGAATGAGTGTGGATGTTTATACAAATGTTTTATTAAAATCGGCTGATTTTTATGATATAGTGATATCCCTTATTAAATGTTCCACTTTTGGCTTTTTTATTACATTGATTCCTATACGGTTTGGCCTGCAGGCTTCGAGCGAACTGACAAGCATTCCCGTGGCGGTTCTCAATGGCATGGTAAAGGTTTTTATTGCTATTGTTCTAATCGAGGTGTTGTCATTAATCCTGATTTCAATTTAAAGCTTTTTGAACATGAGGACATGCTGAACGGGGCTTTGCATGATTTTACCGGGACCAACAAACAGCGTCTCGGCCTGGTATCAACCGATATACCCCTTATCTCAAATCTGGATGTATGGGTCAACATTGCCCTGATCAAACAGTATCACCACAATATAAGAGAGAACGAAGCACGGCAGATGGTTCTTCAATATCTGCAACGATATGGCATGGCGCATATCGCCAATAAGAGGAATTTCGCATTGACCCATGAGGAGCGTTTTTGCGTAATGCTTCTGAGAGCTGTGATGGTGGCTGACGCCGTCATTATGATCGACAGGCCTTTTCAAATGATGCCGGACCTGCAGGATGCCCGCTTTATCTACGACGCCTTGGAAAAAGTTAACGATTCATATCGGGAGAGCCATATTTTTGATTATACGTGGAATGCTCACAGGTACAGAGTAGACAATGCCGAAAAAAGTTGAATTAAAAGTTGGTGCGTTTGTCGTCATTACAGCGTTATTGATTATAACTTCTGTGGTCTATATCGCTTACAGCAAGGGTTTTTTTTCGAAAGAATATGCGTTTACCTTATCTTCAAAATCCGGTGAAGAGCTTACGGAAGGGATGCCCGTCCATTTTTCGGGTTTTAAAATCGGCAGGATTGAAAAATTGGAACTGAGTGATCAGGGGTTGGTCCTGGTAAAGATAAGGATCCCCGATCAGCACGTGAAATGGATCAAATCGAGCAGTATCTTCAGTATAAACAAGCCTCTCATCGGCTCCTCCAAACTCATCGTGACCACGCCCAATCTGAGCAGTCCCGCATTATCGCCTCAAGACATCCCCGAAATTGTGAGAATCGATAACATCGATGAAACGATTAAAAGGGTTCAGCCAACGCTGGAAAAGGTGGATAAGGTGGTCGCAAATATTGAAAAAATTACGGCCAACCTGGCAAAGAAAGATTCTGTTATCGAAATGGTTGTTGGAGATGCGGAGAGTGCTCGATCGATTCGTGAATCAATTAAAAAGACGCAAGACATCCTGGCGAAAGTTGATACTATCCTGGCGAAAACGGATGACCAGGTTTACGGAAGCGACGGCGCCCTGCTTTTGATCAGAAAAATTCTCAAGGACTTTATACTGAAACTGGAGAAGATGAATATAACCGTTGATAATATAAACAAAATGAGTTCGGATGCGGCGGATTCCACCAAGGATTTAAAGTCCTTGAGAGCGGAAATCGATTCAACGGTTAATGCCATCGGGAACCTGGTCAACGAAATTGATAAAAAAATACCCTTTAAAAAAGAGCCTGAGATCAAACTCCCATGAAAAAGCATGTCATTATTTTTGCTTTCCTGATGTTGTTCGCCGGATGCGGGTCAAAACAGATTCCCGACTGGACAAATGCGGCGTTCAATCAACTGGATAATTACAAGAAAAACTACCTGAGCGGCAAAGTCCTTATCGCCGAACTCCATTTTAACAAGGCCACGGAAGAGATCAGAAAAAGCGGGGATCTTGAGATCCTGGCAAGGGCCTATCTGACGAAATGTGCCGTACAGACGGCTGTTCTTGAAAAAATCGATGACCGGGAGTATCTCAAAATAGAAGCCGGGCATCCATCTCCATCGAACAGAAACTTTCATGAATTTTTAAAGGGAAACTTCGATCGTGTGGAACGGAATCTGCTTCCCGAACAATATCAGGGCTTTTTCACGTCATTCCGAAGCGGAAAGACCAAAGATGTGACAGATGAAATCATGAAGATGGAAGACCCCCTGTCCAGACTGATTGCAACCGGATTGGTTGTTCAACATAACAAACACGATGAACGCTGTTTGCAGGTTGCCATCGACACCGCTTCGAGAAATGGCTGGAAGAAGGCGCTTTTAGTCTACCTTGTAAAGATTCAAAGTTTTTACGAGAACAAAAAGGAACTGGAAAAAGCGGCAAATACTCAAAAAAGAATTGAATTGATAAGAAATTAGCTGTCTCACGTCACTATTGTTGAACAGAAAGATTGTATAACGCTTCTTGAAGGAGGATTTAAGAATGGCAGAAGAGATTAAAAAAAAGGAACACAGCGAAGAAAAACCGTTGGAAAAAATGACGGTTAAGGAATTGAAGGTAATCGCACTGGAATTTCCGAGGACCACCTCGGTCCATGATATGAAAAAGGAAGAACTGATCGCTTTTATCAAAGAAGCAAAAGGGCTTAAAGACGAAGAAAAGGGAAAGAAGATAAAGGATAGTGAAAAAATAAAAACCAAACAGGATATGAAGGCAAAGATCAGACACTTCAAAGAGGAAAGAATTGAAGCAACGGAGAAGAAAGACAGAAAAAAAGTGGCTTTTTTGCGCCGCCGGATCAGCCGCCTGAAAAAACAAACGCGACGGGTGGTGCAAGCCTGAAATAGATGGTCATAAAATGGATGCTGCATGTCCCGTAAGAAAACGGGAAAGAAAACCCTTATATTAATTTTTGTATATTTCACAGAGGTCCCGCGGGCTCTTTGTCAGCAGTTCATTGCCTCCTTCTTTTATTAATATCATGTCTTCAAGTTTGACAACGCCCCGGCCTTCGTCCATCATATGCATATCCAGGGCAATGACACAACTCTCGCCTATCTCTGAATGATCATACTCGGAAAGGATAGGCGGCTCGTTAAGCTCCAGTCCGATCCCGTGACCGATCATACGGGATCTCTTTCCTTTGCCGAAGTTCAGAAAATGACTTTCTCTTTGAAGTTCCCCGGCTTTTTTAAGCGCCATAACGTAGATGTTGCTGCAGCGCATTCCGACACGAATGTTACCGATGAGATGATCCGCGATGGTCTTTAGATCGTCGTAGAGCGATCGTACCTCCCTGCCGGCATTTCCCAAATAATATGTCCGCGTCTGATCCGCATGGTACCCCCTGACCAGGGTGGGAATGTCGACGACAATGAGGTCTCCGATCGCCAATCTTTTTTGCGAGGGGCCCGCGGGCACCGCGGGACTCAGCCCTGTCCCCGTGATGGTATAGACGACACCGCTGTTTTTAAACAGGTTTGCTCCCGAAGCGACAGGTCCCCGGCTCATGAAAAAATCAGGCTGACGGATGAAGAATGCTCCCTCGTGTCCTGATAATCGGTGAGCATTTTCCACGGCAGCCGCCAGTTCCAGTTCCGTGATGCCTTCCCGGATGATTGAAACGGCAGCCTCATGGCCTTTATGAATGGCATCACAGGCCGCCCCGATTTCTTCGATCTCGAATGGGTCTTTCCTCTTTCTCTGTTCAAGAATGAAAGGAGATCCATTGATAAAATCGAATCCTGAAAAAACCTCTTTAAATTCCTTGAATTGTTCTGCCGTCAGAACATCTAATTCGGTGGCAATTTTTCTTTGATTTCCCTTCAAACCGGCGAAAATGTTCTTGCAAATATTCGAGAGGCGCCGCTCTTCTTTTACTTTCATAGCGTCGATAAAGACCTCCTGAAGGGCAAGATCAAAGCCGCTCCGGACAAACAAAAGGTAATCATCGGGCAAAACAACAAGATAGGAAGGCTGCGCCGTTCCCGTGTAATAAAAGATGTCCCGGGAATAAAACAGCAGAGCGCCGCATAAGCCCTGCCCCGTGATTTTATCCTGCAGAGTATGAATTCTCCTTTTTCGATCCATTTTCCCACCTCATGATTAACCTGATGATGTTATGTGTAAATGATCTTCTCTTGCAGTCTCTTCCACATGTTTTCGGCATACCAGATCTCGACAAATTCAACAATGGATTCCATTTCCCTTTTGGTCATTTCATCTGCCGCGGGTTTGCGCAGTAGTTTTTTAATGCTTCGAAAGGCTGCCGGGTCTTTTTCAGCATATTGAGCGGCGACTTGGTTCGCTTTAGCGTATAAATCCGCTTCCGTTGTTATCTGATCGATCAATCCCGCACGGCAGGCATCCTCAGCATAATACATGTCTCCGCCAAGGGCGACGGTTGCCGCAATTCTCTGGCCCGCAAGCAATTTCAACATCTCAATGCTGCCTGCAAAAAGGGAAGATCCGAAGTTGATTTCGTTCAGCGAAATCTTTGTCTTTCCCGATACCATGATCCGGTAGTCACAGGCCATGGCGAGCATACACCCCCCTGCAATGGTATGGCCGTTGAGCGCTGCAACAACAGGTTTCCCGTAAACGAACAGGTATGTGTAAAAATCGGTAAACTTTTTAAGATATCGGATAAAATCATCTTTCATGTAGCCGAGAAATTCGGGAATATCAAAACCAAACGTGAAAAAATGACCCTTGCCGGTGAGGATGATCGCCCTGACATCAGGATCATCGGCAAGTTCATGAAAAACATCGGAAAGTTCTTCAACAACACGCTCGTTGATCGCGTTCACTTTGCCGCGATTCAGAGTGACCGTGGCGATGGGTCCGTCTTTCGATAATTCGAGATGCTCCATGGCATGCCCCCATCGTGTTTTTATTATCATATACAACACCGTGCCGCGGTGTCAGAATAACCGGAAGAAGATTATTATCTTTATACTAATAGAGGATGGAGGTGATTGTATGAACTGTCGCGCTGAAAGGAATTCCCGGCCACTACAAATAAACATGCCTTCATGATGGGTGCTCTTTGCCTTCATGATGGGTGGTATTTTTCACGGGATAGGGATGTTCATCAAACCAAAGGTGCACCCGCCAAGTCTAACCGTCGGACACACTCTTCTTAGCCGGCACGGCCACGAGCATGCCTACCGCACACAGGGCTGCGGCAAAAAACATGACCCCGCGGTATCCCCATCCCTGGGCAATGAGGCCGCCGAACAGCGGACCTACCGCATTGCACAAATTCAGCGTTGCCTGGAATATACCCCCTGCTGTGCCTTTTTCTTTTCCGCTGCGCAGGACGATGAGCAGCGCCCCGACATAGAGACAGGACCAGGCCACGCCCATGAGCGCCTGTATGATGACCAGGTAATAACGGCCGGCTACAAAGGCATAGGCGATAAACACAAAAAGTGAAAGCAGTTGGCCGTAAAAAAACAATTTAAATTCAGAAAATCGCTCCATCTGACGCATGACCACAAACTGAACGGCAAAATTAATCCCCCATAAAAGACCGATCCAGAAATTGTCGAGACCTATTGAGGCCAGATAAAGCGGAAAAATGATCCAGACAGCGCTGGCGCCCAAGTGCCGAAGGAATACTGCAAGGTAAACCCGGTAATCCCGGCGCATGACGTGCCAAAGGTTGGGAGGTTTGGAGAAATTGTGTGACGGCGCCATCGGGAAGGCCAGAGAGATGAAAAAGGCCAGCAGGCAGACCAGAAAACTAAGCCAGAAAAGCAGTGCGATATCACCGACCAGTGCCGCTGCCACAGCCCCGAAAATCCAACCCAGGGATCCGTAAGAGCTGTATTTCCCCATATTGGCGCCGGATTCAAAAGCGTAAGCAATGATGGCCGCCGTGGCAATGCCCAGGGAAAAGCCTACAGCCGCCCGAACAATCATTAATAATAGAACGCTGTCGGCCAACAACTGGACAGCAAAAGCCGCGCTGCTTATCAAAAGCCCCCACCGGACAAAAAGAAGCCTTCCGAGATGGTCGGATTTCCATCCTGAAAAAAGAGAAGAAAACAGAAACGCGATTCCATAGGCAGCACCCACCAGCCCGACCTCAAAATCAGACGCCCCTAATTGTACGCCCAGCAGGGGAATAAAAATAAAGGAACCCATAGCAGCAAAGCTGACACAAAAGTTGACAAGGCCTATCAGCCAGCGGCGGGACCACTCCCTTGCCGAATCTTTTTTTGGAATAAACACGTCCTTCCCCATCATGGCTGCTTTTTTATCACATAAATGCGGCGCTTGCATTAATCTAAAAAATAAACCCCAAAAACCTTTCCGGGCTTATTCTGTCAATCACTAAAAAACGTATTGTTCTTTTCTTCTTCGGAAGTTGTTTTGCAATGATAAACAAAGAAAGATGTTATCGGGGATCATGCGATCCCCATGATCTAATTTTCTGACGCCAGATATGCAGTATTTTTGAAGCCTTGTCTTCGGGCAGAGGGCGTAATCCACGTTCGTAACAGGAAAGCGTCTGTCGGTTCACTCCCAGAGCCCTGGCGAGTTCCGCCTGACGGAAGAAATAGTCCGTCCGGAACTGTAAGATACATGCGGGATTTTTCTGCAATTCTGCGGCTGATGCGGGGATTCCGGGAGAAGGGATTTTCCGGTCGCGTTTCATACCGGTTTCTTGTGATTTTTCGGGCGGCGACAACCTCCTTCTTTCCTTCACATCTTTAATCCGCCAGAGGTTTTCCGAGAGTTTTACCGTGAGGGGAACCTCCAGCCAATTTTCCAAATATCCCTTGGTTCTGGCAGCCGGTTCCAGATCCGGAGCATGATCCAGCACGCCGATCTCGACGAGTCTTTGATGGGCGTTGATGAAGGCATCGACGGTTCTGCCGGGATTTCGCAGGTTTATGTCCTCGCCGCAGAAATCCATGATCGTTTTTGGTGTTGCGTGGGGCTGAGTCCCCCTCTTGCCCGCGGCTGTGCCGATCATGATCCAGTAGGTTCCCACTTTTTTTGTAAAAGCGTCGTGATATGGGCTTAGTTGCAGCAGTGAGCGGCTGTAATAACCGATCCAGCGCAGCCCTTCCGGATTGAGAAAATGCGACAGCGCCTGTCCGCAGCGGAACCGGAAAGCGGTCCATTCCTCCCGATCCCGGCGGTATTCCACGTCCACGATATCCAGAAGCCGGTCGGCCCGATGCCTGCCGAAGGTAATGGTTCCCCCGCCGATATAATCCCGCCATCTGGCGATGAGGCAGATATCCGCCAGCCGCAGGACTTCCCGCTTGAAATCCTCGCGAAGGACCTGGGCGCTGCCGTGACGCACCCGTACCCCGCGTAGTCTGGCTATTTCCTGCAGGTTGATTTTGGCAGTGTCCCGGCCCGGGTCCCGTAACCGGGCAATTTTTGACATTAGAATCAAAAAGACGTCGGATGTTTCCACAGACAGGTTCCGGACGACTTCCCTCATGCTGCCGGCGTAGGTGAATTTAAGGCGGGGTGTGTAGAACATGGCGATGGAGGGGTGAAATCGGCTCCGGAAATCGGGCGGCAGCGCACAGAAAAAAGTGATGCGGCCGTCCCGTGCTTCATACAGGTATTGTGGCTGTCCGAATGAAGCCGCCGTCCAGCGGTTTTTCGATCCGCCGGCGTAGATGGCCCGTAACGCGGCATGAATAATGGGATTCACGGGGATGGAGATTTTTTCCTTCATGTCCTGCACACCGCAAACAGCCTGATGAGGGAGGCATTTGGATTCTTTCCCTGTTTTGGATGGGGTTGTTTCTTTTGATCTGTCCATCTGGCCGATGCCTGATCAAATGTGTGTCTCTTATTTAAGAACGGGCTATCCGGGAGAGGCGGGTCCAGCTTTTCGTATTCCACGCGGGATCAACGGGAGGCACCCGGGATTCATCAAGAGGCTCAAGGCCGCATTTGCCGGCGAAATATCTGTGAAATGCAACGCACCCCGTCAATTCCGGGTGAAAGACCGTCGCCAGCACTTCCGGGCTTTCCGCCGCGGCGATGTAATCGTCCAATTGCAACAGGGTGTCGACCCCGGGACCGACCCGGAGAATCTTGGGCGCCCGGATGAAAATGAGGGGAATGGGGTCTGATGAAATTCGTGGAATGGCGGCTTCGCATGCGAAACTGTCCAGCTGGCTCCCGAAACTGTTGCGTTCAATCTCCATATCGATCAGGCCGAGACAGGGGGATTCGCCAACGATGGTATTTGCAAGGAGTATGGCGCCCGCGCAGGTTCCCCAGATTTTCATCCCGCGTTTGAACTCATGTATGATGACATTCTTCAAGTCGAAGATGTGGATCAACCGGGATATGCAGGTACTTTCGCCGCCGGGGATAATCAGGCCGGCCAGCTTCGTCAGGTCGTCCGGTTGTTTGACCGGCTTGCCGGAGATGCCAATGCGCTCCAGGTGGTCAATGTGCTCGGCAATCCCGCCCTGGAGATCAAGAACGCCTATCATTTACCATCCTCGTCCTGCGAGGAGCTGTCCTTCAGGAATTTCCGATATTTCAAGACCGGGCATGGCCTCACCCAAACCCATGGACGCCTCCAGCACTTTCGCCGGATCATTAAAATAAGCGGTTGCCTTTACAATCGCTCTGGCACGAACGGCCGGGTTTTCCGACTTGAAGATGCCTGAACCCACAAATATTCCGTCACATCCCAACTGCATCATGAGTGCCGCATCCGCCGGGGTGGCGATACCGCCGGCAGCGAAATTAACGACAGGCAGACGTCCCAGATCCCTCACCTGTAGCGCAAGTTCATAAGGAATGCCATTGGCCTTGGCAAAACCCGTCACTTCTTCCAGAGGCATGTTCGCAAGCTGGCGGATTTCACGGTTCATGGTTCGCATATGACGGACGGCTTCAACCACGTTTCCCGTTCCGGCCTCGCCTTTGGTCCGAATCATGGCGGCGCCTTCGGCGACGCGGCGCAGTGCTTCACCGAGATTGCGGGCGCCGCAGACGAAGGGAATGGAAAACTTCGTCTTATCGATATGGCATTCTTCATCGGCGGGTGTAAGCACCTCGCTTTCATCGATATAGTCGATTTTCAGGGCTTCCAGAATCTGAGCCTCCACAAAATGGCCGATTCTAGCCTTGGCCATGACCGGTATCGACATGGCTTTCTTGATTTCCAGGATCATCGCCGGATCGGACATCCGGGCAACGCCCCCTTGTTTGCGGATGTCGGCGGGAACCCGCTCCAGTGCCATGACAGCTACCGCTCCCGCTTCCTCAGCGAGCTTCGCCTGTTCCACATTGGTTACGTCCATGATAACGCCGCCCTTTAACATCTGAGCAAGCTGGACGTTCAATTGATATCTTTTTGAGTCCACTTTTTATTTAGCCCCCCTTAAAACGTTTCCCGACGCTGTGACACCGGCGCAAGCCGGCGCCCAGAACGTCTTGAAAACAAAAAAGCAAATAATCACTTATTATGAACTTACCAACATTGAAGAAAATATTTTTTATTAATTCTTATGACATAAAATATCATTCCGTCAAGTATAATCATCAAAGGGGATTCAAGCGCGCTTCATTACCAGATCATTCTCATTTTTACACCCCGATCATCAAGATAGGTTTTAATATCCTGAATGGTGTATGTCCTGTAATGAACCATCGATGCAATGAGAGCGGCATCGGCCCTGCCACGTGTCAGAACATCAAATAGGTGTTCGGGTTTCCCCGCCCCTCCTGACGCGATGACAGGGATACGGACATTCGTAGAAATAAGCTGGGTCAGTTCAATTTCATATCCTTCCTGTGTCCCGTCGGCATCGATGGAATTCAGACAGATTTCCCCCGCCCCGAGATTTTCTGCCTCTTTCGCCCACCACAGGGCATCGATCCCTGTAAATTTCCGGCCTCCGTGAATGACCATTTCATAACCCGACGGTGTCTTTGCGGATGGGGTTACTGTTTTTACATCCATACCCAGAACGATGCACTGGCTGCCGAAGGCCCTTGCCCCCTCGGCAATCAACGGCGGATTCTGCACTGCCTCGGAGTTGATGCTGATTTTTTCTGCGCCGGCAAGAATTACCTGCCTCATATCCTGGACCGTGCGGATGCCGCCGCCGACGGAAAAGGGAATAAAAATGGTTTCAGCCACCCGTCGGACCACATCAATCATGATATCCCGCCCGTCGGATGACGCCGTGATATCATAAAAAACAATCTCATCAGCGCCCTGTTCATAATATTCCCTTGCCGCCTCCACAGGGTCGCCGATGTCGATGTTGCCCTTGAATTTGATGCCTTTTGTGAGCTTCCCGTTGCGGACATCCAGGCAGGGAATGATTCGTTTACTCAGCATCACTCCCTCCCCAGCTGCAGAAATTTGCCAGGATCTGCAGACCCGGCCTGCCGCTTTTTTCCGGATGAAACTGCACGGCCACCAGGTTCCTCAAGGCGACGGCGGCGCAAAAAGGAATGCCGTAATCGGTCCATCCGACGACCCGGCGATCGTCCGCAGGAGACGGATAATAGGAATGGACGAAGTAGAATTCAGCGCCGTCGGGAATTTCCTGAAATACAGGGTGATCTTTTTGAAACGATACGCGGTTCCACCCCATGTGGGGTATCTTCAGCGGCAGGCCGTCCTGTTGCAAATCTTCCGGGAATCGCCTGACACTGCCTGCCACGATGTCCAGACAGGGCGTATGGTTCTCTTCGCTGTATTCAAAGATGACCTGTGTGCCGAGACAGATGCCCAGCATGGGTTTTCCTTTCTCAAGCCACGCCGGGATCCATTGATCCAGGCCGTTCTGCCGGAGGTTGGCCATGGCTTCCCCCGCCGCGCCTACGCCGGGAAAGACAATATGGCTTGACTGCGACAGAACCTCCGGATCATCGCTGATCCGGCAGGGTTTTCCCAAATAGCGAAGCGCCCTGGCCACGCTTGTCAGATTTCCCGCTTTATAATCGACAATACCGATCATTCCCCATCCTGAAATTTCTCACTTCGTTCACAGTGACAGCAGAGTGTTCATATTTATAACATGAAGCGCTGCGATCTATATCATATATTCCGCAATTATTTTGCAATGCCCATGCCGTTATTAATTTTGTTCTTTGTTCCTGCAATAATATCTCCCCTGGTACGTGTTCCTTTTATTAAGTTCCCCGTCAATGGCGTTCAATACGTCCATTTTGTTAACGGCCCACGGCGGGGCGAGAAAGATGTCCCGGTAACCGTCGGCGGTCAATCGTTGAATGACCATTTCCGGCGGCAGGATTTCCAGAATGTCGCAGACGGTTTGAACATAATCGTCCTTTTCCATCAGGGTGATCTTCCCCCGCTCATAGAGGTCTCCCATGTTGGTTCCCTTTAAGGCGAGCAGGGCGTGTATCTTGATGCCGTGGATGGGAAGTGTAGCCAGAATCCTTGCCGTTTCGATGATTTGTTCACGGGTCTCCCCGGGCAGTCCCACGATGATATGGGTACAAACATGCAGTTTCCCACCGGAGGCCCTTCGCACCGCATCGAGAAAGATGTCTGCCGCATGTCCCCGGTTGATGAACCGAAGGGTTTTGTCATGAATCGACTGCAGTCCCAGTTCCAGCCATATATGGAAATTTTTCGTGTATTCTTCCAGAAGGCCGATCACGTCATCGGGAACACAATCGGGACGCGTGCCCACGGAAAGGCCGATCACGCCCTCTTCGGCCAGGGCCTCATCATAAAGCCGCTTTAATTGGTCAGTGGGGCCGTAAGTGTTCGTAAAGGTCTGAAAATAGGCGATGAATTTTTTCGCCTGCCGGTGCTTCGCGTAATATGACTTCCCCCGGCGAATCTGCTCGCTCACGGAAGGGAGCAGCCCCGCCTGCCTCAGGCGCGACCCTCTGCCGTCGCAGTAGATGCACCCCCCGGTGGAAACGGACCCGTCCCGGTTGGGACAGGTGAATCCTGCATCGATGGGCAGTTTGTAAACGTTGCACCCGAACAGGTTCCGCCAGAAGCCTTTTAAATCACGGTATCTCTTTGTATTTTTCCAGAATGCCGGTTTTGACAAAATTATCCCTTTTTTCTTGTCTTATGATCTGCAGAACTTCTTCATGATCGGCTTCAATATATATCCCATCTCACTGCAATTTATATGCATGATTAATGCACATCCATCAAGAGCCATCTTCAGCCAACAATATTGCTGGGGGGAAGCGTTAGGTGCGTCCCTCTTTGTGCCTCCGGATAACGCATTGGTGCGAGATCATAAATAGCTGAGCCAGCGGATTTCCCTGTGCCGTTGTTTAAACTGCGCATAAGCATAACAGAGCGGATAAACAACGAGGAGGATCGCTAATGCGATACCGTAGACCGTGGCCAGATCATATCCGGATTCAGCTCCGCGCAGAACGGGGAACGGGGAAAGGCCGAAACCGTGAAACAGCCAGTCCGTCGGCAGGCCCCTGATTTTGGCTGCGGCAAGGGCTGTGGCGTGAATGAGGAATAAGTGAATGATATAAAAAAACAAGGGGACTCTGCCGAAAGTGATTAAAGGTCTTCCAAATCGATATAATCTGTTCCACTCGGACAGCGTGAAAACGAAGAACATGACACCCATGGTGATGAGCAAATAGAGCAGGGAAGGCGGATATTTTTCGCAGTTCAAGACGGCAAATAGTGTGAACAACGAATCTTTCTGCGGCAGCCAGGGCCGGGGATCGCCATAAATATTGTTCAAACGCAGGAACAGGAAGGCGGCGACGCAAACGAATCCCAACAGCAACAACGTGGTTTTCCGAGACCGCTCAGCTTGCACGAACACCGGACCGATACAATAACCTGCCGCCATAACGCCTATCCAGGGAATGAGCGGATACGCAACGAAAAAAGAATATCCCGGAAGGAATTCGACAGAACCGGGTACGTGCAGGATCGTCCACAGCCAGCTCCATGCCCCAAAATCGATGGGTTGAAATGAATCAAACACGTTGTGGCCGGCAATCACAACCAGGGCGAAAATGGCAATGGCCCAGCGGGATAGAAAGACTATGCCGGCCAGGACGACCATCGACCATCCCAGCACCCAGATCACCTGTATAAGCACGAAATGGTAATTCCAGTTGAACGTCCAGTTGAAGCGCACCAGCGTGAGTTCTAAAACGATCAGCAGCAGGCCGCGGGTGAACAGATAACGGGCGAGCTGATAATCCGTCAGATTGCGGCACCTTGTGGACAGATAAGCGCTGGTTCCCGCCAGGAACACAAATGTCGGCGCGCAGACATGGGTGATCCATCGGGTGATGAAGAGCGCGGCACTGGTCTGACTGATCTGGGTGTAACCAAGGATGGCGTCGGAGAAAAAATCCCGGGTGTGATCCAACGCCATCAGAACCATCACCAGACCCCGCACGAGATCGATCGATTCCAAGCGGTTCATGGCGGGACTTTCTTCTTTCAGTTCTGCATTCATGTTTGGTATGCGAGGTCTTTCACATCATGTTTCTGAAAGGACGCGAATACGTCTATCAAACGGTTGATCATCCTTTTTTTCCATGATTCCAGGATTCAATGCCAAGGCCAGGTCTGTAAAACAGCACAGCAAGTCCATTTTTCCCTCGATGGATAATGATAGGAACCATTCGACATTGGTCTCAATAGATTCATCATCGCGATTGTGGAAAATTTTCGCATTCATATTGATAATTTATTACAGAATGATCGATTTTTCATTGCCTAACACTCGGCTCACCGGGAGCTGGCATTATCGGCGATCCGGTGCACCGCCTTATGCGTTCTGCAACACTTGCGAGTGTTTGCCACCTTGCCACCCAGTGTTTGATATTTTGACAAAGTCCGAACACCCGCACTTTTCGCAATGGAGTTTAAACACCAAGGTAAACCCATGCTTAGCTCTATGCTCTTGCATAGAGCGTTGTATTCGTTAGTAGGTTCCGTGGCGTGTTCTCCGTATTCCAAAATCCTCATGATCTCGCGATCAGGGCACTCAAGCCGACCCCTCGAGGCTTCACCCCTCGGCTTCGCTCCGCTTGGTCGGTGGCACGGCCAATTGCATCATGATGCAATTGCCGCCCCCACCGACGGCGGCTTATTGCACGACCCGATAGACGTAATCAGTATATTATAGATGGATATACGGGGCAGCGGAATTTACAGCGTGCAAATTTCATTTGCATGGCATCTTGAATGTTACGGGTTAGAATCATGCTGTTTTTTTTAGCCGTTCCGCCACCCAGACTTTGATAATCGACTGCCTCGGCACCCCCAAGCGTTTTGCCTCTTTATCCAACTGGTGGATCATCCATAAGGGAAAATCCACATTCACTCTTTTCTGTTCCTGTTCAGGCCTTCGAGCTTTCGAAACGTCAAGATATTTTGTAATATCCTCACCATTATCAAATATTTTATCGAATTCTTCAGCCTTCATATATATCAATCTCCTCTTTTCTTGACCGTCGGACTGAAATGATCCTCACACTTTCGTCTCTATACGTTATAACACCTGACCAATATTTTCCTTCAATCTTACCGACTACCAGAAATCTTGGCTCATCAACCGTTATGGCAGGAATGATGATATAATCGGGATCATTCCATAGCGCCTGTGCTTCGAAAAAATCGATGCCGTGTTTCTTTTTATTAGAATCGCTTTTGTCAGAATCAAACTCAAACTTCATGGTATATATATTATACCTTTTCAATACCAATAGCAAATATTTTTTGTATAATTTATAGGTCAGAAATCAGCAGCGGTTAATGGTCATCCACGGGATTGAGTGGTTAATTCATTGAAAAATATGTTCACATAAGATAGGCTAACATGTTAAAGACAAGCAAGCCATCAATATGATGATGCTTATGGGGCAGGTTCCGGAAGGAGATCAACGTTTGAACAGGGATTACGACGTCATCGTGGTGGGAGGGGGTCACGCCGGCTGTGAAGCGGCGCTGGCGGCAGCCCGGATGGGCTGCTCCACCATTTTGTTCAACATCAATCTGGATTCCGTTGCTCTGATGTCGTGCAATCCCGCCATCGGCGGCCTCGCCAAGGGACAGCTCGTTAAGGAAGTGGACGCCCTGGGTGGAGAAATGGGAAAGATTGCCGACAAAACAGCCATCCATTTCCGGCTTTTGAACGCGTCGAAGGGGCCTGCTGTTCAATCCTCCCGTTTCCAGTGCGACAAACAGCTCTACCGGCTGGCCATGAAAACAGTAGTGGAGAAAGAAAAGAACCTCCACCTGAGACAGACGCTGATAGACCGGTTGATTGTCGAGGGGGGACGAATTGTCGGGGTTGAGGATCATATCGGTGTCTTTTATCGCGGCAAGGCTGTGATCATCACCACGGGAACCTTTCTGAACGGTTTGATCCACATCGGAACTGTCCATTATCCGGCGGGGAGAGCGGGGGAAATGGCCTCTATCCGTCTGGCGGAGTCCATAAAGTCCCTGGATTTTGACATGGGGCGGATGAAGACAGGAACGCCGCCAAGGTTACGGGCTTCGACCATCGACTTCTCAAGTCTCGAGCGTCAGGACAGCGATCCCAATCCCGTTCCCTTTTCCTTCGCCACGGAAAGTTTGCGGGAGGAGCGGCTGCCGTCCTATTTTTCCTCTACAACGAAGGAGACCCACCGGCTCATTCAGGAAAACATCAGGCTGTCCCCGCTCTATTCGGGAACCATAAAAGGGGTCAGCGCCCGTTACTGTCCTTCTCTGGAAGACAAGGTCATGCGTTTCTCCGATAAGGAAAAGCATCCCGTCGTTCTGGAGTTTGAGGGACTGGAAACGGAAGAAATCTACGCCAAGGGACTGGGGAACAGCATGCCCCAGGATCTTCAGGAAAAGATCATTCACAGTGTGCCCGGCCTGGAGCAGGCCGAGGTCATGCGCCCTGCTTATGCCATCGAGTACGATTTTGTTCAGCCGACACAGCTTCAGCCGACCCTTGAGACGAAAAAGGTTTCCGGGTTGTATCTGGCCGGACAGATCAACGGCACGTCCGGCTATGAAGAAGCGGCAGCCCAGGGACTGTGGGCCGGCATCAACGCGGCGCTTGCGGTACAGGGGAAACCGCCCTTTATTCTTGACCGCTCCGATGCGTATATGGGTGTTTTGATTGATGATCTTGTGACAAGGGGGGTGGATGAACCCTATCGGATGTTCACCTCCCGGGCGGAATATCGTCTCATTCTCAGGGAGGACAATGCCGCCATTCGCCTGATGGGGAAGGGGCATGAACTGGGGTTGATTTCCGGGGATCATTATCAGAACCTGCAGGAAAGGGTCCGCCAGATCGAGGCGGGTCTGCGCAGACTGTCCACGGTAAAGATTTACCCAGGTGCGGATGTCATGAAAACTCTTGAGGAAATAGGGACGCCCCCCATCAAGAATCCCGTAACCCTCTATCAACTCCTCAAGCGACACGAGATTGCCTATGATGATCTGAAGGTGTTCGAGGGATGGGAGCCCATTCCTGATCGGTTGATAAAAAAACAGATTGAGATACAGGCAAAGTATGAAGGTTATATCCAGCGGCAGCTCGAAGCCGTTAAAAAAATGAAAACCCTGGAGGTGAAAAAGATTCCCAAAGATATTGATTATGCGGCCGTTCCGGGGCTTTCCAGCGAGCTGAAAATGAAGCTGATGAAAGTGGAACCTGCCACCATCGGTCAGGCGGAAAGGATACCGGGGATGACCCAGGCGGCCGTTACGGCGATTCTGGTGACGATGAAGAAAATGGAACTGGAGGCTACTGCCGTTCAGAGAAGAGAAAGCCCTCAAGCGTAATGAACCTTGACCAATCTACATGGCATTGAACATATACTCATAGATACACAGGAGGACAAAATAATGGGAAAAACTTACAGAATCGCGGTTGTACCGGGAGACGGCACAGGTCCGGAGGTTATTGCGGAAGGGTTGAAAGTTCTTCATGCCGCATCTGCAAAGTTCGGCTTCAAACTTGATCTGTCGCACTACGATTTAGGGGGTGAGCGATACAAGCGTACCGGAGAAATCATGAGCGATGATACCCTTGAGCGGTTGAAAAAACATGATGCCATCTATCTGGGCGCCATCGGCCATCCCGACGTCAAGCCGGGCATCCTGGAAAAGGGCATCCTGCTTACGCTTCGGTTCAGCCTGGACCTGTACATCAATCTGAGGCCCGTCAAACTCTATCCGGGAGTGGACACGCCCCTGAAAGACAAGAAACCGGAAGATATAGATTTTGTTGTGGTTCGGGAAAACAGCGAAGGTCTGTACACAGGCGCCGGCGGTGTCTTGAAGCGAGGCACACCGGACGAGGTCGCAACCCAGGAATCCATCAATACGCGCAAGGGGGTGGAGCGATGCGTGCGCTTTGCGTTTGAATGCTGCCGCAAGCGGAACAAAGCAAAGAAATTGACTCTATGCGGCAAGACCAACGTGCTGACGTATGCCTTCGATCTGTGGGAAAGGACATTCTATGAAGTGGCCAGGGAATATCCCGATATAAAGACCGACTACGCCCACGTGGATGCGGCCTGCATGTGGATGGTAAAGAATCCCGAATGGTTCGACGTCATTGTGACGGATAACATGTTCGGCGACATCATCACCGACCTCGGAGCGATGATCCAGGGGGGCATGGGCATCGCCGCAGGCGGTAACATCAATCCCCAGGGCGTTTCCATGTTCGAACCCATAGGCGGTTCGGCACCCAAGTACACAGGGCTGAATGTGGTCAACCCGCTGGCCGCCATCATGGCCGGTCAGATGATGCTGGAGACGCTGAGAGAAGACGCCGCAGCGCTGGCCGTAGAAAAAGCCGTTATGACGGTTGTCAGGGAATATTTGAAAAGCCTCACTGCCGGCCGGATGGGCTATTCAACGAGCGAGGTGGGTGATCTTGTGACCAGTCTGATTTAGGTATTTATTTGTTCAAATCTTTCTTCAAAAAAACAAATTTGTTGCCTTTTGTCACATCAATGGTCTTTTTCTTGCATTGTATCAAATTCGTATTATAAAACAACAATAAAAGTTGCAATTTTGTATCATTTTGAGATACAATCTCTCCGTGTACAGCGGTAAACCCGGGTAACGGGCGCTTATCGTTTTGATGAAGGCTTGTAAAATGGCACATTTTTGGTGTGAACAAAGACAGAAAGGGGCTCTGTTTTTAAAATGAATCAATCCATGTGGAGTCCATCGCAGGTTGGTACGACTGGCGGGAGAGAATTAAGTA
>Ga0163209_1000103_pt1 | contig 32666 bp, 32 predicted proteins | sample Kivu_160m_FD_113538 | JGI IMG/M metagenome (GOLD analysis project Ga0163209, IMG submission 113538) | Freshwater microbial communities from Lake Kivu, Western Province, Rwanda to study Microbial Dark Matter (Phase II) - Kivu_160m | ecosystem: Environmental > Aquatic > Freshwater > Lake ...
AAGTCGGTGAGCCTGGTCTACCCTCATGCCACCGTACTCCTTTCGCCAGCGGTAGTAGGTGTGGGCACTTACCCCAATCTTATTGCTGATTACAGCAATAGTTCCCCCCTGGTTTAAGAGAATCTCAGCCTCTCGGAGCTTGTTGATGATCTGTTCCGGTGTGTATCCCTTTTTGGCCATTTATCCCCCCTTTTTTATGAGATTATATCTGGTATCGTTTTCGGGGGGCAGGTCATCACAACTACGGTAATAAGGCAATTATAAACTCAAAACTATCGTTTAGCAATACCACAACCTGTAGTAGGTAAAAACATGAACATGAATTCTAAAGTAGCAACAACCAAGAGTTTACTTAACCTAAACTTGTATTTTAGTGATTCGAGTTTGCTTAGGATTTTTATTGATGGGATTCTTCGGTCGCTTCGCTCCCTCAGAATGACACAAAGTGAAGGGCTTAGAATGAGCGACTACAAGCGTCCTCTTTTGCGGTAGGTCTCAATAAAACTCTCGATGGAGCGGTCGTAGGTTCTCTCCACATCATCGGGGAAGTAGCAGGCTGGCAATTCACCCGACCTTTGGTGATAAGTCAGACATTCGCAGCAAATACCTTTTCTGGAACACGGCTCATAGGTACAGTTACACCTGGCTTTGTTTTCCTCGACTTTGCATTCTCTCATCTCAGCTCCTTCATAAAATCACAGCCTCTATTTTCGCTGGTCGAACCTGCGACCGAGCAGGAAAGAGGCAATGGTGACCCTTTGAATTTCTATGGTTCCGCCGGCAACCCCCCAGCCCCAGCCATCACGCATCATCCGTTCCACGGGATATTCCTTAGAGTAACCATAGCCGCCGTGTATTTGTAGAGCCATGCCAGTAACCTCTCTAACCATCTGGTTAGCAAAACACTTAGCCAGGTTAGCCTCCAGCGGAACAGGTAATCCCCTGTCGGCATTGGCTGTGGCTCTGTAGATGAGAAGGCGGGCAGCTTCGACCTTCATAGCCATCTCTGCCAGCATGAACTGTATTGCCTGGAACTCACATATCTCTTTGCCCCACTGTCTCCTCTGTTGCGAGTAAGCCATGGCTTCTTCCAGAGCGCCTTGGGCTATACCCAAACACATGGTGGCATTACCACAGCGCTCAAGGTCGAACGCAGTCATCAGCTTCCTAAACTCACCTTCCTTGACTACCAGGTTTTCTTTTGGCACGCGGCAGTCCTCAAAAATCAAGTCGCAACTGGGAAAGCCCCTCAAGCCCATAAACTGCTCCTGCTTGCCGAATGAAAAGCCCGGCATCCCCTTTTCAATGATTAGCCCACCGATGCCTTTAGCGCCTTTCTGCTCGCTGAGCCTCACATATACCACATAAACATCAGACTCACCACCACCTGTGATAAACCGTTTCATGCCATTAACCACATAGTGGTCGCCCTTCAATACCGCTCTGGTAGTCAGGTCAGTCAGTGCTGAGCCAGCATCAGGTTCGGTCATGCCAACGGAAATCATCGAATCACCAGTGCACACGGGAGGCATGTATTTCTGCTTTTGTTCCTCGGTACCGAATTGCTCTATCACCTTGACCGGACCGACATTGGATTCGAATACAGGTGAAGCGCACAAACATGAAATCCGTGCCAGCCCTTCGATTGCCAGTATGGCTTCGAAAGCTGAACGTCCCTGTCCCCCATATTTGACCGGCAGGCACAGACCTAAGAGACCTAAGTCTGCCAGCTTTTTTACATACTCTCGAGGTAGGCGTTCAGCATTGGTTTCCCACTCCGCAGCTTTTGGGCGGAATTCTTTATCAGCTACGTCGTACACCATTTTTTTCAGCATCTTCTGTTCTTCGCTTAGCTGAAAATCCATCTTATTATGCTCCTTGTCTTTTATCTGCTTTGTTGCGGTATTTTATGCCGACATCAGCTTTTTTACAATACAAGCCCAAACTGTCATTCTAAGCTATCCTCTTTGTCATTCTGAGCCCTTCGCTTTATGTCATTCTGAGGGAGCGGAGTGACCGAAGAATCTCACTCAGGATAAACTCCGCGAAGAACCTAAGTCTACTTGCCATCACAGAGATTGCTACGTCGCCCTTCCGGGGAATGACTCCTCGCAATAACAAGAAAACATCTTGCTATCACCTGAAGAATTTTGTTAAGCTGAGAAAGGTCACGCCGGAAGCATTACACTCACCTTTATACAACCTCAAGAATAGCTTATAATCGGTTTCAGAAAATTTGGAGGTCGGCATGGAAAAGAAAGTCATTATTACTGCAGCCTTGTCCGGGTCAGGCGTTTTCAAACACCAGAACCCTGCACTTCCCTATACACCTGCTGAATTCGCTCAGGAAGCCAATAAGGCATACAAGGCTGGTGCTGCTATAGTTCATGTCCATGCCCGAGAGGCAAAAAGCGGTTTACCTACCTGCGATGTGGAAACTGTGAGAATAGTCTACGATGCCATTAAGCAAAAGACGCCTGAATTGATAATTCAGATATCATCTTCAGTAGGACCGACCTATGAAGACAGGATAGCTCCTATTATCGCCATCAAGCCAGAGATGTCGTCGCTGAATACCAACACCATGAACTTCAGCGCTTTAGACAGGAAAACCGGACAGATTGTCTTCGATAGCGTTTTCACCAATACTTTCACCATGTTGCAAGATTTCGGCAAGAAGATGGAGGAACTTGGTGTAAAGCCAGAACCCGAGATATATGATATCGGTGGACTGGACAACTGGTTTCTTATCTCAAAGCAGGGATTCTTCAGCAAGCCTTACGATTTCAATTTCGTCTGGGGCGTTGCTGGCGGTCAGAGGTTCAGACCCATTACCTTCGCCAGCATGGTGCAAATGCTGCCACCGAACTCAAACTTCACCACCTGCGGCATAGGTATCGAGCAGTTCCCGGCTATCACTCAATCCTGTCTGATGGGAGGGCATATGCGTGTTGGGCTTGAAGATAATGTCCGCATCCCCAACGGCGAGCTGGCTAAAGGTAGCTGGGAACAGGTGGAATGGGCAGTTAAGATAGCCTCCTGTCTTGGTCGAGAACCTGCTACGCCGGACGAGGCAAGAAAAATGCTGGGAATTAAAGCTAGAGCTAAGTGAGTTGGCGGTGGGATTTTAGCCCCAGCACTAACTGTCATTCTGAAGGAGCGAAACGGCTAAAGAATCTCACATTAGGCAAAACTTCTGCCAGTGCATATAAAAGATTCTTCGCTGCGCTCAGAATGACGAAAAAGGAATATGTAAGACCTACTTCGTGCCAAACAGGGTATAGAAACCTTTGCCCGATTTTCTGCCCAGATAGCCGATTTCCACCATCCTCCTGAGCAATGGTGCCGGCTTGTATCTTTCCCAGCCGGTCTGCTGATAGATACCCTCGAGCAGGTCTACGTTGACATCTGCACCAACAAGGTCGCACAGCTCGAACGGTCCCATAGGCCAGTTGAAGGACAACTTGCAGATTTCGTCTATGTCCTCTACAGAAGCCAGACCTTCCTGTAATAATTTGGCTGCCTCGTTCATCACCAGCGGTATTATTCTATTGGTTATGAAACCGGGCGAATCCTTGACCACCACCGTTTCCTTGCCTATGGATTTGCCAAAATCGAGGCTTACTTTTATCGTCTCCTCCGAGGTAAGCAGAGACTTGACCACTTCCAGCCCTCTCATCATCGGCACCGGGCTGAAAAAGTGCATGCCTATGACCTTGTCCGGACGTTTGGTTGCCGATGCCAACAGACCTATGGGTATGCCCGAGGTGTTAGATGCCAGTATGGTCTCCTTGGGGCATATCTCTTCTAACTGCTGGAATATCGGAGTCTTGACTTCGGCTCTTTCGAAAACCGCCTCGATGACATAGTCAGCATCCTTAGCAGCCTGTTTCAAGTCTATCGAAGTGTGAATATTTGCCAATGCCTTATCCATATCTGCCTGGCTGACTCTGCCCTTCTCCACGAATTTGCCCAGGCTGGCTTTTATGGCATTCATGCCCTTATCGATGAACTCCTGCTTCACGTCGACCATCGTCGTTTCGTAACCACCTTGAGCCACTACCTGTGTTATCCCATTGCCCATAGTTCCAGAACCGATAACGCAAACCTTCTTTATAGCCATAATCGTTACCTCCAGAAATTTTGGGTTAATTTTACCACGAAGTCCTATGCATGATAAGCTGTCTAGTGGCAGGTATCTTTTACCTGTCATTCTGACCCTGAACTAAGTGAAGGGGAAGAATCTCATCAAGAGGCTGACGCATTGCATACGCATACTATGGTCTATAAAATAGGGTAAGGTCATAAAAAGGAGAGGGCGATGAAGGATGTATATCCCGAATTAAATTCAATAATCGATGGTTTTTACGGTAAATATAAAGACTTAGATAACGAAATAACTTCTAAAAGGTCAGGTGCTGATAATTGGACTTTGAAGGAAATCATCGGGCACTTAATCGATTCTGCATCTAACAATCATCAACGATTCGTTAGGTTGCAGATTGTAGATGAACTGATATTCCCCGGGTATGGAAAGGATAATTCAAAATGGCTTGAGATTGAAAAATATAATGAATTGAACTTCTCGGACATAATGTTGCTGTGGAAACAATATAACGTTTTAATAGGCAGCATAATCAAAGAGGTAGACGAAAGCAAATTGGGGAATTATTGGAGGAAACCAGAAGGAGATAAAATTACGTTAAAAGATTTGATGATTGACTATGCAAGACACATAAAAGACCACATAAAACAGTTTGAGGAAACACTCGAAGAAGTTAAAAGATAGCCTTTGCTGACACCATGCATAAAGAGCTATAATATCACCTCGTGCGCTATGCCGAGCTTCTAAGCTAAACGAAGAAGATTAGACTGTATATGAAAATGCTACGCCAAATCGAATACAAGCCCGCCAGGGTTGTCGGCGGCTACACAGACCGCATACTAAAGGTCAACCTGAGCAAGCAAGAAATCACCATACAGGAACCGCCACCTGATTTTAAGAACAAATACGTCGGCGGGCGCGGCTATGCCCTAAAACTGATTTGGGACGGCACAAGGCAGGAAACCCATTATGACAGTCCGGAAAATATTCTGGTAATGGCAAGCGGACCGCTGGGCAATGAGCCGGCATTTCCGGGTACAGGTAAGTTCATAGTCGGCACTATATCACCTCTGACAGATACGTTCATTGATTCGAATATCGGTGGTCATTTCGGACCTATATTGAAACGAGCCGGCTTCGATGCGCTGGCTGTTTCTGGCATATCTAAGAAAGATGTGGTTATTTTAATCGACGGCGATGCGCAGACCATCAGCATTGCCGCTGCGCCTGCCTATGATGAGGAAATAGATGAGGGGGCACTTTCTTTTGGCGAAAGATTGCTGAAGGATGTTAACGGTGGAGAGCTTGGCGATTCTCTAGCTGCCGTGACCGCTGGGAAAGGCGCCTGCAATGCCAGGTTCGGCATTGTCAATAGCCTGTCCTTCGACGTCAGGCGGAAGCGTCTCCGCTCAAAGCAGGCTGGCAGGGGTGGCACAGGCACCGTCATGCGCTACAAGGGGCTGCGAAGCATTGTGGTGCGCTCCAGCCTGTCAGTGGTAAACAGCAACAATGCCATAGACAAGGAAGGCGTGCGCCAGGCAGGCTCACGGCTGAAGGCAGTTGTCTCCAAATGCGACACCCAACAGCTTCACCTGTCAACATGGGGAACCACGGGTCTATCAGAGTACATGGACAAATTCCATCTTTTCCCTATAAACAACTATCAGTATGGGCAGAGTCCTGAGTCCCCCAAGCTCTTTGCACAGGTCTTCCTCGATAAGTACTTCAGCAAGAAGATACCAGATGGATGTTATTACGGATGCAATCTAGCTTGCGCTAAAGGTTCTGAAAATGTTGAGCTTACACGCGGTCCCAAGGCAGGCAGGATAGTTAACATTGACGGACCCGAATATGAAACCGTCGGCGCCGTTTCCTGCATGGGTATTTTCGACCCCCACTTTGTCATGGAATACAACTGGTACTGCGACGAATACGGCATTGATACAATTTCTACAGGCGTGACAATAGGCTTCTTCATGGAATGCTTCCAGCGCGGATTTTTGAGCGCCGATGACGTAGGCTATGAGCTGACTTTCGGCAACATAAAAGCTGCGGACAGGCTGTTGCACGAGATAGCCGATGGAAAAGGCTTCGGTAAGATTGTCGGTCAGGGTGTAGCCAGAGGCAAGAAATGGGTTGCCCAGAAATATGCCTCCCAAAATGGCACTTCCGAAGATGCTGTCATGGCTGAACTGGACAAGTTCGGCATGGAGGTCAAGGGGCTTGAGTTCTCCATGTACATCACCAAAGAGTCGCTTGCTCAGCAGGGTGGATATGGCTTTGCCCTCAAGGGACCGCAGCATGACGAGGCATGGCTAATCTTTATTGACCAGGTCCACAAGGAACTGCCGACCTTGGAGCACAAGGCGAACGCGCTTAAGTGGTTCCCCCTGATTCGCACCTGGTTTAACGCCACCGGGCTTTGCAAGTTGCCATGGATAGATGTCCGAAACCCGGAGGCAGCCAGCACCGCCGAGCCATCGAAGAACCTTCCCACACTAGCCTACTATGTCGCCTATCTCAATGCCACAACAGGCAGCAACAAAACGCTCCAGGATGTTCTGGATGATTCGGAAAGGCTATATATACTTCAAAAGCTGGTCAATCTGCGGCACGGAAAAGGGATGAGGGCTAGCGACCAGATACCCTGGAGAGCAATGGGGCCCGCCTATTTCAATGAATATGAAGCCCGGGCTGAGTATTATGATGAATGGCTGCAGCAACAGCTCGGTGATGATAAAGTTCCAGCGAGCCCGGAGCAAAGGCACAAGCTTCTCATGGAAAAAAGGATTGAAGCTTATCAGCATCTCTGCGATATCGTCTATCAAAAGAAGGGTTTCACATCTGAAGGGATACCTAAGCGTGAAACAGTGGAGAAATTCGGTCTCATGGACGAACAAGCAAGGCAGCTGCTCAGCGAATTAGGCGTGTGAGCCAGAAAGATGTTGGTTTCAATTAAATTCCTCGGAATGCAGCGCCTTATAACCAATACGGACAGTATAGATATGCCTATAAATGGAAATACCAGGGTCAATGACGCCCTTCAATACGTCACACAGCAATATCCCACACTCCCTTTGGAAGAGGGCATGGTCCTTGCAACCGTCAACCTGGAGGTAGCATCCCTAGACAGGATTCTACAGGACAAGGACACCATCTCATTTCTGCCCCTTATAGCCGGGGGCTGACAATTGACCTACCGCCGGTTATTGTGCCTTTGTTAATTCTTTCAAGGAGGTAAATTAGCATGATAGTTGTGTCTGCAAAACTCAAGGCAGTCGAAGGCAAAGGAGATGAGCTCGAGCAGGAATTCCGTAAGCTTATACCCAAAGTTCTTAAAGACCCGGGCGCAATAAGTTATGTCGTTCACCGCAGGGTGGATGCCCCGAATGAGTTCTTTGTATATGAGAAATACGAGAGCATGGAAGCCTTAAAGCTTCATGGCGCAACAGAGCATTTCAAGGAGTTTTCCAAGGCTATCGCCTCTCTTCTGGATGGACGCCCCGAGGTCGGCATATACAACGAGCTTAAATGAAGCGCCTCGGAATTGTGACCTGTTTTGCTATGGCTCCAGACAGGTAACACGTTGAACCCCAAGGCTATAGAAATGACACAAAAAACTGGGCATCAATCCGCCCTCCTAGAGAAAGGTGAGACCGGTATCAATGGGAAGACCATCACATATACAGTCAAGCGAAGCCTCAGAGCAAGGCGTGTCCGTCTCGAGATTAGACCGCAAACAGGGCTTTCGGTAATTGTCCCCCGTTTTTACAACATCGGGCAGCTCCCCGGACTTTTAGAATCGAAGGAACGATGGATATCAAGCAACCTGGAAAGGCTTAGCCATCTCCAATCGCTTTCCGCCGAGAAGGAACTCAGGAGTGGCGATACCATCCCATATCTTGGCAGAGACCTGGAGCTGGTCAAACGGGAAAACCACGATGGCGCTGGTAGCATCACGCTGGAGGAGAATACGCTGGCAGTGAGTCCCGCTTTATTCAAAAATGGTGTCTTGAGATTGGCTTTGGAGCATTGGTATCGGAAAGAGGCGGCTAAACTGGTAAAGGAGAGAGCAGATAAACTGAGTTCACAGATGGGCATCAGCTACAAACGAATTGTCATAAGAGGGCAAAAGACCCGTTGGGGCAGCTGCTCCCGTAAGAAAAACCTCAGCTTTAACTGGAAATTAATAATGGCACCAGAGCCTGTGCTCGACTATGTCATCATCCATGAACTTACCCATCTGAAAGAGATGAATCATTCGAAGAAGTTCTGGGAACTGGTGGCTCAATACTGCCCTGAATGGCGAGAGCACAAGAAGTGGCTTAAACAACATGAGGCTGACCTTCATGGTAGACTCCGTGCCTGGAACAGGAAGGAACTGATAAGCAAACAGGCTCCGACAACCTCGGAGCCTGTTTTATTTAACCGAAGTGGCGTTTAGCTGGTGAGAATCTTGACCGCTTCTTTTCTGTAAGCATCCATAAGATATGGTATGCCGGTAACCTTGACACATTCTTCAGTAAGGGACATAAGCTCATTGCGGCTAATTGCCGGCACGCTGAAGCACCTGGCACCAGCCATCAACTGCTGTAAGCCCACCTTGATTTTATCGGAGTAGCTGTAGATACCGATAGCGCCCAGGGGTATGTTCTTCATCTCGTTGGCGCCTACTATGTTCTTCACCTGCTCGTAGCAGACAAATATTTCCTCGGGAGTCGAGCCGAACTGACTGACGGTGCTGGGCAGCTTGCCATCCTTTATCCACTCGGCTATGTTCTTGCCCACCATACCTGGAATCATCAGAGCTCTACCCATGCATACCGCCTTAGTAAAAGGTGCACCTAGTGCCAGCGCCTTGAATACACCATCCTCGCTGCTGAAGCCGCTAGCGAAAGCCATGTCAGGTGGTCGTTGACCTTTATCAGCCAGCATCTTGGCGAACTCATAAGCTGCGGCATGGAGATAGAGGCTGGGAATACCCCACTCTTCCATCATCCGCCACGGGCTCATGCCGGTGCCACCTGAGGCACCGTCTATAGTGAGCAGGTCAATTTTGGCTTTTGAACCCCACTTTATTGCCATCGCCAGCTCACGCAAACCGTAGGCGCCTGTTTTCAAGGTGACACGTTTGAATCCCAGATTTCTGAGGCGCTTGACCTCGGCGTAAAAACCTTCCTCATCAATAAAGCCGAGGCGACTATGCCTTTCAAATTCCTTAAGCGCGCCTTCTTTAAAAGCAGCCTGATTGATGGGGTCTGAGGGGTCGGGGGTGATGATATAGCCGCGTTTCTGAAGCTCCAGAGCTCGTTCCAAACTGTTGACCTTAATCTCACCACCGATGCATTTGGCACCCTGCCCCCATTTCAATTCAATGGTCTCTATGCCGTGCTTTTTGATGATATACTCGGCAACACCCAATCTAGTGTCCTCAACGTTCATCTGTACCAAGATTTCGCCAAACCCCTGGTGATAACGCCTATATACCTCGATTCGGCGGTCCATATCTGGCGCTGAAGTCACTTTACCCTTAGCATCACGCTCCAGGCGAGGGTCAATACCGCAGACATTTTCGCCGCAGACCAGGGTAACGCCGCTGATGGCAGCGCCAACGGCAAAGTGTTCCCAGTTCTTTAGCGCTATTTCTGTAGAGCCCAGAGCACCGGTGAAGATAGGCACTTTCATCTTAACCTTGATGTCCCAGCCATACTCGGTCTCCGTGCTCACCGCCGGGAAAATGGCAGTATCAGGGTCACCGACAACACCCTTGGGTAGTCCTCTAGCTCCCAAGGCGTAGCCCTGGATATTGAGATGTGAGTAATCAACGGGATATTCCTTGTCGCCGCCAGCGGTTATTTCGCCGAATGGTCCTGGGTAGATTAATTCCCTGCCACGGAAGCTGGCTTTGAAAACTTCGCAGTTCCCGGTGCAGCCATCGAGACAGCGGGAGCACAGACCACTGCTGGGGACTACGCTTCTGGAGCGATTGGCGGTTCTGGTGGCTTCGTCTGCGTTTGGTCGTTGTAAGTTCATTTTTCTTCACTCCTTCTCAATTTTTTATTTTTGGCTTTTAATCTTTAATTTATCTTTACTGGTATTCCTTTTTCCTTGAGGTACTTTTTGGCTTCGGGTATGGATATCTCTCCGAAGTGAAAGATAGATGCAGCCAGGACTGCCGAGGCTTTGGCAATGGCTACAGCTTCATAAAGGTGCTCTAATTTGCCAGCGCCGCCCGAAGCTGTAACTGGTATGTCTACTGCCTCAGCTACGGCTTTGGTCATCTCCAAATCGTACCCTTCCTTGGTGCCATCGGCATCCTTGCTGGTAAGCAAAATCTCGCCAGCACCCAGCTCCTCCACCTTTTTCGCCCACCGGACAATGTCCAATCCCGTCGATTCCATACCGCTTTTTACCACCACCTCTAACCTGGGGCGACCGCTACTCAGTGGATTTTTAATTCCGTCAATGGCGACGACGAGCCGTTGCTTGCCGAACTTTTTCGAGGCTTCCTTTATCAGGTCGGGATTCCTGACGGCAGCGGTATTGATTGATACTTTGTTTACGCCGAGGTCAAACAACTCTTTCATATCTTTGGTATCTCTGATGCCACCGCCTACAGCGAAGGGGATGGTCACTTTCTCGGCTACTTTTTTGACCCATTCCGGCCTAGTGCCCCTGTCCTCGGCACTAGCCATGATATCGAGGAACACCAGTTCATCAGCGCCTTCCCGGCAATAGGCTTCGGCAGCTTCTACAGGGTCACGAGCATCCCTCAGATTGATGAATTTTATCCCTTTGACCACTCTCCCCTCCTTGACATCCAGACATGGTATAACTTTTACCTCTTTCAACTCATAACCTCCTGAAATTTCTTTAACTTCTGATATTCCATGACGGTGCTCATGGCATAGTTTTCCGCTTCTATGCCTGCTTCCTCAGCAGCGGCTACCGGATTTAATCCCCCGATAAATATCATTCCAATTCTGTTAACTTCAACAGGTATTTCACATACTGGCTCACTGGTTTTACCCATCACCATGAGCCCCCCTAAGCCCACCTCTTTCAATTTAGACACCACGTTTTCAGCTATGGGGAGACATAAAGCTGGTATTTCGCGGAAATTAGCCAGCATCTTGCCGTTGCCCATTCTGGCTACGTCTCTTACCGAGGTCATCTTAGCCCTGATGAAAACCTCGGATGGGTCCAGCGAGGAACCGGTGTAGTGAATGAGTTCCACGAAGCGAAATGGCTGGCGGTTTCGAATCTGCAATATGCCGCCGAAGCGGGAGTCCATGGGGACACCGGCTTTAAGCATCGTACCATTTATCACGATACTGCAAACAGTTGCCAGTCCTATCCTGCCCGCGGGAACGATTAGCTCGCCCAACTGCTCTCCCTCACGAGCTACAGCTACCAAATCGCTAACACAAATCCCGGCGGTGAAAACAGGCTTCATTGCCTGAACTGCCCTTTCAAACTTACTTCTAGAAAAAAAGGAGACATTAACCGGTATGGCGCCTGCGCGCTTATCCAAATCGAAATCAGTGCGGAAGGCGAGCAATTCGATTCTGGCTATAGCAAAGCCCACTTTATCTCTAACCAGGGCATTACCCAGCTCTTCGACGCCCAATTCGGTGATTAAACGACCATCCCGACTGACAAGCCTGGTCAGTCCTCGCTCATCCATCAGCTTCAAGTGGTACCTCACCGCCCTTTCACCCAGGTAGATGCCGTGGTCTTTCAAGTACCGGGCAATGACTCTGGCACCCAATGGCTTCTGGAAATCGCTCAATATCTTAAGTATAAGGCGTTCTTTTCTCTCAACCTCTTGAGTTTCAATGCCTATCATGATAATACTCTTAAAGCTGATATCTTAGGTGGTAGGCAACCGTTTGCCTATTACACAAATTGCTATTATATAAGTGGCTGATAGTTCTGTCAATACCCTAAATCCAAGCAAATGAGCCACTAATCTTGACTGTGATTACGTCAAAAAGTAATATTAGCTAAATTTATCTATTTATTAAATGCGGGACGGAGATAACATGTCAGCCCTGAAGGGTATAACTATTTTGGACCTTACCCATCTAGTCCCCGGTTCGTTGTGCACTATGATTTTGGGAGACCTGGGAGCTGATGTGATTAAAGTGGGAGCACCGCCTGGTGTTGATGGTCGAGGTGCTGGGGTGGGCATGTTGTTGACAGATAACGAGGAGAGAAAGCAAGCTGCTTTCGATGCGCTAAACCGAAATAAAAGGAGCATCGGGCTGAATCTCAGGTCTGACAAAGGCTGCGAAATATTCTACAAACTGTCGCAGACCGCTGATGTTGTTATCGAAGGTTTCAGACCAGGCGTGGTTAAACGTTTGGGTGTGGACTATGAAAAAATAAAGGAGCTTAATCCCAGAATTATCTATTGCTCGCTCAGCGGCTATGGACAGGATGGTCCTTATAGTGGGCTCTCGGGGCACGATGTCAACTATATATCGATAACAGGTGCACTTAATCTTATCGGTACTCCAAACCGTCCACCGGTCGTTCCTCTAAACCTGCTGGCTGATTTTGCTGGTGCGTCTCTGCATGGTGTCATAGGTATATTAGCCGCCCTGGTAGCACGAGGCAAAACAGGTCAAGGGCAATACGTGGACATAGCCTATGCGGATGGGGTGATAACACTTCTAACCTGGTTTATTAGCAATTACTTTGCCCGAGGTGTCATGTTTAATAGAGGTGAAACCTGGCTTCACGGTGCCTATCCCTATTATTGTGTTTACAAAGCCAAGGATGGTAAATATATCAGCATCGGCTGCGTTGAGCCATGGTTCTGGGAGAATCTATGCCGTGCCCTAGGTAAAGAGGAATACATTCCTTTCTGTATTTCGCCCGAGCATTTTCTCCACAAACCCAAAGGCAAGAAATGGGAGGAAATATCTTCCTACTTCAAGCAGGTCTTTTTGACCAAGACCAGGGATGAATGGTTCAATTTTCTTGTTGATAAGGATGTGCCAGTGGGTAAAGTCTACACGTTTGATGAAGTGTTCGATGACCCGCAAGTGCTTCACCGCCAAATGGTCTTAGAGATAGACCATCCGACCTTGGGGAAGGTAAAACATCCGGGCATTGCCATCAAGCTATCTGAGACTCCTGGCAAGGTGAGGAGCTTGGCACCTATCTTTGGCGAGCATACCGAGACGATATTGCGCGATTTGGGCTATAATAAGTCGCAAATAGATAAGTTGCGTCAATCTAATACAATAGGCTAAAATTCTAGCTAGAGGGGGTGAAATATGCCAGCCAAGGCTTTTGTGCTAATCGAGACAGAAGTAGGCAAGACCAAAGATGTGGTGGCAACTCTTCAGGCTCAAAAGGTTAAGGAGGTAAAATCGGTTGACCTGGTAACTGGACCTTATGATGTTATCGCTGTCGTTGAACACGATGACTTCAATGCCGTTGGTGCCCTGGTCACTGAGAAGATCCACCCGATACCCGGTATAAAGAGAACGGTTACCTGCCTATCAATCCGCGTATCATAGCAGCTGCGCTAAACGGATGGAATGTATTTTTTGCCGGATTGTTGCCGGGGAAATACCTGCTGATATTATTTACCAGGATAAAGAGCTTATAGCTTTCCGAGATATCCATCCCCAGGCGCCTACACATATTCTCATAATACCTAAATCCCATATCGCCTCAATGACAGAACTCACCGGCAACCAGCAAGCGTTAATGGGTCGGCTTATCTTGCTGGCTAAGGAGCTGGCTGAGAAAGAAGGTATTTCAGCCAGCGGTTATCGGCTGTCGGTAAGTACCGGCACGGATGGCGGTCAGCTTGTGCCCCATCTACACTTCCACCTCCTCGGCGGCCGAAAGTTAGATGACATGCTGGGCTAAGACTCTAACAGCCGCTGGCGAGGGATTTCAACTCAAGTACTACCTCTTCAATAGCTTCATCCGGTGTAGAGGCACCGGCGGTTACACCTATGTGCCGCTTCCCCCGAAGCCACTCTCTTTTAATTTCAGCGGCGGTTTCTATTAGATGAGTTTCCACAATAGGCGAGCATACTTCAGCTAAACGCTGTGTGTTGGCACTGTTGTGTCCACCAACCACTATCATCAGGTCACTTTTGCCAGCTAATCCGAGAGCAGCTTCTTGCCTTTTTCGCGTTTCCTGACAAAGAGTATTTATTATGCGTAGTTCCTGGACATCAGGGAAAACAGCTCTGATAACCGCATCAATGAAATCAACAAATTTGGTGTGGCTCTGTGTTGTCTGCGAGATGATGCCCAATCGACGGGGCAGTTCCAGTTTGGCTATCTCTTCCCCATTCAAAGTGGCGACAGCATTATTACCCGCCCAGCCAAGCAAGCCTTTAACTTCAGGATGGTTGGCTTCGCCGAAAATTATAACGCGCAAACCAGCCTGAGCCAGTTTCTTGGCTGCTTTCTGGGCACTGCGGACTATTGGGCAGGTGGTATCGATTACCTGAAACTTTCGAGCTTGAATCTGTGATAGCAGCTGTGGTGGGGCACCATGTGAAGTAATAGCGATGACTCTATCTTGAACCTGGTCTAGCTCATTTACGACCTTGACGCCACTATCAGCCAGTTTAGCTACCACCAGCCTGTTGTGAACTATAGGTCCTAGAGTGGCTATTTCGTGGTGCTCTTTGGTCGCCTTATCGATGATTTTAATTGCTCGTCTGACACCGAAACATAAACCGAACTCGCGAGCCTTTCTGACTTCTACATTGGTCATATATTTCGGTTCCAGCGGGCAACTCAACAGGGCTTATATATGCCACGATATTCCGGGGGCAGGATAGCAGCGACCTTCCCCATTATGTATTCAGTGAGCTCTTTCAACTGTTTCCCATCCGGCTCACCCTTTACAGACGGGAGTGTGAACGGCTTGCCAAAAGTGATGGTTACCTTTGGACGAGTAAGCCAGCCGATACCCTTCAACTTCTCTGTTCCACGTATGGAGACGGGTATAAGGGGAGCGCCAGTACTTAAGGCTATGAGTGCACAACCATGGTAAGCCTCTTTCAGACAGCCAGCTTTACTACGCGTACCTTCCGGATATATTCCGAATAGAATGCCTTTTGCCAGCACTTCCTGTGCATATTTCATTGACATCTGTCTTTCTTCAGGAGTTCCACGACGGCGCACGGGATAGGCTTCTGCGACATCCATCAAGAAGCGAAAGACAGGCATGGGCCAGTAATAGAACAGCTCCTCCTTAGCCATTATGATGCTATCGCGGGGCAGAATACTGATTATATGTAGAGGCGGGTCTATCAAATTGAGGTGATTGAAGACCGCAATTATAGAGCCGTCTGCAGGCAGATTTTCCTTGTCTTTTATCTCTAAGCGAATTACGGCTCTGAGTGCCCCCTCAACTATGGGACGGACGATTTTGAAAGATAACTTGGAAGTTGGTCTTATCAGTCTTCGCTTGATTATTCCGCCTTTGATAGGGAATTCGTATACAGAGACAAGAGTTTGCTTGGCAGTTCCGAAATATCTACGATTCTTTAACCGGTTCGCAATCATAGACCCCCCTTCCTTTCCTTATCCGTCTGGTTATATGGTTAATATTATAAATTATAAGCCCTGTGGTCAAGTCATAGCTGCTTGGTTGCGTGGCAATACTGCAGTAGTCATATCAGCTGCTATCATGAATGCAACGGGTCTTTTTTTCTGCCTTCATAGAACCAGATTTTGCAGGCTGCCTACGATAAGCGCTGCCACTATCATTATTCCGGTAGCCTTAAGCATGTCTTTGACGCCTAGCTCTCTAGCCAGTATCACGAAGGTAGCTACACAGGGGAAAACCATAGCCAGAACTGTAGTGCTCACTACCAGCTGCTTGGCGGTTAGCCCCAGGGGAGACAGCATGCCCACGGCTACATCCTTGCGCAGAAAGCCGATGGCTAAGGCGACAACTGTCTCTTTAGGCAGCCCCAATAGCCCAGTCAATACTGGAGCAGTGATGTTGGCTATAAAATCGAAAACTCCCAGCATATAGAGTATGTTTACCACCAGCACCGCACCGAGCACTATGGGCAAGGCTTCTTTTATAAAGCTGTAGACCCTTAGCCAGAGTTTCTCTCCGACAACACGCCATGGCGGAAAGCGATAAGGCGGAATCTCTATTATAATTTCCGGGCTGAACCCCTTCACCACGCGATTGAGTATAAGCCCTATGACAATCCAGGATACAAACAGGCTGCCGTAGACAATAGCCACATATTGTATGCCTTGCTGTCCTACCAGTCCTATTATCATAGCCTGCAATGCCGCACAGGGGATACCGATAGATATTAGAGTAGCGGCAATGAACCGCTCCCTCCGGCTTTCCAGTATTCTGGTTGCCATGACCGCCGGCACATTACATCCGAAGCCGAGTATAGTGGGGATTATGGCATAACCGTGTAACCCCAACCTGTGCATTAATGTGTCCATCAATACCGCCAGGCGGGGCAGGTAACCGACATCCTCCAATATCCCCAGTATGAAGTAGAAAGCGACGATGTATGGTATAACCACGCCGAACTCGATATAAAGCCCTGTGCTGAGCAAACCCATGGACTGAAGATAGTCAATCTGTCCATTGATAAGCCTGCCTATCAGGATGTCGTGCCAGAAACCACCTGACCCCAAGGCTAGGCTCAGCTTCATCAGCAACGGTGTCCACAGCCAGTTAAAGAGTGGGTCGGTCACATAATTGATGATACCCTCGCCGATAAAGCGGATGACAAAGAAGGTAGCAACGAGAACCAGCAGGGCGATAGCAATGCCGCCTGTCGGATGACTGCTGGCATCTTCTAAGACCTCACGCCAGGTATGATGGCGATGGCTTAACGATTGCACCTGGCTGACGATGTCGCCGATTTTCGCCCACCTTTCATCACTGCTTGAATAGATGACTTGGGGTGCTGCCGCCTCTGGGATACGGCTGACCAACTCTCTAACTCCCTGACCGGTTACTCCTACCGTGGGCACGACAGGAACACCGAGCAGCGCTTCCAGCTTGGCAACATCTATATTTATTCCTCGATGATGAGCGTCGTCCCACATATTAAGCGCCACTATTACCGGCACCGTCATTTCCAATAATTGCAGAGTGAGATTGAGGTTTCTCTCCAAATTAGTGGCGTCAATTACATTGATTACTAAATCCCCTTCCTTCAGCATTTCGGTGGCTACCTCTTCTGCCTTGCTGGTGGGTTCGAGAGTGTAAGTGCCCGGGACATCGATAATTTCAGCTTGTTCCTGACCAAGTTTCAGAGAGCCTTTAATGAACTCGACGGTGGTGCCGGGATAATTTGAAGCGATAGTGCGCGTGCCGGTAAGTCGAGAAAAGAGAACGCTCTTACCAACGTTAGGGTTGCCCATTAGAAGAATTTTCATCGTCACCTGAGGGAAGTTTTAAGCGGATATATCGACTTCGACCATTATCTTGCTAGCCATGCCAAAGCCGATAGCCACCTGGGTCTGGTTCGTCCTGAGAGTAACAGGTCCGCGGAAGAGCATGGAGCTTATTTTAGTCACCTTCTTACCCGGTCTGATGCCCATAGCTTCGAGGCGCCGGGATAAGCCTCGACCACCTAGAATCTGAATTACCGTGCCGGTCTGCCCGGCTTCCATCTGACCTAAAGTCATTTGCATATTCTGAGACATGGATGTACGTTAACTCCTATATACATTGTTTTATTTTTCTCTGGTGCGGCAGGTTGAGCACAAGCCTGTCATGCGAACTTCAACATCGGTGATATCGAAATCATATTGCTTCCCTATATCCTCTCTGAACTTCCAACTAACAGGACAGGCAAATTCCACGACTTTGCCGCAACTGAGGCACAAAAGATGCTGATGCTCTGCTCCCGATTTCACCTCATAATGATGGTGCTCTTCATCGAAGTGATGCTCTTCTATCAGCCCCAGCTTCTTGAAGAGCTGCAAGTTTCGGTAAACCGTGGACAGGCTAATCCGAGAGTTCTTCTTCCGCGCCCGGCGATACAGCTCATCGGCATCAACATGTCCACCGCTCTGACGGAGCAACTCAAATAGCAGGGTACGCTGAGCTGTTACCCGCTGGCTGGCACCACTCAGTACCTGCCGTGCTCCAGACTCACGTTTCATTATTTGAGCCATTTCCCTCACCGATTTTGCCTTTAGCCACGAACCTGCCTGATTCCCTGATATCATTTTATGCTAATGCAAATCATTTGCATGTAATTTTATAGTATTAAATGGCAAATGTCAAACCATCCGGAACGAATTATGTTTTACGGTATTACGTTTGAGATGGTTATTGAAACAATGCCGTAATTCTCCCGCATTTGCTGTCAGGTATGGTATCATCTAGTAGATAAAACCGGCAGATAAACATTACCAGTGGAGGAAGCCAATGAGACGTTACCTGACATTTATTATTCTCGCATGTAGCTTTATTGCGCTCTCTGCGCTGCTATATTTTGTTCACTACGCCATATTTCACGATGTGCATCATATCTTTATTTACATGGTCGGCGACCTGGCTTTCCTGCCGCTTGAGATATTTTTGGTGATAATTGTGGTCGAGCGGCTGCTGGCTCGCCGCGAGAAGCAGGCTATTATACAAAAGCTCAACATGGTGGTTGGCGCTTTTTTCAGCGAGGTAGGCAACGGACTACTTCAAAGGCTACTCGGTTGCTTCGACAAGGTCAATGATATCAGCCGGCATCTTGCCGTCAAACAGAACTGGAGCCATGCAGATTTCAATAAGGCAACAACATTTGCTAGAACCATACATGTTGAACCTGATTATGGTGGCATAGACCTTAACGGGTTAAAAAAGTTCCTTGTTCAGAAGCGGCAATTCTTGCTGGCTCTACTGGAAAACCCCAACCTCCTGGAGCATGAACTCTTCACCGATTTGCTCTGGGCGACTTTTCACCTGACCGAGGAGTTGGAGGCTCGGAAATCACTGACTGACATTCCAGAAGCTGACATGAAGCACATAGCCGGTGATATTCAGCGGGTGTACAGTCAGCTAATAGTCGAGTGGCTATCATACGTGGAACACCTGAAATCAAAGTATCCCTATCTTTTCTCGCTGGTAACCAGGACGCATCCCTTTCAGGAGCACCCCTCGCCGGTAGTTACATAGCGCTGAATAAACATTCGGCTCTTTAGGAGTGTGGACCACTGTTTCTTACTGCTCCGGGGCTATTTTCACCAGCAGGACGTGGTTGGCTCCGCCGGAGTATTCACTTCCACATATGACATAGCCACCGTCCGCAGTTTGTTGGACGGAACTGCCCCATCCAAATCCTTTGCCGATCTTTTTGTTCCAGAGTTTGTTACCTTCCGCATCTGTTTTAATAACCCAGCCGGCATGAAGCCTGGTTTTCCCACACACGATATAGCCGCCATCTGCGGTCTGCTTAGCGGAATAGCCATAGCCACGGTTGAATATCTTGTCCCAGACCTTGTTGCCGTTGGCATCTGTCTTCATCAGCAAGATGCTTAGAGCACCGATATTCTTTTCAGTTTCTCCTACTCCGCATATAATATAGCCGCCGTCCGTGGTCTGTTGGACTGAAGCGCCCTCGGCATACAGTTCGCCACCGAACATCTTATCCCAGAGCTTGTTGCCATCAATGTCTGTTTTTATCAGCCAGACATTCGGCTTACCTACTATCCAACCTTGTATTAGAGGGCATGTCCATCCACAGACTATATAGCCGCCATCTGTGGTCTGCTGAACTGAGTTGCCCTGGTCAATATGCTGGGCAACGAATGTCTTATCCCAGATTGTGTTACCTTCGGCATCCGTCCTTATCAGCCATAGGTGGTCACCAATTTTCCCACAGATAATATAGCCGCCATCTGCGGTCTGTTGGACCGAATGGCCCAAAGCTCCATGCTGGCTGCTGCTAAATAGCTTGTCCCAGAGCTTGTTGCCATCAGCATCTGTCTTCATCAGCCAGATATAGTATATCCATCCATCGGTTTCTCTAGTCCCTACAGTTCCACATATTATATAACCGCCGTCTGTGGTCTGTTGAACTGAATTTGCCTCTGTCTCTTCCTTGGGATTGAACATCTTGCCCCAGAGCTTGTTGCCCTCAGCATCTGTCTTTATCAGCCAGGCGACTCTTTGTTCACCAGGAGTTTCCGTCCTTCCGCATAGTATATAGCCGCCGTCCGTGGTCTGCTGGACCGAAGTGCCATAAGTAGTCCCGTCGCTATCGCCAAAAGTCCTATACCACTGCACCTCGGGTCCTAATTCATAAGCCGTCCCCAGTAGTCCTGCACAAGCAGCCAGGGGAATGATGAGAATAATCCCCAGAAGTAAAAGGATACAGAGTGTGAATTTATGCCTCATAGTCTCCACCTCCAACTTGTGTCATTTGCCGATGAGCGCATGCCTCAACACTGCAACAGCTTAACTGTGCAGGCTATTTATGTCAAGATGTCCCATTTCTGCGACCATCTGTATTGACGCAGGCTTGTTGAATTAGGTAGACTTTCTACGAGATTGGAATGCCTAAAGGCAAGAAAACAAGACCAAGCTGGGCAGACAGGGCTAAAATCCGCATCAAGAGGATGCTGGGTATGAATATATTGCTATGTGATAGCTGCAAGTGGAATTGGCGGAGCGCCTGCCATCGTCCGGAAAGACCTAATGCCATCTGGTGCCCCGATTACGAGAAAAGGGGCACATAGCTCAAATTCGGAGCATACTGTACCTAGCCTTGCCACGCTCCGAGTATAAAACGAACTTAATTTTCTGACCTTTCAACAGATATACTTCGCTCTGCTTACGCAGCTTTCTGAAATCGGCTGACTCCAAAAATCTCCGAAGCAGCTCTATCTTTTCCCCTAATTCACTATCACCCTCGCCCACCTGCAGATAACTTCTTGCCAGGTTCTCATACTCGTTTCTGGCTACAGTTTCGATGCAGTGAGAAAGGTCTGGGACAAGCTCTATCTGGCACATCTCTATATCTACGGTGATGATACCGCCTGCAAGATGTAAATGCAAAATGGTCAATAGCTGCCAATTCTTTGACACCACGAGTGGTCAATGTTATGATTGTATTGAGTTGCCTGGTCGAACAATCGGCTGGGTTGCCTATGGAAAGCATTAACAGTTTATATTTAATATTGTTTCTGATATCCCTATTGGCGGCAGCATTCTTTTGCAGTGCTGAGACAGCCTTCATCGGCATGCAAAGGCTCCGTCTGAAGCATCTGATTCATACCAATCACCCCAATGCAAGGTCGTGGCTAAGATTCTGGAGCATCCGGAGAAATTCCTGGCTACCGTCCTTCTGGGCATCAATTTTTTTGAGACCGCAATGGCTACTCTGGGAACGATAATGGCTGTATCGTTATGGGGTGAGAACTTAGGAGCAGCCATAGCCACAATTGTTCTCACAATACTAACCTTAGTTCTTGTTGAATTTATTCCAAAAAGCCTGAGCACACGCTATGGAGAGAGAATAGCCTTATTCTATGCCAGACCGATAGAATTCATCTCGATTGTTCTTTATCCATTTGTATATGTACTGAATCATATCGGCATAAGATTCACCAATGTAGCTAAGGAAGGAACCAAACCGAGTCCAACAATTAGCGAGGAGGAATTCCGTACCGCTATTACTGTCGGTGAGGCTGAAGGGGTTTGGGAAGAAGAGGAAGCCGAGATGTTGCATAACGCCTTTGAATTCGCCGACCGGCCGGTTAGCGAGGTGATGCAGCCTAGGACAGAGGTTACCTGGCTGAAGCAGGGGATGAGCTTAGCTGCCTTTCTGGATACATATCGGCAGTTTCCCTTCTCCCGTTTCCCGGTATATAAGGGAACCACAGACAATGTGGTCGGCGTCTTATCGATTAAAGAAGTCCTTATGGCACAGGCTAAAAACTCGCTGAAGCCGGATAGCCCCATCGACGAACTGGTGCGACCGGTCCATTTCGTTCCCGAGACCAAGCGGCTGGGCGAGCTTCTGGCTGAGATGAGGGATAACAATTATCACATGGTAGCGGTAGTTGACGAGTATGGTGGGGTGGCTGGCATAGCAAACCTCGAGCACCTGACTCAAGAAATAATGGGTGTTATTGGCGATGAACTGGCTGGCAGAGAGACGGACTTTGTAGCCATCGACGCCCATACCTTCGAGGTCGATGCCGGTCTCAGGGTAGAAGAAGCCAATGAGGAATTGGATTTAAAGCTGCCGACTGGTGATTATGAGACCGTAGCCGGTTTCATTCTCAGCCATCTGGGGCGCATTCCGAAGCAGGGTGAGCACTTAAAATATAAAGACCTGAAACTTACTATACTTAAAATGCGGGGGCGGAAGATAGAGAGAATTCTGGTAACCAAGGAAAAGGATGCAGCGCCTGCGCCTTAAGTTTAGCCGTGGTGAAGAACTCAAATTCCTTTCGCACTTAGATTTGATGCGTCTTTGGGAGAGAGCTCTACGTCGGGCTAGGCTCCCGCTAGCTTATTCCGAAGGTTTTACTCCTCATCCTCAGATTGCTCTGGCAGCTCCTTTATCAGTAGGTATTACCAGTCAAGCCGAACTAATGGATGTGGTCTTATCCCGATGGCTACCTCCACAAACTTTTATGGCTCAGACGAAGGAACAGCTGCCTCACGGCATCGAACTGCTGGAGGTTTGGCCAGTGGGACCGAAGACTTCATCACTTCAATCCCAGGTCAGATTTGTCGAGTACAGAGTTGAGGTAGAGATAGAAAGTAAGTTTCAGGAAGTCGAGCAAGCTTTACAATCTCTACTTTCAGCCAAAGAGTTGCACTGGCACCATCTCAGAGATACAGGAGCCCGCTATTATGATTTGCGTGCCCTGATAGATGACATATGGCTAATCGATTATCATGATTCCTTGTGTGTTCTGGGTATGAGATTGTGCTGTGATGAAAAAGGCACCGGCAGACCGGAGCAAGTGGCTAAGGCTCTAGGCTTCTCGCAACGTCCTAAATCCATCCATCGCACCAATCTGATTCTGAGCTGAATCGAAACTAGTTAAGCAATGCAGCTAGCAGAGCCTCGTTTAGATATTAAGCGTCAGGAACTGGCTAAGGAATACGCCAGGATTACAAGGCGACTATACTTTATTGAGTTAGCAACAGTCGGTGCAGTGCTATTAGCACTTGTTTTTGGCGGCTTCTCAGCCAAACTAAGCTATTTCCTAGCTTTTTCCCAGCCATGGGCGTCAGCTTCGTACTTTGCCATTTTGGTGGTTGGATTGGGAATAATCATGATGCCTGTGACTTATTACCAGGGATTTATACTTCCACGACGTTACGGACTGTCAAATCAAAGTCTGAGTGCTTGGCTGGCAGATAGAGCTAAAGCCTCAGTCCTGGCTTTTTTATTAGGCTTGGTAGTGGTAATCCTCATTTATTGGTTATTGGACCGCTTCCCAGCAATTTGGTGGCTATGGGCTGGCATATCGGTACTGCTGCTCAGTTTGCTCTTAACTCGGCTGACACCGACATTACTCTTACCTATTTTCTTTAAGTTGGAGCCTCTGGATGATGTGGAGCTTAAACAAAGACTGACGAATCTGGCAGAGCGGGCACATGCCCAAATTGTCGGCGTGTTCACTATGGACTTGAGCAGTAAAGGTACTACAGCCAATGCCATGTTAGCCGGTCTGGGCAAGACGAGAAGTATCATTCTCAGTGACACTCTACTCCAGCAATACACTGAAGAGGAGATTGAAGTAGTATTGGCGCATGAATTGGGTCATCATGTCCACCGGGATATTCCCAAGCTTATCACTGTTCAAACTACCGTGGTCTTGCTAGCCTTCTACCTGTCTGACTTGGTTTTAAGAGCCGGTCTCATACCGCTGGATTTCCAGGGGATTGCTGATGTAGCAGCTTTTCCTCTTCTACTTCTTTCCTTGGGCGCTTTTGGTCTGATAGTAACGCCACTCATTAATGCCTATAGTCGTTATGTGGAGGCATCGGCTGACGAAGCCGCCCTGCAATTAACAGGCAACCCGCAGGCTTTCGTCACAGCAATGACCAAGCTTACTGACCAAAATCTGGCTGTAGCCGACCCCAGCCGCTGGGTGGAACTATTATTTTATGACCATCCACCGTATACTAAGCGGGTGGACTTGGCTCACCGCTATAACATAAAGGTTTCTTCAGGAGGCAAGCGATTAGACTCATCCTAGTTAGACATGGCGAAACCGCCTGGAATCAGGAACGACGGATTCAGGGTGGCAGTAGCGACACCGAGTTAAGCGAGCTTGGGAGAAAACAAGCAGAGAAATTAGGGCTGGCATTAAGTGAAACAAAAATCGACGCCATTTATTCCAGTCCGTTAAAACGCGCTTCTGATACAGCGCAGGCTATTGCCAGCCACCATCGGCTAACGGTGCAAATAGAGCCTGATTTGCGGGAGATGGAGGTTGGAGAGCTCGAGGGTGTATCTATAGCTGAACTCGGCACCAGTTTTGGTCAGTTTTTGCTCCAGTGGCGGCAGGGGCAGGGTGTTGAAAAGCTGCCCGGTGGTGAGAGTGTAGTTGAACTGGCAGACAGGGTGTGGGCAACCGTTCAGCCTATCATTAAGAGGCATGAGCAGGAGACAGTAGTGGTGGTGAGTCATTTCTTTACTGTTGTGGTCACCATCTGCAAAACTCTAGGTTGGCCACTAACAACCCTGGAACGGATTAGAGTGCAGACCGGCAGTATTAGTATAATTGATTTACAAGATGGGCAAACTCGCTTGGTGTCACTGGGAGACACCTGTCATCTAAAAGAGGACTGAAGTGGTCAGAAAAGACAAAACGCTGGAACAAAGTGTTATCAGCTTTATCCAGCAACACAATCTTTTCCCCGCTGGCGACAAGCTAGTGGTGGCAGTGTCCGGTGGTGCCGACTCAGTATGCTTGCTTCATATTCTGATGCAAAGACGGGCGGAACTTGCCATAGAACTACATGTAGCTCATCTCAATCACAAGCTTCGGGGTGCCGAATCCGATTCTGATGCCAGATATGTATCTGATTTGGCTCATAAGTTTGGTATACCGGCAACAATTGAGCATCTAGATGTGTCGACATATCATGCCCAAAAAGGTGGCTCGTTGGAGGAAGCTGCCCGGGAGGCTCGCTATAGCTTTTTGGCTCAGGTTGCCAATAGCGTAGGTGCGCTAAAGGTAGTGACAGGACATACCCGTGACGACCACATCGAGACTATTCTGATGCATTTACTGCGCGGGGCGGGTACAGCAGGACTGTGTGGTTTACAGCCGCGTTCTGCGTTGCCATGCGGCGAAAGCGGTGGGCAACTTGAATTAGTGCGCCCATTGCTTGATGTTACCCGCCAAGAGACGCTGGACTACTGCCAGAAATACCACCTGGCTCCCAGAAGCGATTCATCTAATGCATCGCTTTCTTTTTTGAGAAACCGTGTCCGCCTTGAGCTGCTACCTATGCTCAAAAGCTATAACCCAGGCATTGATAGAGCTTTACTCAGGCTGGCGGATATTGCCGGAGATGACATATCCTTCATTGAGGAACAAACCTCATCACAGTGGAAAGAGTTAGCTAGAGAGAAAGGTGAGGCAATATGCCTGGACATAAACAAGACGGTTGCTTTGCCGCCTGCCATACAGAGGCAGGTCTTCAGAAGAGCAGTCAGGCAACTTCGAGGTAATCTTAAGGATATTGAAGCCGAGCACATTGAAGCAATGCTGGACTTCCTATTAAAACCAGCAGGTAAAAAACTGTGCCTGCCAGATGGGCTGGTATTGTCTACAGAGTACGGTCGTCTGATTTTAGCCTCGGCACAGGCTTCGATATGCCCATTACCCGCCCTCAAAGGAGTATCCAACATTAATATTCCCGGTGAAACCGATGTACCTGGCTGGAGAATTAAAGCGGATATAATCCAAGAAGTTATCGACGAGGACAACGGACTTGCTGCCAGCTTTGATGCGAATAAGGTGGGAAAGGAATTGACAGTGCGGCAACGTAGACCAGGTGACCGCTTTCAACCTCTGGGTATGAGTCAAACCAAAAAGCTCCAGGACTTCATGGTTGATTCCAAGATTCCCCGTTCCTGGAGAGACCGAGTACCATTGATTTGTTCGACTGAACAAATATTGTGGATAGTCGGCTGGAGAATAGACGATAGAGTTAAGGTCAGTGAAAACACAAAGGAAATCCTGCATATAAAGTTCGAGAGGTTGCCCTGATGGCAGTGGATTTGGAGTTGCGCATACGGCGGCTCACTATCGACGAGGCTTTACCAAAGCTCGACCGCTACCTTAACGCTGCCTTCATGGCTGGCTTGCCTTCTGTGCGCATTGTCCATGGCAAGGGAACTGGGGTGCTCCGCCAAGCAGTACACGAGACGCTGGCTGAACATCCTCTGGTCAAGTCATTCAGGTATGGTGACTGGGGAGAGGGAGGAGCTGGTGTCACAATTGTTGAGTTAGCAAATCAGTAGCACCGCGGCTATATTAGCTGAGTAACCTTTATAATAGGAAACAATAATGGCTACAAAGATTATCAATGTTCCCAGGCAGATGTGGTATGAAGAAGGGGAACTGCAACTGACATTCCCTGAGTATTGGGAAGTGATGCCTTGCCTTATGAATGGACATGATGCTCCTCAGATAACGCCAGAGCAGATAAAAGCTGCCTTTAATAATCCCATAGGCAGTCCTACGCTAAGAAAACTGGCTCGAGGCAAAACCGAGGTAGCCATAATCTTCGATGATATATCGCGCCCGACAAGAGTTGCTGACTTGATGCCATACGTCCTGGAAGAGTTATATGCCGCTGGGATTCCTGAGGGGGCTATCAGATTTATCTGTGCCACCGGTGCCCACGGTGCTCAAACCTTTCAGGATTTTCAAAAGAAGCTGGGCAGCAAAATACTGGATAACTTTCCAGTTTATAACCACAATCCATACGAGAACTGCACCTATGTCGGTCAGACGTCCATGGGCACCAAGCTCACCGTAAATTCCGAGGTTATGAACTGTGACCTGAAAATTGGCATCGGCTCGGTAATACCTCATGCCCAGAGCGGTTTTGGTGGCGGTGGAAAGATTGTCCTGCCTGGAATAGCGTCAATGGAGTCAATCGAGGAATTCCATCGCTGGGAGATAAATGCTAGGGAATCTGGGCACGGCAATATAGTAGGTCCTGGTCATTATATCGAAAATCCTATGGTGAAGGATTTTAATGAGGCGGCAAAAATAGTGGGTCTCGACCTCAAGATAGACACCATAATCAATGGCATGGGGCAAACTTGCGCTGTGTTCATAGGCGAGCCGCAGGCTGAGTACTATGAGGCTGTTAAGTTTGCAGTTCAGCACTATGCGACAAAGCCCGTCCCCGGAGCCGGTGTGGTTGTGGTGAACACTTATGCCAAGGGTAATGAAGCCATAGTCGGCTTGATTATAGGCATAATGATGTTGACAGAAAGGGGTGGAGACCTGGTATTAATCATGGATTGCCCGGCTGGTCAGGTAGTACATTACCTGCTGGGCAGTTTCGGTGAAAAAGCCAGAGGGCGCTTATTCAGAGCAGTTGATTTTAAACTACCGTGGGTAAAAAGGCTGGTGATATTATCACCACAGTTTGAGAAATCAATGACTGATTGGCTGGCGATACCTGATACTGTGTGGGTAAAGACCTGGTCAGAGGTGATGGACATTCTGAATCGGGATTTCCCGACTGGTGCCAAAGTGGCAGTTGTTCCCGATGGCACCATTCAGTACTTATAGTAGCCTTGTCTATTTGAGAACCTCGAGATGGCTGCAGCAAACACAGAACTTGTAGAGCAATTTAAGGCGGAGTCAAGCAGGGCAGGTGCTGCGGTTTATGAAGCCACAAGTGTTGATGACGCCAGTGATTATGTATTAAAGCTGGCACAGGAACGCGATGTGAAACATGCAGTTAAGTCAAAATCTAAGTTAGCTGATAAGCTCAGGTTGCGAGAGCGCCTTGAAAAAACTGGTATTGAGGTAAAAGAGACCGACCTTGAGGAGTGGATCGCCCAACTAGGCAGGAAAAAGCCAACTGGGCAGAAAACCCTCGAGCAGATTACAGAGCTTATATCCAAGGCAATAGGCAAAAAACTAAACCCCGACCCCCGGATTTTGCTAAGCGCCGCCAACCGAGAAATGAGGCAATCTTGTATAAATGCCGACATGGGCATATCGGAAGCCAGTGTTGCCATAGCTGAGACCGGAACTTTAGTCATCATGAGCAATTCGGGCGATTCTCGCTTGGTTGCTGTATTACCCCGTATACATTTGACAGTGGTTGACTGTGGAAGCATAGTCCCGACTTTGGAAGATGCTGCTGCCAGGATTAAGTCGTTTGGCAGGAGCATGACAGATGGCAATTTTTCAAGCTATGTTACTTATATCACTGGCAGGAACACTACCGCCGATATACCAGGTGCCATACTTGCCAGGGCTCAAGGTCCCGCGGAGGAGCATATCTTGCTGCTAAATAAGGCTGCAAGTAACCGAGGTATAGCATGAGCCGAACCATGACAAAACGTGTGCATAAAGCACTAGCCGATGAAAATTTACAGACTGCACTTACCAGATTGATGGGGCTGATTAAATTCGCCCGCCAGATAGCATTCACCGGTATTGACTTCGAGTCCTTAAGCAAGGAAATACGTCGTGTGAAAGAAAAATCAATTGCCAATCTCCCCCGACTGGTAGAACAATTCAAAGCGGAGGCAGTTAAAGCCGGTGCCATAGTTTATGAAGCTGAGGATGCCGAGGATGCCAATGATTATGTATTGAAGCTGGCACAAAAACGTGATGTAAAACATATAGTTAAATCGAAGTCTATGCTGGGCGAAGAAATCGAACTCAGAGAGCATCTTGAGCAAGCCGACATCGAGGTGACGGAAACTGACATCGGTGAGTGGATTGTCCAGCTAGCCGGCGAGAGACCAGCGCATATAGTAGGTCCAGCGATACATAAAACCATCGAGCAAGTAGCCAAGCTAATATCCAAGGCGACGGGTCAGGAACCTGAGTCTGACCCTCAAGCCTTGTTGGATGCAGCACGTCGTACATTGAGGCAGACCTATATCGATGCCGATATGGGTATTTCGGGGGCTAATATCGCCATAGCCGAAACGGGGACTTTAGCAATCGTAACCAACGAGGGTAACGGCTGTATGGCGACCACATTGCCTCCAGTTCATGTGGCAGTGGTCGGCTATGAAAAGATAGTCTCGACATGGGAGGATGCTGCAGCCATATTCAGATTACTCAGCAGATGCACTGCGGGTATGAAGATGCCGGTATATATCTCTCATATCACCGGTACTAGTCGTACTGATGCCATTCCCGGCTCAGTACTTCACGGCGCCGTAGGTCCAGACGAAGTCCATATCGTTCTGGTGGACAATGGGCGCTTGCAGATGCAGGAAGTCGCCGAGTTCAGGGAAGCGCTATATTGCATTAAGTGTGGTGCCTGTCTTAATGTCTGCCCGGTTTTTGCCTCGCTAGCCGGTCAGACTTACGGCTACATATACCAGGGTGGTATTGGCGCCATATTAACAGCATTTTTACATAGTATGGATGAGGCAGAGGACATAGCCAGCTTATGCCTGAGCTGCATGGCTTGTAAGGAAGCTTGCCCGGCTCGCATCGATATACCGCGGATGATAACAAGATTGAGAGCCAGTTTGGCAGAGGAAAAAGGCTTGCCGTGGACGAGCAAGGTGGCTTACCGAAGCATCTTAAAGCACCCGCAAAGGTTGGATAGCATGGTAAAAGCCGGCTCATACTTATTGCGACCTTTCGCTGATAAGGACTCTATGATAAGGCGACTTCCTTATCCACTGAATGAGCTGACTCAAGCCATCAGCTTGCCATCACCGCCGCATCAGCCATTACGCGACAGGTTGAAAGACTATTGGGTACCAAAGGAAGTGGGCAAGCCCAAGGTGGCTTTCTATTCTGGCTGTGTTGCCGCTTATGCCTATCCTGCAATCGGTGAGGATGTGATTAGGGTAATGAAAGAATGCGGCGCGGAGCCTTATTACCCGGTAGGACAGGCATGCTGTGGCGCTCCGGCTTTCTTTGCCGGTGATTTTGAAACGACTTTGAGTTTAGCCAAAACGAACATAGCTGCCCTGGAAAAGATGAATCCGGATTATATCGTCACCGTATGTCCCGGTTGCGCTGCCGTGATACAGCGCGATTATTTAGAGTTAACCACCAATGAACCTGAGTGGAACCGACGAGCCAGAGCCATTTCTAGCAAAATTCGTGACTTCTCGCAGCTAGTCCTCGAACTAGGGCTTTCGGCAGAGAAAAAGCCTTCACGAAATCAGAAAATTACATACCATGACCCCTGCCATCTGAAACGAGGCATAGGTATATTCAACGAACCTAGAAAGCTGCTGGAAAGAGAAGGTTTCGAGTTGGTCGAGATGGCAGATGCTGATGCCTGCTGTGGCTTCGGTGGTCACGTCGTGCTCGATTACCCAAAGCTGTCTGCTGCGGTATTAAAACGGAAACTGAAAAGCATTGAGGCGACCGGCGTTGACACCGTGGTGACCAACTGTTTGCCTTGCGTCCTCCAACTCAGAGGCGGTCTTGATAAACACCACAGCAGCATACAAGTAATGCACAGCGCCGAACTGCTGGCTAAATACTGTCAAGCCACACAATAACACATCTCACCATAGCCTAGAGATGATTGCTAAAACAAACCATCGGTATTATAATCGCTAGAGGTAGCTACTTTGGGGGTTATATAGATGGATTCAAAGTTCATGGGGAAATGGTTGTTTTTTGTTCTGGCTGTTTCTGTGGCTCTGGGCTTGTTCCTAGGTAGCTTCGGTACTACTGCCGCAAGTGATAGGGAATACCATTACGAGTCTATAAATGTTGACATTAGCATTCTAGACAATTCCGACATAAAAATCAGCGAGACACAGACATTCGTTTTTACCTCAGGCGATTTCCACTACGGATTTCGATGGATACCCACCGATAGGCTCGAATCGATTGACAACGTAGAAGTCTGGGAAGGCAACCAGCAATACCAGCTGAATCCTTCGGTTAAGGAGTGGATAGACATCCGACAAGAAACAGGTAAATCACCGGGTGGTGACAACTGCGCTTATGCCACCTGGACGGAAAAAGGTAAATTCTGGATTGGCTGGTGGTTTCCGGAGACAGTGAACAGCAGCCGCACCATAGAGCTCAGATACACGGTCCACGGTGGTCTACGCATCAACAGCCCCACCGACCAGCTATACTGGAAAGCCATCTTTGGAGACCGCGACAGCTATGTGGGGTCAAGCAAAGTAATCGTTCATCTTCCTCAGCCAGTGCCGTCACAGCAGCTTTCTATCTACAGCTATGGTGTACCCGCCACTAGAAATATAGTGGATGAGCAGACTATAGAGTTCCTCGCCGGCATGATACCGGCTGCTGAAGAACTCGAGGTCAGGGTCTATTTTCCTCATGGTATAGTCAGTGGTTCGCCACCAGCATGGCAAATAAAGCTGGAAAAACAGGAAGCCTACAACAATGAAGGCAAGCCGATGGTCAACCTAGCCCTGACACTTTTCGGCTTAATCGTTGTACCACTGCTTGGATGGCTCTGGATACGTCGCGCCTTTAGGGAAAGAGGTCGACCGCCCGGAATTGGCATGGCTCCGCAGTCCCAGTACTCACCGCCGAGCGATTTACCCCCGGCATTTGTAGGTTTACTGACCCGTGCCAAGGTGTTGCCGGCAGACCTCGCAGCTACCATATTTCATCTGGCGAACAAAGGCATACTTGAAGTGGTGCAAACAGAAAAACAGAGTTGGTTTGGTACTCAGAAAGACATCCTGCTCATAAGAGCCAAAGATGGCGAGAAATTCTCCTTTGAGAAACTAGTGGCACAGGCTATGGCGAGTCACGACGGTAAGCTGCTTTCAGAACAGAAAGGGCGACATCCGGAGCTTCTCAAGGAATTTAGCCAGAGGGTGGAACGGGATGCCGTGAAGCAGAAATTTTTCGAAGAGGAGCCATCACAGTCGGTCAAACGCCTGCAAACCCCAGGATTCCTTCTCATATTTTTTGCCATGTTCCTTGGCATTTTGCTCTTCATATTTCTAGGACAGTATGCCGAGATGATATTCGTTCCCTTTGCTGTATGCCTTCCTGTTGGTATGGCAGCAGTCATATTATCATACAGACTGCCCAAGAGAACGGAGGCAGGTGCTATGGAGACCGTCCAGTGGAAAGCTTTCGGCAAGTATCTCAAGAGAATGGTCAAAGACAAACAGATGGCTACCGAAAATATGGGCTATTGGGATTCCTATTTCCCGTATGCTGTAGTCTTTGGTCTGGCTCAGGGCTGGGTAAAGCAGTTCAGCGAGCTTGAGGCTCCAGCGCCAGTCTGGTTTTATACAGTAGGCGATACAAGCCACGGCATGACCCCGGGCACTATTAGTGCAACCTCATCGGTGCCATCGCTAGGCTCAATAAGCAACGCCTTCAGCAGCATGGTAAACATGGTGCAAGGAAGCTTTTCCGGTGG
>Ga0163209_1000105_pt1 | contig 31950 bp, 32 predicted proteins | sample Kivu_160m_FD_113538 | JGI IMG/M metagenome (GOLD analysis project Ga0163209, IMG submission 113538) | Freshwater microbial communities from Lake Kivu, Western Province, Rwanda to study Microbial Dark Matter (Phase II) - Kivu_160m | ecosystem: Environmental > Aquatic > Freshwater > Lake ...
GTCACGCTTGATTTCCAAAAAATGGCGGCCATGAACATCTCCCTGGATCAGGTGGAGAAAGCCATCCAGAGCAACAACGCCAACATTCCGGGTGGAGCAATGGACCTCGAAGGCAAATCCTTCTCCATCCAGACAAGCGGATCATACGAAAACCTGGAAGAGTTGGGGAATACGATCGTCAATTCATGGAACGGACGACTGGTCAGGCTGCATGACATCGCCGATACCCGGTTCGGCTATGAGGAGAGCCGGCACTATGCCCGGGTCAACCATCACCGCTGCCTGTTCCTGGAAGTGAAACAGAAACCCGATTACAACATCTTCGACATCAGGAAAGGGCTTGAACCGGAACTGACTGAGTTCAGTTCAAATCTTCCGGAGGATATCCGCATGTTTACCGTCTTCGACCAGTCGGTATGGGTGGATAAGCGGATCAGCAACTTCCTGCTGAACCTCCTGCAAGGGATCATCCTTGTAGGGATCTTCATTTTTCTTGCCATGGGGGTCAGGTCTTCCATGGTGGTGATCCTGGCCATCCCCCTCTCCATCATCATGGGGATCTTCCTGGTCCACCTGCTGGGCATCGGACTGCAGCAGATCTCGATTGCAGGACTGGTGGTTGCCCTTGGGATGCTGGTGGACAATTCGATTGTCATTGTACAGAATATCAGCCGCTACCGAACCATGGGTTATTCGCCGAGGGAAGCCTCCATCGCCGCCACCTCCGAAATCGGATGGCCCGTGGTCAGTGCCACCGCCACCACGATCCTGGCATTCATACCCATCATCATGATGCCGGAAGCTTCCGGGGAATTCATTAAAAGCCTTCCCATCATCATCATCGCTACCCTGACCATGTCACTCCTGGTGGCCCTCACGCTTACCCCGCTGGTTACCAGTAAATTATTCGGCTCAGGCACAGGTGAAAAGGCAACAAAGGAGACCACCTATTTCGAGCGTAAACTCAACCGCTTCATCGAAGGACCTTACCGGAATATTCTCCGGTTCACATTGAAGCACAAAGCCATGACACTTTCCGCCGCGGTGGTGGTCTTTCTTTTCTCCCTCTATATGTTTCAGTTTGTCGGGATCTCCTTTTTTCCGAAAGCGGAGAAGCCCCAGTTCCTGATCCAGATCAACCTGCCCGACGGGACCAACCTGGACAAGACGAATGAGACAGCCATGTTTGTGGAATCGGTGCTCGACACCATTCCTTCCGTTCAACATTATACGACAAACGTAGGACACGGAAATCCAAGGATTTACTACAATGTCTTCGAAAAAAACTACGCAAAGAATTTCGCGGAGATTTTTGTCCAGCTTGATGACTATGAAAGCAGCTCATTTGACGCCCTCATCAACCGGCTGAGAGAGTTTTTTTCCACCTATCCTGGGGCCAGGATCAACATCAAGGAGTTTGAACAGGGGCGTCCTATCGAAGCTCCGGTGATGGTGTATATCACCGGGGAGAACCTGGATGTACTGGAAAAGATCTCAGGCGATGTGGAGGCGATGATAGCCGACAAACACGGAGCAGTCAATGTGGAAAATGAGCTTTCCCGGAAGCAGGTGGATATCCGTGTCAACATCAACAAGGAGAAGGCGGGTATCTATGGCATTCCGGTGGTGGAGATCGACAAAACGGTCAGAACCGCTGTGAATGGAATGGCCGTCAGCAAATACAGGGATGATGAAGGAAAAGAGTACCAGATTGTCCTCCGGATGGCGGAAGGGGACACCATCACCCCGGCGGATCTTGACCGGGTGTTCGTCCAGTCCGTCACAGGCAGGATGATCCCCTTGAAACAACTGGCTTCCGTCGAGTTTACCCAATCACCCAGCATGATCCAGCGGTTCGATCTTGAACGCACCGCATTGGTGAAAGCCGATCTGGAAAAAGGGACCAACCTCGATGACGTGATGAACCCGTTGATCAGCCAGTTAAAAAAATATCCCTTCCCCAACGGCTACCACTATGTCATCAGCGGAGAGCTGGAGAGTCGCGGAGAATCCTTCGGGGGGATGGAGATCGCCATCGTGATTGCCATGATCGCCATTTTCGCGGTGCTTGTCTTGCAGTTCCGTTCCTTTATCCAGCCCCTGATCATCTATGTGGCCATTCCCTTCGCTGTGATCGGGATGATCTGGGCGCTGCTCATCACCGGATACACCTTCTCCTTTTCGGCATTCATTGGCCTGATCAGCCTGGTAGGCATCGTGGTGAACAACTCCATCATCCTGGTCGACTATGCCAATAAGCTGATCGCGCAGGGGATGTCCCGCAGGGAAGCGGTGATCACTTCGGGGGAAACCCGCTTCACCCCCATCCTGCTGACCAGCCTTACCACCATAGGAGGATTGCTTCCCCTTACCCTGAGCGGCAGCAGCATGTGGGCCCCATTAGGGTGGACCATCATCGGGGGGCTTTTTGTTTCGACTTTCCTCACCCTGATCATCGTACCTGTTTTGTATGGAGTGTTTACCAGGAAAGAGAGATAGATTTATTCAGAAGCTCTGGAAGGTTTTTGATCTGGATAAGGGAGTACAACAATAAATTCGCTGCCTTTGCCTTCGGCACTGCCAACCTGAATACTGCCTCCATGACGTTCGGCAAATTCCTTGCACAGGATCAACCCAAGACCGGTCCCTTTTTCATTATCAGTACCCCTTTTCACATAATGTGCATCCAACCGGAACAGTTTCTCCATCTCAGAGGAGGAAATTCCCACCCCGCTATCCTTTATTTTGATTAGGACAGTCTCTGATCGCTGTTCAGCTCCGATCCAAATTGCCCCTCCTTTCGGGGTGAATTTTATGGCGTTTGTCAGCAAATTTCTCAGGATGGTGTTCAGCATCTCTTTGTCTGCAAATACCGATATATCCGAAGTAACCTGGTTCTCCAACACCAGTTCTTTGGAGAAAACAGCCGCCGAAAGGATATTCAGGTTGACCCCGATCAGGTCACTCAGGTTGTAAAAAGCCGGATTGAACAGAAGGTTCCCGGTTTGGGACCTGGACCAGTCCAGAAGGTTTGAAAGGATCTCATAGCCGCTCTTTGATGTGTCCATTAATATCCTGCTCAGTTCCCTGATACGTTCCCGGTCGAACCGGCCAGCTCCTTTATAGAGATATTCAGAAGCACCAACCAGGCTGCCAAAGGGATTTCTTAGATCGTGGGCGATGATCCTGAAAAATTTATCCTTGGTGTCATTGAGCGCCTTTAGTTCCAGCGCTCTTTCCTGGAGCAGTTCGTCGTTCTTCTTTAATCCCTGTTCCGCTTCCACCCTTCGGGTTATGTCAGCATAAGCAATGATCACCCCGAAATCCTTTAAGGGAACAGGGGCCGCCGACACATTCAGCCAGGTAACTGTCTTATCCGGCTTGACAATCCCCATTTCCACATTTTCAATGACCTTCTGCTCAGCAAGAGCTCTCATACTGGCAAATTCCTCAGATGGCATCGGGGTGAGATCGGGCCTGACAATCTCCCACTAATCATCTCCGATACTCCGCCTTTGATGCTCATCTTTTCCAATCCCAAGTAATTTCACAGAATCCTGGTTGGCCTCCACAATCGATCCCTGCTGATCGGTCAGAGTAATGCCTATGGGCATAAAATCAAACAGGAGTCGGTATTTCTCCTCACTGTTCACAATCCTGCTGATAATCGGATCTGAAAAACGTTTAAAGATAATGACCCCGATCAGCACCAGGATGACGGTCAAACCCAATGCATAGAGACTGGTGATGTAAAAGGGCCTCCGGATCTCGGTGAAATCGATTTTTGTCACAGTCCCCCACTGAAGATCCGGAATGTAATCACAATAAGCCAACACCTCATGATCTCTGTAATCCTTTCCGGTAATATATCCCGGATGGTTGGCCAAAGCGAATCTTATGGGTTCTGAGATGGAGGGATCGGCCGTCAACTGGAGCGGTTCCGGGTTGTTGATCATATCACGGTGAAGAAGTAAAAAAATGGTATCATGCCGCTGAAGGCCTATGGTAAACTCTCCGGTCTCTTCCAATCCGGGATGCATGCTCTTTTGCTCCTGTATGATGGCGAGAACGCTTCCCATATCCCCGGTGTGATGATACACAGAACGAATAATACTCACCTGATTGTCAGATAGTTTTTTAAGGTATTCCTTTTTCTCGCGAAGCGTCACGTGATAAAGGATGCTGATGGCGCCGACAGCCACACCCACGGAAACGAGGATCATGATGATTAGTAGCTGCAGGGTCCCGTATTTGTGAATCGATTTCATTTTCCTGGAAAAAAGGTCAAGATACGGATTATTTCCTTCTTTTCATATCTTTGGCTTTGTAAAGCCTCTTCTGTGAAAATCCTGATGATCGACGATGACCCTAAGCTGGCCTCTTTTGTGAAAATGGGCCTTGAGGATCATGGACACCGGGTCATCCTGGCCTATGATAGCAGAACCGGAGAGAATATTGCCTCCTCGAAAAGCTTTGATGTGATCCTTCTTGATGTGATGCTCCCCGGAATGACGGGATTTGAGCTTTGCCGGCATCTTCGGGTTAAACAGATCGACACACCCGTCTTGATGCTCACATCCCTTGATTCCACTGATGATGTGGTAACAGGGCTGGAACACGGCGCTGACGATTACCTCTCAAAACCTTTTGACTTCACCGAACTGCTTGCCCGGATCACCGCCCTTGACCGAAGGCATAAAAACCATGTAGTCTCTCCCCTGATCCAAATTGCCGATCTGGAAATCGATACCTTGTCCAAATCTGTGAGAAGAGCCGGTAGGACGATATCGCTGACGGCTAAAGAATACAAAATCCTTGAACTTGTTGCCAAAGAACCTGGCAAAGTGTTTGACCGTTACGAGATTGCACAGAAAGTATGGGGATTTGAGTTCAATATCGGAACCAATGTCATTGATGTTCACGTGGCTGGCCTTCGGAAGAAGATAGATAAACCATTCAATATCAAATTGATAAATACAATAAAAGGACTGGGTTACCAGCTTAAGCCCAGCACCCCTTAATCCCCCCTTAATCTACTCTTTAGATTCATTTAATGTCCCTCCAGTTTCCTGGATGTATTTTCGTTGCCGGCCAGTCAATGAGTTGATCTCATTAAATGCACGACACCAATGAAAATCCTGATCATAGATGATGACAAAGAATGGACCTCTCTGCTCACGATGCAGATGGCAGATCATTTTCACCAGACAGACACCGCCACCGATGGTGTGATTGGAGAACAAATGGCCCTTGCAAACGAGTATGACGCCATCATTCTGGATGTAATGATACCCGGAGCCGATGGGTTTCTGGTATGCAAGACATTGAGAAAAAATGGGATCAATGTGCCAATCATCATGGTCACTTCACTTGAATCCCCTGAAGAAGAGCGGGCAGGCTATATTGCCGGAACAACCGACTATCTGATTAAACCGGTTGAATTCGAGGAGCTTTATAAAAACCTCCTGACCCATTATATGAAATCCACTCTGAGAGTATAAAGAAACCATAAAATAATGAAAACGAACCTGATTGGCTTGCATGCCGGAAAGATCTGGCATCAGCTTGAAAGAGATCTGACAGACACACGAATTCCAAAGCTGGCCAAGGATTGCAGGTTAAAACGGGCTGACTTTTACCTGGCCCTTGGCTGGTTGGCCCGTGAAAACAAAATTAAAATCATCGAATTCGATGAAATCCCTTATGTCTTTCCACTGGAGAGTTAAAAAAGAACAATTAAAAACCATTTATCATGAAAGAAGCAACAAAAAGAAAAAGTCCACAGACATCCGGCAACCATCCCGGAAGAAAAAGAAAGGTATCATCAGACAACATTCGTGTTCGTGCCTATGAGTTTTACATTGAACGCGGTCAGGAACCCGGTCGGGAAGTGGAAGATTGGCTTCGGGCTGAAAGGGAGTTGATGAAATTAATGAACTAGGACCTCCATCCAATGACAACAGATCATAAGAGCAGTGCCCAGACTGAACAGCTACCAGATATCGATGCGATCCTCGATAAGTTGAATACCACATCTGAGGGTTTATCCTCTTTAGATGTTGAGCATAGAGTTGGTAAGTTCGGAAGAAATGCCCTTACCGAAAAAAAGGTCAATCCGGTATTGAAGTTTCTTAAAAGTTTCTGGGGGCCTATCCCCTGGATGATTGAGGTTGCCTGTGTCCTCTCAGCGGTTATCGGCCATTGGGAGGATTTTTATATCATCTTGGCACTCCTTGTCCTGAATGCCGTGGTCAGTTTCTGGCAGGAGCACAAGGCGGATAATGCCATTGAGCTCCTAAAAAAAAGGCTGGCATTGTCAGCCAGGGTTCTCAGAGACAAGCAATGGAAAACGCTTCCTGCCGAATACCTGGTTCCCGGAGATATCATCAGGGTCAGGCTTGGGGACATCATTCCGGCTGATATCACCTTGATCTCAGGAGATTATCTTCAAGCTGACGAGTCGGCCCTGACCGGCGAGTCCCTTCCTGTGGATAAAAAACCCGGCGATCTTGCCTATTCAGGATCCATTATCCGGATGGGTGAAATGACAGGGGTCGTTTCTGCCATCGGGATGGAGACCTATTTCGGCAAGACCGCCAAGCTGGTAGAACAGGCGAAAACACAAAGCCATTTTCAAAAAGCGGTGATCAAAATAGGGAACTACCTGATCGTCATGTCTTTGATTCTTGTACTGGTGATCATCACCGTGGGACTTTTCCGTCACGAGAGTTTCATGCAGATGTTCCAGTTTGCTCTTGTCCTAACGGTAGCGGCCATCCCGGCAGCACTGCCTGCCGTTCTCTCCGTGACCATGGCTGTAGGGGCCACCAGGCTGGCTAAAAAAGAGGCGATTGTCAGCAAGCTTGCTGCCATCGAAGAGATGGCCGGAATGGACCTTCTCTGTTCCGACAAAACAGGGACGATCACGAAAAATGAGCTTACCCTGGCTGAAGTATTTCCCTTCCAAGGTCACACTGAGGATGAAGTGCTGCTCACCGCCGCACTGGCATCAAACGAAGAGGACAAGGACCCGATCGACAGTGCCATCCTTGAATATGCAGGAAAGCGGCAGGAGCTGCATAACAAACTGCCAGGATATCGCACGGATGTATTCAAACCTTTTGATCCCGTGATCAAGCGCACCGAAGCCACGGTAACGTCGCCAAATGGGATAACCATCAGTGTCACCAAGGGAGCTCCACAGGTCATCCTGAGCCTGATAGAAAACGCCTCGCCATCGCTTCAGTCGGAGGTGGAGGAACAAACGGAGCTCTTTGCAAAAAAAGGGTACCGTGCATTAGGTGTGGCCAGCAAAGGGTCAGAATCCACCTGGGATTATATCGGGCTGGTGCCCCTTTTTGACCCTCCCAGGGAAGATTCAGCCGAAACGATCCGTACGGCCCAGTCGATGGGCATAGAGGTCAAAATGCTTACCGGCGACCATATTGCCATTGCCCGGGAGATCGCCTCACAGGTTGGATTGGGGAACAAGTTTCAAAATGCGGAAACGGTGCTGGCCGATGGTGACAGGCAGGCCGTCAAGATGATTGAGGAATCAGACGGAATCGCCCAGGTTTTTCCGGAGCACAAATATCACATTGTTGAGTTAATGCAGAACAATGGACATATTGTCGGGATGACTGGAGACGGAGTGAATGACGCTCCTGCCCTGAAAAAGGCAGATGTCGGGATCGCGGTAGCCGGTGCCACTGACGCGGCAAAATCAGCTGCCGCCATTGTCCTGACCAAAGCCGGCCTCTCCGTGATCATCGATGCCATCAGAGAGAGCAGGAAGATTTTCCAGCGAATGGGGAACTATGCCATCTACAGGATTGCTGAAACGATCCGTGTCATTCTTTTTATCACCCTGTCCATCCTAACTTTCCACTATTACCCAGTGACCGCTTTGATGATCGTTCTGCTGGCACTGTTAAACGATGCCCCGATCATGACGATCGCCTATGATCGTGTCAGGATATCCGACACCCCTGACAGATGGAATATGCGTACCACACTTGGCATGGCCACCTTTCTGGGCATTATCGGTGTATTCAGCTCGTTCGGTATCTTTTTCATCGGAAAAGAGGTGCTGCACCTCTCCAATGAAGTACTGCAATCATTTATTTACCTGAAGCTGTCGGTGGCCGGACAGCTCACTGTATTCGTAGCCAGAACGCGGGGCCATTTCTGGTCGGTCAAACCGGCCAAACCCCTGGTTGCCGCCGTCCTGATCACGCAGTCGATTGCAACCCTTATCACTGTCTATGGTTTCCTGCTCCCCGCCATGGGATGGAAACTGGCCGGGCTTGTATGGCTTTATGCCATATCGGCTTTTATCATAACTGATTTTCTGAAAGTTTTACTCTATAAAATGATGCGTCATGAGAACACCATCGGTTATAAAATTCGAAGTTGATGTGGATGAATTTCCGGATACCCAGACGGCTCTGCTGTCAGATCTGGTGGATGATCCCGATTTCGAAACACACCATTGGGCCAGGGAGGTCCTGGTGAAAATGGGCCCGAAAGTACTTCCTATGCTCAACAAAGTACTTGGGTCAAATAACAAAATTCTCAGGAGGGAGGCCATCAAGGTCATCGAATTGATTGGGCACAGATCTTCCATTCCTATCCTGATTGCCTCGCTGGAAGACCCTGAGAGTGATGTCAGGTGGATTGCCGCTGAAGGGCTGATCCACATCGGAAGGAAATCGATTCGCCCCCTGCTGAATGCGCTGGTAGGTCCTGACACCTCCTATTTCCTGAGGCTGGGGGCTCATCATGTGCTCTCGGAACTGGTGACCAGTGAGGATCAGAAAGAGCTTCAGCAGCTGGTCCACCACCTGAAACAGGGTTTCCGCCCCTCCGAATCCATTCCCCTGGAAGCAGATGAAATCCTCAAGGGGGAATAAATCAGCTAACATGTCGTCGAGAAACAGGGAATGAAAACAGGAAAACAAAACAAGAAGCTCGGGCTTCCGGAGGTGGTTTCCATTGCCGTAGGAACCATGATTGGAGCCAGCATCTTCTCGATTTTCGGACTTGGTGTCGGCATGGCAGGAAAACACCTTCCGGAAGCCCTGATCCTTTCAGGTGTTTTTGCCCTGATGGTGGCCTATTCCTATGCCACGATGGGAAAGAAGGTTGTTTCCAACGCCGGTCCTATTGCCTTCATCCTGAAAGGGATCGGGGACAATCTGCTGACCGGAACGTTAAGCCTGTTGTTATGGCTGACTTTTGTGGTCTCCATCGCCCTTTTCGCCAAAGGATTCGCTGGTTATTTTCTGCCCCTGGCACATATCCCTCCTACCCCGTTCAGCAAAGGAATGACAGAGGTAGGATTGATTGCCGCCTTTACAGGACTGAACTTCTTCGGGAGTAAATCGGTGGGAAGAGCAGAGTTGTTCATCGTCATGATCAAACTCAGCATTCTTGTGCTTTTCATTGTCCTGGGGTTCATCTCCATGAAATCAAACCTTATTTCACCGACATTTTCGGCCTCGGGGGCCTATGGGATGCTTCATGCAAGTGTCATCTTTTTTCTCTCTTATATGGGATTCGGATTGATCGTCAACACCTCAGAAAACATGAAGAATCCACAAAAGAATATCCCGAGAGCTATGTATATCAGCGTCGGGATCGTTCTGGTTATCTATGTCGGTGTGGCGGTGGCTGCTATCGGAAATCTCTCGGTGCCAGAACTTCTCAAAGCAAAAGATAACGCGTTGGCAATGGCCGCAAAGCCCTTCATAGGAGTATTCGGCTTCATCCTGATCTCGGTGGGAGCCCTATTTTCCATCTCCTCTGCCATGAATGCAACCATCTATGGAGGAGCTAACATAGCTTATGCTCTGGCAAAGGATGGTGAACTGCCTGAATTCTTTGAACGGAAGGTCTGGTTCAAATCAACGGAAGGACTGTTCTCCACGACCGCATTGGGAGCCCTTTTCGCATTATTTTTCGACATCGGCGCCATTGCCAGTATTATCAGTGCCATCTATACGATCATCTATATTTTTGTCCTGATATCCCACTACCGGTTGATCCGGGAGGTTGGCGGAAACAAACTACTGGTTCTTTTTAACCTGTGTGTGATCATAATGGTTTTTTTAACTCTGATGTACTTTCAGTGGAAATCGGAAACCAACGCTTTCTGGGGCACGTTAATAACCATAGCAGGAGCCCTGTTCATTGAACTCCTGTTACGAATTGTGAAGAAAAGAGGGTTCACAAAGACGATCATGAACCTGAAAAAAAATGATGGATCCGCAATAATGACCTGACCCGGGATCGTCCGATACCTTAAATCTCCTCTGTCTCAACAATCTTTGCCAGGATGTCGGCATAGGGGATTAGCAGGTACTTCTGCCCTTCAAATTCCACCTGGGTGCCGCTGAACTCCTTGAAAAGGACGACCTCCCCTACGGAGATCTCCGCATTCTCGATTGTGGAGACGGCCAGCACCTTTGCCCACTTTTTCTTTTCTTTGGCAGTGTCGGGAATGATGATCCCGCCGGAAGTTACCTGTTCCTCTGCATCATCGCTCATATCGAGCAGCACATTCTGGTTAATTGGCTGTAGTTCTTTCATTGTAATATGTATTGGCTATTGGTTATATGTAATAGGTTATAGGTTTTTTTTGATGGGAGATACGCGATGCGGGATAATTTACATGCTCCCTCTCACATCTCACGTCTCACGTCCCTCGTCCTTCGTCCATTATCTGGTTCCCAGAAGCTGATCAATCCTGGCCTTATTGAAGCCGACGATCACCTCCCCGTTAATCACACTTTGCGGGACGCCTTGCTGACCACTGCGGTTGACCATCTCCCGGGCGGCATTCTGATCGCGTGAAACATCAATATCCGTAAACTGGATCCGGTTCTTGCGGAGATAGGTTTTCAGGGTATTGCACCACGAACAGGTCGGAGTAGAGTAAACAGTCACACTGTAGGAGGGCTTACCCTCCTTTTCCGCCGTAAACGCCGCCATTTTATTCTCGAAATGATTCGCGTAATAGGTGGTATCCTGACATCCCTTGAGCGTGTTTTTCAACATTCCCTTTTCAAACTCTAATAAAATCGGAACCGTATTGATCGGATAGTTCGGATGAATATCCCTTGTCGCCTCCACGTTGGCATAAAATACCTTCACATCACTGGCATTACTGACAGCTTTTAAGAGGTTATCATAGGCACACCGGTTCACAGCGGATCCATTTTTCTTGTATAGAAAAAGGTATGTCACATCGTTTTTACTTAGAATTTGCTGCCACTCTGAATAGGATCGGATCTCTTTCATATATATTTATCTATTTATGTTATTGTCGTTTCTACAAAATGCGTTCCAGTGGTATTACCTGACAAAATTTCACTCTAATACCATGAATCATTTTTCTACTTTTGTCTTCAGGGATCATTCCGCTTTCACATGCAAGGTTCAATGTTTATCACCTGTACGCCCGGTCAAGCCTATTTCGGAGTCCGTGACCTGGAGTCCCATCATATCACCAGTCTTCCGGAACCCTGGCAGGCCCTGGAACAACACTGCGGCCTGATCAGGACCATGGAGCAATCAGGAGCCAGGGTGGTGAACCTGGTGGAGATGCCCGGCCATCCCAATGCCGTCTTCACCCGTGACACCGCGGTCTATACTCCGCATGGCGCCATCATGGTCAGGATGGGACTTCCCTCACGCAGAGGCGAAGAACAATGGATGACTGACGAGTTGGCACGGCTTTCCATTCCGGTGATCGGGCAGATTGACAACCCGGGGACAGTGGAAGGGGGTGATGTCATTCTGGCAAACAACGTGGCATTTATCGGACACTCTTCCAGAACCAACCGGCATGGCATATATCAGCTTGCAATAATACTTCGGAGACTGGGATATTCTATCAGGACGGCAAAGGTTCCGGCACCTTATCTCCATCTGGGCGGCGCCATGACCTTGGTTGCTCCGGAAACTATCCTCACCGTGAAAGGATGTTTTCCCGAGGATCTCTTGAGCGGATTTCGATTGATAGAGGTCCCCATCAGGGATTTCATCACTGGCAATGTCATTCCCCTCCCCCATCGGCAGATCATTGCTGAACAATCGAACCAGGTGGCAATCACGCGGCTTCAAGCAGATGGATTTACCGTATTCCCGCTTCCCCTACGCGAATTTGTAAAGGGGACCGGAGGCCCAAGCTGCCTGGTGCTCCCTCTATTTTAAGACCAAGGCTGGTTCTTACTGCTCATGAAGGCTTTCATCCAAATTCATATGCATAATTGTTTATGAAATAGTACCTTTGCCGCAAAGATTTTCTACGCATGCGACTCTCTCTACGTCTGATGATTAATTTTCTGACTTTCATGCCGTTCAGCTTTTTCTACGGAACATCCACCTTTGTTTATTTCATGATGTATTACATCCTGGGTTACCGGAAAGAGGTTGTGTGTAAAAATATCAGGAATGCTTTTCCGGGAAAATCGAAATCAGAACTTCGGTATCTCCGCAGGGAGTTTTACAAGCACCTGGCCGACTACCTTGTGGAAACAGTGGCAAATTTTCACATGAAGGTCAGCGATTTTGATGCACGTTATCGACTGGCAAACATTGAGCTTCTTGATAAATACGCAAATGACGGGATCAATGTCATTTTGGCTCCGGGCCATTACGGCAACTGGGAATGGGTTTCCTACCTGGTGCTTAAAATTAATTTTACCTGTGTAGCGATCTATAAAAAACAGTCAAATAAATTTGTTGATGACCTTATTTTGCGTTCCCGGGGCAAGTATGGATTGCTTCTCTACCAATATCACGATGCCTACAGGTATCTGCTGAACAACCAGGACGAAGCTCCGATCTGCCTCTATTTCGCGGCCGACCAACGCCCTGCTAAAAGTGCAAAAGTCTCATGGGTAACCTTTCTAAATCAGCCAACTGCCGCTTTCCGGGGATTGGATAGCCTCCACAGAAAAACCAGGGGCGTAGTGCTTTATGTGCAAACAAGGAAAGTAAAACGTGGATTTTATGAAGTAGAATTCCGTCCGCTCAACGAACCGGGAGAGGTGGATATGGTTCCCGACCTCACTACCAGGTATTTTATTGCATTAGAAGAAAATATCAAAGAAGATCCCAGGTATTACCTTTGGTCGCATAACCGATGGAAATACACTCCATCGGATGAAGGGAAAGACCAATGAGCACGAAGAGACATCAGCGTGGCCTTCCCCCGACTTGGGTCGTCAGATCCATCGAAAAGATCCGTTCACTTATGCTCACACTTCATGACCGGATGTTTCCCGGAAATGTAGTTCTTTTTGAGAAATTTCAACATTTCTATCTGCTGTCCTCCCTGTTTGTGGCAGCCGAACTGGATCTGGCCGGACTGCTGAAGAATGGCGAAAAATCAGCGGAGCAGCTTGCCGCCGAATCGGGCACCGATACGGAAAGCCTTTACCGGATACTTCGTTCCCTGGCCTCGCAAAAGATCTTCCGTGAAGGGAAGAACCGGCAATTCCGTAACACAAGGCTTTCGAGATCCCTGATCGACGGAGAGGGATCGTTAAGGCAGATGCTGCGCCATCATCTGGGAAAGGTCAACTGGCAGATCATGGGAGAGTCGCTTGACACGGTTCGCACGGGCAAAGATGGATTTATCCGGATCCATCATAAGGATATTTACAGCTACCTGTCAGGGGATCCGGAGAGTTCAAGGATCTTTGGTCAATCCATGTCGGAACTCTCCTCTCTTGGGATGCTCCCCCTGCTACAGGCCTATCGTTTCAGTGGAATTCACACGCTGGCAGACATCGGTGGCGGCGAAGGGTTTCTCCTGGCCAATATCCTCATGGTCTATCCCGCCATGCAGGGGATCCTTTTTGATCAGGCTGCGGCCCTGGAGAATGCAACAGCGGTCATGCAGGAATTTGGGGTGGAGGAGAGAGTAAAACGGATCGAAGGCAACTTCCTGGAATCGATTCCGGAGGGAGCTGACGGGTACATCCTCAAGAATGTGCTTCACAACTGGGATGATAAAAACTGTGTAGACATTCTGTCATCCATTCGGAAGGTGATGCCCGATAAAGGGAAAGTCCTGATTGTCGAGATGGTGGTTCCTGAGGGGAACACCGCCTCCACTGCCAAAATGATTGATATCCAGATGCTCGCCTCTATGCCGGGAGGGAAAGAGAGGACAAAAAAAGAGTTTGAGGCGATCCTCCTTCAGTCAGGTCTCAGGCTTAATCACGAATTTAAAACGATTGCACCGGTATCCATCCTGGAAGCACAACGGATTAACTGAGTGAACTCATGCAGAAGTTGAATGCCGCACTGAAAAAAGAATGGCTGATCCTGGTCAGGGATGTACCCGGTCTGGCTATATTGTTTCTGATGCCGGTCCTGCTGATCCTGGTCGTCACCCTTGCACAGGAGAATGCCCTGAAAAACCAGGCAGTTAAAAGCTCAGTGATGATCTCTTCTCCTGCCGGTTCTCCAATTGGAAGACAAATCATTTCCGATATCAGATCTTCAGGGATGTTCATCCTGCTGTCGGATACCATGAGCCGGGAAGAGGTATATGTATCCATCCGGAAGGGAGCAGTCCCGATCGGCATCCTGGTGGCCGATGGTGACTCTTCGATCACGCTGGTGGTGGACCCCACACTGCATGAAGCGTATAAAACCTCCCTTGTCACGGCGGCCACCTTCATTCTAAAAGGAGCCGGCGGAAAGAGGCTGATGCAGCAACTGCTGTCAGCAGGGCAATCCACCTCTGCTGAGCCTGCCACTCCTGACCTGGAGCAACTTCTTCCGTCCGTTCACATCGAACAGGCGGTCAGGGAGCGCTCGACCGTCAAACCAACCCCGGTTCAGAACAACATCCCGGGTTTTATCCTCTTTGCGATGTTTTTCATCGTTATCCCCTTGTCGGGCAGTGTGATCAGTGAAAAAAACGAGGGAACCTCTTTCCGTCTCCGCACCCTCCCCGTCCCTCCCGCCATCACATTGGGAGCCAAGGTCATTCTGTATCTGCTGGTGTGCCTGGTTCAGTTCCTGCTGATGGTATTTGTGGGATATTACCTGCTCCATCTGCTCTTTGGTTTTCCGAAACTTGAAATGGCAGGCAGTTATGCAGCCATTGCACTGGCTACGGTCACTGCAGCCCTCGGCGCCATCGGATTTGGCCTGCTGGTTGGGACGGGCTCCAGGACGCATGGCCAGGCAGCCCTTTTCGGGTCCGTGCTGGTAGTGATCCTGGGGATCATCAGCGGAACGTTTCTCCCCATCCACGTCATGCCAAAAGTCATCCGGCAGATCAGCAGTCTTTCGCCAATCCGCTGGGGTATCGACAACTACCTCGAATTGTTTATCCGGGATGGAAGCCTGGTGGATATCCTTCCGGGATCCCTGTGGTTGCTTTTGTTTTTTATCTTTGCAATGCTGATCAGCATGCTTATTTTTGCAAAACGGAACTAATCCGATTGAGGCTATGAAAGAGAAAGAGGGTTTTGTCGATTGCCCCGAACAGCAGATGATCCTCTATGTGGAGAAGGAGAACGGGCAATTCGGGCCGATGCAGACTGGATCTTACATCACAAAAAATTACATTGACGATTATTTCGATAAGCGCAAGAACCTGGAGCAGTCTCTCCATGAGCAGATTAAAAAAGGAGAGATCAGCCCGGTGAAGTTCTTCATGGTATGGGAAGATCTTACGGAAAGGGAACTTGCCGCCAGAACGAACATCCCCCTCAGAAAAGTGAGGAAACATTTGCTTCCACACTATTTCAACAACCTCTCCGCAGATATCCTGCAGCGGTATGCAATTGTTTTCAATGTCTCTGTCAAACAACTACAACAAGCTGATGCCACAACAAAAGCACTGAACGAAGAATCTGCCAAGCCATGACCACGATACCATTCAATCATAAAATGGGTGCTCACTGTGAGTCGGGCACAGTAACCTCTCTTGTCAATCACGCCGGTCTGGATCTGACTGAACCGATGGTGTTCGGGATCGCCAGCGGGATCTTTTTCGGCTATTTCCATAAACACCGCTCCTTCACCTTCCCTACTTTCATTGTCAGGAACCGTCCTGGAGATATGCGTAAAAACATCCAGAAACGTTTGGGGGTAAAATTCAACACCTTCTCCTTTTCCAGGGAAGAGGAGGGTATGAAAAAGCTGGATGAGCTGCTTTTGCAGGGAATACCGGTAGCGACACAGGTGGATTTCTATTACCTCGATTACGTCCCGAGTTGGGAACGGGCCCATGTCAACGTTCATTTTATGGTTGTCATCGGGAAAGAGGAGGATGATTATATCATCAGTGACAGCTATTTCCCCAAACCGGAACGGTTGAAGGAGGAGTCGCTGCGCAGGGGACGTTTTGCCGGGGGGAATATGGCTCCAAAGGGGTTCCTCTTCTATACGGCCCGTGTTCCTGAACAACCCGATCTGAGAAGACCTATCCTGAAAGGGATTGAAAAGGCCTGTTTCAATATGCTCTCACTTCCGGTCCCCTTTATCGGGATCAAGGGAATCCGGCTCTTTGCCAAACGGGTGGTCGACTGGCCAACATTTGCCAGGGATACAGAACACCTTTCTCATGAAGTGATGAAGATCAATATTCTGCTGGAAGATCAGGGTACCGGAGGAGCAGGGTTCAGGTATATGTACGCCACCTTCCTGCAGCAGGCTTCCAGCCTGCTGCATAACCCGAAACTTAAGGAATTATCCCAGCAGCTGATGACCATCGGTGACGGCTGGAGGGAGATTTCTCTTTTCGCTGCAAGGATAGGGAAAAACAGGGAGCTCGGACCCGAAAAGCTGAAAGAGCTCAGCACTTTGATCATGGACCGTGCTGATGTGGAGGAGAAATTCTTTAAAGAACTGAAAAAGAGCATTAAATAAGAGGAGCATATGTCAAACGAACCTAGTGACGAACTGAAACGGGAGATCAAAGAGCTGATCATGTCCACGCTCAACATAGCTGATATCAACCCTGAAGAGGTAGATGACGACGAACCTCTTTTCGGCGGGAACAATGCCTTGACCCTTGATTCAGTCGATGGGATTGAAATCATCATGGCCCTTCAAAGAAAATACGGGATCAGGCTGAACGACCAGAACTTAGCCCGCCAAATCATCCAATCAATCAACAGTATAGCTGAATTTATTGTCAAAGAAAAGGCCTCTTCTTGAAAAATTCATATCTCACTGCAGGTATACGTTTCAGATCCCTTATACGCTTACTTTCACGGAATCATGTTTCGTTGACACCAGTAACTGTCTCGAGAGTGCTCTTTCTTCTTCAAAGTTCCGTCTGGTCTTCCATTTTTTCCCGCATTGAGTCCAACACGTACAGGAAAGCCATTGAAAAAACCCCTATCCCCACAAATCCGATTTTTATCATAGGGCACTGGAGAACGGGTTCAACCCTGTTGCATCAACTTTTAGCGCGGGATCCCGGCCTTACTGCACCCACCCTTTTTCAAGTAGCCCTTCCAGGGAATTTCCTTGTCTCCTACCGCTTCTACCAACCGATATTCAACCTCTTCATGGGTTCCACCCGCCCGATGGACAACGTTAGGATCGGTATGGATGAACCTCAGGAGGATGAATATGCCTTGTTCAGACTGTCCACCAGTTCGCCACTAGAACAACTGATTTTTCCCTCAGCCAAAAAATACTTTCTTTCACAAGCGCCAATGCTGCCTGAAGGTGCACTGCTCGATCAATGGGTTGAGGGAATGCAGCATTTTTACAGGAAAATTTCGTTTGCTAAAGGCAAAAGGATCGTATCCAAGAATCCCTTCAATTCAATGAGGATCCCGCTCCTAGTGGAACGGTTCCCAGATGCGCAATTCATCCATATTACCAGACATCCTTTTGACGTGGTTCCATCCACCCGGCATCTCTGGAAAATTGTGCAGAAGCAGAATATCCTGAATCGCTATGGATATACGCCCACCTTTCGGGAGATTGCAATGTATTTCTCCATGATGTCTGAAGAGATACTGAAAACTACCGGGGCCCTTTCCAAAAATAAGGTTGCCGAGATCCGGTATGAAGACCTCGAACAGGATCCTGTCTCCAACCTGAAAAAACTATATGGACAGTTGGGTCTCCCGTTCACTGATCCATTTGAAAACCAAATCAATGCATTTATCAAATCCACAGAAGGATATAAGAAGAATGTGTTTGTTTTATCTGACCAGGATAAAAAAGTGATTTCGGATGAAATGCGATCCTATATGGCACGTTATAGATATATGGAAAATCTATAATTTTACGCACCGTTTCAAACAACATAGACCATGTACAGATTTGTTATTTTCATTATAATATTGTTGTCGTTCAGCTGTTATACAGCATTTTCCCAAGACCAGGGAGGGACTCAGTCCTATCCCCAGACAACAGTTAACTACGCAAAACCCAACCTCATTAAAAGTGGTTTCTACCTCAAACTGGGCCCTGTGTTTCCCATGGGGACCTTTGCCACCGACCAGGTGATGTCGAACCTCCCCTATTCAACGGAACCAGCCTATTTTCCGGCAGCCCGTATCGGCGGAAATCTCGGAATGGGGTACCTGATCTATATTGGCCCCGGCGTAGCCAACAATTATCTTCGGTTTGGTATTGACGCCTGTTTTATCGATGCCTGGTTTGCCACTTCAAAACCGCAGGCGTCATGGTATGCCGGAAAGAAGGAATCTGAACTGTGGTATTTCTTTGTCGGCCAGAAGTTTGGACCGCTGATCACCATCAATCCGGTAGACAGGCTGATGATTGACCTGAGTTACAAGCTGAATTTTAATATGAGCTGGCACGACAGCGACTGGGGATACGATATCACCGGCCAGGAGCTGATGATGAATATCCGTTACCGGGTCTTCATGATCGGCTTGCACTATGACTTCGGGACCACCATCAACTACAACGATTTTGACAACACCCGCCCGGTTCATGATGTTGCGGTCACCACATTCAGGGTGTTGCTGGGATTCAAATTTTAACATGAAGCATCCTTTTTTTCCGAAAATCGAAACACAGACGGTTGAAGAGATCAGGCGTTTTCAGGATGAAAAACTCCGGGAACACCTTCACTACCTGCATTCTTTTTCTCCCTTTTATAGACAACTCTTTGCTGATCATCGGATCGATGTCAGGAAAATTACCGGAGTGGATGAGCTGGTCAGGATCCCTCCGACATCGAAAAAGGAACTTCACCGCCAAAATAAGGAATTCCTTTGTGTAGAAAAAGAGAAGATCGTTGATTACATTACCACCTCTGGGACTCAGGGCGATCCGGTGACCTTTGCCCTCACCGAAAAAGATCTCGATCGCCTGGCCTACAACGAGGCTATCTCATTCGCTTGTGCCGAAAGCAGGCCCGGAGACATTTTTCAGTTGATGACCACCATCGACCGTCGGTTTATGGCCGGTCTGGCCTATTTCCTCGGTATCAGGAAACTGGGTGGAAGCATCGTAAGGGTCGGGAACGGGATCCCTGAGCTGCAATGGGATACCATTCACAGGATTGAACCGGATACCATTGTCGTAGTTCCGAGCTTTATCCTGAAGATCATTGAATATGCCGAAGAACATGGCATTGATTACACCTCCTCCTCGGTAAAAAAAGCGGTTTGCATCGGTGAACCACTTCGCAACCAGGACCTCTCGGAAAACACCCTGGCCCGTAAAATCGCAGAGAAATGGCCGCTGAAACTTTTCTCGACCTATGCATCCACAGAGATGGCCACCACGTTTACGGAATGCGGGGCCGGGCAGGGAGGGCATCATCATCCGGAGCTGATCATCATTGAATTCCTTGATGAAAACGATCAACCCGTCAGCGAAGGAGAGCCGGGAGAGGTGGTTGTGACGCCGCTTGGCGTAGAGGGAATGCCATTGCTGAGATTTAAAACCGGGGATGTCTGTTCGTACTATACCGACCCTTGTTCCTGTGGAAGAACCACCCTCCGGCTGGGCCCGGTGATCGGTCGTAAAAACCAGATGATCAAATATAAAGGGACCACTCTTTACCCCTCTTCCCTGTACGACATTCTCGATGGAATTGAATTTGTTGACAATTACGTGGTGGAGGTCTCGACCAATGACATTGGCACCGACGAGATTGTCATCCATGCAGGGAGCAAGAAAAACATCAGCCATCTGGAGAAAGATATCAAGGACCACTTCAGGGCAAAACTCCGGGTTGCCCCGACCGTGGTTTTCCGCTCTTTCGAAGAGATCCAGCGGATCCAATTCCCCGACAACAGCAGAAAATCGGTTAAGTTCATTGACAGCCGGGAGAAACTTTCTTAATAAGGGATTTGGAAAATCACATCCTGGATACTACTTTTGTCCAAGTAATTTTAATAGATCCAACCTACGAATGTTAAACCAAAAACGCATGCATATGAAACGAATCACTTTGTTCATCTTAGCTGGTGCCTTTGTTCTCATCGGAGGCTCCCTCTTCGCACAAAAACTCAAATCAGGCAGTTTTTCCGCTCTGAAAGGTCAGACAACGGTTAACCTTCAGTATGATTATTCCAACATGGTTGTTGGAAAATTCAAGAAGGAATCGGATTATGTCGACAAACGGGTTGCCGACATGAATAAGAAAGAACCGGGAAGCGGCGATAACTGGGCAAAAGCCTGGGTGAACGACCGTACGGCAAGGTTCCAGCCCATGTTTGAAAAAGACTTCAACGGATCAGCAGATAAATGTGGAATCAGTGGGAAAGAAGGCGGGGATGCCACCTATACCCTGATCATTCACACTGTCTTCACCGAACCAGGCTATAACGTCGGGGTAAGCAGGATGAATGCCTATATCAACATGGTGGTTACCCTGGTTGAAACAGCAAATCCTGAAAAGGTCCTGGGCACGTGCGAATACAGTAAAATTCAGAGCGTCAATATGATGGGATACGATTATGACACCGGCGGCCGCATTCAGAGTTGCTATGACCGTGCCGGCGACAATATCGGCAAATTCATCTGCAAAGCCATTCAGTAACCTTTAGACTACCAGATAAAAAGGCTGCCCATTACGGTGCAGCCTTTTTTTAATCTTGATTACTGCTTACTGACTTCTGGAAGGCGCGGCATGCCGCGCCTATACTGGTCCGCTTGTCCGCCTGTCCGCCCGTTATTTACCTGCCTCGTAAACCCTTTCCCCGTGAGACCAGGTCTGTAAGACATTGACCTCCGGGACTTTTTCAATCGGAATCTCCATGATATCCTGGTCAAGGATCACGAAATCGGCCCATTTCCCCGGTTCAAGGCTGCCATATTCATCCTCCTCAAAATCCGCTTTTGCCGCCCAGATCGTTATCGATCGGAGGGCCTGTTCCCGGGTCAGGGCGTTTTCCATCTGGAATCCGTCGGCTGGAAATCCGTCAACATCTTTACGAGCCACCGCAGCATAAAAGGTCAGCAAGGGAGAGATGCGTTCAATGGGAAAATCGGTCCCGTTCGGGATCCAGCCGTTCTGGTCAAGCAGATCTTTGTATGCATAGGCCCATTTGATCCTGACCGGGCCCAGCCGGTTGCCTGCCCAGTACATATCCGATGTGGCATGTGTGGCCTGCACGGATGGAATGACCGAGTAAGCGCCAAACATCTCAAGATCGGAAGGATCCACCACCTGGGCATGTTCGATCCGCCACCGGCGGTCGTTGTTGCCTCTCAGGAATTCCGCGTATACTTCCAGCACTTCCTGCACCGCCTGATCCCCGATACAATGGATGCAAACCTGGTAATCGTGATCCAGGGCAAGTTTGCAGATCTCCCTGAGGGTGTCGGGAGAGGCCACCTGAATCCCCGTTTTTGAAGGGTCGTCGCTATAGGGCTCCTTCAGAAGCGCCGTGCGACTTCCCAGACTTCCGTCGGCGTAAAATTTGATCGCACACACATGAAACCGGTCATGACGGTAAGGTCCCCTCTTTATAAAGGCTTCAATATTCTCTTCCGATGGTTCCACCATGGCATAGACATGGATCTTCAATTGCCCTGCCTGAAGGGCCGAATCCAAAAGGGATAAGGTCGGATAATCCAGTCCGGCATCCGAAATCCCCGTAAGACCATAGGAGAAACATTGTTCCTGAGCCTCCTTCAGCAGGTTCAGGGTGGCAGCCCTGTCGGGTTTAGGGATCATACTTCGGATATAATCCGCGGCAGTCTCACTCAGAATACCGGTCATCTTTCCATCCCTTACTTCCACCTCTCCCGGCGAGAAATGGTGATTATCTGTGATCCCTGCCCGGTTCAACGCCTCCTGGTTCGCAAGAACGGAATGTCCGTCAATCCTGACCAGAACAACCGGCCGGTCAGGCCAGCGTTCATCCAGGATCTCCTTGTCAGGAAATTCCTTGACCGTCCAGAGGTTCTGATCCCATCCGCGACCGGTCAGCCATCCATCCATATTCAGTGTATCAGCCAAAACAACGCGGTCAACAACCTCATCAAAGGAGAGACATCCAACAAGGTCGACCCATCTTAGGCTAAGGGCCAGACCATGAAAATGGCAATGGGCATCGATAAACCCCGGGAAGATGGCGAAGCCTCCTGCATCCAGCTCATGGACGGGAAGATAGCCGTTTTCCAATTCATCCCTGGTGCCGGTGGCCACTACCTTTCCCTGGTCAATCACCATGGCATCAGAAACCTGGTTCGAATCGTTTACTGTGTATATCCGGGCGTGATAGACAAGGGTGTCAACTTGTTTTTTCATAGAACAGGAGTGTGTTACGATCAGAAGCGGCAACGTACTTAACAGGAGCAAACATCTCTTTTTCAAATACATAATTAACTTTTTCTTTAATAGTTCAAAAATATGAAAACAATTTTTGGATTCCCTTGACTTTTTTGAAAATCATTTATTATTTTTGTGATACACTAATTCAACCATATTAATGAACTATAAAACCTTTACTACCCCAAGGTTTTTTATTGTTTTCTCAATTATTGTAGTTGCGGCGCTCCTGCGATTGCTGCCTCATTGGCCGAACTTTACTCCGGTTGCAGCCATGGCCTTGTTTGCGGGAACCTATTTCGAGAGAAAGCAGTTTGCTTTCGCCATACCAATCGCTGCATTGTTTGTGAGCGATCTCGTGCTTGGGTTCCACGTCCTCATGCCGGCTGTCTATCTGAGTTTTGTTATTACGGTGGTGATCGGAGCTACCATCCGGAAACATGTCTCGGTACGCAATGTTACCATGGCCGCTGTTGCTTCCACGGTGATTTTCTTCCTGATCACCAACTTTGCAGCATGGCTGGCATTCCCATTTTATCCCCACAACTTTTTGGGATTGATGGAAAGTTACATGGCGGGACTGGTATTTTTCAACGATGGGTCCCAGGGTATTTCATTCTTTATCAATGATCTGCTAGGGACGTTCTTCTTCAGTGCAGTGTTCTACGGAGCCTATTACCTTGCTTCCATGCGGTTCCCGGTCATCGACCGGTCTAGGTTTTAGGCAAAAAGCTCCTCATCCCTCTCAAGAAGAAGGATGGAATGCTGAGAGACAATAAAATACTTTTCATCATTGAACATGATTTCAATGGCGCCCTTCTGTAAGAAGATAGCAAGGTCGCCTTCTTTGGCCTGGAGAGGAATGTAGCGGATGTTCTCATCGCTGTGCTTCCAGGGTTCACCTTCATCCTCTGCCTGTACGGGGATCGGATATCCTGGGCCGCACTTCACGACAAACCCGGTTTGGATATCTTCCTTCTCATGGTAACCAGGCGGCAGGTAAAGTCCTGCTTTGGTTTTATTGGAAAACTTTTTGGGTTTGATCAGTACCCTGTCCCCCACAACGATGAGGTTCTGAATCTTCCCTTCGGTCTGGTTGCTCATAGAACGGAATTTCTAATCTTCAAAGATATTAAATACAGTGGAACCAACCTCTTTGGATTCGGTAAAATTGGGTACTTTTGTGGCGATGGGAGACATCATAAAATTATTACCGGAATCGGTTGCAAACCAGATTGCCGCGGGTGAAGTGGTTCAACGACCCTCTTCCGCCGTCAAGGAGTTGATGGAAAATTCGGTGGATTCCGGCGCTACGGAGATCACCATCATCATCAAGGATGCAGGTAAGACCCTGATTCAGGTTATCGACAACGGCTGCGGGATGTCGGAAAGGGACGCACGAATGAGTTTTGAACGGCATGCCACCTCCAAGATCAGCAAAGCCAACGACCTCCTGGCTATCCGGACCCTTGGCTTCCGCGGCGAAGCGCTTGCCTCCATTGCATCGATTGCTCAGGTTGAGTTGACCTCAAAACGTACGGATGATGAGATCGGCACTTCCATCAAGGTCCATGGTTCTGAATTTATCTCCCAGGAACCAGCCGGATGCCCTAACGGAACCTCTGTCACCGTAAAGAACCTCTTCTATAACGTGCCCGCCAGGAGAAACTTCTTGAAAAGTAATACGTTGGAACTGAAGTATATCATGGAGGAGTTCAACCGGGTTGCCCTGGTTCATCCGGATATCAGCTTCAAGTTCTATAACCAGGGGAAGATCCTGGTCCAACTCCTGCCGTCAAACCTGAAACAGCGTGTGATTTCCCTGTTGGGGACTGCATACAACCAGCGTCTGATCCCGGTGCACCAGGAATCGAGCCTGGTGAATCTCACAGGCTTTATCGGGAAGCCGGAATTCGCCCGGAAAACGCGAGGAGAACAGTACTTTTTTGCCAACGGGAGGTTCATCAAGAATCCATACCTGAACCATGCCATTGAAAATGCGTTCAGGGAGCTGATCCTCAAGGATGCATTTCCTACATACTTTATCTACCTTGAGGTGGACCCTGCCTCTATCGATGTGAATATCCATCCCACCAAGACAGAGATCAACTTCCAGGATGCAAAAAGCATCTATGCGATCCTGAATGCGGCCATCAAACAATCCATCGGGAGATACAACCTGATGCCCGTGCTGGATTTTGAAACCGAAAAGTCCTTCGACCTGCCCCCCCTGCCCAAGTATCAGGGTGTTGAGCCGCCTGTAATCCACATCAACCCGGATTACAACCCGTTTGAAAAACAGAGCCGTCCCCAAACGGAGATTCACTATCCGCTCACAACAAGTAACCGGAAGTCAGGAGAGCAGAACCCACCAAGGGATATTCCATGGCAGGAACTGTACAATCCCCTGAAGGAGATCCATCCGGGCCAATCAGTATTGCCTGTTGAAGAAGAGCCTGATTTCAAGGTGTTGCAGATTGAGAACAAGTACCTGATCACCTCTCTCCCGAACGGCATCATTATCGTCGACCAGCATGCGGCCCATGAACGGGTCATGTATGAAAAATTCCTTAAACACGAGAAAAACGGTTCAGGCGTTGCACAGAAACTTCTCCTTCCCCAGACTATCCAGTTTTCGCCGGATGAGGCCCAGATGCTGCGCGAACTCTCTGGAGAGCTTCTTGACGCCGGTTTTGAAGTTGCAGATTTCGGAAACAATTCATTTGTAGTCCATACAGCTCCCCCTGGTGTCGAAGCTGCTGAGATCCTCCCTCTTTTCGAAGGGGTGCTGGAATCATTGAAGAATGAAACACCAACCGAAAGTCATCATCTGGCCAGGTCACTGGCACGCAGGCTCTCCATCAACCATGGAAAACCTCTGAGCAGTGAGGAATCTTCCACCCTGATCAGAGAACTGTTGAAATGTGCTGTTCCTGAAATGACTCCAGGGGGTAAACCGACCATGTACCTGCTGGATTTTTACGAACTTTCAAAAAAATTTAAGCACTCAACCTGACCTCTATGAGCTCCAACCAATATAGTCCTGCCGGATTCAGACTACTTCCGCCTGTCGTTAAAAACCTGCTGATCATCAATGGCTTGTTCTTTCTGGCCACCATGACCTTCGAAAAGGCATTCGGCATCGACCTGATCAGGTTCCTCGGACTCTATTATGTTCAGTCGGAATACTTCCAGCCATACCAGTTTGTCACCTACATGTTCCTGCATGCCGATTTTGGTCATATTCTCTATAACATGTTCGCTCTCTGGATGTTTGGGTACCTTCTGGAGAATGTGTGGGGATCAAAGCGGTTTCTTACTTACTATATGGTGACGGGCATCGGTGCTGCCATTATCCAGACGCTGGTCAACTGGTGGCACTTTTCAGGCATCCAGCACGATGCGTTGCTATATGCTGATAAGCCTACCATTGATGCCTTTGTCGATTTCGTCAAGCATCATTTCCCGAATTACTACGAATACCATGATGTGGTCAGGAACTTTATCACCGAGTGGACGATGAACCCGTCGAACCCGGCTTACGAAAACCAGTCGGTGGACTACGTGCACCAACTGTTACAGCTTCAGATGAATGTTCCGACCATCGGCGCTTCGGGAGCTGTTTACGGGATTCTGCTGGCCTTCGGGATGATGTTCCCTAACATGCTGGTTTATATTTACTTTCTCTTCCCCATCAAGGCAAAATGGATTGTGATCCTGTACGGGGCCATCGAGATCTTTTCAGGGATCTCCAACAATCCGAGTGACAATGTCGCTCATTTTGCCCATCTTGGCGGCATGGTCTTTGGGTTCTTTATGATCTACTACTGGAAGAAAAGAGCAATTTTCTAATTAACTGTCCGTTGAGATGAACATGAACCAACCACCGTTCAATCCCCTGTCTGATGCCCGGAATTTCTTCAGGTCAAAATCCGCTCTTTCCTACCTGGTGATCATCAATATCGTCGTGTGGATCCTGATCCAGCTCTTCCGGGTGCTGGCGTTCCTGTTTGATCAGCCTGATTCCTCTTCCGCTCTGGACAGTGTCATTGATTACCTGGCTGTTCCTGCTTCTCTCCCTGTGCTTATCACCCGGCCATGGACCCTTTTTACCTATATGTTCCTGCATATCGGCATCTGGCACATCCTGTTTAATATGTTGTGGCTCTATTGGTTCGGTCGGATCTTTTTGGAATACCTGACAGAAAAGCAGATGGTTTGGGTTTATATTCTCGGAGGTCTGGCAGGAGCCGTTGCCTACATTGTTGCATTCAACGTATTTCCCGTTTTTCGTACGATGCTTCAGAATTCCTATGCATTGGGCGCTTCGGCATCGGTCATGGCCATCGTTACCGCCATTGCCTTCTATGTCCCGAATTATACCTTGTACCTCCTCTTTTTCGGACGGGTGAAAATTGTCTATATCGCAATCGTTCTCTTTATCCTCGACTTCTTTACGATCCCGGGAGGCAATGCCGGGGGACAGATTGCCCATATCGGCGGAGCGCTGCTGGGATATATCTATGTGAAATCGATCCGCCCCTCTTCCATCTCTTCATTCAGGCAAAAAGGATCGCTTCTGAAATGGTTCTCTCAGATGTTCAGGATTAAAAAGGGACAGCCCGGGGGATATCGTAAAGCCAGACGACCGGTGACAGACGAGGAATACAACATGCAGAAAGCACAGCAGCAGAAACGTATTGATATGATCCTGGACAAGATCTCAAAAGGAGGATATGACAGCCTGACAAGGGAGGAGAAAGAGTTCCTGTTCAAATCATCGGGGAAACACTGACCTGGCTCATGGGGACCCCTCACAAAAGACTCTTCACCATCCTGGTCAACATCCTGTTGGCTTTCAATCTCCTGGCAGTAATTTCGATTCTTTTTTCTTACGGCGCACAATATATCAATCCCCATGATGCCTGGATCTTTGCCCTGTTCGGGCTGCTTTACCCCTATCTTCTGTTCTTAAATCTCTTGTTTGTCATCCTCTGGCTTTTCATCAGGAAACGCTATGCCCTGATTTCACTGATTGCCATTCTGATCGGCTGGAAGAACCTGAGTACAATAATTACACTTCCCTCCGATGAACCCATTCTTCTTCCCGGTCCGAGCATCAACCTGACCACCTGGAATGTTCATGGATTTGCCGGTCAGATGAATGTAAGAGGGAACGTCAGGCCTGAGATCATCGAATACATTTCTGACCAGAATCCTGACCTGCTCTGCATGCAGGAAGTCCGGATCTATGAAGCCAGCGTTGACCCTGTTTTTCAGAAAATGTCAAGATCCTGGGACCTCCCCTACCACTACGGGAGGGATTATTTCGCACCTGACCAGACAAATGGGTTTAACGGGATCGTGACCTTCTCCAGATTCCCGATCGTCCGGGCCGGGTTCCTGGATCAGCAACCAAAAAAATGCTTTGGGATCTTCACAGATATCGTGGTGGGGAGCGACACGCTCCGGATTATCAATGTCCACCTGGCATCCCTCAGGCTGGACCAAAGCGATGTGGACTTCTATTACCATCTCAAGAAGACGGAAACGGAAAAGATCCGGATCAAAGCCGGTATTTTCAGCATTCTCAGGAAACTCAAAGTGGCCTTTATTCTACGCGCGGCTCAGACGGCTAAAATTTTAGAGCTCATTGACCAATCGACATACCCGGTGCTGCTTTGCGGTGACATGAACGATTCACCCTTCTCCTATACATACAGGCAATTGACCTCCTCTCTTACCGATGCTTACCGGGAAGCCGGCAAAGGTTTTTTCGGAAGCACATACGATGGGGCCCTGCCCAATTACAGGATTGATTACATCCTTCTCGACAGACACTATAAAACAATCGCATACAGAAAAGCAGATGTCACTTTTTCCGACCATTACCCGATTTCAGGGTTGATGATCGTTACCCATTGATTCGATGGAATTTAACCTGACCAGTGAATTTCAACCCACGGGAGACCAACCGGAAGCCATACGGCAGCTGGTTGAGGGACTGCAACGGAATGATGAAAGCCAGGTGCTTCTTGGCGTGACCGGTTCGGGAAAGACATTTACGATGGCCAATGTCATCCAGCAGGTCAAGCGCCCGACCTTAGTCCTCAGCCACAACAAAACGCTGGCCGCCCAGTTGTACGGCGAATTCAGGCAATTTTTCCCCGACAATGCGGTAGAGTTTTTTGTCTCCTACTACGATTATTATCAGCCTGAAGCCTATATTCCGGTGACGAACACATATATAGAGAAGGATCTTTCCATCAATGATGAAATTGAAAAACTCAGGCTAAGCGCCTCCTCATCACTCCTTTCCGGACGCAGGGATGTCATTGTGGTCTCCTCTGTTTCCTGTATTTACGGGATCGGGAATCCGGATGACTTTGCCGGCAATGTGATCCATCTAAAACAGGGGGACCGGCTGAACAGGAATAAGTTCCTGCTATCCCTTGTCAATAGTCTCTATTCGAGAACTGAGGGTGATTTTACCCGGTCAAGGTTCAGGGTAAGAGGCGACACCATCGATGTTTTCCCTGCCTACCTTGATCTTGCCTACCGGGTCATTTTCTGGGATGATGAGATTGAGAGCCTTGAATCCTTCGACCCGCTGACAGGAATGAAAATCGACCGGTATGCCTCGTTGAACATCTATCCGGCCAACATTTTCATCACCTCTCCGGATAAAATGAAGCAGGCCCTGCTGGAAATTCAGGATGATCTTATCAGGCAATGCAGCTATTTTCGCGAAAACGGCAAGGAGTTCGAAGCAAAACGGTTGGAGGAAAGGGTTTCATATGATATTGAGATGATGAGGGAACTGGGCTATTGCTCTGGCATTGAAAATTACTCCCGCTATTTTGACGGACGGAAACCTGGTTCACGTCCCTTCTGCCTCCTTGATTATTTTCCTGACGATTACCTGCTGATCGTGGATGAAAGTCACGTAACGATCCCTCAGATCAGGGCCATGTACGGAGGCGACCGGTCACGAAAGCAAACGCTCGTGGAATATGGTTTCAGGCTCCCGTCAGCCATGGACAACCGTCCTCTGACATTTGATGAGTTTGAACGGATATCGGCTCAGACCATTTTTGTCAGTGCAACTCCGGCCGATTATGAGTTGCAGCGATCGCAGGGAGTGGTGGTCGAGCAGGTGATCCGTCCCACCGGATTGCTTGACCCCCAGGTTGAAGTGAGACCAAGTCTGAACCAGGTTGACGACCTGCTGGAAGAGATCCATCTCAGAATCCAGGTAAGTGAGCGGATCCTGATCACCACCCTGACAAAACGGATGGCGGAAGAGCTGACAAAATACATGACCCGGTTGTCGATTCGCACCCGGTACATCCATTCCGATGTGGACACCCTGGAACGGGTGGAAATCATGCGTGACCTGAGGCTGGGAGAATTCGATGCCCTGGTTGGCGTCAATTTGCTTCGGGAGGGACTGGATCTGCCCGAAGTCTCCCTGATTGCCATTCTGGATGCAGACAAGGAGGGCTTCCTGCGATCCGAGCGATCCCTTACACAAACTGCGGGCCGTGCCGCCAGGAACATCCACAGCAAAGTGATCCTGTATGCCGACAAGATCACCGATTCCATGCAACGGATGATGGATGAGACGAACCGCCGGAGGGCCAGACAGATCGCCTACAATGCAGAACATCAGATCACACCGACCCAAATCATGAAAAGCACACGGGAGATCCTTGGCCAGACTGCCGTAGCTGACACCCGGAGAGGGACTGGCGGAGCCTATTTCGAGCAATCAGCTCCGCAAACTGCCGCAGATCCGCTGATCGCCTATCTTTCAAAAGAAAAACTTCAAAAGTTGTTAACAACAACAAGGAGATCCATGGAAGAGGCTGTCAAGGAACTTGATTTTCTTTCAGCTGCGCGTCTGCGGGATGAACTGGTGCTGATTCAGCAACACCTTGACATGAAATGACATCCTTTTTCCGCTCCAGATATTGGTAAATAACTTTTAATATTTGTTGATATCTATTTTCCCCATTTTATCGTATTTCCAATATATTTGCTTACAAAAACAAGGGCTTTCATGAAGAAGAAGATCCTGGCGATTGATGATGAAAAAAGCATCCGGTTCATCGTTGAAAATACGTTTAACAAAGAGTTTGATGTAGTTACAATGACCAATGGAATGGATGCGCTTTTTTATCTCCAGTCAGGAAACATGCCTGATGTGATCTTCTGCGACCTGGATATGCCTGTACTGAATGGAATTGAATTTGTGAAACGACTTCGTGAGAGTGGTTTTTTTGAAGAAATTCCCTTGATCATGTTATCCGGTAAGGAGGAAAGTTCTGAAAAGATCAGATGTTTTGAGATGGGAGCGGATGATTATGTCTTGAAACCATTTAACCCACGTGAACTACTTGTACGTATCCAGCGCAGACTGAAAACAAAGCAATTTTACTCACACGAACGAATGGGCTAAACGCATATGGAGGGAACTCCGGGACAACCGTTAACTATTTTATACATTGGAACCGATGAGACTGCAATCGCTGCCATCCAGGAAAGCGGTCTTTTCAATATGACTGTCATGCCCAACGGCCTTCAGGCAATTTATTGGTTAACAGACAACAGCTTCAGGGTGTTCAACTTTGACAAGGATGCAGAATCAGCTCCCGTCTATACCGAGAAGCAGAAACTGGATGCCATCCTGTGTGAAACGGAGATCCCCGGTATGAGAGGACTCTCTTTTTTCCGAAAATTAAAACTCCATAACATCTATACAAATATCATATTCATTCTGCTTGAAAAGTGCCACACAGGTTCTTTACGTGAGGAAGCTTTGGATGCCGGAGTGGATGATTACTACTATTGCCGTTGTACGCCTGAGAGGATCTATAGCAGGATTCAATTCCTCCTGAAATTTAAGAAAGAGTACGCGCCTAAACCCCTGGAGGCAATGATCGACACGGACCTTTCGCCCTATAAAACCCCTTTAATAAAAAGAAGCTTCGATATCATTGTCGCCTCCATTGCCTTGCTTATCCTCTCTCCTGTCATCTTGTTTACCATGCTTGCCATCCGACTCGAATCTAGTGTCATGTCACATTTAGTATGACGTAAATAAAATATTTTATATCTTAGCCGAAAAAAAGGCTATGAATACTTACAAAGTAACGCTTACACAAGAAGAACGGGATCAATTGACTGAAATA
>Ga0163209_1000106_pt1 | contig 31799 bp, 22 predicted proteins | sample Kivu_160m_FD_113538 | JGI IMG/M metagenome (GOLD analysis project Ga0163209, IMG submission 113538) | Freshwater microbial communities from Lake Kivu, Western Province, Rwanda to study Microbial Dark Matter (Phase II) - Kivu_160m | ecosystem: Environmental > Aquatic > Freshwater > Lake ...
ATCATGCTCTGCATCCACCCGGGCGAACACGGTTCGACCTTCGGCGGCAACCCCGTCGCAGCCAAGGTGGCCATCGCCGCACTGGAGGTGGTGAGGGATGAAAAGCTTGCGGAAAATGCTGAACGACTGGGCGCCATCTTCCGTGATGAATTAAGGAAAATCAATTCTCCGTATATTGAACTGGTGAGGGGCAAGGGATTGCTCAACGCGATCGTCATCAAACCTGTCAACGGCAAGACCGCCTGGGATGTCTGCCTGAAGATGCGCGACAACGGGTTGCTTGCCAAGCCGACCCACCAGCACATCATCCGTTTCGCCCCGCCGCTGGTGATCACCGAGGAGCAGGTCCATGAGGCGGTGGAGATCATACGGAAGTCGATCAAGGAGTTGGAGTAGGCAGGGTGCAGTGAGCAATGAAGCAATGAGACAATGAAACAATGAACAGTAAAAAAATATTGATCATTGTTTCATTGCTCATTGTCGCGAAGGGGCGGCAGCCCCGAGTTTTCGAGGGGATGGAGCCCTTAAGTGCCTTGGTGGTGGCTAATTCGTTGAAATAAAATCAATTAGTTTAATTTACCCGGATCACTTTCCTCACAGATACTGCATCTCCCCGTTGCAGCAATACCGAGTAAACCCCCGGCGGTAATCCGGCGGCTCGCCATTCCAGCGTGTGGGCTCCCGCTGCCTGAAATGCATGGAGCGGCCTGTCGACAAGCCTGCCCATCCCGTCATAGATCCTGATCTCCACGAGAGATGCTTTATTCAACCGGTACGAAATAGTGGTACTCTCCTCGAATGGATTCGGATAACTGCTGACTGCCAACTGCCAACTGCCGACTTCCTGGTCTTCTATTCCCACGTTGCACCACTCATACGCCCCCATATCCACCCGCTCCTCGCATATCCTCGGGCCGCCCGCAAGGTCGGTAAGAGGCAGGTACAACCCTGTCGTGTCTGTTGTGCCGGCATTGCGGCAGGGCGAACCGGCCTGCAGCGAAAGAGGATACTCCCCGCTGCCGGTGAACAGCGGATCTGAGGTGAGGTTGCCCTGAAGCCAGATGATCGTATCCAGGCCGGTGATTGGAATGCTGCCGGGACCGCCTTTGAGGTCGCTGTAAGAAATTGTCAGCTTGCTGAAGTTCTGACTCGGGCTCAGAACAATTTCCTGCGGAAGATTGTTCCATATAATGCTGTTCACCATCGTCGCGGAGGTGTACTTGGGCTCGCTGTGGCAAAAGATCCCTCCGCCTAAGCCTTCGACGCTGTCGGCCGTGTTGCCCGACAGGGTCATATTCCTCAGCACGGGCCTGGCGCCGTTCAGGTAAAACCCGCCGCCCCATGTCGCCGTGTTGTCCCTAATCAAAACATCGGTGCCAGTAAAAACCCCGTTTTGACAATAGATTCCTCCACCCCTCGTGGCATGGTTTTTAGAGATCGTTCCGTTCACAATTTTAATCTCGGGCCAGAGATTCAGCACCGGATCGTCGTAAATATAGATGCCTCCCCCGTGAATGGCCAGGTTGCCGGCAATGGTAGCATTTTCAAAGGAAGCGATGGTTTTGCCTGTGCATCTTATCCCGCCTCCGCCTGGGGCTGAATTATCCAGGATGCTCACATCATTGAAAACCGGATTGGAATGGGGTTGGCAGTCAATCCCGCCGCCGGAATGGGATGCATTGTTGCCGGAGATGATGATGTTCTGGAATTGCGGATTGGAATAGGGCCCGCAGGAGATCCCGCCGCCCCATTTGGCAAAATTGCCGGTGATGGTCATGTTTTCCAGGCTGGGGTTTGAAAAGTCGAATAAGATCCCGCCGCCGCTACCATCGGCAACATATCCGCCGGTGATGGTCATGCCCGACACCCGCGAGCTCCGGTTGTAATGGAACCGGAGGACCTGTGTCTTGTCCTCCGCGTCGAGAAAGACGGTAGAATCATCGGCACCGGCCAGGTCCATGTATTCGGGGATGGTAAGCGGGAATGTTTCGCCGTTGGTGTAGGGACCGTACCGGCCGTCGGCCAGGTGGATGCAATGCTGATGCTGGGCGTCGGCCCGGAGGATGGAGAAGGCATGCTGCAGCGTCTTCAGCGGTTTGTCGGCAGTCAGCCCGCTGCTGCCATTGTTGCCCGAAGGAGATACATAAATATCCGCGTCGGCTTGCTCAATTTTCCCATGCAGGATGTCAAAAGTAAATGTACCGATCGGTTCCGCATAAAAGGAAGAGGGATGCAGTACGGTGAAGGTGTCTGCAACCAGGCTGATAATGCTTGGGGCTGAAAACAGGTCCCTTCCTTCAGGGGCATCGTTTAAGTATATGTTGCAACGAGTGACTGTATCAAATACCGCAGCAGTACCATTAAAATGGATCCCGCCGCCCTGGAGCGAAGCTGTATTGTTAGTGATGGTCACGTTTGACAGAAAGGGTTCCTCCGCAATGGTCGTGGAGATCCCGCCTCCGTAATCGGCCGAATTGCCCGATATGACAACCTTTTTGAGGGAAACCTCCGATGAGGCATAAAAGTCAATACCACCGCCTGTATGTGCTGAATTTCCGGTAACGCGGACACTGTCAAGGACGCCACCGGAATTAAAGCCAAACCGGCATCCGCCGCCGGAGGAGGAGGCGTTGTTCCCTGAAAAAACGCAATTTTGCATCACAGGGTTGGTATTGGCCTCTCCGTAATAGCCCCCGCCTGACACGGCAGCATTGTTCGTGATCGTTACATGCCGGAGGAGCGGGTTGGAGCCGTAAGAGCAATAGATCCCTCCGCCATATCCGAAAGAACTGTTTGTGGCCCAATTATTGGCAATGGTAACATCCTGCAGGACAGGGCTGGATTGATAACAATACAGTCCTCCTCCCGCGCTCTGCGTTCGATTGTTACTAAGCACGATGCTGTCCAGGACAGGGTTTGACAGATTGCACGAGATCCCGCCGTTGCCGCCGTTGCTGACGGTCATGCCTGAAATGCGGGACGAGGTGTTTTCAACGAACTGCAACACCGCCGACGAGTAGTCACCATAAAGATATACACTCAATTGGCCGGTTCCTGCCAGGTCAATATAATCGGGAACAATGATGGGAAACGTTTCGTTATTATTCCATGTGCTATATGATCCATCCAGCAAATGAATGGTATGGTGATGAAGGCTGTCGGCCCGGAGGAATGGGAACGCATAGCTGATATTCATCAACGGCTCGTCAGGCGTCAGTCCGCTGTTGGCATTGTCCCCCAAGGGCGATACATAAAGATCGGCATCCACCTGCGCGATCTTTCCGTGCAGGATATCAAACGAGAAATTACTGAAGGGTTCCGCATAGTAGGCCGTCGGATGCTGCACGGTGAAGGTATCTGCGACCACTCTGACCAAAGTGTCTGAATACAATTCCCTTCCTTCCGGGGCCGTATTGAAATAGATATTGCACCGGTTGATGCTGTCGAAAACCGCGCCGGGGTCTTTAAAACAGATCCCGCCGCCCTGATAAGAAGCAGTATTGTATGTCACTGTTACATTTTCAAGGGCAGCGCTGCTCCCGTCGATGTAAATCCCGCCGCCCTGTGAACCGGATGTATTTTCCGTAATTGTTACCCCTTCCAGGACTGCGCTGCTACCGTCCAGGTAGATCCCGCCGCCTGAAGAAGCGGTGTTGTTCGTAATGATGACATTTTCAATGACAGGACTGCCATCCGTGGATGATATTCCCCCGCCAAAGCAGCCGGTATTCCGGGTGATCTTCACGTTTTTCAGGAGGGGACCGGAATTTACGCAGGACAATCCCCCGCCAAATCCACCCGAGTACCCATACCAGTCATCGCCCGTCCTTTGAGAGTAATTTCCTGTAATGACAACATTTTCAAAAACAGGGTCTGAATTAAGGCAAAGAACTCCTCCGCCATTCTCTCCGGAGGCGAATCCGCCGGTGATGGTGACGCCCGAGATATGGGAGGAAAAATTGTCGCTGACCCGGATGACCCCGGATGTGCTGTCGGCATCAAGGATAACGGCTGTGTCGGCCACCCCGGCCAGGCTGATGAAGCCGGGAAGGATAATGGGAAAGAACTCGTTGCTGGCCGAGGGACTGTAGGTTCCTTCCAGGAGGTGGATGGTATGAGGATTGGCGGTGTCGGCGAGGATGATGGACAACGCCTGATGTATGGTCTTCAGGGGATCGGAGGCCGTAAGTCCGCTGTTATTGTTGTTCCCGGCCGGTGAAACGTAGAGGTCGGCGTTGGCCTGCGCTGACTTTCCATGCAGGATATCGAAGGTGAAGTTTACCAGTGGCGAAGTGTGAAATTCACCGGGAATAAGCACGGTAAAAGTATCCCCTATTACATGAAGCAGGGCGTTTGAAAAGAGATCGCTGCCTGCCTGTGCGGTATTCTGATAAATATTGCAGCGGTTGATGCTGTCAAATACCGGGACAGATGTATTGTCGCAATAAATCCCGCCACCATTCATCGAAGCTGTATTTCCTGCAATCGTCACCTTCGACAGGGAGGGACTGGAATTGTTATCGCAATAAACTCCGCCACCATCGGTTAAGGATGTGTTGTTTGTGATCGTGACATTTCGAACGATGGGATCGGCACCCGAGCAACACATTCCGCCTCCGCCGTTGGATCCCCACCAACCTGCCAAAGGATTTAAATTTCCCTTGATTGTCAGGTTGCAAAGTGTAGGGCTGGAATTGAAACAGTAGATCCCGCCTCTTCCGTTGGTGATCGTGAATCCGCACAACACAGCGGTGGAATCTTCAGCTTCCTGGAATGTCACCACCGGGTTCCCCGACAGGTTGCCGTTGATCTGTGTCTGTGAAATGTAAGCGGTATCCTGAGTGGTCAGGAACAGGGAAGCAACGGTGATCCCCTTACCGCTGAAATTTATATTCTCCGTATAGGTTCCCGGGGAAACCAGGACGGTATCCCCCGGGTTGGCAGCCCAGATGCCCTCATTGATCGTGGGGTAATCGGCCGGGATGCGGATGATCTGCGCCTGCAGCGCTACTGCGGCGACCAGGAAGGTAAAAAACAGGATAATTTTTTTCATGTTGACCTGGTCTTGGTGGTATTTTTTTTCTTCACTACGGAGTGGTGAACAAAACGGAGACATGATTTAAAATCTGTCTGTGAATAAGTCCTCAGTTCCCTTTAGGTTGCATAAACCAATTAGAATGTTAGGCGGGAGGCTTATTAAAGGCATCAGTTTTGCAACCATTACCGGTTATAAAACTAAAGGTTATGGGCAAATTTATTAAGAAAAAATGGTTTATTGGCATTGACATCTCTAAGAATTTCATTGATACAGCCATATTAAATGAAAACGAACCGGGACGGTTTATCAATCATCGGTTTTCAAATGATCTCAAAGGCTTTGAGCCCATGAAGGAAAAGTATGTTTTGTGTTGAACCCGGTTTACAGATCAAAAAGAGCCTGGGAATGACAACAAAACAACCTCAGTGGCATCGTTTTGTACCGTTTACCGGGTTCTCCGCACCAAATTTGCAATTCCTGCCGGGCATTAATTGAACAACATGATAACGGGATAAACAAATCCGGCTATCATTAGCAGAAGGATGAACGGGCGGTTGATGTTCTGCCATTTGTGGTTTTTATGGCGGATGGCATCGAGCGCATGGTTAACTGCAGAAAGGGTAAAGAAAGAAAAGAAGACAAACAGGATGGTGAGCTCGGCTTGAATACCCCAGTTCATCAACCAGACCAGTAGCGCTCCGAAAGCATAGGACAACATGGCAAATGACGATTGCTTCTGGTAATTGCTTCCCGTTTCATACCCCTTTGCCCGGGCGGCCTCTTTGCCGAAAAGCAATCCTTCGATCCCCGAAATGCCCGCCACGGCAATGATCACGATCGGTGTCATCACGTGCAACTGGGCCACCGGATCATACCCTTCGCTAAAACCAACCGAGTAGCCGGTAAAAAATGCGATTCCGACCAAGAGGATCCGGAGGATGTCAAGGACTTGGATTAACATTGACCTGGTGATCATTATGGCAAATATAATCAAAGAAAAGGATTTTACAAGGGGAAAATCTCAGTGACCTCTCATCTGCCCCTCCCCTTGGATGGGAGGGGAACCGCGGCTATGTCTTAAAGGCGCGAACCGAATGAACTTGCTTTGCCGAAACCCTTGACAAACGCCATATTTTTCGTAAATTGGGACGTATAATCCCAACCTATCGCTACATGAAATCTTCCTCAGTTTCCGCGATGTTTGTGATCATCACCGGAAAGATGACCCTGTTTCTCTCCTGATCGCCTGCACCGGTACGCAACAGCTCCGGCAGGCAGACCGGCTGAACGAGTCAACACCAGCAACACAGGCCATGGCCCCCGGCTCCGTGACGCTGGATGGCTCCGTGGTAGGATCGCCGGTGAGCGCCGAAATGCAGGATTACATGATGACACGGAATGTAAAAACAGGCGAGATCCCCCTCCGTAAGCTCTGGGATGCCTGGCAGCAGACCAAATCCTTCCGCGACATCAAAGGGACCACGCCTTCCGACATCTTTTGGGAGGAACGGGGACCTTCCAATGTGGGAGGAAGAACCCGTTCGATCATGTTCGATCCAAACGACCCGGCACACAAGAAGGTCTGGGCCGGATCGGTCAGCGGCGGCACCTCCTGGAAGAAGATCCGGGGCATTCACGACGACCACCACATGATCGTCTCCCGCCCGGGGTTCAATAATGAAATGGCGTTCGGGAACGACGGGGCCTATTACCATATTTCCCAGACAAATCCGGATCACATGATCACCGCAAGGCAATGGAACAACTATTACCGAAGCAAAAACGGCGGCGAGAGTTATCGTTTTCTTGGGTCAGGCCTGGTCCGGAGCTGGCTCATTCCGCCTGCCGTTTATGACGATGCGGCCGACGTCCTCTACTCATCCTACAATGCAGATTCGCTGCTCAGGGTCCGGAACTATATGGGAGATTACCAGTTCGAATACCTCACCGGGATGAACTTAGGCGGAACCTCTTCGGCATTCGCCCTGAGCCCCTTTGCATCCAACCTGCTGACCATCGGGACGCAGTACGGCAGGATCTTCCGGCTCGAAAACGCCAACATCATCTCCGACTGGAACCTGTACGAGGTCAATACGGCGGCACCGGGGCGGCGTATGTGTTAAAGAAACCTGCAACCGGGTGGCACACGATGACGGCCACCGCCAAACTTACCGCCAGTGACGGCGCCACCGGGGACAATTTCGGGAAGAATGTGGCGATCTCCGGCGACCACTTTGCCTGCGACGTGGCGCTTTCCGGCGAATACGCGGTGGTCGGTTCCTACGGCGACGACGGAATGGGTTCCGCCTACCTGTTCCGGAGAGCATGGGTATGGACGGAATATGCCAGGCTTACCGCTTCGGACGGGACAGCCGGGGATGACTTCGGCAATTTGGTGGATATATGGGGCGCCAACATCATTGCTGGTGCTTCCGGGGATGACTCCGACAGGGGTTCGGCCTACCTTTTCAGGCGGCCCGAAAGCGGCTGGGCCGATATGACGGAAACGTATAAACTGACCGCCCCCGACAGGGCCATTTCCGACTTTTTCGGTATATCTGTCGGCGTGCACGATCACAATGCACTGGTGGGCGCCTATTACGACGACGATCACGGCAGCGTCCGGGTGCACTGGGAAGCGAATCCCGGAAACGCCCGCAGCGCGCAGCTAACCTTCCTTTCCACCGAAGCCTTCAATGCCCCGGAATATGTCATTTTCAGCCAGGCACACGGGCCCGACATCATCCTCGAATCCGATTCGGTGCAAGACGACGAAACAGTTTGCTGGTTTGCTTCAAACAGCATTACAGTTCCATCCACGGGAGGCTGGTACGTGGTTGACAGCGCCGCTACCGTGGACCTGGTCGCCGGAAAGCAGATCACGATGGATCCCCTGCTCCACGCCCGAAACGGATCGAATCTCCGGGCCCACATCAGTGAAACACCCTGTACTCCTGCATCGCTGCCCCAGGTTACCAAAACCCCTGAAGCTGCCGCCTTGCCCGAACCTCAAGCATCCGGGACCGGTGAGACTGCTTCTCCGGCTTTATATCCAAATCCCGCAGATGAACAGGTGACTGTTTACCTGGATCCATCGTTCAACGGCAGGCAGGTTTCGGTTGAAATGTACGATGTCATGGGCCGAAGGGCGCTTCAGGAATCGCGAACCTGCAACGGAACCATGGCGCTCGACATTGCCTCACTGCCCCCGGGCGTTTATGTAACCATTATCCGGATTGATGGGGACAAACGGTTCACGGGGAAGCTGGTGGTGAGGTGAGAGAAACAATGAGGCAATGAGACAATGAGACAATGAAACAATAAATCTATGTATGAATAGGCTGGGACCTGATATTCAATCCTTCCGCTTGCGGCATGGATTATAGGTTAAAGATATACGGCCTGACCGTGAGGTGTTTGCGGGATTGAAACGACGGCAGCCGGTCCGTTGTCTCTGACCAGGCTGTTGGCCACCGAACTGGTCCCGGTCCATTTGACCAGGTTGCCGTTTGTCTCGCTACCCGTCAGCCCCTGGCCGGCCGGATCGGCAGGAGACCAGGAAGACCCGTTGAACTGCAGGATTTGGTTGGTGGCGGGCGTGTTGGGGGAGACGGGTGTACCCCGGAGCCCTGTCACGGTCATCACACCCGTCGCGTTGACCGATGCATCGCCGGTGAGCGCGACGCCCGCGGCCGTATTGGTGTTGTCGCCGACAAACAGAAAGGCGGCATAGAGCGAATCTTGAAGCCGGGCGTCGATCTGTCCCTGCATTTTTCCAGAAGCAGTAAGGATATGATCCGAGGGAATGTCTGCCGTGTCGGGTCCCACGGCAAATCCTGCCAGGGAAGCCCCGAGTGCCCGGGAGCCAGTAAAATAAAGGTTCGTGCCTTCCGGAATGTCGTCGGTGGTGAGTTGCCGGGTTATCCATCCTGTAGGATGCCCGAAGGCGTCTGACGTCAGGTTTTTGATCACGTTGTTCCCCGTGAGATCAGCCTGGCCCCATGTACCGGGCAGGTGGTTTATCACCCTGTCGGCAGAAAGATCCCCGCCTCCGGCCAGGCCTGCGTTTCCCAGCACGGTGGTGGTCCGGAGGGCATAAGTTGCGCCGGGGTCGCCTGTGGCCAGGCTCTGCCAGTCGGGAAGCCACTGTTCCCCCTGGTTGATCATCAGCCTGCCCGTCGTCCTGTTGAAGACCAGCAAACCCCTGGCAGGTAAAAGCATTGTATTGATCTGGCTGGTGGTCAGCCGGGGAATGAGCAGGCCCTTGGTCGTGGATCTGATGTCCAGCATGGCCGAATAATCAGGATCCGAAAAAATGCTGTCCACGGAAACCTGCGCGGATACCCCGGAGACAAGGAATAGTGCCGGGATCATGACCGTAAAAAGGAAGAGTCTTGTTTCCATTTTATCTTATTTAACGTTTGAAAGGTTGCATGAGATTTCTTAACAGGGGCACCGATAGATACAAGTAAGTTTGTAATTCGTACTTCGTCCTCCTGATTCTTCCTGTACTAATATGCCTTTTTCGATTAAATCCTTTATGTCTCTCAGCGCTGTATCCGCTGAGCATTTCGCCATTTTTGCCCATTTTGATGTTTTAAGTTTTCCGTCAATCCCATCTAACAGTCTGTTCAAAATAAGTCGCTGCCTGCTATTTAAGACAGTATCTTTATGTTTATCCCAAAAATCAGCTTTTTGAAGTACATTTTGTATGGTCTTTTCTGTTGATACCAATGCACGGTACAAACAATTCAGGAACCAATCCAGCCATTCGGTAATATCTCCACCGCTGTACTGGACTTTTTGCAAAATTTTATAATATACTTTTTTCTCATTATGGATCTGGTTTGAAAGACTATAAAATCGTTGAGGGCTATCTTCCGACCGGGCCAGTAACATATCCGAGAGCGCTCTTGCCATTCGGCCATTACCATCATCGAAAGGATGGATTATTATAAACCAAAAATGTGCAATCGCTGCTTTTAATACAGCATCCAATTGTGATTCACCATTAAACCAATCCAGGAACAGATCCATTTCCTGTTTAACCTTCTCCGGAGAAGGGGCATGATAATGAATCTTCTCTTTGCCCAAAGGGCCGGAAACCACCTGCATTTCACCCTTGCGCCAGCACCCGGCATCGATCCTGTGCATGCCGCTCCAGCCGGTTGGAAACAGGGCAGCATGCCATCCGAATAATCTTTCTTCAGTCAGTTGCTCTTTAAAGTGCTGCGTTGCATTTAACATCATTTCAACTGCTCCGTCAACATTTCTGTTTGCCGGCTCCATACCGGCATATTCGATTCCCAATCTCCTTGCAACGGAGGAACGGACTTGCTCGTAGTTCAATGTTTCGCCTTCTATCTCGGATGATTTTACAACATCAGTTGTTAGTGTAGAGAGTAGAGCTTCCTCCTTTAGGGAAAATCCCAATAATGCCATTTGCCCTAAAACCTTTCCCTGCAAATGGCGGACTTTTCCGAAAATCACATTTATTTCCTGGTCATCCCAGGTGAAATGCGGCCATTGTTCATATTGATAGATGTATTTTGCCATTTCAAGTAAATCAACCTGCGGCAAATATACGAATTATTCTCCGCATATTTAATGAGAATATTTCATTTTTTCGCCGCTCGTTGATTTTTGCACTGGTTGCAACGGTTTGCGGCTTGCCGCAGTGGCTGATATCTTCGTGCTGTCTTAGCGGAACTTCGCGTAATAAATTTTGACGCTGATTTCGAAGAGTTTCACGCAGATAGAGCAGATCGACAAGTCAGAAATCTTCCCCTCCTTTCCTAGGGGAGGGCAGGGAGGGGTCAATGACGCAAATTACTTACCTTTGACCCAAATTCATGCTCCCGATAATGCAACGAGTTGCCTGTTTCCTACTCCTGGTTTGCCTTTTCGTAAGAAGCGCCGCAGGCCAGGAAACCTACACCGTCGCCGGCCGGGTGATCGATGCGAAGACCCGGGAATCGCTGGCCTTCGTCAACATCGTCATCAACAGCAGCAACATGGGCGGCACCACCGACATCGACGGGAAATTCAGCCTGCGGTCATCCAGGCCGGTCAAGACGTTACGGCTGTCTTACGTCGGGTACGAGCCCAGGCTCGTGACTATCGGCGCGCGCACCCGTGACCTGCTGATCACCCTGACACAGAAGGATATCGATCTCTCCGAGGTCGAGATACTGCCCGGTGTCAACCCGGCGCACCGCATCATCCGCAACGTGATCGACAACCGCGACCGCAACGACCCGGAGAAGGTGAGCACTTTCTCTTATACGGCCTATGACAAGACCGTTTTCACCGTGGACATGGACACCACGCTGAATGACGATTTCTCCGCTCTGGTCGATACCTCCATGATGCGAAACATCAGTGGCATGGAGGTGGGGTTTACGATCAGTCCCGACTCGGTGAAGATGGATACCGCCATGAAGGATTCGGCCACCCGGCTGCTTGAGAAACTGATCAGCCAGCAGTACCTTTTCCTTATGGAGAACGTGACGAAACGGAAATTCATGGCGCCCGACCGCAACTACAATAAAGTGATCGCCACCAAGATGTCGGGGTTCAAGGATCCCATCCTGGTGTTCCTTACCACTCAGATCCAGTCATTCTCCTTTTACAAGCCCATCATCTCCATCATGATGAAGGATTATGTCAACCCGATCGGGAGCGGCGCCTTCAATAAATATTTCTTCAAGATCGAAGACACCACTTACTCCGGCCGCGACACGGTATTCATCCTCTCGTTCCGGCCCAGGAGGGGGACCAATTTCGACGGACTGAAGGGGATCGTTTCCGTCAACACCTATAACTGGGCGATCCAGAACGTCACCGCCGAGCCTGCATCCGGTTCAGGCGGTGTAATGATCCGGATCCACCAGCTATACGAGCTGATCGACGGCATGCAGTGGTTCCCGGTGCAGCTCAACACCGACGTGGCTTTCAACAACCTGCGCATCGGGAAGTACAAGGCGGTGGGCAGCGGACGGAGCTATATCCGCGACATCGTGCTCAACCCGGAGATCGTCAGGAAGGAGTTTAGCCACCTCGATGTGGAGGTGGACAAGGATGCCACGGCGCGCGACGAGGCCTTCTGGAGCCAGTACCGGACCGACAGCCTGACACGGAAGGATCGCCAGACCTACAAGGTGCTCGACAGCATCGGCGAGGCGAACAACTTCGACAAGATGGCCAAATCCCTGCAGACGGTGCTGACGGGACGTATCCCCTGGGGGCCGATCGATATTGATATCAACCGCTTTCTCAATTACAACACCTACGAAGGACTGGTGCTGGGCGCCGGGATCCACGCGAACGACCGGGTGGCAAAGTGGTTCAGGGTGGGAGGGTTTTACCAGTACGCCTTTGCGATCTCCACCTCAAAGTATGGCGGCGACGTCAAATTCCTCATCAACCGCCGTCACGATGTATCTATCTCTGCAGCAGGCTTCTTCGACCTGACGGAGTCGGGCGGGGTGAGCTTCCCGTCGGACTATGAATCGATCCTGTCGGGCAACTTCAGGCAGTTGATGCTGAAAAAACTCGACCGAACGCAGAGTTTCAGTCTTTCGGCAGGCTTCCGGGCCTTCAAGTACGTTCTTTTCAACGCCGGCATTTCCAATGATTTCAAGAAGACAACCACTTACGACCTGGCCACCGCCGAAGGAAGCGCCGTGGCGCTCGACGACCAGTTCCGTTTCACGAACGTCACGGCGGGGTTCAAGTGGGCTTATGGCGAGAAGTTCATCCAGACGATCAACAACAAGATCTCGCTGGGGACGAACTACCCGGTGGTTTGGTTTCAATATTCGAGGGGGATCAGGAATTTCCTGAACGGGGAGTACGATTACGACCGCTTCGACCTGAAGATCCGCAAGACCTTCAATATCAAATACCTGGGAAAACTGACCGTGCAAGTAAATGGTGGATATGTTGACCGGCCCATCCCCGCGTGCAACCTCTATTATGCCCCGGCCAGCTACCGGCTGATCACACTATACGCGCCCAACAGCTTCAACACGATGCGCAGCAATGAGTTCCTGTCGAATGCGTACGCTTCCCTTTCCTTGTACCACGACTTCGGCTACCTGCTTTACAAGGGGAAAAATTGGTTCCACCCAGAATTCGCGTTGTGCCAGAACATCGGGTTCGGCTGGCTCGATTACAAGGAGCATTATCAGTATATCTCGATCAATCCCCGCGAGATGAACCTGGGCTATTATGAGTCGGGGTTGCTGGTGAACAACCTCATCAACCTGCAGATATACACAATCGGCGTCGGCGCCTTTTACCGCTGGGGACCCTATTCCATGGAAAAGGTGGGTGACAATTTCGCATACAAGATTTCGATGATATTCCCATTTTAGCAATTAAATTATTTATGTACATTTGTGCATATCATTCAATCGCGACAAGCCTAATATTATGGAAGATACGAATTATCCCTCGCCGGAAGGCGGAGCGGATGAGCAGAAAGGTTCTTCGCGCAGGGATTTCCTGAAGAACATCGGCCTTGCCGGCGTCGGCGTGGCGGCAGGGGCTGCGGCCCTTTATTCCGGCCATATTTTCGAAGCCAAGAAGGAGGTCTCCGGCGACGAAAAAGTGCTGCTCACCCAGGATGGCAAGCTGGTAAGGGTTGATTCGCTGGAGATGAAGGCCATGGAGAAGACCGGTACCGAACTCCATACCGCCGAGGGAAGGGAGGGCATCCCCGACCGCCGCTGGGTGATGGTGAGCGATCTGTCGAAGTGCCGCAATGCCCGCCAGTGCATCCATGCATGCCAGGAAGCGCATCAGCTCCGTCCCGAGCAGTACCACATGAACACCCTCCAGATGCAGGATACGCCCGGCACCGCACCGTACAACATGCCGAAGAACTGCCAGCATTGCGACAACCCGCCCTGCGTGGCGGTGTGCCCCGTTGATGCCACCTACAAGCGCCCCGACGGCATCGTCCTGATCGACAATGTACGCTGCATCGGCTGCCGTTTCTGCATCGCCGCCTGCCCCTATTCGGCCAGGATCTTTAACTGGCTGGAGCCGAGAGATGCTGCCGCTCACGAGGGCCAGGAATACAACGTGGAACTCAATGTCCCGCAGAAACTTGGCACCGTATCAAAATGCCTGTTCAGCGCCGACCGTCTCCGGGAGGGCAAGCTGCCCTACTGCGTGGAGGCCTGCCCGAACGGGGTCTATTATTTTGGCGACGAGAACGAGGACGCCGTGACCAACGGCACCACCAAGGAGACGGTGCGGCTGAGCAAACTTTTGCGCGACAACGGCGGATACCAGCTCATGCCGGAACTCGGTACAAAACCGCGCGTGTATTACCTGCCGCCCAAGAACCGCCTCTTCCCGTTCGAAGAAACCAAGGATGAAACAACAGAAAACGCATGACCGCCATGGACGACAGCAAACCCACCATCGACAAGATCATCAGCGACTTGTCGCATCACATCCGGATCAACAAGGGATTCCTGATCTGGATGGGATTCCTCGTCGCCGCGTTGCTGGTATGCCTTTATGCCTATACGATCCAGCTCAGGACCGGGCTGGGCGTGGCGGGGATCCGCGACTTCACCAGTTGGGGGATGTACCTCGCCAACTTCGTCTTTTTCGTCGCCGCAAGCCTCATCGGCATGCTCATCAGCGCCGTGCTGGGATTGATGGGCATGAAGTGGATCACCCCGATCACCCGCATCGCCGAGACCATCGCTGTGGCCTTTGCGGCCGTTGCCGGACTGGTGATCGTTTCCGACATGGGGCGCCCGGAACGGCTCGCCTATGTTTTCATATACGGCAGGCCCCAGTCGCCGATCCTCTGGGATGTTACGGTCATCACTACCTACTTTGTGCTCAGCCTGCTGCTGCTCTACCTGCCCCTGATCGCCGACATGGCCATCCTTTACCGCAGGGCCGCCTCCCTGCCGGCATGGCTGAAACCAATCTACAAAGTCCTTTCCCTTAACTTCACCGACAGCCCTGAACAAAACAGGATCATCAACCGCTCCATCCGCATCCTGCTCATCCTGGTCATTCCCGCTGCGCTGTCGATCCACACGGTGACCTCCTGGCTGTTCGCCGTGACCTCCCGCGCCGGGTGGGACAGCACGATCTTCGGACCCTACTTTGTATCCGGAGCCTTCGTCGCCGGGTCGGCCGCGGTCATCATCGCGATGTACTTCTTTCGGAACAATTACAGGCTTCAGGACTACTTCACCGACCGTCATTTCAACAACATGGGCAAAGTGCTCGCCACCGTTTCGCTCGTTTACCTCTATTTCAATCTCAATGAATTCCTGGTTCCCGGGTACAAGCTGAAGCGGGCGGACGCCATCCACCTGCAGGAGCTTTTTGCCGGCAAGGACGCCCTCATGTTCTGGCTGGTGCAGGTCGGCGGACTACTTCTGCCGATCCTCCTCATGCTATTCCGCCGCTTCCGGAGGCCGCTTCCGCTCATGCTTATTTCGGTGGCAGTGATCATCGCGGCATGGTTCAAGCGCTACCTTATCGTGATCCCGACACAGGAGCACCCCTTCCTCCCGATCCAGCATGTGCCCCACAACTTCGTGCACTATACGCCGACGCTGACAGAGACCCTTATCTCCATCGCGCCGTTCATCCTGGTGCTCATCATCATCACCTTGGTTTCCAAGTTTTTCCCCGTCATCCCGGTGCATGAGACCGCCAGGGAAAGGGGTGTTGAACATATACCATTCGATTAACACGCAAACAACAAGCCAACCATGCGTTTCATCAAGATACTCTCCTTAGCTGCCGCCGTAATGTCGGTTTCGGGAATTTCTGCCCAGATATGGGAGGTTCCCGGCGAGCAGAAAGCGGTGACGGCGCCGTTTATGTTCACGGCCGACATGCAGAAGCAAGGCGAACAGATCTACCTGAAGAATTGCCAGTCGTGCCACGGCCTGCCGGGAAAGGACAATTGGGTGAAGCTAACCCCGTCCCCGGGTGATCTGGCAAAAGAGAAAACCCAGAGCCAGACCGACGGGGAGCTTTTTTACCGCATCACAGCCGGTAAGGCCCCCATGCCCGAGTTCCGGAACATCATCCCCGAGGAGGAGCGCTGGTGGGTGGTCGCCTATCTGCGAACCTTCCTCCCCGGTTATGTTCAGCCCGCGCCTTTGGCGAAGACAGCCTTTGCGGGCAGAACCGTGACCCTCACCATGGAATATAAACCCGAGACAAAAAAGATCGAAGTGAAGGCCACCGAAAAGAATAAAGAGGGTCAGGTCGTACCTGCCGCCGGGGTCGAGGTCATACTCTTCGTAAAACGTTATTTCGGGAAGCTGCAGGTCGGAGAAATCAGGACCACCAATGCCTCCGGCCTGGCATTCTGCGAATTTCCGTCCGATCTGCCCGGGAATAAAGACGGCTATGTGGAGATTTCGGCCGTAGTGAACGATCCCAAAGGCGTGATGAGGACCACCCCGGCCTCTGCCGTCGTGGCCATCGGGGCGCCGACCGACCTGCCGTCCCTAACCGCGACGAGGGCCTGGTGGTCAACCCGCGACCGGGCGCCGGTATGGATCATCCTGACCTACACGGGATCGGTGATCATCGTGTGGGCATTTATCCTTTACATTTTATATATGGTGATCGGAATCAGGAAATTGGGAAAAACACCTTCGTAGGAATGAAGTTAAAAAGGCAAACAATGAAAGCAATCAGCAAGGGATTTCTGGGAATGAAAATGATCATGATCATGATCCTGGCCGCAGCCTTCGGACTTTCCACTGTGGTCGCTCATGCCCAGCAGGCCGATGAGGTCGGGATCATCGAGCGCCTCGACACCATCATCCCGGCGGGCATCACCTTCAGCAATGAAAAGGGCGAGCCCGTTCAACTTATGTCACTGATCGGCAAACCGACGATCCTCGTGCTGGTCTATTATAACTGCCCGGGGATCTGCCCCCAGCTCCTCTCAGGCGTTTCGGACGTGATCGAAAAGCTGGGCATGGAGCTCGGGAAAGATTACCAGGTGATCACGGTCAGCTTCAACGAGGACGACACGCCGGAAGCCTCGGTGGAGAAGAAGAAGAATTACCTGAGGGATCACAGCAGGCCCCGTGCCGATCACTGGCTCTACCTTACCGGCGACAGCGCCAACATCCGGGCCCTGACAAATACGGTGGGCTACAATTTCACCCGGGCAGGCAACGATTTCATGCATCCATCCTGCATCATTGTGTTGAGTCCACGGGGCAAGGTTACCCGCTATCTTTACGGGACCTCCTACCTGCCCTTCGACGTGAAGATGGCCCTCATCGAGGCCCGGAAGGGGCAATCGCGGCCGACCATTAACCGGGTGCTCGAATATTGCTTCACGTATGACCCTGAAGGAAGGAAATATACGCTCCAGGTGACCAAGATCACGGCAACCATCATCATCTTTTTTGCCGTCTTGTTATTCATTTACCTGATCATCCGGTCGTCGCGGAAAAAACCGAAAACGCAAAAACCATAATATAACATGACAGAAGAAAGAACTCATGCCCCCGAACCCAGTTACCTGGCGGACACCGGAAGGCGCAAGGGTCTGATGGCCTGGCTTGCTTCGACCGATCACAAGCGGATCGGGCTGATGTACATGTACGCCATGATGGTATTTTTCATCGTCGGGGTGATCCTCGGCATGCTGATGAGGATCGAACTCTACTTCCCGGGCGAACAGATATACGGTCCCCAGGCCTACAACGGGTTCTTCACCATCCATGGCATCATCATGATCTTCACGGTGGTCATCCCCGGGCTTGCCGCCGTGTTCGGGAACTTCGCCATGCCGATCATGATCGGGGCGAGGGACGTGGCTTTCCCGAGGCTGAACCTGCTGTCCTTTTACCTGTATATCCTGGGAGCGGCGATCGCGCTGGCTTCACAGTTCATGGGCGGCGGACCTCCCGACACCGGCTGGACCTTTTACGCACCGTACAGCATTCAGACGCACACCAACGTGGTAGCAGCCGTTTTCGGTGCGTTTGTGCTCGGGTTCTCCTCAATCCTTACCGGGCTGAACTTCATCGTGACGATCCACCGTATGCGCGCCCCGGGGATGACCTTTTTCAAGATGCCCCTCTTCCCCTGGTCGCTCTATGCCACAGCCTGGATCCAGGTGCTGGCCACCCCCATCGTCGGGATCACTCTGTTGATGATCATCGCCGAGCGCTGGCTGCGCATCGGCTTCTTCGATCCTTCACTGGGCGGCGACCCGATCCTCTACCAGCACCTCTTCTGGATCTACTCGCATCCTGCGGTCTATATCATGATCCTGCCGGCCATGGGCGTCATCACCGAGATCATCCCCGTTTTCGCACAAAAGCGGATCTTCGGCTACAAGGCCATTGCCATTTCCAGCCTGGCCATCGCCCTGGTGGGCTATTTCGTATGGGCCCACCACATGTACACCAGCGGTATGAGCCTCACCGCCCGTTGGGTCTTCTCGCTCCTCACCTTCCTGGTCGCGGTGCCGAGCGCCATCAAGGTCTTCAACTGGGTGACCACGATGTATAAGGGATCGATCTCCATACAGCCCCCGTTCCTGTTCGCCGTGGGCTTCATCTTCCTCTTCATGATCGGAGGCATGACCGGGCTCTCGCTCGGGGCGCTGGCCACCAATGTCCATGTGCACGACACCGCTTACGTGGTGGCACACTTCCATTACATCGTTTTCGGCGGGGTAGGCTTCGCCTTCTTCGCGGCGCTCTATTACTGGTATCCGAAGATGTTCGGGCGGATGTATAATTTCCGTACAGCCAACTGGTCGTTCGTTTTCCTCTTCACAGGCTTCAACCTCCTCTATTTCCCGCAGTTCATCATCGGGATCATGGGGATGCCGAGGAGGTATTTCGACTACCTGCCCCAGTTCACCTTCGGGCACCAGCTGTCGTTTTACGGGGGCGTGCTGCTCGTGATCGGGATCTTCCTCATGCTGAAGACCCTGGCCAGTAAAAAGGGGGCAAAGGCTCCCGATAACCCGTGGGGAGGCAAGACCTACGAGTGGACCATCCCCTCTCCACCTCCGGTGGAGAACTTTGGTCCCCTGCCGGAGATGAAGGAGGGCGAGCAGCCGTATGATTATAAATAGGGAGCAGGTGAAAAAAAACGTCAATTGTAAATCGTTAATCGTAAATTGAAAAGATGGAACATCGCGACGACATTGGTGCAAAACTGGGCATGTGGATATTCATCTTCACCGAGATCCTCCTCTTCGGGGGATTGTTCCTGGTATATGCGATCATGCGCAACCACTACCCGGCCGAGTTCCACCAGGCTGCCCACCACCTGAACGCCTTCGTCGGGGCCATCAACACGGTAGTGTTGCTGCTGAGCAGCGCGACTGTGGCCATGTCGATCACCGCCGTGCAAAAGGGCAATAAGAAGCAGGCCGTGCTCCTGCTTTTCATCACCCTGGTGTGCGCGGGTATCTTCCTGGTCAACAAGTATTTCGAGTGGGGACACAAGATACATATCGGCCTTTATCCCGGTTCGGAGCTGATGGTGTCGCTGAGCCACGGCCAGGTGATGTTTTTCAGCCTTTACTATTTCATGACCGGTTTGCACATGCTCCACCTGGTGATCGGCGCCATCATCCTGACGGTCGTGATGGTCAGGGTCAGCAGCGGCGCCATCCACGCTGGTAAATATGTCCTGCTGGAAAACGGGGGACTGTACTGGCATCTGGTGGATTTGATCTGGATTTATCTTTTTCCGTTATTGTACCTTATTACTTAAGGGTGCAAGGGAGCAAGGGAGCAGGTGAACGGGTGAACGGGTAAGCAGGTGAATGATCGTTAATCGTAAATCAAAAACTGTAAAATATGAGCTCGGAATCAGTACATATAACGCCGTACCGCACGCATGCGTGGGTGCTGATCACGCTGCTGGCGCTGACCTTTGTCACGATCACCGTGACCTGGATCGACCTGTCGGCGCTGACCGTGGCCGTGGCGCTGCTGGTCGCCACCGTGAAGGCGACCATCGTGCTGACCTGGTTCATGCACCTGAAGTTCGAATCAACCCTCTTCAGGGCATTCGTGTTCATGGTGCTGTTGATCTATACGCTGGTGATCGTCTTCACGCTGGCGGATTATTTGTTCAGGTGAGCAGGTGAGCAAGGGACCAAGGGACCAAGGGACCAAGGGACCAAGTGGACCTAATTTATAATTTGTAATTCGTAATTTGATTCTATGGGTGCTTCAAATTTCACAGAAGGTGTCGATCTGGCCTTTAAGGTCATTTTCGGGATCAGCCTGTTCTTTCTGGCGGGGATCACTACTGTGATGCTCTGGTTCTTGTACCGGTACAACCGGAAGCGCCATCCTAAAGCGGTTCAGATCAAAGACAACATCATCCTCGAGATCACCTGGATCACGGTCCCGTTCATTCTGGTGCTGCTGATGTTCTATTATGGCTATGTTGCATTCCACCCGCAGCGCGTCGTACCGAAGGATGCCATCCCTATCACCGTGATCGGGAAGATGTGGAGCTGGACCTTCGTATATGAAGGCGGAAAGGAGTCGCCGGTGCTGGTCGTTCCCCTCGACAAGGCCGTCAAGCTCAACCTTCGCTCCGACGATGTCATCCACAGCCTCTTTATCCCGGCTTTCCGCATCAAGGAGGATGTGGTGCCGGGCAAGAACAACTACATGTGGTTCATCGCCCAGCAACCAGGCGAATATGACGTCCTGTGCACGGTATATTGCGGATTGCGGCACTCTTACATGGAAACGAAGGCGCGGGTCGTTTCGCAGGCGGAATACGAGGCATGGCTGAAGGCGCTTCCCGAGAAGACCGCCGAGCCTGAAGGGCTTACGATCCTGAAAAAGAACGCCTGCACCGGCTGCCATTCCATCGACGGGACCAAGATCGTCAGCACCTCCTTCAAAGGGCTTTACGGTAAGACCGAAAAGGTCGCGACTGATGGCAAGGAGCGTACCATTACAGCCGATGATGACTACATCAGGACATCCATCTACGATCCCGACAAGGATCTTGTGGAGGGCTACCAGAAAGGGATCATGAAGACCTACAAGGGACTCGTGACCGAAGAGGAGACGGCCAAGATCATCGACTATCTCAAGACTATCAAGTAATCCGGAAGGCGCTTGCATACCTCCACGATCCGTGTACTGTTCACCCTGACCCGTTTCCCGGTCTCGCTGGCCGTTACGTTTACGGCATTCACCGCCCTGGCGCTAAGTCCTGCCGAATTGAATTTTTCCTCCCTGATCCCGGTTGCCGGGATCTTCTTGCTCGCCTGTGGCACCTCAGCTTTTAACCAGTACCAGGAGTGGCCTTACGATGAAAAAATGGAACGCACGCGCCGGCGCCCGCTGCCCTCACGCCGTATCAGCACGGCCGAAGCATTGAGGATCTCCATGATCTGCATCGTAGGCGGCATGCTTCTCCTGCTCTATTACGCTCCCCCGCTTTGTTTTCTTCTGGGGCTCATTAACCTGGTTTGGTATAACGGCGTTTACACCTACCTCAAGCGGATAACTGCTTTTGCCGTCGTTCCGGGAGCTCTCACGGGGGTGATCCCAGTCTATATGGGATGGACTGCCGGCAAAGGCGCTCTCACCGCCCCGGAGGTCTCGTTCCTGGCATTTTTTATCTTCGTCTGGCAGATGCCCCATTTCTGGATGATGACCCTTAAATACGGGAACGAGTACCGGGCTGCCGGTTTTCCCGTGCTGAATGACCTTTTCAGCGAGACCACCATTAAAATGATGGTAATGGCCTGGATGACCGCCTCCTCGGCAGCCTCCCTGTTCCTTGCCTGGTTCGGCATGTTCCGCCAACCGATGGCCTTGTACCTGCTTGCCGGGTTGAACGCCGCCTTGCTGCTCGTGATGGCCTGGCAGCTCTTCTACGCCTCCCGGCTCCGGTACCGGCTCATCTTCATTTCGGCCAATATCTTCATGTTGCTGGTCATGCTGGGGCTGATCGGCGACAGGGTGGTCTTTTAACCGAAAAGGTGACTCGTTACGGGTGACGCGTGGTCTCAGCGCACGATCACCTTTTTGCAATAGGTATTACTGCCCGAGGTCAGGGAAAAGAGATAAAGCCCTTTCCGGTTCAATGAAACCTGGCTGCAATCCCGGCTATTGCCCGAAAAGATCTGCTTCCCGGTGATGTCATATACGGTGATCTGCACCAGGCGTTCCGATTCGACATATACCTTGTCGGTCGCCGGGTTCGGGTACAACCGTATGTTCATATCCATCTTTTCATCGGCAGGAATTCCAACCCAGCCTCCTACGAGAAAGAGTTCCTGGATTTCTTCGGTGGTCAGGGCGCAGCGATAAAGCCTGACATCGTCGATAGAACCCTGAAAGTACTGCGAGCCATTGGTATGCGCCCCGATCCGAAGCACGTCGGTTGCGGCAGTGTATATCGGCGTCACAATGGAATCGGTGACTCCAAGCAACACCGTATCCAAGTAAACAGATCTTGTTAAGCCATCATATTTAACAACCACGAACTTCCAGGCCGTGTCAATGACAGCCGCATAGCTTTGAGATGAATTGGTCCGGTCAAAGACCCAGAACAGGTGGCTGTTGGCATTGTAAGCCCAGTCCCATGAGGCAACGCCGCCCCCGACCGTGCTGAAACATCCGAAATTGTTGTTCATATCCGCACCTGCCGGCCGGGTGACCTTGATCCAGGCTGCATAGGTTAATATGCTGTCCAAGACCGGAATGGTACTGCATTCGATGTAATCACGGGTTCCATTAAAGCGATAGGCGCTATTATCATTCCCAAACCGATCTTTTACAAGAGTAGCGGGGCCATAAACAGTTGCATGATGACCATTGCCACTTGAATCATTTGCATTACCACTGAATGGATAATAAGCGACCAAACCGCTATCAAGGTTGTTTTTTTGCGAAAAAGCATTGCTCACACTTAAAGTGGCAAGTACAATGAAGATAGTAAAGATTTTTTTCATCGTTCCAAGGTTTTTAATGTTCATACTTTAAATAAAAAGTGTACCGCCATGAATGATGAAGTAAAAATATACGAAAGAGGATTGTGGAAACAAAAAACAGGATGAACAGTCTTCACGGATAAACGAATCGGGAAAGATTCAAAACGAAGATGAATGGCGTCAGGCTACGGCTTAAGAAAAAACATATTCAAAACGGGATAGAAACTGTTCCCTGAACGAATCCCCAAGGGAGGCGGTGAGGTTGTCGGAAAGCCGGATCACACCCTGTGCGGAATAGGAGCGGACATGGTCGAGGCTGACCATGTACGAGCGATGGACCCGCATGAAATTGGCATGGACGCCGAGGATTCCTTCGAACTCCTTGAGAATCCGGTAATAGGTCAGTTTGCGTTGGCCTGTCAGGAAAAGGTTGGTGTAATTTCCATCTGCCTCCAGCATAATGATCTCGCCGATTTCCAGGACAGAAAAACCCGAGGAGTCATGCAAAACGATCTTTGAAGGATCGGCAACCTGCCTGCGGGCCGCTTCGATCTTGCCTGTGTATTCCTGGTCCGGACAGTCGGAAGTGAATTTCGATACGGCATCAACCAGTTCCCTGATGCTGACCGGTTTCACCAGGTAATCCACGGCGTTGAACTTGATGGCCTGGTAGGCGTACTTCATGTGTCCGGTACAGAAAACGACCCTAAAATCAATGGGTTTGAAGAATTCGAGCACGTCAAAGCCGGTGCCGTCGGGCAACTCGACATCCAGGAAAAGGAGGGCAGGATGATCCGACCGGATGCATGCGATGGCTTCAGCAACCGTTCCGGCAACGGAGGCGACTTCCAGCGACGGGCAATACCCCTTGATAAGCTGCAGAAGCCTCTCCCGGTTCAGCGGGTTATCTTCAACGATGACCGTTTTTATCTTCTCCATTACTCCATGATCCTGGCCGGGATCCCGATTACCACCCTCAACCCCGGATAATCGCTGTAACCCTGATCGCCCGGTGAGATATCAAGACGATATTTATGCTTATATAGAGCATTATATAACTTCAGCCTTTCCTTGATGATCGATAAACCCTTCGACTGTCTCCACACCGGATGTTCACTCCGTGACCCCTGATCCATCCCCGGCCCGTTATCTTTCACTTCGCACTTCACCATGAAGGGATTCATTTGCTCAAGGGTGAGCATGATCCGTCCTTCCCCGGCAGCTCTGCGTGAAATCCCGTGCTTGATGGCATTTTCAAGGATCGGCTGGATGAACGACGGGGCAAGATACAACTTCTCTGGAAAAGGGGGATGGATGATCTTAAACTCAAATCCCACCCTCATCTGCTCAGCTTTCAAATAATCATCGAGTAATTCCACTTCCTCGGAAACCGGCACAAATTCCTTTCCTCCGTACTCCATCATTCTTCGCATCAGCGAATAGAGCCTGGAGATGTATTCATTCACGCTCCGTTCATCGTGTTCCGTTGTGAAGGCCTCCACGGCCATCAGTGAGTTGGAGATGAAATGGGGATTGAGCTGTTCCTGCAGTGCCAGCAGTTTCAGGTTCGCAGTCCTGTTCCGGTGGAGCAGAGACAGGTGCCGTAATCGAAAGATGATAAAAATAACGACCAGTGCGACAGCGACCAATTCGAAGAGCAACTTGAACCACCAGGTTTCATAGTAAAAGGGCGGGATTTCAATGATCAGAGAGGCCTCTTTTGTCCACATCCCGCCGAGATCCGAACCGGCGATCTCCACCGTAAAACTACCCGGACGGAGTCCGTTGATTTCGATAAACCGGTTACCGGGTTCAATATTATCCCATTCTTCCTTCAATCCACCGATCCGGTATCTGAAACTGGTTTTTTTCTGTGATATGAAGTTGATCTCCGAAAATTGGATTCTCAGGTTTTTTACTCCTTTTTCGAGATGAAGTTCCCGGACATCATACACCGGCAGGTAAGTCTGACCACCCTCGCTGAAATATTGTACACCGGTTATCATCAGCCGGCTTTCCCGTTTCCCTGAAAAATTCACGCTGTCGGGGTCAAAGGTGACGATCCCTCCCATTCCGCCGAAAAGCATCGTCCCGTCCGATCGCAACAGGGAGGCATCCGAATTGAATTCACGGATGGGCAAACCGTCCTTTTCGTTGTAATTCACGAACTGCCCTGTGGAGGAATTGAACATGGAGATCCCTTTATCGGTGCTGATCCAGAGGTTTTTCTTCGTATCCTCCAGGATGCTGTAAACCACGTTGTTCACCAGTCCGTCTCTGGTCGTATAGATCCGTTCACGACCCGTTTTTATATCGAAAAGGCAAAGCCCTCCTCCAAGCAAGGCGAGCCATAAACGGGAAGAATCAGCCGGGATGATATCCTCAATATTGTACCGGCCTCCGGCTATCGTGATCCTTTTCTTCAAAGCAAGATCAGGACCTAACAGGTAAAGGAGACCGCAACTGCCAAGCCAGAGATCGTGTGTGTCATCTTGGTACAGGCAATAAAAATCCCCTGATTCGATAACCATCGAATTCATCAGGTTGTGGCCGATCGGATCAAATTGCCCAATGCCGCTGTGCCCGGCAGCGATCACCGTATCTCCGGCAATAGATTTCAGGATTTTAAATGAATGAAGGGACATTCCGTCAGGATCTCTTCCCTCTCTGGGCCAGACCTGTAAAAAGTTTTTCTTCTGCATCCCTGATTTGAAAAGGCACCCTTCCAGGTAACCGACCCACAGGCAACCCTGTGCATCTTCGGCAATGGTCCGCGGGGTGATTTCCGGATCACGAAACCCGGCAGGAAGGACCAATATTTTATCAACGATACCCCTGGTATCCAGTTTTAACAAGCGTTTATCGTTCTTCGTAGCAATCCAGATGGCACCGTCCATATCCTCACAAATGGCATAAACCGCAAGGTTTTTAAGATCAGCAGCGCCCATACCCGGCAGGTTCTGCCAGGGATTTTTTCCTTGGAACAGTTGGGTGAGTCCGGTCCCATGCCCGTTTACTGCTTCGCTGCTGAACCAGATAACCCCGTTCCTGTCAAGGAAGTGAGTGACTACACGGCCTGTCTCCCTCAAAGGATAATGGAACACCGATCCATCCTTCCGGCGATAGTGAAAAAGTCCGCGACCTACTTCGGACCATAAAAGGTCGCTCCGGGAATCTTTGAGCAGCTCCGGGGGAGGCTCTTTCAGCGGAACGGTATTGTTTATCGCAAGGTCTATCAGGTACAACCCCATGTTCCCTGTAATAAGAAAGTTTCCGTTACTCAGGGTTCTGACTTCCATTTGTTCAACAAAATTCCCAACATCCGGTATGTGTTTAACAATTGGGACCGATCGGACAATCCGGATGTTCTGACCTGGTTTATCCGTTGGGCTCGTTATTGCCTGTACCAACCTGCAATTGTCCATATCAAGAATCCATAGCCCATTGTTTTCATCAAACAGAATGTAGTTGCCTTTACAGGCCAGATTGATTCCATGCCGGGGAGTCAGCTTAAGTTGTTCATACTGCGATGATGCCTTGCTGTACCGGAATATCCCGTCACTCGCCATCGCATATACAATCCCGGAAGTATCGGTCGCCAGAGAGATAATATACCTGCTTGACTTATCGTCAGAAGGCAGCCAGGAACTGCCAAGGAACTTGTCTGTTGTTCTGTCGTATTGCGACAGTTTCCCTTCGCCCAGTACCCATAACGTATTATCCCTGTCGATGCACATGGCATGCAGCATGAAATAGGGCAGTGAAGTGGAATCATTGGGGTCGTGGAAATAGTTCCTGAAGGTGTATCCGTCGAACCGGCTCAATCCGTCCCAGGTCATGATCCACAGAAAACCAAACTTATCCTTGGTGATCCCGAAAACAGCATCACTGGTCAATCCTTCGGACAGGCTGAAATTTCGTGTGTAAAAATCGCGGGGATCACCCTGGGCATGCAATATGTTTGCTACACAGAGGAATAACAGGATTGCCAGGGAGATTCTTGAAATCATTACCAAATTTTTACTGCCCACCCTGATGGCGGTATGCGAATCACAAAAACCTTCTACGGTAAAATTATGAAATTCGAGCCTTGAGAATTACTTGGAGTTGAATTGTTTTTTGAGAAATCAGTACTTTTGTAAAAACCCCTCAAGTGTAGTAATCATCATTTTAACAGGCATAACAATGAAAATAAAGATAATAATTCATGAAGCCGAAGAGGGCGGATACTGGGCTGAAGTTCCATCGCTTCCCGGCTGTGCATCACAAGGCGAGACAATGGTTGAACTGATTAACAATCTGTATGATGCTGTCGAAGGTTGTCTATCCATTGATATGGAAAACATCCGCCTGGAAAACAAAGATACAGTGATGGAACTCGCCGTGTGACATGAGAATCATCAGCGGAAAAACGATGTGCAAACTCCTGGATGCCAAAGGGTGGAAGCTTGCCCGGATTACAGGCAGTCACCATATTTATATCACTGAAGGCAGCAATATCAGGATCACGGTTCCTGTTCATGGCAACCAGGATCTGAAACCAGGGCTGCAGAAATTCTTTATGAAACTAGCTGATATCCGGGAGGAGGATTTATAGTGCCTGATAAGTCATCTTTAGAATGGTTCCTGGATGAATGGTATAAATCGGATCCGAAGGAACATAATGCGGTTTTCAAAATCCTGCAGGAATCAGAAAGAATTGTAAACCAAAACAATCAGGATTTATTTACCCGTGATTTCTGGTTCCATTTCCTTAACATCACCAAAAACCCTGCCTTCCTCCAGGCGCTGGGAACCGACACCAACCGGAAGCGATGGGCTGAAGTTGTATTCAGGATCATCCAGCATACCAATTATGGTCTTCGCGACATGATGGAGCAGCGGGTGGCGGAACATCCGCACCACATCCTCTTCAGGGACATGTCGCAGGTGGCGCCGGTTGACTGGACCTATGAGCAGATCTACCGCCACCTGCGGGAGATGGCCGGACTGTTTTACCACACCGCCGGCGCAGAACCCAGGGTAGCCATCTATACTGAGAATTGCCTGGAAGGAGCCTGCGCCGACCTCGCGTGCCTGTCATTCGGGATTTTCGACACGCCGCTCAGCCCGCATTTCAAAGCCGATGTGCTGCTCCCGATCTTTAACGAACTGAAGATCAATATCGTCCTGGCCGATACCGAGGAGCGGCTCCAGGTCATGCAGAAGCTCCGCGAGTCGGCAGAGGTGAAATTCACCCTCTTTTCGCTGCTGCCCCCGACGCCAAAAACCCGCCAAACCCCCTTTATCACCGAGGAGTGCAAAAAGCTGTCGCCTCCCGATATTGATCCGATCCTTTCACAACTGCCCCCGGCCAGGAACACCCGCGTGGCTACCACCATGTTCACCTCGGGCAGCACCGGGGTGCCTAAAGGGGTGTCGTTCTCACTATACAACATCGTTTCCAAGCGGTTTGCACGGGCGGCCGCCCTGCCGGAGGTCGGCAACGAAGTCTTTCTGTGTTACCTGCCCCTGTATCACACCTTCGGCAGGTACCTGGAGATGACCGGCGCCATTTTCTGGAACGGCACCTATATTTTTGCCGGCAACACATCGGCGGAGACCCTGCTCTCTCTTTTCCCGAAAGTGAATCCGACAGGCTTCATCAGCATCCCCCTCCGCTGGCAGGAGCTCTATGAGCGTTGCCAGGAGCAGATCGCAAGCGTCGAAAGCCGCGAACTCAGAGAGGAGGCAGTGCGGGACGTTGTCGGCTCCAGGCTTCATTGGGGACTGTCAGCCGCAGGATACCTTGATCCAACTGTCTTCAGGTTTTTCAATAGCTACGGCATCAACCTTAGTAGCGGGTTCGGCATGACCGAAGCCACGGGCGGGATTACCATGACCCCGCCTGGACAATACCGGAATAGCTCGGTCGGGATACCGCTGCCGGGAGTGAGGACCCGGTTGGGGAACGGATCCGAACTGGAGCTGAGCGGCCATTACATCGGCCGTTATCTGGAACTGGCGGGACCCGGCAACGACATCCCATGGCCGGTTTCGGAACAGGAGGATTGGTGGCTCTCCACCGGCGACGTTTTTACCGTTTCCGACGATGGGTATTACGCCATTGTTGACCGGGTCAAGGATATTTACAAGAACAACCGGGGGCAAACGGTGGCGCCGCAGATCATCGAGAAGAAATTCTACAAGGTACCCGGTATCCGGCATGTCTTCCTCGTGGGAGACAATCGTCCCTACAATGTGCTGCTGATCGTCCCCGACCGTTCGGATCCCATCTTCGACTCCCTGCAGGGAAACAACCTGGAAGAGTATTTCCACCAGATCGTCATGGCCGCGAATGCGGATGTGGCTCCATACGAAAGAGTCATCAACTTCACGCTCCTCGACCGCGAATTCAGCGCAGACAAGGGTGAGATCACCCCGAAAGGGTCCTTCAACCGGAAGGCTATCGAAGCGAATTTCAGGAAAGTCATCGAATCGCTTTACCAGAGCAATATCATTCTTATAGATGCCGGTAATTTCACGGTATCCTTACCAAAATGGTTTTTCCGTGACCTGGGGATCCTGGAGACAGACATATACTACGACGGACGCCGCCTGTTGAACCGCCGCAACGGGTCAAGCCTGGCTATTACGGCGTTGAAGAACGGCTGGTACCGGATCGGCCATTTCAAATACCATATTGACGCAGGAGTCATCGATCTCGGGCAGCTTTCACGCCAGCCCAGGATATGGACCGGCAATCCCGGGATGATCGCCTTCTGCCCGGTCAAAGAGGGATGGGATGTGCCAATGAAGGAGATCTCGCCGACCATTTACCTCGCGACCTTCAAGTACCCGGCCGGTAAAAGATTTCCCGTGATCCGGGTCATTCGCGACCAGCAGTTGCTCGACGTCAACAGCCTGGTTTTCAGAGCCTATTTCCAAAACGGGAAAGAAGCTATCCCGGCCATCGAGGAACTGGGCCGGATGATGCTTCATTCCGAACCGCGCGTGGCCCTGGTCATCCGGCACCGGCTCGAAGCCCTTGCTTATCACCCGGAGGAGGAGATCCGTTGCCTGGCTTACCGGCTGATCCTGCTGAAGGCGCCGAACCCGGAAGAGATCAGGAACATGCCTTCGTTTATCGATTCGGGCCTTACGTTCCTGAACGAGCAGTCGATCCGCGAGATCGCATCGAGCAATTTCGGCAAGCACCGCCTTGATGCCCTGAAACAGCGGCTTTACTGGTACCGCACGAACCTGAAGTGGCCGGCATCGCGGAAGCACCGGCAGGCCTTCGCCGACCTGATCGGGATGCTCTACGATTTCGCGATCCTTCACCTTGAATATTATGTGCCGATCAGGGCTGAACTCGCCCGGTGGATCCTCCACAAGGAGGACCGCCATCTTTCAAAGCTGGCCGGGAAGCATTTCAACTCACTGGCCGGCTTCTTTGAGCAGGAGATCGAGCGGAGCTCCCGCCGGAAAAGCATCCCGGTTTGGAAATCGAAGCTTGTTTTCGAACACGGTATCTCCGACCGTGAAAAGCAGCGAATTACAAAAATCTTTCATTCCACTCCCTTTCTGAAAGAGAGCATCATGCTGACCTTCAACGAACGCGAGTTCGATCCGGACGACGTGCCCGAACGGGGCATCTGGATACTTCGCCTGCTGGCATACAAGGAGTTCAAGCATTACCGGCTTTCCATCAACACCACCGGCGGGAAGCATTACGACCTTCACATGGTGACGAGCGAGCGGGTGAATTTCACGCCGAAACAGGATACTTTTTATTGGCTTGCCTCCCTGGCCGGTTTCCCTTACGGCCCGGCCGTCGCGCCTCAGCTCGGCAGCAGCCGTCCGGCGCTCGGTGTTCTTACCACCCAGTACATCGGGGGGCTGACCGCATGGGACAAGATCCGCGAGCTGTCAGAGATCCACCGGGGTTCGGGATTCATCCGGGGCAATGAATGGAAGAAGCTCTTTATCAAGTCCTTCGCAGTGATATTCCTGGCCTGGCACCACAGCGGATACCGGATCGTTCCGGGTTCGATCTCACCTTCCAACGTATCCATCCCCGAGATGGATTTCCGCGAAAGCGCCGTGATCCTTTCGCTGGCAGGATGGTCACCGTACAAGAATACCCTCTCGCTGGTGGAGCCGATGCTGCAGGATTATTATTGCAAGATCGCCTCCATCTATCCCTGGTGCCGGAGCCACCTGGAGGTTTCATGGATCTTTGATGCCTGTATCGAGGCGCTCGGCAGGGAAGAGACGGCGGCCTTCATGGAAAAGCTCCGGAACGACCTGGCCTCTCGGCCACTGACCTGCTTCGACGCTTCAGAGATGCTGGTACATGTCGACCGGTATCTGAACGTTTCCATGAAGAATTATTACCTGCCACTGGCGCTTTTCAGCGCCATCAACCAATATCAGGACTGGTTCCGGATGAACCCGCTGACGACTGCCGCCGCCAGGGAGCAGACCTGCCTTGAGCTTCTGGAACTGTACAAACTCCAGCAGTATCCCGAACTTATCCGGTATTACCTTTACCGTCACACCTGCTTTTCGGATGCTTCTGATCAGACCAGGGCCTCGTTCGACAGGTTGCTGGCGAAGATGGCCGGGAAGCCCGACGGCCTGGCCATCCAGCTCGTGGAACTTTCTGAACTCCAGTCGGAACTTCACGACCCCGATGAAAAGAACATCTTCAGCCGGATGGTGTTCCCGCGGCTTCAGGGAGATGAAGGATTTGACTTCCTGAAGGTCGGCGAAAGCCTGCAGAAACACCTGGTGGTGCGATTCTCTTTCGAAGACAAC
>Ga0163209_1000108_pt1 | contig 31435 bp, 31 predicted proteins | sample Kivu_160m_FD_113538 | JGI IMG/M metagenome (GOLD analysis project Ga0163209, IMG submission 113538) | Freshwater microbial communities from Lake Kivu, Western Province, Rwanda to study Microbial Dark Matter (Phase II) - Kivu_160m | ecosystem: Environmental > Aquatic > Freshwater > Lake ...
ATATAATCAAATGACTAAAGGATTAATAAGAAAATTTTTATTAATAGTACTTTTATTTTTAATAATATGGTCCTTATTAGTGGGTTGTTCTAAAAATTATTATGTGAGAGTTTATACTGATGGGGTAAATAAATATGAACTACAAAAAGCGGAGGACGCTTTATTTTTAGCAAAACTTCTTGGTGATGAATTCTTAATAGCAATAGCAGAAAAAAAGGTACAGGAAATAAAAAATACACCTGATAAAGTCAAAACATATATAGCCAAAAAAATTATAGAATCTTCATCCACAAGTGTTAGATTTATAGATAAAGATGGAAAAGAACAATTTAAAAACGGAAAAAAAATTGAAATACAGGAAGCTGATAATTAAATAATAGGTGAACCTTTAGAATATTTTATAAATAGAAAAGTTATTTTATCTCTAAAAATGGAAGCAGAAAGAAATAGAATGATGGAATGTGACGAATGTGGTTATAAAAATGAAGAGAATTCGAAATATTGTAGTAATTGTGGTAACAAGCTAATAATTCCTGTACCCACCCAAACATCAAAAACTGAATTAGAACCAAATAGAGATTTTCTTGACCAAAATTATAAAAAAATTTTTGATACCTGTTTTTACACTGTCATGAGTTTTATTGCGTTCTTTATAATCATTTCTATTTTTAGAGGCTGGTCTTATTTTTTTGGCACTGCTTTGGACATATTTCTTAGTGTTTGGGTGTGGATTTTCATTATTTTTATATTTATATTTAGGAAAAATCATGAAGCATGGGCTTTAATAGTTAGTATAATTTTCGGATTCATTACTATAATAGCTGCGGTTTTATCATTTTTAAGCCCACAATGGCATCAAGCTCTAAAAATTTTTGATACTTTCAGAATTTAAAATCTAATTTATTATAAGTAATTCTTTTAATATGCAGTTCAAAATCTCAGAGTGTAGAGACAGCTTAAAAATAGTGAGTATGTTAGAGTAGACAATAATTAAGTTAAAACATAGATTTAGGATAAAAATTTTCTCATTTAATATTAAAATACTAGTTTTAACGTTGTCCACAGTAGCCAGCCACAACATACTTTAACGCCATCAAATCAGTAATAATCTGGTTCCAACTAAGATTTATGTGGGCTACCAGTTAACCTCTAACTCAAAAAATTCTTTTTGTGGATTGTCTTTATTGATTAAGCTTTTAATTTCATTGATTAGTTTTTCAGCAGCCTCAATCGAACTACTTGCTTCCTTATTGGTTATGTGATTCTTTGAATCATAAATAAAATCATGTCGTCTTCTTCTCATCCTGTTAAAACTACTCGTGATATCCTTATATTTATCTCCAAGTATCATTCTTGTGAATTCTACTATTGTCTTATGTGAATTTTTCATCGTTGGCAAGTATCCCTTTGAGAACATCAAAGCTCTTCCTGCTCTTATCATGGCATGATAAGAAATAGTATAAGACCAGGTCAAATCTATTCTTAGATTTGCTTTAGCTGTATCTAAGTCTCTTAATGACCTGCGAATTTGTTGGCTAATCTGGTTAAAATCCGGTTTCTGTTTCTTTATAAGATTATCCTGAATAAACTTCCTGTAAGTCATTTTTATCTCCCATAAGAATTATCTTCTTATCTTTTAGTATTCCTAAAATAAAAGGCTCTTTTTCCTTGATCTCCTTTTTAAAATCGTTGAAGTTATATAACTTGTAATTAATCTGTCGTTTTAGTTTTTCTTCAAGGTCATCAAGTTTTTTAATGAGATTTCCCTCATCAGGATCCCCAACTATTAATAAGTCTACATCTGATAAAATATTCTCCCTGGATTTAGCATAAGACCCATATATGAAAGCTATTCTAATATCTCCTATTTCCTTAAGAATTTGTCTTATACTTCCCTGTATTCCCATAGTTTTAAAGATAATATTTTTTAATTCATTATAGATTGGATATTCTTTATTTACTTTGATAAAGCGTAAATTGCCCTTATATTCACTTGTAAGTATTCCTTCTGAAATAAGATTATTTAAAGTCCTTTGGAATGTACCCGGCTTTTTATCCAATATCCTTCCTATTTCTTGAATATAAAAAGACCTTTCAGGATTGGTAAAAAAGAGACTAAGCAAATCAGCTTTATTTTTTGACAATATATTCATATTGCATACAATTATATGCATTTTGAATATATAAGTCAAGCTCAACGCTATTTATAAAATAATTCTCTTATTTTATTTAAATTATAAATGATCTGTTTCGAAATCTTGTATCTTAAAGCTACCTTTAGAATGTGAATAAGGCTTGCTTATTAATAAAATAACCTTCATTAATGAGTTCCAATTATTTTCTATAAGGGCTACCATCTTAATACATTATTTGATAAAATAATGTATAATTTTATTAAAATAATTTGGAAGGATATGAAATTTTAAGATCCAAAGAGTTTTTAGAAATACTTTTTGATTATGCACCTGACGGTTATTATATAAGTGATTTAAAGGGCACCTTTTTAGATGCCAATAAAGCTGCCGAAAAAATAACAGGATATCAAAAAGAAGAATTACTTGGTAAGAGCTATTTAAGTTTATCAATACTCCCAAAGAAAGAAATTTCTAAGGCATTAAAGCTGCTGGCAAAAAACTTGCAAGGAAGGCCTACTGGTCCTGATGAATTTTGCCTAACCAAAAAGGATGGAAACATAGTTTATGTTGAGATCAGTACTTACCCAGTTAAAATAGATAATTCCACATATATACTTGGTATAGCACGTGATATAACGGAAAAGAAACAGATTCAGCAGGAGATACTTAAATCTGAGGAAAAATTCAAAACAATTTTCAATAGTGCTAATGATTGTATAATGATCTATGACCTTGATGGAAAGATTCTTGAAGTAAATGATAGGGCCTGCAAGAGATTAGGTTTATTAAGAAATGATATTTTGAATAAATCAATTTCAGATGCTGATATATATGAATATTTCGAAGAGTTAGGCAATACGGTAAATGAGCTTATAAAAAAAGGCAGCTTAATATTTGAATCAATATTCATATTAAAAAATGGCAAGAAGGTACCAGTTGAAATAAGCAGTAAAATCATTAATTATAACAATATTAAAGCAGTTTTAAGCATTTCAAGAGACATAACTGAAAGAAAGAAAATAGAAGAGCTAATAAGAAATCTCGCCTATAAAGACCCGCTAACAGACTTACCCAATAGATTATTGCTTACAGAGCATTTTAATTTAACAAAGGCCAATGCTGAAAGGAATAATAAAAAATTTGCAATAATGCTAATTGATCTTGATAACTTTAAAAAAATAAATGATTCATTGGGCCATAATATAGGTGATAAGGTTCTAAGGCATGTTGGTAAAAGATTTGTGTCCATTCTGCGTAAAGAAGATATTGCAGCCAGAATAGGCGGTGACGAGTTCCTGCTATTAATTTCAGATATAAAAAGCACCGAAGATGTTAAAAAAGTAGCTGAAAAACTACTTACAAGATTTAGAATACAATTTATAATATTAAATCATATTATACATCTTACATTAAGTATAGGCATCTCAATATTCCCAGATCATGGAAAAACTTATGATGCTTTACTAAAAAAAGCAGATTCTACAATGTATCAGGTAAAAAATGAAAACAGGAATAACTATAAGATTTCAGAATAGAATACGCTTCTTAGGTTGAAAGAATAAACAGATTTTTATTCTTTATTTTAAATCCTTTTATATAACCTTATTAATCATTGGAGTAAACTTAGGTATTATAGACAGGGACACGATTATAAAAAAATCATACTTTTCATCATACAATTGGTTCTTTCTATGTAGAGAACAGATTTAAAATTAAGAATAATATGATTTTTCAAGCATACTGCAACTTACCTATTAAGATAATGTCTTTTATCAAAGAGTTCCAACTAACTTTTATTAGGGCTACCATTATTTTATTAATTTCTTAAATATCTCAATTTCCATCAATATTTGGTTTAGATTTGTACCGCTTAGGTCCACCAATCTTGCATATATAATCAATCCGTATCAATTTCCAAGTGCGTCTTCAAGAGCCGGTATCAAAATATGATCAAGCCTTTCCGTGTATGCCAGATCATTAGGATGAAGTCCGTCTCCAGAGTCATATGCGGGATTCAGGGTCCTATTATCTCCACTTACTCTTAAGGCTGCTTCCAGGTCCAGAACAGAAATATTTTCGCTTTTGCAGTAATCACGGACCCAATCATTGAATTCAAGTATGGATTCAAGCTGGCCTTCCTGGTTGCCAGGATTATTGGGGTCTATAGGAACGACTGTCGTAAGGACAGGTATTGCTTCACTACCTCTGCAAAGGTTCACCCAATCTCTTATAAGATCTTTATAAGCATCCATAGATGTTTCAGGAGGAAAATAAGCTGCACATTCCTTGATGATCATGATATCCGGTTTATTGCTCTGTAGAATGTCTCTGATGACATTCCCTTTGTCGAATTGATATTCGACATAAACAGTTATATTTAGATCGGGAAAATGCCCGTTTATATTCCAATTTTCACCTACAGATGCACATACAAAGGCAATCCTGACATTATCCAATCCTCCTGAGTAAGTGGCAGTTTCTTCCTTTTCTGATTCTTCCTCAGTTGTTTCTTCCGGTTGCTCATCTCCTCCGGCTGATTCCGGTTCATTGTCAATATCTTCCGTTTCTTCCTCAACTACTTCTTCTGCATTTTTTTCTGCGATTTCCTCTTTGCATCCACCCGCAGAAAACAGTATAAAAATAACAAGACTTGTCACCGCTGTAAGAGTTACTATTTTTTTCATATCTATCCTCCCTATGATCAAGACTTTTTAAAATAGAAAGCGTTTTATGATTATAAAGATTGATTATCAGCTTTAATCTTTTTAAGTATGAATTTTCTACAAATCCAGGATATCTGTGTTGCTTTCTGAAGAACTTACCTGCGCGAATCTGGTTTTCATTAAATCGGGAAGCCTGGTTGTACTGGGATTGACTGCGTTTAATACTGCAAGATAAATACTGATCCAGTCTGCAAGTAAAATACCGTTAAATACCTTAACTGCGTCACTTGGACCTTCCAGCATGATTTCCTCAAAAATAATTCTTTTCTCCATAAGAATACCTTTAAAAATCTCGATCCTGCTTTTAGTTGCTGTTCTTGAATCCTTATCTGAAATAAAAAGTACGAAAAATTTATTTCTCAGTTCATGTCTCATTTCCCATGCAGCTATTTCACCATGGTCCATTTCCGGCATAGTATTAAAATGAGCAAAGTTTTTGCTGTTCAGGCATATCTGATTTTTTAACCTGTAACATACCGTCTCGGTTAATCTATTGCTTCCATATATAATTGGGATATTATTTAAAAGGTTTATGGCAGTTCTTTTTGCGATATTTTTATTTGTTTTTACATCCGGAACAAGTTCTTTTGAAAAGTCGGATATCGCAGGTTCAACCTCATCCCAATCTATTCCCACAGGGCAATCTTTTCTATCACTGCAGATATCGATGGCACCTGCTTGTTTTAAGATATTGACGATAAATACATAAATATAACCTACTGCCATTCTGGATATTATATCTATATCATAATCGATAATCGTTATATTATTATTACCGGCTGCCTTCTCTTTTAATTTACCGTCAGCAGTAATTGTAAAAATATTAATACCCAGACTGAGTGTCCTGTCGACCGCTTCCAGCACTTCAATAGACTCACCGCTGTGGGAAACCGCAATGACAAGCGTATCTTTGTCCACCCAGGAGGGTATATCTGGTTTTGAGTTTAAGATAATAGGAATGTTCGATTTGTTTATCTGTATCGAATCTATTGACCTATATGCAATTTGAGTCGAATTCCCAACACCCAGAATAAGCGCATTTTTATACTTTTTATTGAAAGATAATTTTTGTTTCCGCATAATGTTTTCTGCTGCTTTAAACTGCTTGGGGAAATCATAAAGGCTTTTTATCATTTTTTCCGGTATGCTTTCGAGGATTTTTTTTTCGTTATCCAGAAAGTCCATTGGCCTCCTTATAAAAATGCTAGAAATGCAATAAATAATTACTTTTTATTTCAGAATAAATATTATAATATTTATTTCAATAATACAATTTTACCGGGTAAAAATGATTCTAAAGGATCTTGCTTTATGTCTTGACAGGATTTTTAACAGGCACATTGCTCTTGATTGGGATAAGACCGGTCTGCAGATAGGGGATCTGGAAAAAGATATAAAAAAAATTCTTGTGACCCTGGACATAACCGGCGACGAGTCAGATGAAGCAGTGAGTACAAACTCCGATTTAATATTATCCCATCATCCGCTGATTTTTAATCCGCTTGATACTATCTTAAGCTCAAAAACCTACGAAAAAGAAATAGTAAAACTTATAAAAAACGATATTGCGGTTTATACTGCTCATACGAATTACGACATGATGGCAGGGGGACTTAATGATTTTGTTGCCGCCAGTCTTGGCCTAATCAAAATAGAGACAATAGAAGAAACATACGAGCAGTGGTATAAATTTGTCGTCTTCGTACCCGAAGAAGCAGCGGGAAAGATAAGAGATGTCGTCTGTCAGTATGGCGGAGGCAAATGGCAAAATTATTCTTGCTGCACTTTTAATATAGAAGGAAAGGGTACCTTCATTCCGCATGAGGGCTCAAAACCTTATACCGGTAAAGTCGGTAAAATGAATTATATCGATGAGGTAAGGATTGAATGTATCGTAAATGAAAAGGATCTCGGAAAACTCGTCGATGCAGTTATTAAAGCTCATCCATATGAGGAAGTAGCATACGATGTCTATAAAATCGAGAATAAGTTTAAAGCAGCCGGACTGGGAAGGCTGGGAGAGTTCGAAATGCCGCGGACTTTTAAAAGTTTTTCGAAAAAAATAAAACAGGTGCTTGGAATCGAAGTTTTTAGGTGGATGTATAAGAAAGATATCAAAGTGGACGCTAGAAAAATCGAAAAAGCGGCAGTTGTATGCGGCAGTGCCAATTCGCTCACCGTGAGCCTGGCAGATATAGATTGCGATCTTGTCATAGTGGGTGAGATTTCATATCACAATGCCTTACGGATAATAGAAAGAGGTAAAATACTTGTTGCAGTGGGGCACGGCAGCAGCGAAGCCCTTGCTATAACCGGCATGTCTGATAGACTTGAAGAATTCTTTAAAAAAGAAAAAATCAAAATCGGTATAATAAAAAGCAAATATGGATATAAATCCTGGAGGTATCAGATTGATTGAATCTAAATTCAATGTCACTGATCTTGTGGAACTTCAGTTAATAGAAAATGCGATCTCTGCAAGGTCCACAGAGATAGAAAATATCAAAAATAATAAGGAACAGGTCTCTGCCCTCAAAGAATTGGAAGAAGTAACAAAGAAGTTCGATGAGGTAAACGCTGCATACTCGGACCTTGAGAGCAAGCGTAAAAAGTTAGAGGACAACGTTGAGCTTCAGAATGAAAAGATCAAAAATGATGAGAGTAAACTCTTCAGCGGGACGATTATGAGTGCAAAGGAACTGGAAAATTACCAGGAAGAAGTAAAGATCTTAAAGCAAAGGAATTCGGAAATGGAAGATGAGATACTGGAGCTTATGATAGAACTGGAAGAAATGTCTGATAAAGTAAAACTGGCTGCGGCAGAGAAAAATAAAGCAGAAACACATGTCAATCGTATAAATAACGAGATGAATGAAAAAATAGAAGTCTTTAAACATATCGTAGAAGGGTTAAGAAAGAGAAAAGATGATGTCATCTCAAGGATACCCAAAGATCATTTAAAAAAATACAACGAAGTCAAGAATAAAAAAGGCGGTATTGCTGTTTCGGTCCTGAAGGATAATTTCTGTAGTGTATGCAATATGCAGATACCAACGACTGCAGCCGAGAAGATTGAGGACATAGACGAGATTTATAGCTGTCCTTTATGCGGAAGGATTGCCGTTATCTACAGGAGTGAAATTGATAGAATAAAGAAGGAATTGGAATCTTAAATGGTAAAAGATGCTATAAAATATCTAAAGATTTATTTTGATGGTGGTTCAAGGGGAAATCCCGGTCCGTCTGCGGTAGGTGCCGTTGTATTTGACGACAGGGATAACAAACTCGAAGAACTCAGTGCTTTTATCGGTAAGTATACAAATAACATGGCAGAGTATATGGCATTGGATAAGGTCCTTGATCTGGCGGAAAAATATAATATTAAAAAAATAATGCTCTTTACCGACAGTGAACTTCTAAGTAAGCAGGTCAAGAAAATATGGAAGATAAAAGACGAAAATATTTTAAAAATATATCTTAAGGTTTCCGGGAAACTCGCAAGATACGATCTCGTGGACCTTAGACTTATTCCGCGTGAGGAGAATAAAGAAGCCGACAGGCTCGTAAACAAAGCGCTGGACAAAAAAGACCTAACCTACAAAGGCGAATCAAAGATAAGTTTCGGAAATATTGATGACTAAGCCTTGTGAGAAAATATTATTTTATAATAAACTCTCTTGAATTTAATATCTTATAATTTAATGTAGAGGCTGATGAATGCAAAACTTTATAATGTAATAATCGTGGGTGCAGGCCCGGCGGGCTTGACAGCAGCTATATTTGCTCAGAGAAAACGACTTTCAGTGTTACTGCTGGATGGTGGCATGGCTGGAGGTCAGTTAAAAAACCTTTATCCACACAAACCAGTTTACAATTATCCGGGTTATGCCAATATCAAAGCAGCCGATTTAGCTAGAAAAATGAAGGAGCAAGCAGGGCAGGAAGGGATCTGTTTATTAGAGGATGCACCTGTAAGTGGAATATCAGGTATGAGAAACGGAAATTTTAAACTTGAAGTTCCTGGTTCGCACTATCAATCGCAATCAGTGATTTTAGCCTGCGGTATGGGTCTTTTTAAACCTTTAAAGCTTAATGTACCGGGAGAAAGCAAGTTGGCAGAAAATGGTATATTTTATACTATAAAAAATGTGGAAGACTGGCAGAATCAACGTGTTGTAGTTATCGGAGGAGGAAATAGTGCGCTGGATAACTCTATTTTTCTATGCGGTCATGCTCGCAAGGTAACAATCATACACAGGTTGGCTCATTTCCAGGCCGATGCAGTAAGTGTGAAACAGGTAAAGGAATCATCCATAAAACTTCTCATGGGATGGAGTGTGGAAAGATTTACAGGGGAGAACAAGCGTATCGCTTTGTATTTAAATAATACGGATGGGCAAAAGCAAGATAAGATATTTGCAGACCGCGTACTCATCAATATTGGTATCAAAAAAAGTTATTCATTCCTACGATCTCTGCCTCTTGCACAGAGTAAGAAGGGGATTATTGTAGACTCGGAGATGAAAACTACCCTACCGGGAATATTTGCCTGTGGTGATGTAGTAAGCTATCCGGGAAAAGTCAGACTCATTGTCACAGCTATTGGGGAGGCAGCTACAGCGGTAAACAGTGTAGAAGAATTTTTAAAGGCAAAAAATTAAGTGAGGTCAATCATGAAGACTGAAAATATTTTAATACTTTTTCCGAAACATAATACAGGTGTCAGAATAATACAAAACCTTGCGCAATATTATAATCTTATGGTCGTCTTGTTTTCCAAAGACGAAGAGGAATATTTTAACCGTAAGATTGAAAACCTGGAAAATGTTAATTTTGTTGTAGTAAAAAGAAGTGTTGCAGCTTTTTGGGAAGAGCAAGAGGGTCGCTTAATAGATTTTTTAACCCGGACCCGGGCTATAATCTATTTTATGAGTACGGATTGGCTTACAATGCACGTCGATCATAAGGGGGAAGTCTGGGCTATTGACCATGCCCGCATAGAAAACAAGAAGTTTGTTATTATGGAAAAGATCCTGCATAGTTTAGATGAAGAAAAAAAGACTATCTGGATCAATCTTGCTTACGGCAGTCACAAACGGGATTCAGAAGGGAAGATTTTCTGCAATACCCGCTATGGTCTGACAGGATTCTTAAGAAGCATTGAACTTGAACCCAAACATAAAAGCCTTAAGATCATTAACATCTGCCTGAATTATTTCCGCGATAATAAAGATAAAAGTAAAATAGTACACTGTGAGCACTGTGTATCCGAAGAGCTTGATGCCGCTGGCCTTTTAAAAACAACCGGCAATGATTTAGTTTCTCTGGTTATACGGAGCATAAAGCCTACAAAGGCCAATCAAAGATAAGTTTCGGAAATATTGATGACTGAGCCCTTATTGATTTTCCATAAAATACCTTCTAATATATAGACGGAGTTAGCCGAGTAGTCGCGCAGGTTTTACCTGCGAGGAAAGTCCGAGCTCCGCAGGGCAGGATGCTGGGTAATGCCCAGCGGGATCGGTTCCAAGACTGATCCAAGCGCCAGTGCAACAGAAAATATACCGCCAGGATTTATTCTGGTAAGGGTGAAATGGCGAGGTAAGAGCTCACCGGCAGTCTGGTGACAGGCTGGCCTGGTAAACCGCATCCGGAGAAAGGCCAAATAGGGAAGTATAAGGCGGCCCGTCTTCTTCCGGGTTAGGCCGCTAGAGGTAAATAGTAATATTTACCCCAGATGGATGACTACTGATGTTTATGATGAAAATCATAGGCATTACAGAACTCGGCTTACAGGCTAACTCCACAAATTCTTCACTATAAAAAAGCTCACTCGAAGGTTATAACCTGCAAAATTATTAACTTTTGTGCTTAAGTTATGCCATTTTTTATTGTTATTAGTATTATTTTTGACTATAAATTTTCTTAGTTAGCATAGAACTTTAATGAAAAACATAGATTTATATACAAGTTTAAAGAGCCTTCTTATAGATGTTTTAATATCAGTAATAGGGTAGAGCCTGATAGTATTTTGTATTGTTATCAAGTATTTTGTTGGTATAATTAGAGAAATTTAATTGTTGTTTAAATTAAAAATAATTTATTATAATGTAGCAAAATATAATAAAACTCCTGGTTACCAGACTACCTTTTCATCATTTGATAATTGACACACATTATTCTTAATTTTTAAAAAGGAGGCAATATATGCCAGTAAGAAAAGCAAATGCTGTTTGGGAAGGAAATCTTATTAATGGGAAAGGAATTGTTGAAGTAGAAAGTGGTTTATTTAAGGGTTCATATTCTTTTCTAACAAGATTTGAAAACGGGAAAGGAACAAATCCTGAGGAATTACTTGGAGCAGCACATGCGGCCTGCTTTTCTATGGCCTTTTCTTCTATTCTGGGAGAGAAGGGCTTTAAGCCAATTAAAATATCTACAGAAGCAAATGTTAGTATAGAAAAAGTTGGCGATGGTTTTGCTATTACAAAAATTCTCCTGGTCACTAGAGGTGAAGTTCCTGATATAGATAAAGAAACTTTTTCAAAAATTGCTAATGAAGCAAAGGTAAGTTGTCCGGTATCCAGGGCTTTAGCAGCCACTGATATTGAGTTGGAAGCGATTCTTTTATGATTTTAAAAGCTGTTCGCGGATGCGTCATTTTGCACGATTATTTAGCTAAGGAAAATAATGTGATAAAATGACTCAAAATTATAAGCAAGGAATTGAGGAAATAAGCTCATGGCTCAGACATATAAGTTTTGGTTTGTTTTAGGTTCACAGCGTCTATATGGCGCCGATGTGTTAAAGGTAGTTAGCGAGCATGGCAAAACCATGGCGGACGGATTTAATACAGATAAAAACATCCAATTCGAAGTGGTATACAAGGGTGTGGTCACTATGCCTGATGAAATAAAGAACATCTGCATCAAAGCAAACAGCGACCCAACATATGCTGGTGTTATCACGTGGATGCGCACGTTCTCGCCGAGCAAGATGTGGATAGGCGTTTAAGCATTCTCAATAAGCCTTATCTACACCTCAATGCGCAGTTCAATAAGTATCTACCATTTGATACCATTGATATGAATTTCATGAATACCAACCAGTCTGCCCATGGCGACAGGGAACATGGCTTCATCACCGCAAGACTGCGCATGAAGAGAAAGATCATCTGTGGGTACTGTGAAGACACGGTAATCAGGATACCAAAAAGATTATCTAAAAGCATTTGATGATTTTTTCCAAATATAAATAATTTTATGATATTATAATTTATTAATAAGATTTTAGGGTTTCTATACATATTTGTATGTCAGGATATTTATCATAAAATAGAATTAATCTTGACTTATGATCAATCTTAAATATTTACTGATATTCTAAAACGCTTCTTGATTTCAAAATCTATTTGCCAAAAACCTATCGGCATAAGATAATTTAGCAATACTGATAAATATCAAAAATTATTAATTAATGGGACAAGAAATAATAATATGTATGATGTTATTTCCATAGGCTCCAATACTATCGATGTCTTTGTATATACCGATAGATCCCAATCCATTTTTATAAAAACAAAAAGCGATGAGGAAAGTTTCATCTGCTATCCTGTGGGGGCAAAACTTTTAATAAATGATCTTCATTTCTTTACCGGCGGAGGCGGGACCAATTCGGCAGTTGCTCTTTCGCGTCTGGGGTTTAAAGTGGCCTATATAGGCAAGGTAGGAAATGACATGAACGGTCTTAGAATTTTAAACGAATTGAAAAAGGAGAAAGTAGATTTTCTGGGCCCTGTCTGCCATGATACCAGGAAAAAAACGGGTTATTCCGTGATTCTTGATAGTCTGGAAAAGAAAAGAACCGTGCTCTCGTACAAAGGTGCCAATAATTATATGGACTACTCCGAAATAGATCTGGGGAAAGTAAAAACAAAATGGTTCTATATCTCGAGTATGCTTGGCAACTCCTTTATCACAATAGAAAAAATGGTGGAGTTTGCTTCTAAAAACAATATAAAGATACTATTTAATGTAAGCAGTTATCTGGCCGAGAAAGGGAAAGGATATTTAAAGAAAATATTGGAAAATACTGAAATCCTGATATTGAATAAAGAAGAGGCAGAACTTCTGGTAGGGCGCGGTCAGCCCGGGGAACTTACTTCAAGCCTAAAAGAACTTGGGCCAAAAATGGTTGTGGTCACTGATGAAGAAAATCCCGTCTATAGTCTGGATAATAAAAATATTTTATATAAAGCAGTTCCTTATCATGTAAAAGTAGTTGAAGCCACCGGCGCTGGAGATAGTTTTTCCTCATCTTTCCTTGCCGGAATGATAAAAACAGGAGATATGGAATTTTCGCTAAGACTTGCTATTGTAAACTCTCATTCTGTGCTGCGTTTTAAGGGAGCAAAAAGAAAGCTTCTTACATACAGACAGGCACTGGCAGAAATAGATAAAAGGAATATAGTGGTAGAAAAGAAAAAAAGAAATTAAACGGATTAGGAAGGTCAACGCATTCATTGATAAATTAAAACTATTAAGATAAAATTTTTATATTATAATTTTATCGGGAAAGCCCAATATGAAAAAATCTTTTCACTTTTCGTAGTCGTATTTTTGGCTGCTTTCCTTCTTAATTTTCTTTTTTACGTGTCGGAGGAAATAAGATGGATTATACAATTTATATCAATATAGCTGTTGCGGCTGCAGTTCTGCTGCTGGTTATATGGTTGGCTGTAAGCCCACTTTTAGGGAAAAGAAACAGAAAATAATAGTGCAGATATTTGCAGATATTATGCTGTCAGGGAAATAAGATTGTTTTTTTAAAGAAATTGAAACAATTTTATTTTCAAAGTTGTCCATTTATTTAATATAATATTGACTGCATACAAGATGGATCGATTGTTTGTACTATTGCTAAAATATCCGTTAATTATAAAGGAGGTTCAAAGTGGCAGAAAATAAAGGTAATAGAAGCCCTGTAGAAAGTTTTGGTGATATGATTAAAGAATTTGGTGAATCTATCAGTAAAATTTTCAGTGACCCCGAATTGAAGAAAAAAGCAAAGGAATTTGCAAAGAGTGCAGAAGATTCCGCGAAGGCTTTTGGAAAAAGATTCAAGGATGAAGGAGTAAAAGAAAAATTCACAGATTTTGGAAAAGCAGCACGGGATTTTGGCAATGATGTGTCCGCCTATTTCAAAGATGATAAAGACAAAGGTGAAGATATCAGCCAAAAAGAATATGAATGGGAAAAAAACCTGGATGAGAAAATGAAAAAGTTTGGAGAAAAGACAAAAAAAGTTGGACAGGAAATCGGCAGCAAGATGGAAAAAGTGGGTGATAATATAGATCATTACTTCAAGGATACAAGAGGCGGTAGAATAACCGGTTACAGCTTTGCCATAATGTGGAGTGTTGTTTTTCTTGTACTTTTTAATTTTTATAGTCGATATATAGCCTATTACAGCTATGATGGAATATGGCACAGGCAAGCAATTCTTACTGCAAATTTTAGTCAGTGGCTGCCAATTGTCACCACGGCGCTTATCGCGTCAGTCATTGGAAATATCCTTTTGATTATTTATGATGGTTATTTCCTTCGCCAGATCGTTCGTATTGTCCTTAATCTGTTTGGACTGGCTGCGATCATTTCACTTCTTACCATATTCCCGTTTGATTTTACTATATTTCCGAGAGATTTAACCGGGATCTTAAATCCGATTATTATTGTGGTCCTTATACTGGTCGTCATCGGAATAGGAATAGATACAATGGTAAGATTCGTAAAATTGATTGTTAGTGCTGCAAAAGCCTCTTAAGGAATTGCTTTAAAAATATATTTTTTTATGGATTTTTCAGTATGGAACAGGTAATTACCTGGTTAACCGAAGCTAATGATCCCTATGTGGAATATCTAACCCGAAAGAATATTCTCGGGGAAAAAGTCAATAAAAAAATCTCACGAGAAATCGTCGAAAATATAGCCAATCATGAACCCGTTTCCATTATTCTTGGTATGCAGAATAGAGAAGGCTGGTGGGGTTCAGAAGATTATTCATTCAATCCATTATATAAAAATACATTCTGGCAGCTTTATTTTTTATCCATAACGGGGATAACAAAAAGTGTAAATGGAATCGATAAAGCTGTAAACCTCGTGGTAAATCATATTCAAAAAGATAATGGTTCTTTCCCATCAGACTCCAGATATTCGGGGACATTATGTTGTATGCAGGGAATTTCTCTTGAAATGTTAATCCGTCTTGGGTATATCGATCATGATTTTACGAAAAGAGCCATTGATTTTATAAATAACATGGTATATAGAGAATCCTTCAGGTGTAAATACAGGCAGAACCTGAGATGTCCCTGGGGTGCCATAAAAATCCTGAAAGCATATAATTTGATACCGGATAAATATATCGATGAGAAAACGGAGTCAACTAAAAAGAAAGCCCTGGATTTTTTGGTCAAATACGATATTGTCGAAGCCGCCTACCCCCGCAGGAAAAATAAAAGCAATCACTGGTTTATGTTTGGATTTCCAAGAGGTTATAACAGTGACATACTGGAACTGGTTTCTGCTGTTGTAGATGCGGGGTGCGGTAAGGACAGCCACAATGTCAAAAAAGCACTTGATTATATCCTGTCAAAGAGGCTTACTGACGGGACATGGAAGATGGAGTATTCACTAAACGGCAGGATGCTTGTAGATATAGAAAAAAAGAATAAGTCCAGCAAATGGATCACTTATTTTGCATTAAAAACCCTCTATAAAAGCAAATATTTAGAGAAAGAAAAATGAACCATAAGGCCGGCAAAGTCAGCATAGTAAAATGCAGGGACTACGAAAAAGAAAATCTAAAGGATGCCATCAAGAGATGTGTCAGTCTTATAGGTGGTTTCGAAAAGTTCCTGAATTCTCAAAGTAAAATATTATTGAAACCAAACTTACTTTTATCCGCACCACCGGAGAGAGCCATTACAACCCATCCTTCATTTATTGAAGCTGTAATAGAAAATATTGTCAAAATTACCGGTAAAAGTCAAAATATATTGATTGCTGACAGTTTTGGTCCTGCAACTCCATATAATAAAAAAGGAATGGAAAAGATTTACGGCGCAACGGGAATTTTGGGCATTGCAGAAAGAACGGGGTGCAGATTGAATTATTCTGCCGAATACGAATGTCTGTCCAATAAAAAAGGCAGGATTTTAAAAAGGATAGAAGTCATAAAACCGGTAATCGAAGCTGATGTTATTATCAATCTTCCAAAATTCAAAACCCATAATCTGACTGTTATAAGCGGAGCTGTAAAAAACATGTTCGGTATAATCCCGGGATTTACTAAAGTAGGATATCATCTGAGGTTTGACGATTTTGAAAAATTTGCGGGAATGCTTCTGGATATTACAAATTTTATCAAACCGGCTTTGAATATTATGGACGGAGTATGGGGAATAGAAGGGGAAGGGCCGGGAAGAAGCGGAACTCCCAGAAATGTGGGATTGATGCTGGCGAGCAGCGATTCCATTTCAATGGATATTATTATGAGTAGAATAATGAATATACCTGAAGCTATGAATCCTTTTATACAAGTATTGGAAAAATGGGATGCCGGGTTTTATAAGACCGCAGAGATTGAAGTAGCAGGAGAAAAGCTGTCAGATACGATAATGTATGATTTTAAGATTCCTAAAAATATGGGCCAGAAAAGACTCATTAAAAATAACTTTATAAACACTTATATTTTACCGCTTGTCAGAAATTCACTTAATCCTTATCTTTATGTAGATTACGATAAGTGCAGTTTATGTATGACCTGCGCAAGCATCTGTCCCCAGAAATCGATCATGTCAGTTAACAAAAAAATAAAATTCAATCAGAGGACCTGCATCAGGTGCTTTTGCTGCAGCGAGATGTGCCCGGAAGGAGCCATCGGTATCAAATATCCATTTCTGGGGAATTTGATCTTTAACCGGTTAGGAATGTCAGGCAAACTCAGCAAGAAAACAAAAACACCGGATATACATTAAAACTTTTTTATTCTAAAAAATATTAAAAAATCTTCATAATATGTATAATAAGAATAGCATTAAAAAATCTTTCTTAAGATATAGGAGGTTTTTATGAGCAACAATGGGTCAGGAACCGTAAAAGGTGTCTTTATAGGATTTACTCTGGGATTTGTAGCAGGCGCAGTAACCGCATTACTTTTAACTACCAAGACCGGTGAAGAATTGAGGAGCGACATAAAAAGGATAGCAAAGGAAATGACTGAAAAAGTCGAAGAGAAAGCCGGCAAGATTAAAAATATAACCAGAGATAAATACAATGAGATAGTGAATAGCGTTGTTTCAGGTTATAAAAAGATAAAAGACCTTACTGAAAAAGAAATAGAGTTCATTAAAAAAATAATAGCCGAGCAAAAAGATATAGCAAAATAACTATACTCGTATTTTTGATAGATCTCCGAATAATAATATTCAAAGCTATTATCCCATCATAAGATTAATGTTCTTTACTATCGTAAATAACCATTACCCTGAAAGGAAAACAAAATGGCAAGGGTCAAAGAGACATATCCGGTTCTGGGTATGACCTGTGCTTCCTGTGTAAGAAAAATAGAAACAGTACTTGGAAAAACTGAAGGGATTTCGGAAGCATCGGTCAATTTTGCCTCAGAAAAAGTAACCATTGAATATGATAATGATAAGATAGATCTTGATAAGATAGAAAAGATAATAAAGGACCTGGGTTATGAGCTTGTCACATAAGTTTGCCTCTTCCGAAGGGCGCGTGATTTGACTAAAATTAAGAATAATAAACTTAGTCTTGAAGAGAAAAAAGAACTAATAGAAAAACGTATCCAGAAGAGACTTCTCACGAAGCTTATAGCAGGGGCCATCCTTGCAGTTATAATTATGCTCTTCTCCATGGATCTGATCCCCGGATTTTCTTCACTTTCAATCAAAATTAGATATATCATTATTTTTATTCTGACATGTCCGGTCCAAATATGGGTAGGTTCCCAATTCTATCGCGGCCTGGTCTCGGTTTTTAAATACAGGACAGCGGATATGAATACTCTTGTTGCAGTTGGAACCCTCTCAGCTTTCATCTACAGCGCCGCAGTGACCTTTTTTCTTGATTATTTTACGGCAGCGGGATTTGAACCCCATATATATTTCGACACCGCTGCAGTTATCATCGTCCTTATACTTCTCGGCAGGTTTTTTGAAGCCAGATCAAAAAGCAGCGCCTCGGGTGCAATCAGAAAACTTTTAAAACTTAAAGCATTAAAGGCAATTGTAATAAGGGGTGGAAAAGAAGAAGAAATAGATGTAGATGATGTTGTTGTGGGAGATATTATACGGGTTAGGCCCGGAGAAAAGATACCGGTAGATGGAATAATATTGGAGGGCGATTCTGCCATAGATGAGTCAATGGTCTCAGGCGAATCCATTCCCTCAGACAGGGAATCCGGAGATGAGGTGATCGGTTCCACAATCAACCTGACGGGATTTTTAAAATTCAGGGCAACCAGGGTAGGTAAGGATACTTTTTTGAACCAGGTAATAAAAATGGTAGAAGAAGCGCAGGCATCCAAAGCTCCGATACAGAGGCTGGTAGATAAAGTGGCAAGCTATTTCGTACCCATAGTCATCCTTATAGCGGTGATAACTTTTATAATCTGGCTTATCTGGGGACCTGAACCTTCTCTGACTTTTGCCCTGGTCAACTTCGTTACGGTACTTATAATCGCATGCCCCTGTGCTCTGGGACTCGCGACTCCGACTGCCATAATCGTCGGTACCGGTAAAGGTGCAGAAAACGGGATATTGATAAAGGATGCTTCTAGCCTCGAGATTGCACATAAACTTAATACTATAATATTCGATAAAACAGGTACCCTTACGAGGGGTCAGCCGGAGGTAGAAGAAATAATTATAGATAAAGATAATTTTGGTGGGACAGATATGGAATTATTAAGTCTGGCCGCAAGTTCAGAACTTTATTCCGAACACCCTCTGGGAAAGGCAGTGGTAAGGAAGGCAAAAGACAGCGGCCTTAAGCTAAATGAACCCCGGGAATTTAAATCCATAGCAGGTAAGGGGATAAAAGCAAAGGTGGGCGGGAAAGAGATCATAAAAGGAAATATTAAATTGATGGTTGAAAATAAGGTCCCATTAGCAGGACTTGAAGAAAAGTCACAGGAAATCTCAAAGAGAGGACTTACTCCGGTATTTATCGCCATAGATAAGAAACCTGCCGGAATAATAGCCATTGCTGATAGCCTGAAGGATAATGCCTCAGAGACGATATCGGGACTGAAGAGACTGGGATTTGAAGTGATAATGATCACAGGTGACAATAAAAATACCGCTTATGCCATTGGAAAGAAAGCAGGAATCGAAAAAGTGATTTCTGAGGTCCTGCCGGATCAAAAGGCGGACGAGATAAAAAAACTTCAGAAAGCTGGCAAGATAGTGGCGATGGTAGGGGATGGCATCAATGATGCACCTGCGCTTACCCAATCGGATATAGGAATCGCTCTTGGAACCGGAACCGATATTGCTCTCGAATCCAGTAAAATCACTCTTGTCAGGGGAGACCTGGATGGTGTGCTCAAGGCTATAATCCTTTCAAGAAGCACGGTAAAAATAATAAGGCAAAATCTTTTCTGGGCATTCTTTTACAATTTGATATTGATCCCCGTGGCGGCAGGGGTACTTTATCCATCCTTCGGGTTACTTATAAGTCCGATATACGCAGCGGCAGCCATGGCATTCAGCAGTATTTCCGTGGTAAGCAATTCATTAAGGTTAAAGAGGCTGGCACTCAAATAAGAGAGGAGATTACAATGGCAAAGTCAATGAAAGTCTTAATAATAGGCGCGGTAGCGGCAGGGACGGCAGCTGCTGTCAAAATAAGAAGACAGAGCGAAGATGCAGAAGTCGTCTTATATGAAAAGGATAGATATATATCCTATGGAACCTGTGGGCTACCTTATTTTGTTTCGGGAGAGATTGAAAGTATAGAAGATTTGATAGTTAACACCAGAGAGCGATTCGAAAAAAGATTTAACCTCAGGGTAAATGTTTTTCATGAAGTGACCGGGATAGAACCGGAGAAGAACCAGATAAGTGTGAAAGATCTAAAGACAGGAAGGCAGTTTGATGACAGTTATGACAGGCTTATAATTACGACGGGATCGGTCCCCATAGAATTAAAATTTGATGGGAAACTTATTGGAAATATTTTTACACTTAAGACTATCGATGATGCGGTGAATCTAAAGAATTACCTTGACAGGTTGAATGAAGAGAATAAGCCGGGTAAGAGTGCACTTCTTATTGGTGCCGGTTTCATAGGGCTTGAGCTTCTTGAAATATTTTTGAACAGAGGATATGAAATAAACATTGTTGAAAAGACTTCCCAGATACTTCCGATGTTTGATAATGAAATCATAGAATATCTGGAAAAGTATTTAATGGAAAAGAGAATAAATCTATATAAAGAAGATGAAGTTTCAGGATTGGCCGAGGTGAGGGGTAACAAAGCTGTTTCCGTTGAAACCATAAAAGGAAAGATAATAAAATCCGATGTAATATTTCTGGCAGTAGGTACAAAACCGGATGTAAAACTGGCAAGGGACTCCGGAATAAAAATAGGAAAATCCGGCTTTATAGCTGTCGATGAGTATATGAAAACAAATTTTGAAAATATTTATGCAGCAGGTGATTGCTGTGAATGCGAAAACAGGATAAGCGGCGTGAAGAGGTCTTATAATCTCGCAGCCATTGCCGGAAGGCAGGGGAGGATTGCCGGTATTAATGCTGCCGGAGGAAGAGAGAAATTTTCAGGAAGTATCGTCAACTCAATTGTAAAGGTTCTGGATCTGGCGGTGGCGAAAGTGGGCTTGAGTTCTAAAGAAGCAGCAGCAATAGATAATGATGCAGATTTCATTGAAATTCATAGATCATCTCATGCAGAGTATTATCCTGGAGCCGATATGATCCATATGTTGATAGTTTTTAATAAAAACAGCGGTAGAATATTGGGGTTCCAGGCTATAGGAAGAGGCGGAGTAGATAAAAGGACGGATGTCGTTTCTACTGCTATAAGGGGTGATTTAAAAATATGGGAACTTGCCGATCTGGATCTTGGTTATCATCCTGCTTATGGTTCGGCCAGGGATCCGGTAAATATGCTGGGATTGGTGGCAGGGAATTTAAAAAAAGGTGAAGTGGATTTTTTAAGTGTCGAGGAGCTGAAAGAAAAAATTAGAAATACAGAAAAGATAACTATTCTGGATGTGAGAACAAAAAGAGAATATGACCAGGGACATATAAACGGTGCCATGCTAATTTATATCGATGATCTCAGAAAGAATATAGATAAACTGGATGCCGGTAGAGAGATAATAATTTACTGCAAGACAGACTATAGGTCTTATCTGGGATATAAAATCTTAAAAAACCTGGGATTTAAAAATGTAAAAGTTTTGAATGGTTCATATCTGAGCTGGATGAGAAAAATCTGATCTTTTTCCCCTTTAAGTTTTCGTATTATCTCTGGGTCTGTATGAAGTCACTCTTACGAATTGAAGGATAATGAGCCCGCTTATGAGAAAGAATAGTGTGCTCAGCAGAGCCATTCTCTGGTTTTTGGTAATAAAAGATATTATCCCGAAAGTCACCGGGCCCAGAATGGAAGAAGCCTTTCCGCTTATTGAATAGAAACCAAAAAATTCGGCCTCCCTGTCCCGGGGTATCAAAAACGACATGAGACTTCTGCTTGCTATAAGGGTCGATCCGGTGCATACAGCGGCAAGTATGTAACCCACATAAAACACGGCTCTTATGTTGAAAGTAGTCACCAAGATTATGATTGTGATCCACATGACGAGAGTTATTGTTATAGTAAGTTTGGATCCAATCTTATCGGTCAGCCAGCCAAAGAAAATAGAACTTATAATAGCTGGTATATGTCCGAATATAAAAAGCATTATTATTTCAGTGAGTCCGAAGTTTAATGTATCTTTTGCATATATTGCTACATAAAGGGCGAGGACTGAAAAAGCATTGCTGAATAGAAAATATGAGATCAGGAATTTCGTAAGTTCTTTATGCTTTCTTATATTCTTTAGAGTGCTGGCAAACTTTTTAAATCCATATACAACATAAGAGGTTTTTATTTTTATGATGCGGGCGGCAGGGGAATCTTTTAGAAATATAAATGACGGCAATGAAAATATCAAAAAGAATATGGATGTAATAACAAATGTCAATTTAATATTGAATAAGTTGGATGGTTCGATTCCTCCTCTCACAAAAGGATATACAATCAGTAGAATGACGAAGCCCCCCAGATACCCGATCGAGAATCCAAATCCTGATACGATACCGGTGTTTTTTTCTGAAGAAAGCTGAGGAAGGAAAGAATTATAAAACATCATCGAAGTCTCATAAAAAATATTGGAGATTATAAACAGAATCACAGCCCAGGCTACCATTCCTTCCTTTAAAAAGAAAAGGAGTGAACTAAAAGAAACACATGCCAGGGTCAAAATAGTCAAAAATTTATTTTTCGATCTCGAATTATCTGCAATTGCTCCGAATACAGGTGACAGCAATGAGGCGATTATCATCGATGTGCCACTGGCAATTCCCCACATCAGATCCCCGAAGTTTCTGGAATAGATTTCCGGAGATGCAATTATACTGGTAAAATAAACAGGGAAAATTATAGTGATTATCACCACTGCAAAAGAGGTGTTTGCGAGATCATAAAGTGCCCATGATAATACAGGAGGTTTAAAAAGTATTTTAATCGTATCTTTGAGTTTATACTTCTTCATATATTTATATAAGACCGAGATTCCAATATATTATCTTAAAAAAGTCAGGATTTTGCCACAAGTATTGATAATTTTTAAATTGGTATTTAAGATAATCTGTATACGGAAGATAAATCTTAAAAAGATATTACGATTAGTTGCAAATAAATTATCAGGGTAATATTATGTTATTCAGGAAAGGTTTAAAAAGTAAGGATTCAATTTGAAGGTATCAAATATAAGCTGGAAAATTGGTGGTGAAGCTGGTTTCGGAATAATGTCCACCGGAACTATCTTTTCAAAGATCTTTGCCAGAAAAGGTTACTATGTTGTCGATAATAATGAATATCCCTCATTGATAAGAGGCGGACATAACACATACACTGTAAGGGTAAGTTCCAATGAGATTTTTTCTATCGATAAAGATATAAATATTCTGGTTGCTTTGAACGAAGAGACCATAAAACTTCATCAGGAAGAAGTGACATACGGGGGGTATATTATCTATGATGAAAACAATAGTGATATCGGGGAATTAAAAAAGGCCAGGAAAGATATCAATTACATTATGGTGCCCTTTTCTAAAATAGTCACAGAACTGGGAATTCCCGGAGTCATGATCAATAATGTTTCACTTGGGGCTTCGGTTGCTTTGCTGAACTATGACCTGGAGGTATTAAAAAATATAATCAGAGACATGTTCGGGAGAAAAGGACCGGAAGTCGTGAGTTCCAATATCAAATCATCCGAATTTGGATACAAATATATAAAAGAGAAACTGAAAATAAATGCTTATGAGCTTGAAATAGTAAAGCCCATAAGTAAGATGCTACTTACAGGTAATGATGCAGTTTTTATGGGAGCGGTCAGATCCGGTTGTAAATTTTATGCAGCTTATCCCATGACTCCTTCTTCTTCGATCCTTGAATCATTTGCATCTATCGAAAATGATTACAATATTGTAACCAAACATGCCGAAGATGAAATAGCAGTGATCAATATGGCTATAGGTGCTTCCTTTACCGGGGTAAGGGCAATGGTAGCGACATCGGGAGGCGGTTTTTCTCTCATGAACGAGGGATTGGGCAGTGCCGCTATGACTGAAACTCCGATTGTTATAATATTATGCCAGAGAGCTGCTCCTGCTACCGGTTTACCAACATGGACCGAGCAGGGCGATATGTTATTTGCCATTCACGCTTCGCACGGAGAGTTTTTAAGAGTGGTAATGGCGCCAGGCGATCCTGAAGAATGTTTTTATCTTACCGGTAAGGCGTTTAATCTTGCCGAGACTTATCAGATCCCGGTTATTGTAATGCTCGATAAATATTTATCAGAGAACCATTTTTCATATGAAAAATTCGATTTCAAAAACATAACAGTCGATAGGGGAAAGTTACTTGTAAAGAGTAAAGATATTGATACGGGATACAAGCGTTACTTTAATACCGAAGATGGCATTTCTCCTCGTGTAATAACCGGAATAGAAGGCGGAATCCATATTGCAAATAGCGATGAACATGATGAGTATGGGTATTCAGAAGACGGTGCCTTCAACAGGAAGCTCATGGTAGATAAAAGATTCAGGAAAATAAAAAAGTTAATCGAAGAGATACCCCCTCCCAGGATTTACGGTCCTACGGATGCTGAGATCACTATCTGGAGCTGGGGATCCTGTAAAGGACCGATCCTGGAGGCCATGAATATATTGAATCAGAAAGAAAAGAAAGTAAATTTAATACACTTTACATATTTATATCCATTCGATGGTGAATCCATTGAGGGGATAATAGAGAAAAGCAATAAAAATGTAGTGGTCGAAAACAATAAGACATCGCAGCTTGCAAAGATCATAATGATGAATACCGGCCATAGGATAAAAAATAAGATTTTAAAATACAGCGGAAGGCAATTTCTGCCGGGCGAAATAGTCAACGGAATAGAACAAATAGAATAAAGATCGAATTATTGATATGATGTGAATTTTCTATAGGTAGCAAGATATGAATAGAAACGAAAGAAAATCTTTAAGAGAAATATACGATTTAAAACCAGGGGATTTCAATACCGAAAGAAAGCCCACCTGGTGTCTGGGCTGTGGAAATTACGGAATCTGGAACACAATTAAAAAGACATTCGTAAAACTAAAACTTATGCCCCATGAAATTCTTATAGTCTACGGAATAGGATGTGCCGGCAATGGTACCAATTTTATCAGGACCTATGCATTTCATTCATTGCATGGAAGGGCTCTTCCCGTAGCAACCGGAGCAAAACTCGCGAATCATAAACTCAATGTAATAATCATGGGTGGAGATGGTGACGGTGTCGGTATCGGAGGGAACCACTTTATACATACGTGCAGAAGGAACCTCGATATGACATATATCCTGCACGATAACAAGATTTACGGACTTACCACAGGTCAGACCGCGCCTACAAGCGACAGAGGTTTCAAAACTAAATCAACTCCATCGGGAGCTCTGGAAAGACCGGTAAATCCTGTTGCAATGGCTCTTATATGTGGGGCCACTTTTGTAGCAAGGGGCTTTTCCGGAGATACAAAGCATCTTCTGGATATAATGAGAAGAGGCATCAAGCATAAAGGATTTTCTTTTATAGAAGTCCTGCAGCCCTGCGTTACATTCAATAAAGTAAACACATATGATTATTATAGGGACAGGATTTACAAATTGGAAGAACTAAAAGATTACGACCAAAGCAGAATGGATGAAGCTATAAAACAATCTATGGAAGAAGAGAGAATACCCATTGGTACTTTTTACGAGGTCGACAGGCCGACTTATGAAGATGGACTGAAGCAAATAGAAAGAAAACCACTGGTAGATCATATGATAGCAGATATAGACATCAATAGGCTTTTGAACAAATTCTACTAAAAATTTTTTCATCCTTTAGCATAAAGTATATCAATGAATAATAATCCCGCAGTCAAGAATAAAAGATTTAAACTGGTAGCCATATATGGCAGTCCCAGAAAAAAAGGAAACACAGAAATACTTCTGGATAAATTTCTTGAAGGTGTAATCTTTGCTGCCGCCGATTCCAAAAAAGATCTGGAGATTAAAAAGATAATAACTTCCGATCTGAATATTTCTCCCTGCAGAGGATGCGGGAATTGTTCAAAAACCGGGGAATGCATTATCGAAGATGATATGCAGGAAGTGTATAAAGAATTGACAGAAGCCGATTTTCTTGCAGTTGCATCTCCTGTTTTTTTTACCACTGTATCAGGATATCTTAAAGCTTTAGTCGACAGGTGCCAGAGATTCTGGTCCCTTAAATATGAACACAAAAAAAGGATAATCAAAAAAGATAGAAAGGGTATTTTTATAAGTACCGCCGGTTCCAATTCGGTTAATATCTTTGATTGTCCAAAAAAGGTGATCCATTCTTTTTTTGATGTATTATATGTTGATTATTTATGTGATTTTGTATTTAATGAGGTAGATAGAAAAGGAGATATATTAAAAAATAAAGAGTCTCTGGAAACTTTGTACAGATTTGGCAAAGAAAAACTTTTTTGAACAAAGATAAGAAGATGAAAAAATATTTTTTTATAATTATTATAACAGTCATATTTATAACTTCTGCCGCCTTTCTTTTTTCAGGCTGTAAGGTATCCGGAAATGTTTCTACTTCAGATAGCGATTTCACACTCAATGACCTGGAAGGGAACCCGGTATCCTTATCGGGTTTTAAGGGGAAGATAGTTGTATTGAATTTCTGGGCAACATGGTGTCCTCCATGCATAGCAGAGATTCCTGATTTTGTAAAGGTATTTAATGATTTCAAGGACAAAGATGTCCAATTTATAGGAGTCTCGAATGAGGATATCTCTACCTTAAAAAGTTTTGCAGCTGATTATGATATAAATTATCCGATCCTGATCGATGATAAAAATATCATGACAATCTGGGGAATACGCGCAATTCCCACTACATTTGTGTTTGACAGAGATGGGCAGATTGTTTTCAAAAATGTCGGAATGATGACCGGAGAGCAAATTAGAAACGTTATTGAAAATATACTTTAGATGTTAGAGATTAGTTTACTTTCTGCTTTTATTGCAGGAATACTGGCATTCATTTCTCCCTGTATTTTACCGATAATCCCGGTCTATATAAGTATGATGTCGGGCAAGGTAATACATAAAAGCGACAGGATAAAAATTTCGGAACGGCTTTATCTTTTAATAAACAGTATATTATTTGTTCTGGGGTTTTCACTGGTTTTCATAGCTCTGGGCTCGACCGCTACTATCGTGGGCCGTATACTAAAAGAATATTCCGGTATAATTTCAAGAATAGGCGGGGGCATACTGATAATATTCGGTTTGCAGTACGCAGGTCTTTTCAGGATTCCATTTTTGAATATAGAAAGGAGATTTAAAATACCATCTTCATTGAAATCAGGTTATGCCGGTTCTTTCCTGATCGGGATAATATTTGCTTTCGGATGGATCCCCTGTGTGGGAATGATACTATCGGGTATATTGCTGCTGGCAAGCAAGCTTGGAACCCTGCTCAAGGGAATGCTGCTTCTTGGAAGTTTTTCGTTGGGTCTGGGACTGCCTTTTATACTTGCAGGAATATTTTTAAGTTTTTTTTCCAATTTCTTAAAAAAAATAAACAGGCATCTTAATATTGTGTCCATTATTTCAGGGGTCTTTCTTATGGTTCTGGGTATTATTTTTATTACTGATTCCATGGATTGGGTGGTAGGGTTTTTATCGAGGTATATGCCGTTTTTAAATAAAATTAATTTTTAAATAAATTTTTGTCTGGATTTATGTTAAAATCTTAAATATTTATTATTCTGTTTTAATAGAGAAACAATAATTAAAAATATCAAATTCGAGTTTTAGGAGGAAGTTTTGAATATAGATCCGATTGCATTTAGTCTATTTGGGTTCGAGATAAGGTGGTATGGGATATTAACTGCGCTGGCACTGATTATAGGTTTTACTGTTGTATATTTTGTAGCAAAATACAGAGGTCAGAGAGCTGAGGAAGTCCTGAATTTTGCACCGTTTGCGGTAGTATCTTCTGTTCTTTTTGCAAGACTGCTTCATGTGGTTGTAAACTGGTCTTACTATGCGGATCATCCGCTTTATATTTTTGCTTTCAGGAAAGGCGGGCTTGCCATACAGGGGGCAATGATAGGTGGTGTAATAGCCCTTATTATATTTTGTAAGGTGAGGAAACTTGATTTCTGGTTGTGGGCGGACATGTTGTCTCCGGGCCTTATACTGGGTCAGGCGATAGGCAGATGGGGAAACTTTTTTAATCAGGAAGCTTATGGAAAGCCGATAAGCCTTCACTGGAATTTTTTCTATATTGCTGAAGCCAATAGGCTTGAGGGTTATAAAAGTTATGAATACTTTCATCCCGCATTCTTATATGAATCAATAGCTAACTTTTTGTTATTCGGGCTGCTGCTGTTAATGCACAGATATTATAAAAAGAGACCGGGTAAAATACCTTATGGATTGATACTGGCGATGTATCTTGGAATTTATTCGGTTTACAGGACATTTATTGAATATTACCGTATAGACAGTTCGTACTGGGGGCCAGTCAAGGTGGTATATGTGATAGATTTTATCGTGCTTATTGCTGCCCTCATTATAGCAAATTATGTGATCAAAAAATTCAGGGAAAAAAAGCAGCTGGAGCAAAATGTAGACGAATAATGCGTATATGATTTTTGTATCTTAAAAAGAATACCGTTTTATTTCATACTATATATACAGCCGCAGTAATTTTGCCGGTAAAGATCCAATTCTTTGCTTAGATCCATGGTCTTTTTAAATCCGTTCATTTTCTTTAAGTTGTTCTCATAAAAATTGATACCTTCTGCGGATGCAAGTCTCATTCCTATTGAATTTATAATCTCGTAGTTTTTATGGGGGCTTATGGTCAAAGTGGTTCCAAAAAAATCAAAGCCCAGCTTCTTCGCGGTACGGGCCGTTTTGTCAAGGCGCATATCGAAACACAGAGTGCATCTCCTTCCGCCTTCGGGGTCGTCTTTAAAATCTGCTGTCAGGCTGAGCCATTTTTTATTTTCATATTTTCCTGTTATTAGAAGAATAGAATATTTTTTTGAAATTATTTTTATACCTTCGAGTCTCTTGATATATTCTTTCCCGGGATAAATGTTGGGATTATAATAAAAAAGAGTTACATCGAAATCTTTTTCCAGAAGAAAATAAGGATAAAGTGCGCATGTTCCGCAGCAGGCGTGAAGAAGGATTTTTGGTTTTGAAGTTGAATATTCTGGCATTTTCTTTATAATGTTAGGTCTATTTTGCTAATATTGTTTCAATAGTATATTAATAAAAACATTTAAAAGTATCAAAGGTTCTTTTATATGGATTATGATATTTTAAAAATTGAAAAACCTAAAAAAACAAGTGAGATATATGATCTGGCAGCTTCCGGATTGAAAATTCCCGATTCTGTTGATAAGACAGTCGAAAAAATATTAAAAGAAATAAAAGCAAACGGAGATAAGGCGGTAGTAAAATTCTGCAGGCAGTTTGACCATTATGAAGTTAAAGATATCGATGATATCAGAGTAAAGGCCAAAGAAATAAAATCTGCAATGACTGTTGTAAAAAAAGAGTTACCAAAACTTGCGGAAGCATTTGAAGTAAGCAGAAAAAACATAGAGAAATATCATACCACTCAATTCAAAAAAGAGACGGGTTCGTGGTATATAAAACCCGGCAGAGGAAAAGAAGTCGGACAGATAATGCGTCCACTGGAAAGGGTTGGGATCTATATACCCGGTGGTAGATATACTTATCCTTCTTCGGTACTTATGGCGGTGATTCCGGCAGTGATAGCAGGGGTAGAGGAAATTGTCATCTGCACTCCGCCTCAACTGGATGGTAGCTTAAACACGGTTCTTTTATATCTATTTGGAAAGCTTAAGATCAAAGAAGCCTATAAAATTGGCGGAGCTCAGGCCATAGGTGTACTGGCGTATGGTTCGGAGAGAATTAAAAAAGTGGTCAAGATCGTTGGACCCGGAAATATCTATGTGACAGCAGCTAAAAAAAGGGTTTTTGGTGAGGTCGGGATCGATAGCCTTGCCGGTCCGAGCGACATAACAATACTGGCAGACGATTCGGCAAATCCTGTGTTTATTGCCGCTGATCTGATTTCGCAGGCAGAACATGATCCTGATTCGAGAAGTATACTGTTGACTTCAAGTCTGGATATGGCTAAAAGAGCAATCAAAAAAATATATGAAAATATAGATGCACTTATAAAAGAATATGGAAACAATATAAATACCGGAGTCATTTTAAGATCGTTAGAAAATAATTGTAAAATCATCTTTAATAAAGAAAAAGGATGGCTAATCGAGGCCTGTAATATAATAGCTCCGGAACATCTGGAGATAATGGTAAGAGATACAAAAGCTGTTTTGAAAAAAATAAAAAATGCCGGAGCAATATTTTTAGGAGACTATACTCCGGTTGCGGTTGGCGATTATATTGGTGGGACAAATCATGTTATTCCCACAAATAGCAATGCGCGATTTTCTTCTCCACTTTGTGTTTTTGATTTTCTGAAAAGAAGCAGTGTTGCTTCTTACGATAAAGATGCACTGGATAAAGAAAGGAAGTTTATTGAGACAATGTCGGAATATGAAAAGTTATTTGCGCATAGAAATTCTGTTAAAATAAGATTTGAAAATAAGCAGGAATAAAAAATGAGTAAAAAAATCAAGGAATGGATTTCCAGGATGCCGGAATATATTCCGGGCAGGACCATTGAAGAAATAAGAAAAGAGTATGGTTTGAAGGAAGTTTGCAAGCTCGCTTCCAATGAGAATTTATTCGGACCACATCCTGATGTTATTAAAAAGATCTGTGAAAACCTGGGCGATATTAAATATTACCCCGATGGTGAGTGCCGTGAAATAAGGAAAAAACTTGCCGGGAAGTACAATATAGATAGCAGCTCCATAATCATGGGTAATGGCACGGATCAGATCATCGAGATGATATGTGACATCTTTATAGAACCGGGAGATAATGTCGTGATTGCCGATCCTACTTTTTTGATTTACGAAAAGTCAACCCTTAAATGCAGCGGGAACGTGATCAAGGTACCTTTAAAGGAGTTCAGACAGGACGTAGAAAAAATGGTATATTCGGTAAATGATAAAACAAAGATATTATTTTTTACAATTCCGCATAATCCAACCGGCACCAATATCAGTCGAAGCGAACTCGATTTTATAATGGAAAATACCCGGGAAGATTTATTAGTGGTTCTGGATGAGGCTTACTCTGAGTATATAAGCGATGAAGAAAAAGTCGATACCATTGATTACTTATCCAGATATAACAATCTGGTGGTATTGAGGACGTTTTCAAAGATTTATGGATTGGCGGGACTTCGAATTGGATATGGCATATCCGGAAATTCGATTATCTCTGCATTGAACAAGGTAAGACTTCCATTCAATGTGAATTCGATTGCACAAAAAGCTGCTGCGGCCGCATTGGAAAATGAATCCTATGTAGAGGAGATCAAAGCAAAGATAGAGGAAGAAAAGAAGTATTTCTATGATGTACTGGCCAGTAACGGAATAGGCTTTGTCAGATCATATGCAAATTTTATATTGATAAATAGTGGAGAAAATAGTGATATGGTCGTGGAAGAATTACTTAAAAATGGATTTATAGTA
>Ga0163209_1000109_pt1 | contig 31403 bp, 32 predicted proteins | sample Kivu_160m_FD_113538 | JGI IMG/M metagenome (GOLD analysis project Ga0163209, IMG submission 113538) | Freshwater microbial communities from Lake Kivu, Western Province, Rwanda to study Microbial Dark Matter (Phase II) - Kivu_160m | ecosystem: Environmental > Aquatic > Freshwater > Lake ...
ACTTTAAAGAGAGGCGGCTGGGCGATGTACAGATAGCCCCTCTCGATTAACTCTTTCATCTGCCGAAAAAAGAAAGTGAGGAGCAACGTCCGGATGTGAAGGCCGTCCACATCGGCGTCGGTCATGATGATGACCTTGTGATAACGGAGCTTGCTGACATCGAAATCTCCTTCTTCCCGTCCGATGCCAGCGCCAAGGGCAGTAACAATGACCTTGATCTCTTCGTTTTGCAGCATCTTGTCAAAGCGGGCTTTCTCTACGTTGAGGATCTTGCCGCGCAGGGGCAGAATGGCCTGGTTTTTCCGGTCCCGTCCCTGTTTGGCGCTACCGCCGGCGCTGTCGCCTTCCACAAGGTAGACCTCGCTCCGGGCGGGATCTCGCTCCTGGCAGTCTGCAAGTTTTCCGGGAAGGGCGCCGACCTCCAGGGCACTTTTTCTGCGCGTTAGTTCCTTGGCACGCCGCGCCGCGTCCCGCGCTCTTGCGGCATCGAGGGTTTTGCTGATGATCTGCTTAGCCACCGGGGGATTCTCTTCCAGATAGCTCCCCATTTTCTCATACACAATCCCCTCAACCAGCCCTTTGACCTCGCTGTTTCCCAACTTGGTCTTCGTCTGTCCTTCAAACTGGGGCTCCTTCAGCTTGATGCTGATGACGCAGGAGAGACCTTCCCGGACGTCTTCCCCCCGGATGGCGTCTTTCCCGTTCTTGATAAGGTTGTTGTTTGTGGCGTAGGTGTTGATGACCCGCGTGAGGGCGGACTTGAAACCGCTCATGTGCGATCCGCCTTCCGTGGTGTTGATGCTGTTTGCAAATGAGAAGATGCTCTCGCTGTAGGTGTCGTTGTATTGCAGGGCGACTTCCACCTGGCAATCGTCCTTGGCGCCGTCGAAATAGATCGGCTTTTTATGGAGGACCCCTTTGTTCCGGTTGATATATTCCACGAAAGAGACAATGCCGCCCTTGTAGAAGAATTCGCTCTTCTCGCCGTCGCGCTCATCCGTCAGGGTGATTTTCACCCCTTTGTTCAGAAAGGCGAGTTCGCGGAGGCGGTTGGAAAGGACATCGAAACTGAAATCGATCTCCTCGAATATTTCGTGATCGGGTTTAAAGGTAATTTTCGTGCCCCGGCCTCTCGTTTTTCCGATAACTTCCAGTTCATTTGCGGGCACGCCTCTGCTGTAGAACTGCCGGTATACTTTCCCGTCCCTTCTCACTTCAAGCTCAAGGTATGACGAAAGGGCGTTGACGACGGACACGCCGACGCCATGAAGGCCGCCGGATATCTTATAGCTGTCGTTGGAAAACTTTGCACCGGAGTGAAGCTTGGTAAGAACAACCTGGGCAGCCGAAACACCCTCTTCCTTGTGCATGTCCACGGGAATCCCGCGACCGTTGTCGTCCACCATGATGCTGTTGTCCGCCCTGATGCGTACGTCTATGTTATCACAGAACCCCGCAGCCGCTTCATCAATACTGTTATCTACCACCTCATAAACCAGATGATGGAGCCCTTCTTTGCCCGTACTGCCTATATACATGGCAGGCCTTTTCCGAACGGCTTCAAGGCCTTCCAATACTTTTATACTGTCCGCACCGTACTGTTCCGTCATGTTACTCCTTCAACTTCCTGAAAATGATGTAAATTTCTTGTCTGAGTCGTTCCTGTGGAAACGAAAATCCACAGAAGACTTATAAATACTGGATTCCGGATCAAGTCCGGAAGGACAATAAATATAAAAAATTTCGCTATATCTTTAATGGCATGATAATACACATGAAGTGATCATTTCCCTCCGGTTTGATAACACCTGGTTTCATTCCCTGACCGACTTCAAAGACGACCCTCTCTTCATCAATCACATCTATGGCATCAAGAAGATATTTCACATTATACCCTACCGCTACTTCCTGATCCTTGTAAGCCACGTCGATCTCATCTTTTGCTTCTCCCACGTCAGGGTTGGTTGAATTCAACATCAGTTTATTTTCGGTCAATGTCATGACGACGCCACTGTATCGTTCACTGGATATGACATTCATTCTTTTTAAGGCATGCAATACAGTGTCCCTGTCAAAATTTACCACGACCCCTTTTTCTTTGGGAATCACCCTGTTATAATCCGGATAATCCGCATCAATCAGACTGACCTTCAGCACGGTACCATCCGTTTTTATAATACACATTCCCCGACGAACCCCGAAGAAAACATCATCCGGTTTCCCCTCCACAAGCTTTCTGATTTCACCAAGCCCCTTGCGCGGAATAATAATCCCTTTTTCAAGTACTAGAAATGCTTCTTCCATGACCACATCCGCCATAGCCAATCGGTGTCCATCCGTTGCAACCATTTTTATTTTACTGAATTCCCCCTCTTTCCCGGCCTCAAAAAAAACACCATTTAAATTTCTTCTCATCTCATCCATGGACATGGCAAAAGACGCCCTGGAAATTAATTCCTGAAGAAAACTTCCCTTGATTTTATAGAGCTCTCCCTCATCCGAATCATCAAACACACTGGGGAAGTCATCTACCGGTAATCCAGGAATTCTATAGATGACCTTCTGAGATGTCAGGGTGACCCAATGATTTTCATTGGAATGAAAATGAATCTCTTCACCCTGAATTTCTCTAATCATTTCATATATTTTTCTTGCAGAAATCGTAATATTCCCCTGAGTGACAATATCCGCCTCATAATCGGCAATCAGAACGATTTCCTTATCTGTGGCAACAATTTTTATCTTATTTTCTTCCGTCCTGATTAAAACATTATTCAGAATAGGCATGGTGGTTTTCTTCTCAACAATACCCAGCGTTTTTTGAATTCCGTCTAAAAAAGTACCTCTTTTAATTTTAAATTCCATCACCATATCCCCCTTTTAAATCCTTGTTCGTTTTGAACATTATTGTTCTATAGATAGATTATTTTCTCTTATTATATATAAAATAGAATTAGTAATAGAAGATGTTCATACTGTATCATAACCCTATTTGTTCAATCATTGTCAATACACCATACTCATTTAGCTGTTGATAACTTATTTAGAAAAAGTCTCATACTTTGTTTTTAATAGTGTCTTCTATCTCACTCACGATCTTCTGGAGCTTTCCATCTTCCTCCATAGCTTTATTTATTTTATTGTTGGCGTAAATGACAGTTGAATGATCCCGCCCACCTATTTTTTCACCGATATCGGGAAAGGAGGAAGATGTCATTTTCCTTGCGAGGTACATGGCAATCTGTCTCGCATGGACGAGATTCTTGTTTTTCTTTTGAGACTTTATGTCTGAAATTTTCACGCCTAATTTTCCGGCGACGGCTTTGGTGATTTCATCTATAGTGACATCCTCTTTTTCATTTTGTTTAAGGACTTTTTTCAACACTTCTTTTGCAAGGCTGATATCTATTTCCCTGCCGGTCAGTGAAGCATAGGCTCCGATTCTGATGAGAAATCCCTCCAATTCTCTGATGTTGGATTCCGCATTTGAGGCAACGTAGAGAGCAACGTTGGACGGAATAGTCAGATTGTTTTCATAGGCCTTTTTTTCGATAATGGCAATTTTCGTTTCCATTTCAGGAGGTTGAATATCGGCAATGAGACCCCACTCGAATCTCGAACGAAGCCGTCCCTCAAGATTAGGAATATCTTTTGGAAACCGGTCGCTTGTGACAACGATTTGTTTGCCGGAATCATGCAGTGTATTAAATGTATGAAAAAATTCCTCCTGGGTTCGCTCCTTCCCGGCGATAAACTGTATGTCATCAATCAGAAGGCAGTCAATCTTTCTGTATTTCTCCCGAAATTGCGGCATTTTATCGTACCTGATGGAGTTGATCAGCTCGTTCATGAACTCTTCGGCAGACACATACAGAACATTCATGTCTGTATAAAGAGAGTGGGTAAAGAGACCGATCGCATTCAATAGATGGGTTTTGCCAAGGCCGACTCCCCCGTAAATGAAGAGAGGATTGTAATTTTTGGCCGGTTGCTCCGCGACTGCTACCGATGCGGCATGTGCAAATTGATTGCATGATCCGACGACGAATCTTTCAAAACTGTAATGCGGATTTAGGGTATTGCTGGTCTTTGATCGTAGAGATTTACTTTTTGCGCGGGGCGTCTCCGGATGATGTTCGCGTTTGCGAACGGAAGCCTGGCCTTTTTCATGATCCTGGGATACAAGAAAATCAACGTTGATATCACCACCTGCTAGAAAGGCCATCGCATCCTTAATAATGGAGTGATAGTTTTCCAAAAGCCAGTCCTTAAAAAACTTGTTCGGCACCGACAGACTGATGTGACTCCCTTCCATGGAGATGATCTTAATGGGCCGTATCCATGTTTCAAAGTTTTGCTGACTAACTTTTTCCTTAATGATTTGAAGACTTTTTTCCCAGAGAATTTCCAATTCTGAATACCTGTAAACAATTTATCAACATCTGTTGATAAAGGTTAGATGGATGTGAGCAATGTGACCAAACGATGGAGTTCTTCCACTGTATTAAATCTAATTTCTATCCTGCCTGATTTTTTCCCCCGGGTAACGTGGACCGCCGTCATCAATCGTGAGGAAAGGGTATTTTCGAGATCAAGAAGGGAAGGATCTTGTCTTGCTGATTTCATCTTCGACGGTGTTCTTTTCCTGTTCTGTATCAGACGTTCCGTATCTCTCACGCTGAGCGACTTCTTTTTGATGACGTGAAAGACCTGTATCTGCTCTGCGGGAGAGTCGAGAGCGAGCAGGGAACGTGCGTGGCCTGCGGTAAGGGTTTTGTCGCGCAGTGCCTGTTTAACTTCCTGGGGCAGTTTTAGCAACCGGATGGTATTGGCGATGGTTGAGCGGTCCTTGCCGACCCTGGTTGAGAGTTCCTCCTGCGAGATATTGAACTTTTCAATGAGCATGGCGAAGGCTTCGGCCTCTTCGAGGGAATTGAGGTCTTCTCTCTGAATATTTTCAATCAGGGACATTTCCGCTGCGTCCGAATCTTCCACATCCCGGATAACGATAGGCACATCCCTGATGCCGGCTTCTTGAGCGGCCCTCCAGCGCCGTTCTCCCGCAATAATTTCGTAGCCCTGGCCGGACTTTCTCACAATAATGGGCTGAATGATACCATTTTCCCTGACCGATGCAACAAGGCGTTTCTGCTCATTGTCATTGAAATTTTTCCGGGATTGAAAACGGTTTGGTGAAAGCTCCTCAATCCCGCACAGGATGAACGAAGGCCTGGTGCTGATATCATCAAGAAGATCGGGAAGGATGGCCCCGAGTCCTTTGCCGAGAGATCCTTTTTGTGGCATCTATATCCTCCCGTTGGTTAAAATTTCTCTCGTAAGTTCCATGTAGGAAATGGCGCCGCGTGATTTGATATCATAAAGAATAATGGGAAGACCATGACTCGGGCTTTCCGACAATCTTACGTTTCTCGGAATGACGGTTTTAAAGACACTTTTACCGAAATGGCTTCTCACGTCTTCACTGACCCGGTGGGACAACAGGTTTCTCGAATCAAACATGGTTAAAAGAATCCCCCCGAGTGTCAGGGCCGGGTTTAATCTTGCCTTGATGAGCCTGACTGTATTGAGTAAATATCCGAGACCCTCCATGGCGAAATATTCGCACTGGAGCGGGATGATCAGATAATCAGAGGCAACGAGGGCATTGACTGTCAGGAAACCGAGCGACGGGGGGCAGTCAATAATAATGAAATCGTAGTCCGTATCGAGATGGTGAAGGAGGCTTCTGAGTTTCTTCTCTCTCTCTTCAAGATGTATGAATTCAACCTCAATCCCGATCAGATCTTGATTGGAAGGCGCCATATCGAGATGGGGGAGCTGTGTGTCCACAATCACCTCTTTCAGGGAAACCTTGCCGATCAAGGCATGATATAGATTCTGCTTGCTGATCATGTCTCTGTCGATTCCCATACCGCTCGTGGCATTGCCCTGGGAGTCGCAATCGATAAGCAGCGTCTTTCTTTCCGCCGCTGCCAGTGATGCAGACAGATTGATGGCCGTTGTGGTTTTTCCTACTCCCCCCTTCTGATTTGCTATGCATATGATTTTACGCATGATTTAATAGAACAGATCCGGTTCTTTCGTGACGGTGAATTGATGGCGAAAAGTAGCATAAAACATGTTCTTTGAGAAGGATTATTTTGGACGGTTTTAATGATTTACCGTTTTTTTAAAAATCACAATTTTTCGAAGGTCGCCGGTCACGGGCAGCCGAATCTCGTGACAGGCAAGGAAGGTCAACCCTGATGACATTTCAGATATTTCAATCGCCTCATTGAGTTCATCTGTGACGTTTTTTCCCTTCATGGCCATGACGGTTCCGTTATGTCTCAAGAAAAAGGAACTTATCGGAATCAAGGCGGAAAGTTTAAATGTTGCCCTTGAGATGACGGTATCGAAGTAATTTCTGTATCTGACATCGGCAATCAGGTGTTCGACCCGGTTGTGAATCACAGTGGTTTCATCAAAAGCCAGGGTCCGGATGACGTGTTTGAGAAAAGAAGTTTTTTTGCGTGACGACTCCAGGAGGGAGACCTTCAGGGAAGGCACGGCGATCTTCATCGGCAACCCGGGGAAGCCGGCCCCAGCGCCGATGTCGAGAAGCCTCACAGAGGTGCTCGTCAGGAAAATCACCGGCGTCAGGGAATCGATAAAGTGTTTGATGGGAATGTCAAGGTCTGATTTTACAGAAACCAGATTCATTTTTTCGTTCCAGACGACAAGCTCTCTGTAATATTGTGAAAACAGTGACAATTGCTTATCATTCAGGAAAATGCCGATCCTGGTTGCAGCGTCGAAAAGGATTGTTTCGAGGTTTCTCTCCATATGATACCTTATTTCTAAAGCGTTGACACAGATTTCAGGAATATGATACCTTAAATCAAAAATATGAAAAGGAAAATCAATAATGTCTGAACTGGTAAGATTCGGGGTATCTATGGACCAGGCTTTGCTGGAGAGGTTCGATCGTCTCAAAAGGAAGGGTATTCATGAAAATAACGGTTTTTAACGGAAGCCCGAAAGGGAAGCAGAGCGCCACCCATGTCATGGTGCAGGCCTTCGCGAAAGGGGCGGCCGATGCCGGCGCGGAAGTGGAAAACATCTTTCTCGTCCGAAAGAAGATCAAGCACTGCCTGGGTTGTTTTCATTGCTGGATCAAGACACCGGGAAGGTGCGTTCATAAAGATGATATGGCTGACCTGCTGCAGAAATTTATCGCCTCGGATATCGTGGTGTTTGCCACACCGCTGTATGTCGATAATGTTACGGGCGTCATGAAAAACTTCATGGACAGGCTTGTTCCACTTGCCGATCCTCATTTTGAGAAAAACGAAGAGGGCGAATGCCGCCATGTATCGAGATTTGAAAATAAACAAAAATTTGCCGTCATCTCGAATTGCGGATTTCCGGAACAGTCCCACTTTCAGGTCCTGCGCCTGCTGTTTCGCAGAATCGCCAGAAATTTCCAGGCAGAACTTGTTGCTGAAATATACAGGGGCGGCGGCCCCCTGCTGCCGGATCCCCCGCCGATACTTCGGGATACTATCACCAATTACCTAAAGCTGGTAGAGGAAGCGGGCCGGGAGGTAGTCATACATGGAAAGATTTCCGAGGTGTTGGCAGGCAAGCTTGAAGAGCCGTTGATTCCCCACGATCTGTATATCGAGGGGGCAAACCGCGAATACTGGGACGTTGAGCTGGCAAAACTCCCGTCTCAGAAAAAATAACAATCTAATGTTTTCGTCTATCCCGATCAGCGTGAATGATACAAACTTACCCGTCTTACATGCTTATATATCTCTCGTTCCTTTTGGGAGGTGGGTCGTTACTCGCATTTGTATTGTTTCTGTTTGAAGGTTCCCTCAACATTGTAAGTTTCGGGTTTAGTAACAGGGCTGTATTTTGGTTTGATGCAGCCCTGTCCTGTGTGTTTTTTATTCAGCACAGCCTCATGATTCGCAGGTCGTCGCGCCGGTTTTTATCTCAGTTTTTCCGGGAGGAATACTTCGGTGCGCTGTATTCAATAGCGTCCGGTGTCGTTCTTTTCATGACGGTCATCTTGTGGCAGGCATCAACGCATTCCCTGTTCGTTGCGGAAGGCGCTTTTCGCTGGTTTCTTCGGAGTATCTTTATGCTCTCCATTGCCGGATTTGTTTGGGGCGTGAGGGCATTGGAAGACTTCGATGCTCTTGGAGGAAAGATGATATTACGCAAACTCCGTGATCGACAGCCCCGAAAAGGAAGATTCATCATCGCAGGACCTTACCGCTATGTAAGGCATCCGTTATATTTCTTTGTCCTCTGCATGATATGGTCCTGTCCGGACATTACAGCCGATAGATTGTTGTTTAATGTATCGTGGACCGCGTGGATCGTTTTCGGAACAATTCTCGAGGAGCGGGATCTCGTCGCAGAGTTCGGAGATGTGTATCGCAGGTATCAAAAGGAAGTACCCATGCTCTTTCCGACAGGGGTCCCATTTAAATAAGGTGACACCTGGTGTAAATGATTTTGATGCCATTTAAAATTAGAAAGTTTTCTTGAAAGGCATGAAGAATGAAGATACTGTATTATGACTGTTTTTCCGGCATCAGCGGCGATATGAATCTCGGGGCTATGATCGATGTCGGCGTGGATCAGGACCGGCTGGTGAACGAATTGAAGAAACTGGCCATTGATCCGTATGAAATCAGGATCACCATGGATCAGCGCAGGGGCGTCAGCGGCACGAGGGTCGAAGTCGTCCTGTCTGAAAAGAATGTGCCGTATCACAGGTCATTCAGGAACATTTCAAAGCTCATTGAAGAGAGCGACCTCTCCCAAAAAGTCAAAACTTTAAGCCTCAAGATTTTTACAAAGATCGCGCAGGCGGAGGCAAAGATTCACGGATGCAATATCGATGACGTTCATTTTCATGAAATCGGGGCGGTTGATTCCATCGTGGATATCGTCGGGGCAGCCCTCTGTCTGGAGTCTTTAAATGTAGACAGGGTTTTATCTTCCCCCGTGCAGGTGGGGGGCGGTTTTGTGAAATGCGCCCATGGCAGTCTGCCTGTTCCGGCGCCCGCGACAGCGGAAATCCTCAGGGAAATCCCCATTAAATCAGGCCTCGTGCCGTTCGAAACCACTACGCCAACCGGGGCGGCCATTCTGGCGGCTACCGTTGATGCTTTCACCGAAGAAATGAACTTTACGCCTCGGAAAATCGGCTACGGCATTGGTCACAGAGATACGGATATTCCGAATGTGTTAAGAATCTTTCTTGGAGATATGGGGGAAGATGTGTTCGCGGATGACGTGGAGATTAGCGAAGCCTTTATGGTTGAATGCAATATTGACGATATGAATCCGGAATTCTATGATGATGTCATGGATGCCCTGTTTGAGGCCGGCGCGCAGGATGTTTTTCTTGTCCCTGTCATCATGAAGAAATCGCGACCGGCCGTGAAAATCAGCGTTCTGTGTCATGACAGAGAGCTGAAATCCGTTGAAAAAATACTCCTCCTCCGGACATCTACCCTCGGCGTGCGAACCCGTAAGGTTACCAAGACCATGCTGAGACGGGACTTTTCAAAGGTATCGACGAAATATGGTGAAATATCCGTAAAGAATGCGTATTACCGCGGGGAAAAGATCAAATCCAAGCCGGAGTATGAGGAGTGTAAAAAGTTGGCCAGAGAAAAAGGCGTGAGCATAAAAGAAATCTATGACAGTTTGAAATCCGGGGAGTGATAATGTTTGCACCCGACCGATACAAAGGACTCATCAACCATCTGAAATCATTGAAAACCTGCATGATCGCTTTTTCGGGAGGCCTTGACAGCACGTTTCTGCTTTGGGCTGCACACGACGCGCTGAAAGAAGGGGTGACGGCGGTGACGGTCTCAACCCCGTACATGCCGGGGTGGGAAATCCGGGAGGCGATAGAAATTGCTCAAAACATGGGCATTCGGCATAAACTGATCAAGCTCCCGCTCATCGACGAGATCAGATTCAACCCCGATGACCGGTGCTACCGCTGCAAGAGATATCTGTTTTCCGTGTTGAAAGAGGAAGCCCTGAAAGAAGGGATTCATCACGTTCTGGACGGGACGAATGCGGATGATCTCAAGGAATATCGACCGGGAATGAAGGCCCTGAAGGAGTTGGGGATTGTAAGCCCGCTGCTGTTGCAGGAATTTACCAAGGAGGACATCAGGGCAATGTCCAGACTGAACGGCGTCCCAAACTGGCAGAAGCCGCCGTACGCGTGTCTTTTATCCAGAATCCCTTATGGCCGTGAGATCACCCTTCCTGAATTGGAAAGGATCGAAAAGTCAGAACGGTATCTCATGGATATGGGTTTTGCTTTCGTGAGAGTGCGGAGCGACGGCGTTCTGGCACGGATCGAATTCAGACGGGAAGATCGAAAGAGACTTTTTCGCGAAGAGCTTCTTGATGACATCTCAAAGACGCTCAAAGGATTTGGGTACGGTTTTGTGGGCATGGAGCTTGAAGGCTATCAGACGGGAAGCATGAACAGAACCCTGAAAGGGAAAAAGTCTTAGAAGGTTGGTTGTATGAACTCGGAAGCGCTCAAAGATTTGCTGAAAGATATTCGCGATGGCCGGATCGGCATCGACGAAGCGATGTCGCTGTTGAAGCATCTGCCCTACGTGGATCTCGGATACGCGAAGCTCGACACGCACCGGGAAATCCGGGTAGGATATCCGGAAGTGATTTTCTGTCCCGGCAAAACAACCCAGCAGATCAAAACGATCATCCGGGCCATGCTGGAGCGGGATTCAAATATTCTGGCTACCAGGGCCGATGAGTCGCTGTTTGAGGAGATCAGGAAAATCTGTTCCGATGCCGTCTATCATCCAATTGCAAAAGCCATAACCGTCAGGAAGAGAGCGATGGAGACGACGGACAGTTATATTGCGGTGGTTACAGCGGGAACATCGGACCTGCCTGTTGCCGAGGAAGCCGCCGTCACTGCGGAGCTTTTTGGAAACCGGGTGGAAAGAGTCGTTGATGTGGGCGTGGCCGGCGTACATCGCCTGTTCGACAAGCTGGATGTAATCCGGGGCGCCCGGGTGATTGTCGTTGTTGCCGGTATGGAAGGCGCCCTCCCCAGTCTGGTCGGCGGTCTTGTGGACAAGCCGGTGATTGCCGTGCCGACAAGCGTGGGTTATGGTGCCAGCTTTCAGGGAGTTGCCGCTCTTCTGTCCATGTTGAACAGTTGCGCAGGCGGCGTCTGCGTGGTCAATATCGACAATGGTTTCGGCGCCGGCTACATGGCCGGCATGATCAACAAATTACGTTGATCTTTTCGCACGAATTCCCGGCAGTAAGGGTCAGGCAAGGATGGCTTTCGAGAACGTCTCGAAACCCATTTTGTCGATCATGTCTCCCATTCTCTGGCGTGGCGCCGCATTGGCCTTGTAATAGGCAAGAATCTTGTCAACCAGATTGAGCGCATCTTCTGTCGTCAGGTCCCTGGCAAGTTCCTGGGAAAGCCTGGGCCTTGCCCCTCCGTTGCCACCCACCAGAATCCTCCATCCTTTGGGAAAACCCACCAGACCGATATCTTTGATGCAGGTTTCAGCGCACTGATTCACACAGCCGCTGACGCCGAACTTGCACTTTCCCGGAACTTCCAGTCCGTGGTATTTTTCATCAAGCTTGAGTCCGAGCCCGAGACTGTCCTGCTGACCGCGTTTGCAGAAGGCTGTTCCGGGGCATGCCTTAATGCTTCTCACACACAGCCCGATGGCTGCGCCGGGGGGCATGCCGAGATCAGCCCAGACATTGTCCACGTCTTCCTCTTTCAATCCTACCATGGCGATGCGCGCCGCGCTGGTGATTTTCAACGCCGCTGCATTGTATTTTTCGGCCACGTCGGCCAGTTTGCGAAGCGTGTCGGGGCTGACAACCCCGCAGGGAATATGAGGCGCAACCGCATAGGTTTTTTTGTCGCGCTGGATAATCACACCTTTTTCACCGTCTTGCAGCATAATTTTGTTTTCCTCCCTTATGACATTTTTGTTTTATTTCGCGTATAGATGTCGGTATAGAAAAAATGAGTTCGGGTGTCAAGGGAATGTAACCGCGGGTACGGGCGAATCTCACCTTGACACACAAGGGCCACAGCTGTACATTCCGCACTAAAAAAAAGGAAATCGTCTCACTATGGAACAAAATCGAATCGATGGTGAACGATTCAAACAAGAGAATATCGTTTTAAAAAGGAGCATAGAATGGATTGTAAAAAACATCAAGCAACTGGAAAACAACAAGAAAACAAAGAAGAAGGGAGCGCTCCCGACGAAAAGTTGAGAGCCTTTGTTGAGGACATGTCCCTTCAGGATCGTATGGCGCAGATTAAACACAAGATTATGGTCCTGTCCGGGAAAGGGGGGGTCGGCAAGAGCACGGTGGCGGTAAACATCGCCGTTGCCCTGGGCCTTGAAGGAAAAAAAGTGGGCATTCTGGATGCGGATTTTCATGGTCCCAGCATACCCACGCTGCTTCATCTCAACGGGAAATCCCTGAAATCCGGTGAAAACGGAATTGAGCCGATCGATTTTGTGGAAGGAGTCAAGGTGATGTCCATCGGGTTTTTCATGGCGGAGCAGGATAAGGCCGTGATCTGGCGGGGCCCTATGAAGATAAGCGTCATCAAGCAGCTTTTAGCCGAGGTGAATTGGGGAGAGCTTGATTATCTCATTATCGACTTTCCCCCGGGCACGGGAGATGAACCCCTTTCCGTTGCGCAGCTGATTCCAAACGCTGACGGGGCGATTATTGTCACCACCCCCCAGGATCTGTCCCTGATTGATGTGAGAAAATCCATTGATTTCTGCAAACAGCTGAAACTCCCCGTTCTGGGAGTGATAGAAAATATGAGTGGGCTGGTCTGTCCCCATTGTTCGCAGGTCATTGATGTTTTCAAGAGAGGCGGCGGCGAAAAAATGGCCGGTGAGACGGGGGTCCCCTTTCTCGGCAGAATTCCTATAGAACCGCTGATCGTGGAGGCTTCCGACAGCGGGAAACCCTTTATTTATCACTATGGAAAAACCGTGGCGGCATCCGCTTTTTCTGAAGCGATAAAACCCATTTTGCTCTTGGAAGATCAAAAGGTATCTTTATGTCTGAAGTAAAGCGGGGGAATGTAATCGCAGCCGGATGCTGCATGAAAGAATACGAAGAGGAACATGGACAATGACAGGGATGGGTAAGCTGGCAAGTCTGGTAGATCTGGAGGCGGGTGAGAGCGGTGTTGTGGAGTATATTCAAGGGGGATATGGTCTCCACGGTTGCCTCAATGCATTGGGAATTGTCGTCGGGAAAAGGATCACCAAAGTCACTCCCATCCTCATTCAAGGACCTGTATCCGTTGACGTGGAAAATGTTCAGGTGACGATAGGTTTCGGCATGGCGTCCAGAATCATGGTGAAGATCGACATATAAAATCCTCTGATTTCCGGAAGCCATGAATGTCATGGTCTATTTTAATATCAGGTGTTGAAAATGCCCATTTATGAATATCAATGTGAACAGTGTGGTTCAATTTCAGAATTTCTTGAGAATGTCACCACTGATGAACCGAATGTGATCTGTCGCCAGTGCGGCAGTAGCCGGGTTTCGAGAATTCTATCTGCAGGTTTTATCCCGAAAGGCCCAAGAGTGGTGGAATACGCGGGCGGGAAAACCTGTTGCGGAAGGGAAGAACGCTGCAATACACCGCCCTGTTCAACAGGGCAGGGCTGCAGGAGATGACATTCACCAATTTTGTGATGGTAAAAAATTTTTTCAGGATATCTTTAAAGAGCAAGAAAAGATAATCGGGAGCAAGCGAGATGGATGAAGAGGACAAGATAACAGAACAAATGATGGAAATGCTTATGGAGGTGGCGAAAAAGGGCTATACGGCAAAGGTCTTTGACTACGGATTGAATCCCAGAAATTGCGGGGTCATCGATAAACCGGATGGTTATGCGAAAGTTACCGGTCCATGCGGAGATACGGTGGAAATTTTTCTTCGGATCAATAACGGCAAGATTCAGGATATTCAATATACCACCGACGGGTGCATGACGTCTCATGCGGCCGTTTCAGCGGCCACTATCATGGCAAAAGGCAAGTTGTTGAATGAGTGCATTAAAATCAATCAGACTTCTATCCTTGAGCATCTTGGAGGGATGCCCGAAGATTCACAACATTGCGCGCTTCTCGCAGCAACTACCCTTCACAGAGCGTTGAGGAATTTTGCTGTTGGAAAGAAAGAGTCGCAATGAATCATGATGAAACATCAGGGTTTAAAAAAGAACAAGTGAAAATCGGCATCATCATCTGTCATCGCTACCGTCGCTGCGCCGGCGGAAAATGTTTCCGATCATTGGAGAAGAGGGAAGGCGCCTTCAGCCTTTACCGGGATAAAGCAACAATCCTGGTGGGATATACAACCTGCGACGGATGTCCGGGGGGAAACATTGAGTATGCCCCGGAAGAAATGATCCGTAACGGCGTTGATGTCATTCATCTGGCCACAGGTCTGATCGTTGGTTATCCCCCCTGTCCGAGGATCGGTTTTTTCAGAGATTTCATACAATCGAGATATGGCATCAGTGTCGTCCCGGGCACCCATCCGATTCCACAGAAGTACTACCTGATGCATCAGGAGCTTCGCACCTGGGACAGCCCTTTCTGGCAGGAACTCACACGTCATGTCCTTTCGGATGAAGCGACACGAATTGAATATAACTGATCAACCTGTTAAATTCCTTTCATATAAATTGAAAACGCTGGGAAGAAGTCTCTAGTGGAAAAACCGAATATTCCCGCAACAGATATCCAACTCCCCAAGGCAAGGAGATAAAATAGTGCAAATCGGTGACCTGCTCAAAAAATTAAATGAAAGAGAACCGTTCACAAAAAAAGAACTTATGTGGATGCTGGATTACCCGGCAGATTCACCTGAATCTTACCAGATCATGGCTGAAGCAAACCGCATATCAAAGAGACTGACGCAAAACAAAGCTGAAGTGCATGCCCAGTTTGCGCTGAACCTCGCACCATGCCCTTGCAACTGTGCATTCTGTTCTTTTGCCGAAAGTAATGGTGTCTTCAACGATGAGGCCAGGCTGAGTCCGGAACAAGCGGTACAATACGCAAAGCAATTTGAAAAAGCCGGAGCGAACGCCATATTGGTTATGACCACTGCCACGTATCCGTTTGACTTGTTCCTCGAAATTTCCAGGGAAATCCGAAGAAATCTTCACGCACAGACAACCCTTATCGCTAACGTCGGGGATCAATCTCTTGCCGACGCGATCAAATTAAAGGATGCTGGATATTCAGGAGTCTACCATGCACTGCGTCTGCGTGAGGGAATCGATACAAGTCTTTTACCGGAAAAGAGAAAAGAGAGCATCAGCAACTTTAAAGAGGCCGGTCTTCTGGTCGGAACCTGTATTGAGCCGATCGGCCCCGAACATACAAATGAAGAACTCGCCGACATGATCCTCTTCACTGCATCATTCAATCCCTCATACAGCGGGGCAGGGAGACGTATTCCCATCCCCGGTACCCGGATGGCAGAACGCGGATGGATCAACGAACTTCGCATGGCCCAGATCGTCGCAGTAACACGCCTCGGCATGCCGAAAACAGTCATGGGAAACTGTACGCATGAACCATGTACACTTGGTGGAATTGCAGGGGCCAACCTGTTCTGGGCAGAAGTCGGAGCCAACCCAAGGGATACAAAAGAAAAAACAGAAGAGGGCAGAGGAGAGACGGTAGAAAGCTGCAGGACGCTCTTTCATGAATGTGGATGGGATGTCTTCCATGGTCCCTCCCGTTATTACATGGAGACACTTTGTTCAACATCAAATAAAATTCCTTGAATTAACATATGATCGAAGCTGTATATGATTGTTGTGGGAAGGAAAAGAGTAAGGGGAGAAGGAAGAACTATACAAAAACGTTCCGCGTGTGTCCCGTCGGTTTAATTAAAGAGATTTCATCCAAATAAAATAAGGAGCAGATCCCATGGAGAAAAAGAAAAGAATCGTTGTCGTCGGAGGTTCCGCTGCCGGCCCCAAGGCGGCGGCAAAAGCGAGAAGAATCGACAATAGGGCCGAGGTCATCATCCTGCAAAAGGACGCCGACCTCTCCATGGCTTCCTGTGGGTATCCCTATTATGTCGGGGGGTTTTTTGACGACAGAAACATGCTCCTCTGCACGCCGACGGGTGTCGTCAGGAACCCCCAGTTCTATCTCAATGCAAAGGACATCGAGGCGAAGGTGAATACGGAAGTGACCGCCATCGATCGGAAGGGGTGCACTGTTGCATTCAGGAATACGGTTACAGGAGAGACGGGGGAAATAAACTACGATAAATTGATCATAGCCACCGGCTCCGTGTCCCGGATGCCCCCGGTTCCCGGCGTTGGGCTTTCCGGTATAACCACACTGCAATCCATGAAAGATGCCGACTTCCTCAGGAAAGTGAAAGACGAGGGGAAAATAAAAAAGGCCGTCGTGATCGGCGGCGGACTGATCGGCATCGAGACCTGTGAAGCACTTCAGCTTGCGGGCATCGAGATCACCGTGATCGAACTGCTGCCCCAGCTCCTTACATTCCTTGACTGGGAGCTTGCGAAGCTTGTCGAGAATCATGTGAAGAGCAAAGGGACAAACGTCATCACCGATAACGGCATTGCCGAATTCCTCGGCGAGAACGGCAGACTGACGGCGGTAAAGCTTCAGAACGGCGCGGAGTTGCCCTGCGAACTGGCGGTTGTGGCCATCGGGGTCAGACCGAACGTGAAACTGGCCCAGGAGGCGGGGTTGAAAATCGGGGAAACCGGGGGGATCCTTGTCGATGAATATATGCAGACCTCGGAACCCGACATTTATGCCGTCGGAGACTGCGTTGAGACCGTCAACCGTATTACGGGCAGAAAGGTGCTGGCACCCTATGGCGATCTCGCCAATCTTCAGGGACGGGTGGCGGGAGAAAACGCAGCATCGGAGAACTGTGTGACGTTTCCCGGAACGATCCAGACGGGAATCTGCAAGGTGTTCGATTACGCGGCGGGATCTACGGGGCTGTCCGAGTCTGTGGCAAAGAAACTGGGATACGAAGACATCATCACCGTCATCAACACCAGTCCCGACAAACCGGGTTTCATGGTGGGAAAACTTCTGGTGACGAAACTCATTGCCGACAGGAAAACGGGCAGGGTGCTCGGCGCCCAGTGCGTCGGTCCCGGAGACGTGAGCAAACAGATCGCCCAGTGGGCCATGACCATTCAGGGTCATCTGACCGTGGAGGATATTGTCAATTCCGATCTTCCTTACGCGCCGCCGTTTTCCCTGGCCATCGATCACTTCATTGCCACGGCGCACATTATGCAGAACAAGATGAAAGGCCGGATGAAAGGGATTTCCACCATGGAAGTAAGACGTAAGGTGACGAACGATGAGAAACCTTTCCTTCTTGATGTGCGGGGACCCGATGAATATGAGCAGATGAGACTAGGCATCGGTGAAAACCTCATGCCACTGGGCGCCCTTCGAAAGCGTCTCCATGAACTTCCCGAAGATCGGGAAAAGGAGATCATCTGCTATTGTAAAATATCTCTTCGGGGATATGAGGCCGCCCTTGTCCTTGAAGACAATGGGTGGAAGAATGTGAAAGTCATGGAAGGCGGTGTGATGGCCTGGCCATACCCGCGGGAAAAATAGCAAATCGGACGTCAACTTTTTAGGATAACGACGGCATGCCGGGTATGTTTGACCAGGGCCGTTGAAAACGGGAAAGGAGGAAATCGCGTATGGCTGAAGAAATCAAGGCCGGGTGTGCCCGGCCGACAGGGGGTCCGGTTGGAGAAAAGATTCCCGTTCAAAAAGAACAACAACCCATTATCAAGGAGGTCAAGGCCATGATCACTGTAGGGAAAAAGGCGCCCGATTTCACCGCGCCGGCATATCACAAGGGAAAGTTCATTTCCGTAAGACTTTCCGAGTATCTGGGGAAATGGGTGGTTCTGTGTTTCTATCCCGGTGATTTTACATTCGTCTGAGCGACGGAGGTTTCGGCGGTCGCCGAAAAGTATCCTGAATTCAAGAAGCTTGGTGTAGAGGTTCTCTCCATGAGTGTGGACAGTGTCTTTGTCCACAAGATGTGGAACGACCACGAACTATCCAAAATGGTGAAGGGAGGCGTTCCCTTTCCCATGCTTTCTGATGGAGGTGGTAAGGTCGGTTCTGTTTTTGGCGTTTATCTGGAAGATGCAGGCGTCGAAGCCAGAGGGCGATTCATCATTGATCCTGACGGGATTATACAAGGCTTCGAGGTTCTCACGCCTCCCGTGGGGCGTAATGTCAGCGAGACCTTCCGTCAAATCCAGGCCTTCCAACATGTTCGTAACAGCAAGGGAACCGAAGCTACCCCTTCGGGATGGAAACCGGGCAAACTCACCTTGAAGCCGGGTCCCGATCTTGTCGGCAAGGTCTGGGAAGTCTGGAAAACCAGTATGGAAAGTGATTAAAAAATGTTTGATATGACTTATTTATTAGGGAACGCTATAGGTAAAATTCCCTGAGATTATCCTTTGCCGGCGACTGCATGGAATGTTGCATGCAACCGCCGCCGTGGCCATCGTAATGGCTGAGGATAATATGTTGAACACGCATCGCTTTTTAAAAAAAGATTGAAAGTGAGTATTGAATCATGTCGGATATTACCTACAGACAGGTTGGTATTATTCATTCCCCCTTTACAAAAACCAGGGAAACCCCCATCCAGCCCGCAGGCGCGGCCGGGGTCGATGGATCTGTAGAAGTGTTTCCGGAATATACCCCAGCGTTGAAAGACCTGGGGGGCTTTTCTCACATCATTCTTCTCTATCACTTTCATCTGTCCGCAGGATATTCCCCGTCTGTTAAACCATTTTTGGATAGAGAATTCCGTGGACTATTTTCAACACGAAGTCCACGCAGGCCGAATCCCATCGGCCTTTCCGTGGTGCGTCTTGTTGGAATCGAAGACAATATCCTTCACATTCAGGATATTGATATTATCGATGGCACTCCCCTTTTAGACATAAAACCCTACGTGCCGGATTTTGATATCAGAGAGGTTCAACGTTTCGGGTGGCTTGAGAACAATATTCATAAACTTGGGGATACAAAGGATGACGGGCGGTTCTCGAAGTAATAAATGTTGCTAAAAAAGACGGTTCTATCATGCTGGGGTAAAAAATGAGTCAAACCGGATTCCGATATGTCTATGGCCCCATTCCCTCGCGGCGTTTAGGCCGTTCTCTCGGGATCGACCTTGTTCCGTTCAAAACATGCACGTATGACTGTGTCTATTGCCAGCTTGGACGCACCACGAACAAGACGACCGAGCGGAAAGAATACGTAGCGATAGAAGATGTTCTTGCCGAAATGGAGAGGAAGTTGGCTGTCGGGCCTGATCCTGATTTCATAAGTCTTGCGGGATCTGGAGAACCGACGCTGAATGACCGGATCGGCGATCTGATCGTCAAGATCAAGAGACTGACCCGCATCCCTTTGGCCGTCTTCACCAATGGTTCTCTCTTGTGGATGCGAGAAGTCCAGGGAGCACTGATGTATGCCGATCTTATCCTCCCTTCCCTGGATGCGGGCGATGAGCATTTGTTTCAATGTGTGAATCGCCCGCACGAAGACATCACATTCGAAAAGGTGATTGAGGGGCTTGCCGAGTTTACCGAACGCTTTCCGGGTTCAGTATGGCTGGAGGTCTTTCTGCTTGCGGGAGTTACAGGAATACCTGCTGAAATTGAGAAGATCGCAGCCCTTGCCAGGAGAATCCGGCCAAACCGGGTTCAGTTGAACACAGTATCTCGTCCTCCTGCTGAGGAGTTCGCATTTGCTATCTCCGGGGAACAGATGGAACGCTTCAGGAAACTCTTTTCTGAGACGGCAGAGGTAATCACTGAAAGCGAACGGGGTGAATCAGCCACCTCATCAGCAGGGGGGGCAACGGACACGGATATTCTATCGCTGTTGAGCAGACGTCCCTGTACGGTCCGGGGAGTTTCGTCGGGTCTCGGTCTGCATCCCGAAGAAGTGTCCAAGCGTTTGCATGTACTGAGCAAACAGGGAGCTGTGGTATCCGTTCGAAGGAACGACGTCATATTCTACGAGGCAGTGAGGCACAAATAACAGCAGAGGTTGATTCAATGGAAGACAAACAAGCACAGTGCGCCGTGTGTCCCTTCGAGTGGCAGGAGAGATTTTGCCGCAAGGAACATGGCAAAGCGCCCGATAATTGCCCCTCTCTTCGCCATCGCGACCTCGTCAGCCGGGCGACGGGGGAATTCCAGTCATCAGACATTCTTGAATTTGCGCGTCAGGCTTCCGTCCAGGAGGCGGAAGGCTATGGGGATCGCCATCTCGGTTACGATTCCGTCCGTCCGATCAAACCCCGCATCCTTGAAATCATAGAATTTGCCGGAAGGATGAAATACCGGCGGCTGGCTCTGGTATTCTGCGTGGGGTTACGTCGTGAAACAAAAACGGTGCACGAAATCTTTGAACGGCATGGATTTGACATGATTTCCGTCGTGTGCAAGGTGGGAAGCGTTCCTAACTTAAAGTCTCCATCATCGCTCACCCCGAAACGCATGAAGAAGGCGGAGTAAATCATTAAGAGGATGTTTTATTTCGATGCATGTGATACCCTTCAAAACAATAGAGAAACATTCAAATCCTAACGGGAGGTGTTGAAAATGTCACAGACGATGGGCCTTTTACGCCAGGTTGATGAAGCGGATTCGGAAACCTTGCAACGCATCTCCAGGGTCTGGAGGAACAGCGCTTTCGATGATATGAATCTTCTGCGCACCCTTGCCCTGCGTCAAGGGGTGTTGGACATCTTTCTCGGTTTCATGCGATACATCTATTCCCAGTCGAGTGTGGATTCAGAACTTATCGAAATGGCCCGGATAAAATCGGCATGGCTTTCCGGATGCCGCCATTGAGGAACGATAAGGTCTGCTTCGGCGAAGCAGAAAGGCCTGAGCGAAGAAAAGGTGCAGAAGATGTACGATTTCAAAAATTCCGACCTGTCCGAACAAGAGAAGGCGGTACTCCAACTCACAGAGATTATTGCATCGGCCCCCCATACCCTCGACGATGCATTTTTTGCTCAACTGAAAGAACACTTCAACGACGAGCAGCTTCTCGACCTGGGATTTGCAGTGGGCATGCTGAACGGGCTGCACCGGTTCCTTGAAACATTCGGCGTTCTTCCTGATAGTTTACAAGAGGGCATCTCCTGTGAAATCCCTCGAAAAGAAGGGTGAATTCTTCCCCGTTTGTTTGACATCTTACACGGATGGGATTTTGCGTCGCGCCTCACCGTTGCCGTCGTCCTGCAATGCGCCGCCGTATCCTACCTGATCGCCCTGGTGGCGCTGCGCCATTTCGGTCAGCCTTTATTACAAATTAATAAATAGTCTTGACAGTTACAACATTAAATAAGATTATCTGTTATAGAATTTCAGAAACAACAGGCAGCCAAATTGCTGATCTTTTACCCCTTCAACCTTTTTGAGGGATGTCATGAGCAGATAATCAAAACCCCGTTTCTCCGGAAGAGAGCGGGGTTTTGTGTTTATTTTCTGTTAATTATTATGTAAGATGAGACATTATGAATTGGAAAATTACGGCGCTGGCGATGGCGCTGCTCATACTTCCCCTGTCGGGTCTTCATGCTCAAAATGACGCGTTTCCGAAGATCGGGCCGGAAGCTGTCCGGCAGGGCGATGAGAAGAATCTGAGTTAAGAACCAAATCCCTCGTGAAGCTTGAACGGAGGTCACCCCGGAGGTAATCATGGAAAATACGACATGCATAAGAACCGGCAGCGGCGTCGCCGAGATCAAACAGGCCATTCTTGACAACCTTGTCTGTATTCAGGGCCGATTTGCACCCGTTGCATCTAAAAACGACTATTATCTTGCCGTCGCCTATGCGGTGCGTGATCGAATCCTGGCGCTCTGGGCGAGGACGGCGCACACCTACTATGCGAAGGCCAGCAGAACCGTCTGCTATCTCTCGGCGGAATTTCTTCTCGGTCCGCTTCTGGAAAACAATATGATCAACCTCGGTATCTATGAGGATGTGAAACAGGCGGTCAATGAACTGGGCCTTGACTTTCATGAACTCATTGATCAGGAGGAAGAACCGGGGCTGGGAAACGGCGGCCTCGGGCGGCTGGCTGCGTGCTACCTGGACTCTCTTGCAACGCTCAATATCCCGGCTATCGGCTATGGTATCCGGTATGAATTCGGTATTTTTACACAGGAAATCCGAGACGGATGGCAGGAGGAGGTCGCCGACCAGTGGCTGCGCAAGGGAAATCCCTGGGAAGTGGCGCGGCCGGAAATTGCCTACGATATTCCCTTTGGCGGCCATACGGAAGGCAGGTACGACGAATCCGGCAAATACCGCGTTTTCTGGGTTCCCGACCATCAGGTGCGCGGCGTCGCTTACGATACCATGATTACCGGCTACGATTCCAACACGGTCATTATGCTGCGCCTGTTCAAGGCGGAGGCAACCACGTCCTTTGATTTCCGTTCGTTCAATATCGGCGATTACTATGGCGCCGTGCATGACAAGATCGGGTCGGAAAACCTGACCAAAGTGCTCTATCCCAATGACGAGCCCCTTGCGGGCAGGCAGTTGCGGCTGATGCAGCAGTTTTTCTTCGTTTCCTGCGCCCTGCAGGACATGATCCGCATCTATTTGCAGCGGGAAAAAACACTGGAGAAATTCCACGAAAAATATGCGATCCAGCTCAACGATACCCACCCGGCTATCGGCGTGGCGGAGCTGATGCGCCTGTTGATCGACGTCCATGGCATGGGGTGGGATGAGGCCTGGAAGATTACGAAAAATACGTTCTGTTACACCAATCATACCCTGCTGCCGGAAGCGCTGGAAAAATGGGCCGTCCCGCTCTTCCAGGTCATTCTGCCTCGCCACCTGGAAATTATCTATGAGATAAACAGGCGGTTCCTGGATGAAGTCCGCAACGACTGCCCCGGTGATGAGGGTATGATCCAGCGCCTTTCCCTCATCGAGGAAGGGGGCGATCGTTATGTCCGCATGGCGAATCTGGCCTGTGTCGGCGGTCATAGAATCAACGGCGTTGCCCGGATGCACACCGATCTTTTGCGCGAACTGGTACTGACCGATTTCAGCCGGATCTCCCCGGAGAAATTTCTGAATGTTACAAACGGTGTCACGCCGCGCCGCTTTGTTGTCCTTTCCAATCCGAATCTGGCCTTTCTTGTCTCCGACCGGATCGGTGACGGCTGGATCAAGGATCTCTCCCAGCTTAAAAAACTGGAAGCATACACCAAGGATCGTGCATTCCTTGATTGCTGGCGGGCGGTCAAACGCAACAACAAGCAACTCCTCTCGGAAATTATCAGAAAGCGCACGGGTATCGTGACGGACCCCGATTCGCTCTTCGACATCCATGTCAAACGAATTCACGAATACAAGCGCCAGCATCTTAATGTGCTGCACGTGATCACGCTTTATAACCGGATTCTCGACGGGCTGACGCAGGATATGCCCCCGCGCACGGTGATCTTCGGAGGAAAAGCGGCCCCCGGCTATTTCATGGCCAAACTGATCATCAAGCTGATCCATTCCGTTGCCGAGGTGATCAACAACGATCCCCGGGCGGAAAATCTACTCAAGGTCGTTTTCCTTCCCAATTACAGCGTCAAGAATGCTCACCGTGTCTATCCGGCGGCCGATCTGTCCGAACAGATTTCAACCGCAGGTAAGGAGGCATCCGGAACGGGGAACATGAAATTCTCCATGAACGGGGCGCTGACGATCGGAACCCTGGATGGCGCAAACGTTGAAATCCGGGAAGAAGTCGGTGCTGAAAACTTCTTTCTCTTCGGGTATACCGCGGAAGAAGTGACACGGAAAAAAAGCGACGGCTACCGGCCGCAGGGTGTCATTGCAGCCCATGACGGACTGCGCGGGGCGATCGAACTCATAGAAAGCGGCATTTTCTCCCGCGGCGACAGGGATATGTTCCAGCCCTTGACCCGGTCGCTCCGGGAGCATGATGAGTATATGCTGTGTGCCGATTACCCGTCGTATATCGGCTGCCAGGAAACGGTCGGCCGCACCTATCTGAACCAGAAAGACTGGCTGCGCATGAGTGTACTGAATGTGGCAAGGATGGGGAAATTCTCTTCGGACCGAGCGATCGGCGAATACTGCGATCACATCTGGAAAATCACACCGGTAGTGATCGGTTAGCATCAGTTTGCTCAATCCATACGAAAAATCTTCGCTTGAGGCGTCTCGTTGTCAGAGAGCGATGATATCAATTCGCCCGCTCTCTCCGTCCAGGTAAAGAAGTTGATCAGCGTAAGCGGAATTTCGGCCCGAAAGAAGGCGAATGGCTTCAAAAGCCGCAAGACTCCCGATCACGGCAGGAGCCGGCCCGAGCACACCCAGCAAATCCTTTGAGGGATCATCGTCTGCCTGGTGTCCATAAACTTCGTGCAGATCCAGAAAAGATTCCGGAAGGAATGTGCTGATTTGCCCCCACCATCCCGCCACGGCGGCATGAATGAAGGGTAGCCTCGTATGCTTTGCAGTTTCCGCCAGCAGAAAGCGTCCCGGAAGGTTATCCAGTGCATCCATGACCAGATCCATCCCTTCAACCAAAGCTGCCGCATTGTCCTCTTCCATGAGCGTGGAAAACACCTCAACCTCTATGAGAGGGTTCATGGCTCGCACGCGCTCTCCGGCCACCTCTGCTTTGGAACGTGAGATCTCCCGCGTATCGCAAAACCACTGTCTGTTAAGATTGGAGGGAGCAAAAACGTCGCCATCGACCAGACGCAGAGTGCCCACTCCGGCACGCGCCAGGAGGTTGATGAGAACCCCGCCAAGTCCTCCGCAGCCGCAAATAAATACCCTGCTCTCACAGATGCGCCTTTGTTCGGCAAGAGTCAGGGCATGGAAGTTCTTTGCATAACGCAGGGGAATGATTTTTCTTTGGAGTGCCTCGATCTGAGCATCCCGGGGAGAAATCCCGCTGCTGTGCGCCCATGCGAGAAGAGCATCATCTTCTATCACAAGTTGCGACTCCCCCAGATGTTCAATTACGTATGCCAGATCCTCCAATGAGTTCTTGCCGGCGGGTTCTTGTTGACCCGGATCACCGGCTCGCTCTTTCTGCACTGTCTCTTTCATAGGTTCCTCTTTACCACTTGCCGCAGCCCAATGAAACAATAAAATTTGACTCTGCAGAGTGCATAATTAAAGGCAGAGCCAAGGGTCATAATCAAAAGTGAGTTTTTGAAAAGAATTTGCCCGTATGACCTGAAACGGCCGTCCCATTCGCAGGAAAATCAAGCCTTGTTGATAATAACATGCTTTTGTTGTAAGAAACATACTCAGGATTTTGTTATGTGTCAATAAAATAATGTTAGGACTATATCAGCAATAACCTAATAAAAAGGGCGGGAAGATGCAAAAAAGTGTTGCATGATTAACAAAAACAGTTGACACAGTGGATCAATTTTTGGTAGAAGTAATCCCTCTATAAAGAATAGAGGGGTCTTTCGAAGGTTGAAAGAACCGGACACGCGAGATGTTCTATTTCTCGACCTTGATCTGTTTATTCTACTAACCGCTTGGTCTTATTGCGATACCATTGGTTGCTATAAGAGACAACGAAAAGCTCGCCACGGAATGAGGAGCCATGTCCATCTTTCCCCGTGATTGTGATGAATGTGGCCGGCCTGAGGAGTGCTTCAGATTTTGTGACAGCAGATGTATGCTGCAAAGTTGTCCTGAATGCACGTTTCTCTTACAACTCTATGGCACTGGTTGCGGGAATGTCCGCGTTTATTATCTGTGCCGTCAATGTTATGAGGAGCGTATTGCGAGAGGGTTTGTTGAACCCTAAGAAAGGAGGTGTGAGCGACTTTCCAGAAATTGTTGGCATCATTAACTTTATCTTTAATTACAAGAAAAGGAGGATTACATGGCAGATATCGACAAAAGGATGACGCTGAAAGATGCGGTAGCAAAATTCATCCATGATGGCGATGTAGTATACTATGGGGGCTTCCAGATTCACGTCCCCATGGCCCTGACTCACGAAATCATCAGACAGAAGAAAAGGAACCTCACCACGATCGAATCCTCGACAGACGTCGGTGGTCTGGATATCATGGTGGGTGCCGGCTGTGTGTCGGAAATTCACACTGCCTGGATCATGAACTGGTATGTGAAGGCCCCCTATGCCATTCGCCGGGCATTCAATAAAGGGCACCTCAAGAGGTATGACATCTCCAACTTCGGCGCCACCACCGCCATGATGGCAGGTTTCATGGGCGTTCCCTTCATGCCCATCCGGGGGAATATCGGCACGGATATGATGAAACACAACTTGACGGACCTCAGAACAATAGAAGATCCTTTCACCGGCAAGAAGACAACGGTTGTGCGCGCGTGGCGGGCCGATGTGGCAATCATCCACGCCCAGAAGGCGGACCGTCTCGGCAATGTGATATCCTATGGAACACGCGGCGTCACCGACGAGTTCGGCGCCAACGGAACAAAGCGGGGCGTCATCGTTACTGCCGAGGAGATTGTGGAGCCGGAGGTAACCAGAACCGATCCGGACCGCGTGATTGTTCCCTACTTCAAGACCCTGGCCGTTGTCCACTGCCCGTATGGCGCCCATCCATCGGCATGCCGCGGCTACTACGGCCTGGATATCCGCTTCAGCCAGTATCAGGGCAAATATGAGCGGCACGAAGAACTCCTGCCTCACTTCCTCGATGAATGGGTCTATGGTTGCAAAGACCAGGAAGCGTACATCGAGAAATATAAATCGAAATTCGGCCAGGCAGGCCTGGACCTGCTGAAACCCAAGCTCGGCTTTACGCCGAGCCCAAAACTGGGTGTCGATTACGGGTACCATGATCCGGTATGCTGGAAAGGTGTGCCCATGTACACGGATGACCGGCTGACGGCTTTTGAAGCAGAGCTTGCCGCGAAGAAAGGGGGAAAGTAATTATGGCTAATTATAAACTGACAGAACTTATGACAATCCGCTGTGCCAGAGAAATTGCAGACGGAGAGGTTGTCTTCGTGGGAGTGGGACTGCCAATTATGGTGGCCGCATATGCCTTTGCCACCCACGCCCCCACCATGATTATGTTAACCGAGGGCGGCGCCATCCGGGCGACAGCTCCTCAGGCCCTTGCGATCACCGTGGATGACCCGGCTGCTTTTGTCGGGGGCGATGCAACATTCGGCATGCTGGCCACCATGGCGGCATTGCAGCGCGGCGAGGTCGACGTTGCCTTCATCGGCGGCGCCCAGATCGACAAGTTCGGCAACATCAACTCGACGGGAGCAGGGGACTGGTCCAAAAAGGAAAGCTTCACCTACTTTGCCGGCAGCGGCGGTGCAAACGACATGGCGACTTCGGGGAAAAGGGTCCTGGCCATTATGCCCCAGGATAAAAAGAAGTTCGTCGAAAAATGTGAATACATTACCACTCCCGGCTTCCTCGGTGGCCCGGGACAACGCGAGGCACTCGGCATGATCGGTGGGGGACCTGACTGTGTGGTCAGCACCATGGGCGTCTATAGATTCGACGAAGACACCAAGGAGATGTACCTGGCAGAGTTCTTCCCCGGCCAGTCCGTGGAGAAGATCAGTGCCGCCTGCGCATGGGATCTCAAGGTATCGCCCAATGTGGTAGAAACCACTGTGCCGACCGATGAGGAACTCAAGATCCTCAGATCCCTTGACCCGACCGGTTTCTACCTCGGATAATTATGTAGAAAACCAAACTGTGCATCAATAGAAAGAGCGGTGTTTTTTTCAAACACCGCTCTTTCTTATGCAGGAAGTGTTGGGATGTGTTGTCCGTCCCGCGCGAGCGCGGGACGGACAACTATTATAACCATTACGGCATTTGGGCCTTGATGAACTCCCTGTTCAGCTTGGCGATGAATGCAACCTTGATTCCTTTCGGACATGCGGCCTGGCATTCATAATGGTTCGTGCAGTTGCCGAAACCTTCTTTAAGCATCTGCTCCGTCATCAGACATACACGTCGCGCGGCCTCCGCTCTGCCCTGGGGAAGCATCGCAAGCTGCGTGACCTTGGCGGCGGTAAACAGCATCGCCGAGCCGTTGGGACACGCTGCGACACACGCGCCGCATCCGATGCATTCTGCTGCGTCCATAGACACATCGGCATCGCCCTTGGGTATGAGAATTGCGCTTGCGTCGGGAGCTCCTCCCGTATGGGCGGATGTATAGCCGCCCGCCTGAATGATGCGGTCAAGGGCGCTGCGGTCGACGATCAGATCCTTTATAAGAGGAAATGCCTTGGCCCTCCACGGTTCTATATAAATGGTATCGCCGTCCTTGAACTGCCTCATATGGAGCTGACAAACCGTCGTCTTTTCCTGGGGGCCGTGAGGAACGCCGTTGATAACCTGTGAACAAACCCCGCAAATAGCTTCGCGGCAGTCGTGGTCAAAGGCTATCGGCTCCTTGCCCTCTTTAATCAGGTGTTCGTTGACTTCATCGAGCATCTCGAGGAATGACATATCGGGACTGACGTCCTTCGCAAGGTGCTGTTCCATCCTTCCCGCATCCTTTGGGCCTTTCTGGCGCCATACAAAAAGTGTTAGATTCATTATTTGTAACTCCTTTCCACCAACTTCAGCGTTTCGAATGTCAATGGTTCTTTGTGCAATTCAGGCTTCTGACCGACACCTTTGAATTCCCATGCTGCAACATAGCAGTAATCCTTGTCATTGCGCACTGCTTCGCCTTCCGCGGTCTGATGCTCGACGCGGAAGTGGGCGCCACACGACTCGTCGCGGTTCAGGGCGTCGTAACCCAAAAGTTCTCCGAATTCGATGGAGTCGGCAACGCGGTTCGCATCTTCAAGCTGCTGGTTCAATTCATTCCCGCTACCGGGAACAAGCACGTTATTCCAGAATTCTTCCCGTACCTTGGGTATCATTTCCAGCGCTTTCTTGCAGCTCGCATCGCTCCGGGCCATGCCGAGCTGTTCCCACATGATGTTACCGAGTTCGCGGTGCAATTCATGCACGGTCTTCTTGCCTTTAACAGCGAGAAGTTTCTTGTTGGTCGCCGCTGTTTCCTCTAAGGATTTCTTGAATTCAGGATGGTCCTCTTTCACCTTGCCGGGCTTCGTCTGATTGAGATAGCCGCATATGGTGAACGGTATTACGAAATAACCGTCCGCCAGTCCCTGCATGAGGGCGCTTGCGCCGAGGCGGTTTGCTCCGTGGTCGGAGAAGTTTGCCTCGCCGAGGACGAAGAGGCCGGGAAGGTTGCTCATAAGGTTGTAATCCACCCACAGACCGCCCATGGCATAATGGGGCGCCGGATAGATGCGCATCGGCACTTTATAGCCATCCTCGCCGGTGATCTTCAGGTACATATCAAAGAGATTGCCGTAACGCTCGACGATTACCTGTTTTCCAAGGCGTTTCATGGAATCGGCAAAATCAAGGTAAACCCCGTAGCCCGTGGCACCGACGCCGCGGCCGTCATCGCAGGCCTCTTTGGCGGAGCGGGAGGAAATATCGCGGGGCGCCAAGTTGCCGTAGCTCGGGTACTTGCGCTCAAGGTAATAATCCCTCTCGTTTTCGGGTATCTCATTAAAGGGTCGTTTATCACCTTTATTCTTGGGCACCCAGATCCGGCCGTCGTTGCGCAGAGCCTCGGACATGAGGGTGAGTTTCGACTGGTGCGTCCCCGATACGGGGATGCAGGTCGGATGGATCTGCGTATAGCAGGGGTTTGCAAAGAAGGCGCCCTTTTTGTGGGCCTTCCATGCTGCCGAGACGCTGGCGCCCATGGCCATCGTGGACAGATTGAATACCCTGATATAGCCGCCGGTGCAGAGAAGGACGGCATCGCCGGCATGGCAGCGGATTTCACCGGTTATCAGGTCGCGGACCGTGATGCCCTTTGCCTCGCCGTCGACAACGATAAGGTCCTGCATGTCCGTGCGCGGGAAAATTTTCACTGTTCCTTTTTTTACCTGGCGCATAAGCGCAGAATACGCGCCGAGGAGCAACTGCTGGCCCGTCTGCCCTCTTGCATAAAAGGTACGGGATACCTGTGCGCCGCCGAAGGAGCGGTTATCGAGATATCCGCCGTAGTCACGGGCAAAAGGAACGCCCTGGGCTACGCACTGATCGATGATATTGTTGCTGACCGTGGCGAGACGATACACGTTTGCCTCGCGGGCCCTGAAGTCGCCACCCTTGATTGTGTCCAAGAAGAGGCGGTAGATGCTGTCGTTGTCGTTCTGGTAATTCTTCGCTGCGTTGATCCCGCCCTGGGCTGCAATGCTGTGGGCGCGCCGGGGACTGTCCTGATAACAGAAGGCCTCGACGTTATACCCGAGTTCCCCAAGGGAAGCAGCAGCGGAGGCGCCGGCAAGACCGGTACCGACTACCAGTATCTTATATTTCCGCTTATTATTCGGATTCACCATTTTCATATCCTGGCGATGCTTATCCCACTTTTCCGGTAGTGGACCCGATGGACATTTTCCGTCAAGTATCACGATTCATCCCCCCTATCCTGTATATTTTAATATGCCTAATACGATGGCAACCGGAATTGACAAATACCCCAAGAACATGATAAATGCGATTCCTTTCCCGGTCTTTTCAACGACAGGAATCGATGCGTCGCTATTGAGTCCGAAGGTCTGTATGAAGCTCTGTATACCGTGGAGCAGATGAAGAAAAACAGCAATCAGTGCAATAATATAAACACCTGCTATAAGAACATTTTGCAAACTGAGCACGATCATTTTGAACACATCATCGCGATCCAATTCATCGAGATCGTGTGATATATCCGGATTAGTAACCTTCATGGCAAAGTGAAGAATGTGATAGATGAGAAATGCAGCTATCACGAGCCCCGTCCAGATCATTGTCTTGCCGGCGAATGTTGCACGGAGACTCTTTTTCACCGTGTATGCCTGCGGCCTCGCAGCATTGTTCGCCAGGGTCAGTGTAATGCCGAAATAGATATGGATAGCAAACAAAATTATCATGCCGATCCGGGCTCCCCATACCAACGGCGGCACACTATGCAGTTTTTGGCCGTAAGCGTTGATCAAATTGAAGTAAATAAAAGAATTGCCAAGAAGATGAACGCACAGGAATAATATGAGTAAAAACCCTGTGATTGCCATTAAAATCTTCTTGCCTACTGTACTACTTAGAAATCCCATCTCTATACCTCCTCTCTCTATAAT
>Ga0163209_1000111_pt1 | contig 31346 bp, 28 predicted proteins | sample Kivu_160m_FD_113538 | JGI IMG/M metagenome (GOLD analysis project Ga0163209, IMG submission 113538) | Freshwater microbial communities from Lake Kivu, Western Province, Rwanda to study Microbial Dark Matter (Phase II) - Kivu_160m | ecosystem: Environmental > Aquatic > Freshwater > Lake ...
GCCTTGGGGTCCGTAAGCTTGGTGCCCACTGCTTTTGGATCCGCACCAATCGCCCCGGAAGTCAGACTCCAGGCAACCACAAAAACAATCAGTACGGTGGCATTCATAACAGCGCTATTTCTTTTCATCTGCTTTCTTCTCACCCAGTTTTTCCAGGAACATATACGTTTTTATCACACAGGACGTGCTGATGTAACGGCCCCGTCCCTTCACGTCTTTCCCTTCCGACATGGCTATCTCTTCAATATTGATAATGCGAGGCAATCTGGCAACTTTCTCGAAAAAGAGGGCCGTACTTTGGAAACTGCCGGTAACCGTTACCTTTACGGGAATTTCCTCGTAAAACTTCTCATCAGCAGCTTTTGCAGCAGTTCCTTTACCCTCGGATTTTTTGTCTCCCGGTTTTGCATCCGGAGGTTTTTTATCCGCGGTTTTTTTGTCTTTTTCAGGCGGCGGCTTCTTTTCAACCGGTTTGGGTTCAAAAAGGATAAAATCGATTCCGGAGTCCCTCCCCGCCTGGGCAACCGCATATAAAAGGCCGGGAATCTCCCGCTCATCGGGAAGTTTTGTCAGCGCCGTTCTCAACGATTCCTCCCGTTCTCTCAATTCACGGATATACTTGTTTTTCTGGGACGCAAGGCGCTCCTTTTCCGTCACCTGTCCCTGAAGTTCTGTCAGTTTGGTCTGAAGGGAACCTTTTTGCTCGAAGGATGACTGAAGAACCAAAAAGTAGTATGCCACAGCCAATACAAGATAGACCCCGCCGACAATCAAAAGCTTACGCTTGAGGGGCATCTTTTTAATGACATCCAGATTGATATTGAGATTAAACGGCGCCATATGTCATAATCCCTTCTTCAACACGCAAGATACGACAAATTGCTGCAATTTGATGCCCGATACTTCCTTCTCCCTGGTGGACGTCAGGTCAACCGACTTGATAAAGCTGGAACCCGCCAGGTTTTTCATAAAGAGGGCAACGGCGATATTATTTCTGGCAACGCCCTCGATGGTAAGGCCCGATCCTTTTTCTGTCAGCTTCTCAAGCCAGATATCCTTTACGGGAACCAGACCGCTCAATTCATCCAGCATGCGAACGGGTGCCAGACGGTTTTGCTCCAACGAATCGATGACGGCCAGTTTCCTGTCCAAAACCGCCTTGTCCCTCTTATATCTTTCAATATCACCGATAATCTTTGTCAGTTCGGCAAGCCGATCTTCCTGCTGTTTCAAATCCTTTTCAAGTCCGCCGATTGTCAGACTTACATAAAGCTGAACTCCGCCGACGATGAGGATTAACGCAATGAAGGAAATGGCAATCAGGGCGATCTGACGTGTCAAATCCTCCACTTTTGCCCTTTCCCGATAGGGAAGAAGATTGATCTTGATCATCTGTCACCCACTTTTCTCAAAGCCAGGCCTATCCCCACTGCTGCAATGGGACCGATCCTTTCTATCGTTTCGGGATCAAAGGCTTTTTGATTATAGTCGATTTTTCTGAAAGGATTCGCAATCTCCGCTTCAATGCCGAGTCTCTGGGACAGATCACCGACAATACCGGGAATCAGTGCACTGCCACCGGAAAGAAGAACATGCTTGATATATTCTCCTCCATAGGTTGACCGGAAATAATCAACGGACCTTTCAATTTCCGTACAAATGGGATCGGAATAAGCAAGGAGATTGCTGTTAAATTCCTGTTGTTCGGACTCGCTTCCACTCATCCCCTCGATTTTCAGTCTCTCTGCCTCGTCAAAATCAACCCCTAATTTCTGCTGAACAGCTTCCGTGATGGAATTGCCGGCCAGAGTAAAATCCCTTGTAAAAACAGAGGTCCCGCCTCTTGCCACATTGATGTTTGTGATGCTGGCTCCTATGTTGACAAGCACAACCATGTCGCTCTCTTCAAATTCATAATTCTCTTCATACATGGTTTCAAGGGCAAAGGAATCCACATCCATGATGACGGCGTTAAACCCCGCCTCCTTGATGGCGTCCGTATATGCTGCCACAATGTCATTTTTTGCGGCAACGAGAATGACATCCATCTGGCTGGGATTAAAGTCGTTTTCGCCCAGGATCTGAAAATCGAAGCTCACTTCTTCCGTATTTTCAAAAGGCAGATACTTGCCGACCTCGTCCTTGATCAGATCGCGCAACTCGTTTTCTTCCATGGCGGGAAAGGTTACCTTCTTCACGATGACGGAATGCCCCGACAAAGATGTGACAATACCTTTTTTCTTACATTTTGATTGTTTGAATACTTCTTTGATTTTCTGGGCCAATTCCTGCTGTTCTACGGGCACGCCATCCACTACGACTCCTTTCACGAGAGGAATCCGTGAAAACCGATTCAGAACATAACCTTTCTTCGGCGTTTCCATGATTTCCACAAGTTTCAACGAGTGGGACCCGATATCAAGCCCGACAAGTTCCTTGCTGGCTGGAAACAGGCTCTTGAAGATGTTAAGGTTGATGGATGGCATACCGGAAAATATTTTTTTAATGTCGACCATAGGGTTTCACCGTGACTGATTCAAATTCTCATCCTGCTCAAACATGGGATCCCATGGATACGCTTACGATCTCCTGTTCCCGGAGCACCTATTGTGCGTATCGATAAACCAAATCCCCTTTTCTGACCATCCCCAGTTCGTTTCGCGCCACCTTTTCTATAAAGACCAAATCGCTTCTCAGCAAAACAATGTTCCTTTTTAAATCCCGGTTTTCGAGGGCTATATCCTGATTTGTTTTCCCAAGCGCCGCCAGCTTCTCCTTCATCACATAATTATCAACAAGTCCTCTGTTTCCGAATGTGATGAGCAGTCCCATAAAAATAATGAAAACAATCAGACATTTGCCCAATTTTATTTCTGTTAACAGGTCTTTTATGGTCGCAAAAAAAGAAGAAAAAAATGCACCATTCGCTGGGTTAAATATCCGTATCGGAGATAAAAACTTCTTCATATTTCTTCTGCAACGCTTTCGCGACCTTCAGTTCCGAGTTCTTTCTCGTCGGCAAACCCTTTTCCATCTTTGTGATGGTTTGAGGAGCCAGTCCTGCTCTTCTTGAGAGCTCGGCGATGCTTAACGGAATGGCTTCACGAAACTGTCTGACTTTATTTTTATTCATTTTCTCAATATTCTCAAAAATAGTTACCCATTTTTGCATATTCATTATACAAAAAATAATGAATGTCAAGTAAAAAATATCATGAATAGGTAATTTTTATTAACATTCATTAATGTTAGTTGAAAAATGGCCCTACAGGCCGACAGATGGAAGGGGCTGCTGAGGTTCGCCCAAGAGGAAATCACCCCTTTCAATCCATTCCTTGAGAATGAGAGAAATTTCGCGGGCCTTGAAATAACTCGATAAAGGCGCTGTCACAACCCTGGTCCCGTTAATCGTGATCTCGCCGCTTCGAAGGGATTTATAGTTCACTTCACCGAGACTTTTTGCAACACCCTTCGGATAATCCATACTGTAGTCATAGATCTGGGTATAAATATCTTCATCTTTCACAGCGGTATAACGCGCCATTTCTTCATTCAGTATGGGAACGGGAATCCCGATACCGACATACAGGGAAACGCCATACCCCAGCATACTGGCGCCAACAAGCCAGCCTGGCGTCATTTCCTTGAGGTTGCCAATGACCGCAATCGTTCCCGCGCCCTCTTTCGGGACACCGTTTTTACCCCTTTTGACATTCGGGTTGTGTTGGGTTCCCGGCCAGGCCACATAACCCTGTGCTCCTCCAAGGAAGATTCTTGTTCCGATGCCGATCGTCTTGTAATAGGGATCGTTAAAGAGGGGACTCAACTGCCCCGATGTCGCATAATTGGCGTTGGCCATGCGGGGCCTGAGAACGCCCATATACGTATAAATCGTCTTGTCCGACATGTTGACGGCGCAACTGTAATTCTGATAGGCATTTCTCGGATTGAAAAGAATAGCATCGCGCAAATCGTTGATGGTGATATTCTTCTCATATTTCCGTGCCGGATAGCAGTCCGTGCCATACCCTTCAACACGCAATCTGATCACATTGCCTGCAAGAAGGTCTTCAATGACATGCCCGCCCCCATAATGAAATTCTCCCGGATAAACGCTGTTGAGAGGGTCTCCCTCTGCAACCTCGGTTGCCCCGATATAGCAATCCACTGCAGCGACGCCGGCATAAGCAATCACATCGTTGAGCCATACTCTGGACGCTTTTATCCGTGGCGAGGTATGACCGAAATTCAGAAAGGCACCCGATGAACACATGGGGCTGAATGTCCCCGTTGTAACCACATCGATCTTTCTGGCAGCGTCAACATGGCCGTTTTTCTCTACAATATCGATCATCTCTTCAGCCGTCACGACCACAGCTTTCCCCTGTTTAATCTTTTCATTGATCTCTTGATACGTCTTGATGATCTTATGTCTTTTCATGAAAGGCCTACCCTCCCAAATATTTTCTTCCCGTCAAGCGGGACTTCAAGAATCCGTATGACCAAACCCTCCGTCACCTCTTCCCGTTGGTTTGAGCTGCTCTCTGACTGTCCACTTGACCCTGCAAACCCGGTGTACTACCATCTGTGCGACACGGTCCCCTCGTCTGACGATAAACGGTGCATTCCCATGATTTATCATGACGATACCGATCTCACCGCGATAGTCCGCATCAATCGTGCCCGGAGCATTTACAAGGGTCACTCCATATTTTAGTGCGAGACCGCTTCGGGGTCTGATTTCCGCTTCATAACCAATGGGAATTTCGATCATAAGACCCGTTGGAATCATCCTTCTTTCCCCGGGAAGGATCGTTTCCTCGGCCTCCACAGCAGCAAAGATATCCATTCCCGCTGCATGTTCCGTCATATATTTTGGGAGGGGAATATCATCATTCCCCTGAATTTTCAGGATGGCAATTATCGTATCTTCGATCATCTTAAATCCCGCCTTACCGGCCGAAGGCTATGTCCTTCTCCGATACCCTTCCCGTGGCTACAATTGAAAGGATGCGGGGATCGAACAACTCACAGGCCAGTTCTCTTACATGCTCACTTTCAACAGCCTCGATACGGTGAATCACGTCTTCCGGGGGAACATATTTTCCAAAACAGAGTTCGTTTTTCGCCAGCCTCATCATTCTGTTATCCGTGCTCTCCATACTCAGCAGAAAATTGCCTTTGATTAATTCCTTGGCGGCATGCATTTCCTTTTCCGTAAGTCTTTCATCGCACAGCCGTTTTAACGCGTCTGCAACGAGATCAACAACAACCCGTATCCGATCTTCACCGGTTCCCGCATAGATTCCCAAAAGTCCCGTATCCGCGTAGGGCGCAAGGTAGGAGTGGATCGCATAAGCCAATCCTCTTTTTTCCCTGATTTCCTGAAACAGCCGAGAACTCATACTGCCTCCCAAAACGGCATTCAACAAAAAACCGGGGTACCGTTTAGGGCTCGTTGCAGAAGGAGCAAGCGTACCGATTACCACATGGACCTGCTCCAGATCTTTTTCGAGGACAGCCATTTTTGATGAAACCTCAGGCTGCCCGATTATTGTATCGGCGGTCCCTTTTCTCATGGATCCGAAAGCCTCTTTGACCATTTCAACAAGAATATCATGCTTCAAATGACCCGCCGCACTCAGCACCATGTTGTCCCCTCTGTATCGGGCATTGAAGAAAGAAACGAGACTTCCCCGATTCATACGCATAATCTGATCTTTCGTCCCCAGGATCGGGCGACCCAATGGGTGTCCATCCCAGAAAACAGCCTCAAAAAAATCATGAATATAGTCATCGGGTGAATCTTCGAGCATGCTGATTTCCTGCAGGACCACCGATTGTTCCTTGCCGATTTCCTCCTCCTGAAAACGAGATTTCAGGAGAATATCCGCAAGAAGATCAATGGCCAGGGAGAGATGATAATCGGGTATCTTGATATAAAAAGAAGTCAATTCCTTGCCGGTAAAGGCATTCATGACGCCGCCGACAGAATCGATTTCCGACGCGATATCGAAGGCGGATCTCCGATCCGTCCCCTTGAAAAGCATGTGCTCGATAAAATGGGCCGTTCCGCTCGTGCCGTGATCCTCGTAACATGAACCACTCTGCACCCAGATTCCTATAGATACTGACCTGACATGATTGATCTCTTCAGAAACGACCCTGATACCGTTATCGAGAACGGTTTTATGGTATATTTGCCCCAAGTGCATCTTTTCTGCTCAGACGGATCTTCCCCTGCTTGTCAATCTCAAGAACCTTGACCAGAACTTCTTCGCCTTCATTAAGGACGTCGGTCACCCGATTAACTCTCTCTTTGGCAAGCTGCGAAATGTGCACCAACCCCTCCGTGCCCGGAAGGATTTCTACGAAGGCGCCGAAGTCGACCACTTTTTTGACAATACCGCGATATATCTTCCCGACTTCCGCATCTTCCGTCAACCATTTGACCATGGCCACTGCCCTGGCTGCCGCTTCCGAATCACTGGAGGCAATGGTTACAGTTCCGTCATCTTCCACATCAATGGTCACACCTGTCTCGTTGATGATCTGCCTGATGTTCTTCCCGCCGCTGCCGATCACATCTCTCACTTTTTCCGGTCTGACCTTGACGGTCGTAATGCGCGGGGCATATTGGGAAATATCCTCTCTCGGATTAGCGATGGTCTCTTTCATCTTCTCAATAATAAAACATCTACCATCCCTCGCCTGGTAGAGGGCTTTCCTCAATATATCTTCCGTTACACCGTCAATCTTGATATCCATCTGCATGGCCGTAATGCCGCTTTTCGTCCCGCAGACCTTGAAATCCATATCGCCTGCATGGTCCTCGTCGCCAAGAATATCCGAAAGGATGACCACATCGTCCTTTTCTTTCAATAACCCCATGGCAATCCCGGCAACAATGTCCTTCACAGGGACGCCGGCATCCATCAAAGACAGGGTTCCCCCGCATACGGTGGCCATAGAAGATGATCCGTTGGATGACATAATCTCGGAAACAATCCTGATGGTGTAGGGAAACTGCTCTTCCGAAGGAAGGATGGGCAGCAGAGATTTTCTGGCCAGTGCCCCGTGACCGATCTCCCGTCTGCCCGGACTTCTTAAAGGCCTTGCCTCTCCGACGCAATAGGGGGGGAAATTATAGTGAAGAAGAAATGTCCTCATTTCTTCGCCGCTGATGTAATCCAATCTTTGTTCGTCCGATGATGTGCCGAGTGTCAAGGCCACAAGAGCCTGGGTCTCACCTCTGGAAAAAAGAGCCGACCCGTGAACCCTCGGCAGAATACCGACTTCGGAACTGATCGGTCTGATATCCACACTTGATCTGCCGTCAATTCTTTTTCTTTCCTTCAGGATCATGTCTCTGAGGATTTGACGTTCCATGTTTTCAAAAATGGTCCCAACAAGGGAGCAGCGGCGGGCGTCATCGCCGCCCACTTCCCGGATCACTTTTTCTCTGATCTGGTTAATCTGCTTGTGTCTTTCAAGTTTCATCGGAATGATGTAGGCCTCTTTCAAATTGCCTTCAGCGTTCTCTTTCACCTTTGTTGATAGGGTTTCATCCACGGGTTCTATTTCGAAAGCCCGCTTTTCTTTACCGATGGCCTGACGCATGTGATCCTGAAGCTCAATGATGGATCTCATCGCCTCCAGTCCGAAATTAATGGCATCAACAACGACATCCTCCTGAACCTCACGTGCCTCACCCTCAAGCATGACCAGATTCATATCAAATGCCCGATCACCCGAACCGGGAAGAACCTTTCGTCCAACCAGAAAAAGATTGAGGTCGCTTTTCCCCTGCATCTCCAGAGACAGATTGCAGACAAACTGACCATCTACGCGGCCAACTCGGATCCCGGCAATTGGACCATCAAACGGAATGTCCGATATGGAAAGGGCGGCAGATGCACCCAACATGGCCGTCACATCAGGATCATTCTCATTATCCATCGAGAGCACTGTCGCCACAAGTTGTGTTTCATAGCAGTAGCCCTCTGGAAACAGCGGCCGTATGGATCTGTCGATAATCCTTGATGTGAGGGTTTCCCGCTCATTCGGACGGCCCTCCCGCTTAAAAAATCCGCCGGGGATCTTTCCCGCTGCAAATGTCAGTTCCTGATAATCAACGGTCAGAGGCAGAAAATCAATGCCTTCCCGCTTTTTTTTGAGCGATACAGCGGTTACAATGACCACCGTATCACCGTAGGTTACGAGAATCGCACCATCGGCCTGACCCGCCATATAATTCGTTTTGAGAGAAATGTTTCTTCCCGCAAACTCTGTACTAAATACATCACCCATGAGTCTGTTTTCCCTTCTTTGTTTATGGTTAACCGTTTGATATACAAACTCCAAGGACATGATAAACGGATGCAACCTGTCTGTCCTTCGCCATCACTCAATCGCAGTTGATCCACGTTATTTTCGGAGCCCCAGACGTTGAATGACGCTTCTATACCTTTCCACATCTTTTTTCTTGAGATAATCCAGAAGCCGTCTCCTCTGTCCGACAAGTTTTAAAAGACCTCTGCGAGAGTGGTGGTCCTTTTTATGGGACTTGAAATGTGCCGTCAAATACTCGATTCTCGCACTGAGGAGAGCAATTTGGACTTCTGGAGATCCCGTATCCAATAGATGTAGCTGGTAATTGCTGATGACTTCCTTTCTTTTCTCAAAATCTAACACCGCTTTATGTCCTCCCTAAAGTTAGTAATCAATGGCCTGTGACCAGAAAAAAAACGAGTCTGTATGATTTTCGTTATGACCCGCATTGAAACACCCTCAAGATTTTCATAACCTGTTTCTTTCCATCCAAGGTCGAAAACTGATCAGATGAATAAAGCATTTTGGCAATCGCAACAAGGCAACGTCTCTTATCTGTGAACATTACCACATCTCCGGCGTCGATAAAAGGTATATGAAATAATCCGACCGTTTCAGCCACCGGTTGATACCCCTCCCTCAATTTTCCGGCAAAAGCATGGTCCACAGGGATGAAGGGGAAATCAGGAAGGGCATCGACCATGGAAATAACATTGTTCACATCGACCTTTTCAAGAGATACCGCTGCCCCTTCAACAAATCTGCCGCTTCTCATTCTCCGTAATGCGGCAAGGCATGCCCCGCAACCCAGAACGTCTCCAACATCGGAGCACAGGGATCGGATATAGGTACCCTTGGAACAGGATACATTGAAAGTCACATACGGCATTTTTACTTCGAGAATCTCAATATTTGAGATTTCAACCCTTCTCGGATGCAGTTCGACGGAAACACCCTTTCTTGCCCATTTGTAAAGGGATTTCCCGCGGAATTTAACCGCTGAATACCGGGGCGGGATCTGTTCGATTTTCCCGACAAAACCATTCAAGACATGTACAATTTCACCTGAACCGGCCTGCGGTTCAGCGGACGCGGTCACCTTGCCTTCAATATCCTGAGTATCCGTTTTAACACCCAATAACATGGTCACGCGGTATTCTTTCGTATCCAGGGAAAAAAAGGGTGCAAGTTTTGTTGCCTCGTTGATACACACAGGAAGAACTCCTGTTGCCAGAGGGTCCAGAGTGCCCGTATGACCTGCCTTTCTTACGCCAAGCGCTTTCTTGACATCCTTTACCACATCATGTGACGTCTTTCCCGCCGGTTTATCAATGACAACAACGCCGTTCATGATTCTACAACAGCCCCTATCACATCCAGAACCCTCTGTCTGACCGTCTCCAGGTCACCTTCTATATGACAGGCGGCAGCGTTGATGTGACCGCCCCCTCCAAATGTTCTGGCTACACGTTCAACATTCACCTTCCCTTTTGACCGCAGACTCAGTTTAAAATGGCGATCCGATACCTCACTGAACAGGACAGAAACTTCAACACCTTGAACGGAACGGGGAATATCAACGAAACCCTCCGTGTGTTCCATTAAAGCCCCTGCCTCTTCAAGAGCACTGCGCAAAACAACCATATAGCCGACCTTTTTGGTCCAGTCAAAGGCCATAGTATCCAGAGCCATGGTTAGAAGTCTGATCTTGGAAGGAGGATTGTTTTCATAGATATTCTCCGATATCCACTGAGGATCAGCGCCTTTTTCAATCAGGTGACCCGAGGCGACCAATGTTTCTTTTTTGGTGTTCCTGTAACGAAAACCTCCCGTATCCGTCAGAATGGCTGCAAACAGATTTGTGGCTATATCTTTCGTAAAGCCAACGTTCATGGCCCTTATCAACCGATAAAGCAACTCTCCTGTAGAGCTTGCCTGGTGATCAAGATACGACAAAGCACCAAAATTTCCATTGGAGACATGGTGATCAATATTGATGATTCGTTTTATGGCGCCTATACGGGAAGCCTCATTCCCGATCCTTTCCAAATCACTGCAATCGAGAATAAAGGCCACTTCATATCTGTCAAGATCGGGAAGATGGTGGACAATCTTATCACTGCCCGGAAGAAACCGGTAATTCCCCGGAGTTTCATCCTGATTATATACAATGGCATCCTTCCCCATAAGTATAAGCATTTGGTACATGGCCAGTTCCGAACCAAGAGCATCGCCATCAAGTCTCACATGAGACGTCACAAGAAAAGACCGGCAGGTGTTTATGATGTCGATAATCTTATTCAACTTTCTTTTCCTCTTCCCTTCGTATCTCTGCAAGGAGTCTGTCTATTCGACTGCCGTATTCGAAAGATTCATCCACCATAAACATGAGATCCGGCACATACCGCAATTGTAAACGCTTCCCGAGTTCCCTTTTAAAAAAACCCGTGGCGCTCTCGAGACCTGTTTTCGCCTGAGGGTTACTCGTCTCCTTGCCCATTTCAACAAAAAAAACCTTTGCCAGACGGAGGTCATCCGTCAACTTCACCCGGGTGATCGTAACCAGTTGCACCCTGGGGTCTCTGACCTGTTTTAACAGAATATCGGAAACTTCCGCCATGATGAGATCAGCCACACGATTTGCCCTTTTAACACCCATCGTATTTTCCCTCTTCATAGTGGCGGGAATCCATCAGATCGGAAACATGAATCATTTCAATCTTTGTATTCACAATCTCGGCAAGTGTCAGGCCGTCAATAAATCTCAGGATATGATCGATTTTGCCATTGATATAGCGGCTATCGTTTCCGACAACGGCAAATCCGATTTTTGCCCTTTTCCATTGATCATTTTCGCCGATTTCCGCAATGGAAATATTAAATTCGTTTTGCGTCCGTTTTAATATCCGACTCAAGACCCCTCTTTTTTCCTTCAGAGACCTGCTTTCAACAATCAACAGCTCTATGATGCCTGACCCGATAACCATATTCCGAATAAATACTTACATTGCAATGGATTAACTTACACTGCCGAGCCCTTTGGAAAATGGGTTCTGCAAAGCGAATCGAAGATTTTTCATGACAATTTTCTTTCGACCTTTTCCTGAATATAAGATTCGATGGTATCTCCTACCCTGACATCATTGAATCCCTCGATTCCGATACCGCACTCATACCCTGACGCCACTTCCCTGACATCATCTTTAAACCGCCTGAGAGAAAGGAATTTCCCGTTGTAGACCAACACACCGTCTCTAACCAGTTTGAGATTCGAATTCCTGGTAATCTTGCCGTCCGTCACATAGCTTCCTGCAATAGTCCCCACTTTGGGCACCTTGAACAACTCCCGAACTTCGGCACGGCCCTGAACAACTTCCCTGTAAACAGGTTCAAGGAGACCCTCAATAGCAGCTCTCATATCACCAATGACATCATAGATGACATCGTACAGCTTGATTTCAACACCCTCCTGTTCGGCAACATCGGCTACCCTGCCGTCCGGTCTCACATTGAAGCCTATGACGACGGCATTGGACGCTGATGCCAGCATGACGTCCGTCTCTGTTATCGTTCCTGTTGAGCTGTGTATGATCTTTAATCTGATATCCGTCGTGCTCAGCTTGTTCAAGGCCTCCGTCAAGGCTTCAATAGAACCCTGAACATCTCCCTTGACAATAACGTTGAGTTCCTTAATCCCCTCTTTAATTTTTTGATACAATTGCTCGAGAGTAATTTTTGTGGATATGGAAAGCTCCCGTTCCCGCTCTTTTCTGATCCAGTATTCTCCGATACTGCGGGCTTTTTTCTCATCATTGACAGTCACAAATTCTGCGCTTACCTGTGGAACCCGTGAAAATCCGATGACCTCAACCGGCATAGAGGGTTTGGCTTCCTTGACCCTTCGCCCCTGGTCGTCGATCATGGCCCTGACCTTGCCGAATTCCGTCTTGGAGACAAAGGCATCCCCTTCTCTTAATGTTCCTTCCTGAATCAACACGGTTGCAACAGGTCCCCGCCCCCGATCAAGTTTGGCTTCAATGATCACTCCGCGGGCCAGCCGGTCCTTATCAGCCTTGAGATCCATCATATCGGCCTGAAGGAGTATCAACTCCAGGAGTTCTTCCATGCCCTCCTTCTTTTTCGCAGATACTTCACAATATATGGTATTGCCACCCCATTCTTCCGGCACAAGATCATAATCTGCAAGAACCTGTCTGATCCTTCCGGGATCGGCGCCGGGTTTATCCATTTTATTGATTGCCACAATAATGGGAACAGCGGCCACCCTGGCATGGTTGATAGCCTCAATGGTCTGATCTCTGACGCCGTCATCGGCGGCCACGACCAGAACTACGATATCCGTCACATGGGCTCCTCTGGCCCTCATAGCTGTAAACGCTTCGTGGCCCGGTGTATCTAAAAATACGACATCCCTGTCTTTAATATGTACATGATAGGCCCCGATTGCCTGAGTAATACCACCCGCTTCGCCACCCATTACATTGGTCTGCCTGATGGCATCCAGAAGGGATGTTTTCCCGTGGTCGACATGTCCCATAATGGTGACGACAGGCGCCCTCGATTCAAGGTTTTCGGAAGGCGGTTGCGTCTTTTGTAAAGACTCATCATACTCCGCTTCGACGGACTCCACCTGATATCCGAATTCGGTGGCAATCAGGGTCGCCGCATCGCAATCGATGGACTGGTTTATGGTTACCATGAGGCCGAGTCCAATCAGTTTATTGATGACTTCACTTGCCTTGACCCCCATCTTTTTGGCAAGATCACCAACAGTCACAGCCTCTCCAACCCTGATCCTTCTTTTGATTGCTTTCGGAATGGTCACAACGGTCTTCTTCATCTTGACCGGCGCTTGTTTTTTTACCTCTCTCCACCGCGGCGACCTGTCTTCTCTATCTTTGTCCTCCCGTTTGTCCTTTTTATCAACCAGTTTCTTTATAAAAGCCTTTTTCCTTGCCGGTGGTTCCTCCATCACCACTTCGATCGGTTTCTTTCCCTTTATTTTTTGCTTTTCAACTTCCAGCTTCAGTGGTTTTTCCACTTTAGGGGGAGCCATCTCCTTGATGACTTTCAGTTCAGGCTTTGGAGGGAACTCTTTCTTAATCTCAATGACCGCTTCTTTCGGCAGTTGGGGGGACAATGCCACTTCCTTCTCCTTCCTTTCAGGTACTCCTCCCTCTCCCACTGTCACCGGAGGAGGTAAAATGGTGGGCAGAGGTTCTTTTTCGATGGGTTTAATCTTTTTCTCAGGCTTTTTCGAAACAACAAAAGCTTCCCCGGCAGCCTTCTTTGCCGTTTCCTCCTTTATTTCAACAATAGTTTCTTCCGGTTGGGTTACTTCAACCCGGGCGATTTCTTCAGGAACGATCTTCGGAGGAACAGTCTCGACAGGGGGTGGAACCTGTGGTAGCGGCGCCTGGGATGGGGGAGTGATTTTTGTTTCCGGAACGTCCTTCGGAACAGGAACTTCCGTTGGTTTTTTCTCAGGCGTAACAGGAGCAATCTCTTCAACAATTTCGATTTTGACATCTTCAACCGGTTGGCGAACAGCCCTTCTTCTGATAATGGTAGATTTAATTCTCTGCTCAACCATCTCACGGGGTTCACCCGATAACAATTCCTGCTGTATCTTCTGTATGTCGCTTTCCTCGAGGGTGCTCGAGTGGGACTTGACAGCAATACCAAGTTTCTCTAAACGAGAGATAAGTTCCTTGTTGTCAAGGCCCAGTTCTCTGGCCAGCTCATAAACTCTTTTTTTAGACATTCCTGACCCCCCGCTTGCATGATTCGCACTGATAACGCCACTGACTGAAAATAAATTCAGGCACTTTTTGCTTCCCCGGTTTCCTGCTCGATAATCTGTCCCGCAGCCTCGATCCACTGGGACGCACTCTTTTCACCCACGCCCTGAACAGAGGAAAGCATGTCAGGATCTGCAGCAGCAATCATGGCAATGCTCTTAAAACCTTCACTAAAGAGACGCTCCGCCGTTGCTTCTCCGACACCCGGGATCTTCATAAGAGATTTATATCCCTCTTCCTCCTGTACTGCAGCCATGGATTCACTTTTTACGTCAATTCTCCACCCTGTCAATTTAACGGCCAATCTGACATTTTGTCCATTTTTACCGATGGCCAGCGACAATTGATCATCGGGAACGATGACCTCCATGGAACGGTTTTCTTCGTCCATAAAAACCCGGTTAACCTTGGCGGGTGAGAGGGCGCTGCAAACATAGGTTACGGCATCCGCGGCATACGGCACAATATCGATTTTTTCGCCTCTCAGTTCCTGAACCACACTCTGCACCCGGGAACCTCTCATACCCACACACGCGCCCACCGGATCGATATCCTTATCCTTCGTTCTGACGGATATCTTGGCCCGCTTTCCCGGTTCTCTCGATACATTCACGATTTCGATCAGCCCTTCAGAAATTTCCGGAACTTCCACTTCAAAAAGCGACTTGAGAAATCCGGGATGCGTCCTTGAGAGAATGATCTGAGGCCCTTTTGATATTTTCTTTACGTCACAGACATAGGCCCGAATTCTTTCCCCCCTCTTATAGGTCTCCCTGTAAATCTGCTCCGATGTGGGAATGACACCTTCCGTGCGACCGAGGTTAACGATGATGCTTCCTCCTTCAAATCTCTGGACGAAACCATTCACCAGTTCTCCCTTTCTGTCTTTATATTCTTCATAGATATTATCCCGTTCCGCATCCTTAACCTTCTGAATGATGATTTGCTTTGCCGTCTGGACAGCAATTCTGCCGAAAGTGCTCGTTTCTATTTTAATGCCGAGGCTGTCTCCCCGCTGTGCATCTTCGTCGAGGTTTCGCCTGGCCTCTTCAAGAGACACCTGAACATCCGGATCCAGCACCTTCTCCATAACAGTTTTAAACTGGAAGACTTCTATTTCACCGGCGTCTTCATTATAGTGAGCCTCAATATCCACATGAGCCCCGAGCTTCTTCCTCGCGGCCGTCAACATAGCGGTTTCCAGTGCCTCTATAATGACGTTTTTGTCTATACCTCTGTCCTTACCCATCTGCTCTATCAGACGTTTAAGTTCCGGAAACATTTAAAAATTCCTCCAAATTTAATCGTCAGAACTCATATTCAAGATGTGCCTTCGCCACCAGATCTCTCGGTATACGATACGTCCTTCCCGCAACATCCACTATTAGAATCTTTCTTCCATTTTCATCCAGATAATCAACCAGTTTCCCCTGAAAATTTCTGATCCCTTCTATTTTCCGGTCAGCCTTGACGCGAACGTTACACCCCCGGTATTTCATGAAATCTTTATCCCTCGCAAGAGGCCGATCAAGACCGGGAGACGAAACTTCCAGGGTGTAGGGACCGGGAGGAATATCATGGACATCAAGGATATCACCCACCTGATGGCTTATTTCAGTACAATCATCAAGCGTAACCCCATCTTCCCTATCCATGAAGATTCTCACTATCCAGCGGGTCTTCATTCTCAGGCACTCAACATCGACCAGTTCCATATCCTCATCTGCAAGGACCGGCTCTATCAATTCCCTGATTTTTTCCTTATATGTTCGATCCGCCTTTCTCATCTCTTGCCCCGGCAACCAATTTTCCCCAGGCAGAATGAAGTTCCTGGAAAAAAAAAGTGGGCACAGGCCCACTCATCAAGAACACACGATGATTTTCCTGATTTTTTTAACACACAATATTTGTCTTTGCAAGAGAAATTTAAGACTTACAAGAGAAGGGGCTTAATAAAAGATTGGAGCGGGCGATGGGAGTCGAACCCACGACGTCCAGCTTGGGAAGCTGACATTCTACCGCTGAATTACGCCCGCTCATAGAGAACAATCAAGACAATTTGCATGGATACAAATTCGGGAACCATCTTAATCAACAGATACTTTTTGTCAAGGGTTTTTTCGCCCGAGTCTTATGGCTACCGACTTCCCATGGGCATCCAGACCTTCCATTTCTGCAAACCGCAGCGCATGAAAGCCATACCTTCGCAGGGCTTCATCCGAAAAATTAAGCACACTGGTCCGCTTCACGAAGTCGTATACTCCCAGAGGAGAGGAAAATCTTGCCGTTCCTCCTGTGGGAAGAATATGGTTGGGACCTGCAATATAATCTCCCAACACTTCCGGGGTATTGTGACCGAGGAACACCGCCCCTGCATGTCTGATCTTGTCCAGTATTTCCCATGGGTTTTCAACCATCAATTCGAGATGCTCCGGGGCAAACCGGTTGGCTATCTGAACAGCTTCCTCTATATTCCGGGTCAAAACAATGGCCCCAAATGCCTCCAGAGAAAGCTCGACAATGGATCTCCTGCACAGTGTTTCCATCTGGGCATTCACCTCGGACAACACCTCTCCGGCTAATCCCTCATCCGGTGTCAGCAGAACGGCGCTGGCCATTTCATCATGCTCCGCCTGGGCGAGGAGATCGGCGGCGACATGATCCGCCGCAGCTGTTTTATCGGCAATCACCACAATCTCGCTGGGACCGGCAATCATATCGATGGCGACCCGGCCGTAAACCATTTTTTTTGCTGCGGCGACATAGGCATTGCCGGGTCCGACAATCTTCTCCACCCCTGGAATCGATTCCGTCCCATAGGCCAGCGCCGCTATCGCCTGGGCGCCGCCGATTTTGAAGATGCGCGTTACACCGCTCAGTTTTGCAGCAGCGATTACAAGAGGGTTTACCAGCCCATCCCGGGATGGCGGCGTCACCAGAACAATATCTCGCACACCCGCAATCTTCGCAGGAACAGCAGCCATAATCACCGTGGACGGATAGCTGGCAAGACCGCCGGGAGCATAGATTCCCACGCGCTCCAGCGGCAATATGCGCTGCCCCAGTTTGACGCCTTCTTCATCCGAGAAAATCCCACCCCTGATTTCCTGTTTACGGTGAAACATCTCAATCCGTTCCGCGGCCACCTTGAGAACGTTCAGATCCTCGTTTCCGACCCGGCCCAGAGCCTGTCCGGTTTCTTCGGCAGAAACAGCTACTGTATCAGTGTTCAGGGTGCACCCGTCGAATTTTTCGGTATATTCAAAGAGGGCCTGATCTTTCCTTACGGCGACATCTTCGACAATGCCTTTGACAACCGACCAGATTTTTTCATCAAAAACATTGCCGCGCTGTTTGATCCTCCGGAACACTTCTTCAAAAAGCGCATCCGTCGTGCGAATAATGTTCATGTTATTCAGAAATCCTTTTTATATTGGCGCCGAGTGAGGACAGTTTCTTTTCGATCTTCTGATATCCTCTGTCGATATGATACACCCTGGACAGTTCCGTTCTGCCCTCCGCCGCCAGCCCGGCAAGGATCAGGGAAGCCGATGCCCGGAGATCCGTGGCCATCACGGGAGCCCCTCTGAGTTTCGAGACACCTTTGACCATGGCGCTGTTCCCCTGAATCACGATATCAGCCCCCATACGCATCAATTCACTCACATGCATAAACCTGTTTTCGAAAACCGTCTCCGTGATCACGGAAAGTCCGTTGCCAATGGTCATCATGGCCATGATCTGGGCTTGCAGATCCGTCGGGAAACCGGGGTAGGGAAGAGTTTTTACATCAATGCTTTTGATTTTTCTTTTCCCTGCCGCCCTGATACCCCCCTCCACGGGCGTAACGTCCATTCCCGCATCTCTCAGCTTTGCAATCAGGGCGTCGAGGTGTGACGGATCGCAGCCCAGTAGTCTGATATCCCCACCCGTAATGCCTGCGGCAATCATGAACGTCCCCGCTTCAATCCGATCCGGCATCACCGCGGCCTCGACGGAATGCAGACAATCAACGCCGTCTATTCTAATGACATCCGTCCCGGCGCCGGAAATTATTGCACCCATACCGTTCAGCACCTCGGCAAGATTGATGATTTCCGGTTCTCTGGCCGCATTCTTCAGGACCGTCGTTCCTTCGGCAAGACAGGCAGCCATCATGATATTTTCTGTCCCCGTTACGGTAGAAATGTCAAAATAGATCGTCGCCCCTTTCAGTTTACTCGCCCTGGCTTCCACATAACCATCTTTTAATTCCACCTCGGCCCCCAAATCCTGGAGGGCCTTGATGTGCAGATTGACGGGTCTTGCCCCTATGGCACATCCACCCGGAAGAGAAACCCTCGCCATGCCCATCCGCGCGACAAGAGGCCCGAGAACCAGAATGGAGGCTCTCATGGTCTTGACCAGGTCATAGGAAGCCTCACAATGGTCTATGGCGTTTGTATTGATTTCTACGGTTGAATCTCCCTCAACCCTGACACCAAAACTTTTCAAAAGCTTCTTGGTGGTCTTGATATCCACAAGATCAGGAATATTGTGAAAAGTACATGCGCCCGGTGTTAGAAGAGAAGCGACCATGATCGGAAGGGCCGCATTTTTTGCCCCGCTGATATGAACATCACCGCAAAGCCTCTCACCCCCGGAGATGACAATTTTATCCATCGATGATCCCTTCCTTCCTTCTCGCTGTAAAGGCCCTCTCAACACCGGCATAATCGGGAATGAAAGCAATATCATCATAGAGACTCAAGTCTTCCAGTATCTCTACGATCCGGCCTTTGTGCTCTGCCCCCATTTCAAGAAAAAGCCTGCCTCTTTCCTTTAAATAAAAAACTCCCTGATTCATGATGTCCCGGTGGAATTCCGTTCCTTTCAATCCGGCCACGAGGGCCGATCTGGGTTCAAACTCTCTGACACCCGGAGGAAGAGATTCGAACTCGTCCTCGGAAATATAGGGTGGATTGGAAACAATAATATCAAATTTTTCAGAAACAGGTTCGAAAAGTGATCCCCGTCGAAAGGAAATCTGAGGGTCAACACCATTTTCCCGGGCGTTTTTTATCGCAACCAGAAGCGCACCCTGAGAAATATCGGTTGCCACAATCCGTGCGTTTTTCAATTCAGATGCCAGCGCCACACTGATGGCGCCGCTGCCCGTACCGATTTCGAGGATCACAAGATATTTGCAATCCCTGGTTGAATATTCCCTGAGAATCGCTTCAACCAGTATCTCCGTTTCCGGCCTGGGAATAAGAACCTCCCTGCTCACCTCAAAAGAAAGAGACCAGAATTCTTTCTGCCCGATGATATAGGCAACAGGCTCCCCGGCACGGCGCCTGGCAACCCAGCCGTTAAATTGATGAAGCTCCTCTTCGGTCAGCATCTTTTCCGAATGGGCATAAAGATTGAGACGATCCGTTTTTAGAAAATGGGATAAAAGAACCTCCGCATCAAGTCTCGGCGTGCCAGAACCATGACGTTTCAGATCCAGTGTCGCGCAGTTAAGAACGCTCCGGATGTCCATGTAGCTTGCACCATGCCCCTAAAACTCTTTTTCCTGCTAACCGGTGGACTGTTTCAGGGCTTCAGCCTGGAAATAGGTCGAGAGGGCATTGATGGCAACCTGAATGTCTCCATCAAGAAAGTTTTCCAGATTGTATAGCGTCAGTCCGATCCGGTGATCCGTCATCCTTCCCTGGGGGAAATTGTAGGTTCTGATCCGTTCACTCCTGTCTCCGCTCCCCACCTGGCTCTTCCTCGACTCTGAAATTTCGGCATTCTGCTTCTGAACCATCATATCCATGAGCCTGGCCCTGAGAACCTTCATTGCCTTGGCCTTATTCTTGTGCTGCGATTTTTCATCCTGACAGGTAACAACCAGCCCCGTAGGAAAGTGGGTGATTCTGACGGCTGAGTCCGTCGTATTGACACTCTGCCCGCCATGACCGCTTGAATGGTAGACATCTATCCTCAATTCATTCGGATCAATCTGGACATCAACCTCCCTTGCCTCCGGCAGAATGGCAACAGTTACAGCGGACGTATGAATCCGGCCCTGTGCCTCAGTCGCAGGAACACGCTGCACCCGATGGACCCCGCTTTCGTATTTCAATCGGCTGTATGCCCCCTTGCCTTCAATCAGGGCGATAATTTCCTTGAATCCGCCCATGCCGCCCGCGGGATTGCTGCTCACCACATCGACCTTCCAGCGACATCTCTCTGCATACCGGGCATACATTCTGAAAAGATCCCCTGCGAACAACCCAGCCTCATCGCCACCCGTTCCCGCTCTGATCTCAAGGAATACATTCTTTTCATCATTCGGATCTTTGGGAAGAAGGAGACTCCTTAATGCATCCTCCAGTACAGTCAGACGGTCCTTAAGTTGCGGCATCTCTTCCCTGACAATCTCTTTCAGCTCTTCATCATTTCCATGCAATAAGGCCTGTCCTTCCTCGATGCCTTTCTGCGTTACTTCATATTCTCTGAAGGTTTCCACAAGGCCACGGAGATCGGAATGCTCCACGGCATACTTCTGATAGAGCGCTTGCTTGTTGACAACATCAGGATCACTCAACAATTTTTCGAGCTCTGTATACCTCGTCTCAATGTCCTTCAGTTTCTCGAACATGGTATCCTTAATTTTCGCAATATATTACTTTGGGGGGAAACAGGCGCCGGACACATTGTCCTTTGCATTTAAATAACGATGCAATCTTAAGGAGAAATGGCTCCCTTAATCATCGACAGGCACCGGCGATAAAAAATGTTCTGTCAGACATTCATTGGTGGCGGGACAAGTTAGATCCTGAGTGATCGGAATCTGCTTACTTACAAGAAACGCTTAAGCGGATTTTTCGGCATACTTCCTTTTAAATCGTTCCACCCTCCCTGCTGCATCAACGATCTTCTGTTTCCCTGTCAAGAAGGGATGACATTGGGAACAGATTTCTACTTTAATCTCCTTCTTGGTTGACTTTGTCTTAATTACATTTCCACATACACAGGTAATCGTTGTTTCTGCGTATTCCGGGTGAATGCCTTCTTTCATGGTAAGTTTCTATCCTCCTTAAAAAACGATGTCCTCTTTTTTTCGCATCTTACCCCATATATATCAGGTCATGCGGGGGAGGCATTATATACAACCCGATGATAAATTCAAGCTATTTATTTATAAAACCGCACCTGTATCCCTATTGATTCATGGAATTCAGGAAGGCCTGGTTCGTTTCCGTCTTTCTGATCTTGTCCATGATAAATTCCATGGCATCCATGGGATTCATTTCCTGGAGAAGCCTTCTTAAAATCCAGATCCTGTTGAGATTGGTCTTTGGTATCAGGAGTTCTTCCTTTCTTGTACCTGAACGGATAAGGTCAAAGGCAGGGAATATTCTTCTGTCCGCGATCCGGCGATCCAGGTGAAGTTCCATGTTTCCCGTTCCCTTGAACTCTTCAAAAATCACTTCATCCATTCGGCTTCCCGTATCGATGAGAGCCGTGGAGATAATGGTCAGGCTGCCACCGTTTTCAATGTTCCTTGCGGCGCCAAAAAATCTCTTCGGTTTATGCAAGGCGTTGGAATCAACGCCACCGGACAAAACCTTGCCGCTCGGCGGAACCACTGTATTATATGCCCTGGCAAGCCTGGTAATGCTGTCAAGGAGAATCACCACATCTCTTTTATGTTCAACAAGGCGTTTTGCCTTCTCAATCACCATTTCAGCAACCTGGACGTGTCTTGTGGCGGGCTCGTCAAAAGTGGATGATACGACCTCTCCATCCACACTCCTTTGCATGTCCGTCACTTCTTCGGGACGTTCATCGATCAGGAGAACCATCAGAATGACTTCTTTATGATTTGCCCTGATGCTGTGGGCGATATCTTGAAGGAGAACCGTTTTCCCCGCTCTCGGAGGCGATACGATCAAACCCCTTTGCCCTTTTCCAATGGGTGTAAAAAGGTCCATGATTCTTGTCGATAAATTTTCGGGATCGGATTCAAGATTCAGCTTCTCCTGCGGATACAGGGGCGTAAGATTATCAAAGAGGATTTTCTCCCTGGATGCCTCCGGCGTTTCAAAATTAACCATATCCACCTTGAGAAGGGCAAAATATTTTTCGCCATCCTTGGGGGGTCTCACCTCTCCGGAGACGGTATCACCGGTTCTCAGACTGAATCTCCGGATCTGTGAAGGGGAAATGTAAATGTCATCGGGGCTCGGAAGATAATTATAATCCACAGCCCGAAGAAAACCGAAGCTGTCCGGCAGAATTTCCAAAACTCCTGAGCCGGAAATGACCTCATTCTTTTCGGCCTGGGACTGCAGGATCGCAAAGATGAGGTCTTGTCTTCTCATGCCGCTTGCGCCTGCAACACTCAAATCCTTGGCAAGATTTGTCAGTTCACTGATTGGCAATCTTTTGATCTCTTCGATATTCATGATGTGTTCCCTTGAATATTCCTTTCTTTACAAATTCCGAAACCGGAAAAACATTCATGTAAAATATTTTAATTCCTGATTAAATCGCATTATTTCTTGACGAAGATACGGGGCAGTGGCTCATGCAACGAAATATGAAAGAATACCGTGGATTTATAACAATGGGTTGCTCATTTCGAGCTTCAGAAAACGATCCAAAAGGAAGGACTTCTTTTTTACACCTTTCTAAATTTAACTATTCTTTATACCAACCCATGTATCATGTCAAGCATTTTTCATCTCAGACAGATCTGTTTTCCTTTAACATCATGAAATTGATCTGCCTTCCCGTCTTTCCAGCTTCGCCTCGATGAGAAAAAAAGATGTCTTTCCGGCAGGATGTGCAGATGTCTGCAGAAAATACATTCTCCGCAGGAATGCCTGCCTGAATCAATTGCCCTCTGTTGGCTGAGGGGAGATCCAGCATCCATTTTCCCTTTTTTCCGCACGGATTGAACGCGGATTTCCAGCTTCCATCGCCTGCCACCGCACTGAATACGGTCTCATCCACCTCATAGCAGCAGGGGCCGATTGCCGGACCGATCACGGCGACCATGTCCGCAGAGCGGGAAAAAAATGTTTCCGCAAAGGCTGTCACGGTCTTTGCGGCAATATTCAGAGCTGTTCCTCTCCAGCCTGCGTGGACAACCCCGATGATCCTTTTCTCCCTGTCTGCCAGAAATACGGGCACACAGTCCGCCGTTTTAATTCCGATGGCCAGGCCGGACAGGTCGGTAACGATGGCATCACATTGATGACTCTGATCCTTAAGAACGCTTATGTTTGCATCATCCACTATCAGAATCCTGTCGCCGTGAACCTGGTGAACGACAAAAAACTGGTCTGCACGAAGATTGAACGCGGATGCGACAATGCCCCAGTTCTTGCGAATCCTATCGCTGCCGTCGCCCTCGCGCACACTGAAATTCAGACTGGCAAAATGCCCCTCACTGACCCCGCTCCAACGGGTGCAGAAGGCATGAACAAGAAAATCACAACTATTCAGGGCGCCGGACTCCAGATATTCTATGGAATCTTTCTTTGAAAACCGGAACATGGGTCAGTCAAACTCCTGAATGCTTTTCCCCGATATGCGATTCAAAAAACCGCAGAGTTCCGACATATCATCCGGAAGAGGCGAAAAAAAAGATAAGGTTTCATCGGTGACGGGATGAGAAAAAGCGATCTCGCATGCATGCAGCGCCTGTCTGCTCATCTCCTTCAGCTTTGATCTCAGAAGGGGATGATTCACCGTATTGGCCCGTTTGGGACTGCCGTACACACCGTCTCCCACCACGGGATAACCGGCAGCTGCCAGATGCACCCTGATCTGATGCGTTCTTCCCGTCTTCAGATCCACCTCCAACAGGGTTGCGACCCCGTATCTCTCGCAAACACGCCAGTGTGTCAGGGCATCCTTCCCCCGCCTGCTTCCTGTCGACATCTTCTTCCGGTCTGTCGGATGTCTTCCCACCGGCGTCTCGATGATCCCTTCATCTTTTTTCGGATTTCCATATACCAGAGCCCTGTATATCTTTCGGACCTCATGCTGCTTGAACTGCAGGGCCAGTCCCCTGTGCGCCGCATCCGATTTTGCCACCAGAAGCAGTCCCGACGTGTTTTTATCCAGCCGGTGGACTATTCCCGGCCGCAGGACGCCGCCTATTCCGGACAGGTCTCTGCAATGAAAAAGCAGCGCGTTGACCAGTGTTCCCTGTTGATTTCCCGCCGCCGGATGGACGACCACTCCCGCCGGTTTATCGACCACCAGAATATGCTGATCTTCAAAAATGACGTTCAGGGGAATATTTTCGGGAAGGGCCTGATCGATTCTTGGTTCCCGCTTTTGAAGACAAACGACGTCTCCCTGTTTCAGCCTGTAACCGACCCTCGTATGGACATGATTGACCCGGACCAGTCCCTCTTCCACCACCTTCTTGATCTGTGAACGGGATAAATCCAGGCGCTTCCCGGAAAGGAAAACATCAAGTCTCGATCCCGCTTCATGGGAAAGGACAATAAATTCAAAGGTTTCCTCGTTTCGCATATCCACCGGTCATTCCGTCATGATGAAACGGCCTGTTTCAGCCCTTCTTTGATGAATGGATATTCCGCTTCAGCGATTGTCCGCAGGTCAAGCAGCACTTCCTCTTCCGCAATACGCGTAATGATCGGTACGTCCAGACGCCTCAGGCGTTCCTCCAGGTTGACGGGCGACAGGCGTTCGGACACGATGCGGATCAGAACGGTGGGAATGGCCTGAGTGGGGAGAGAACCTCCGCCCGCCATGGAAAATCCTTCCTTCAGGGACAGGGCAACCCCTTCAAGACGCTCACGTTTCAATATGGCCAGCAGTTTTTTTGCCCGTCTTGATACGTCCTGAACCGGTTCGGTCAGCATCCTCAAAACAGAAAGGCTTAAGACAGCCGCTTCCGGTTGCAGGTAATGCATCATCGTTCCTTCCAAAGCGGCCAGTGTCAATTTATCGATCCGCAGCGCCCGGTTCAGGGGGTTCTGCTTGATCCGCCGGAGTACGTCTTTCTTACCGAGAATGATCCCCGCCTGCGGACCGCCCAGGAGCTTATCCCCGCTGAAGGTGATGACATCCACTCCCGTTCCCAGTACGTCACTCACGGTAGGCTCCCTTTCCAGTCCGTAGCGATCCAGTTCCGTAAAACAGCCGCTTCCCAGGTCATGCATGACGGGGACACCCTGCTTTTTTCCTAAGGCAACGAGCTCGCGAATCTCCGCCTCTTCGGTGAAACCGACTATCCTGAAATTACTCGTATGGACCTTCAGGATAAGACCGGTTTCCGGTCCGATGGCTTTCTCGTAATCCGACAGGCGCGTTCGATTCGTCGTCCCCACCTCGCGGAGGCGGGCGCCGCTCTTTTCCATTACATCCGGTATCCGGAATTCACCGCCGATCTCAACGAGCTCTCCTCTGGAAACGATTGCCTCCTTCCCCTGGGCGAGGGTATTGAGGACCAAGAGAACCGCCGCGGCATTGTTGTTGACGACAAGAGCGTCCTCCGCGCCGGACAGTTCACACAGGAGTTTCTGCACATGGTGATAGCGAAGGCCTCTTTCGCCTTTCTCGATATCATATTCCAGATTTGAATATCCTGCGGCGATATCGGCAATTCTTGCCAGCGCTTCTGCACAGAGGGGCGCCCGGCCCAGATTGGTATGCAAAATCACTCCTGTCGCATTCACGACACGCCGCAGCCGATATCGATGCAACTCATCGATGATTTCCATCACCTGTCCGGCAACCCGGCTTTCTTCAGGCAGGCGGATGTCCGTAACATCTTTCTTTGCCTCCATGATGCTCTTTCTGAGTCCCTCGACGACGGAACGGCAGGCAGATTTCACAATATGTCTCGGCGCCTTTGCAAAGGCGCCATTCTTCTCCAGGATAAGCATCACCTCATCAATCTTGGGAAGGCTTCTCAACAATTCTTTTCTGTGATCATTCATCTTTTACAATCCTCTATCAATCCTGTCCGGTTTATGAAGTGATCCGTCTCCTGCAGAAATCACGAAAGTTGTTTACGGCAATGAAAAATTCCCTCATCATGATCACCCACATGTAGCATCCCCGCTTTGTCAGGTAGAAACAGGGGTTGCGATATCGTAAACCACCTGCCAGGAAAAAAGCAAGGATATCGGGCCACAGGAGCCGGGAAAAAACACCGCCGTATTTTTCCCTCAAAGCCGCTGCATCCAGTTTCATGCCGAATAATTTCATGAGGAAATCATAGCGCAGCCGGTCTCTCAGAGAAAATTCCCGAAAGGCCATGACGGGTATTTCGCCCTGATCGATGCGGGCTATGTATTCAGAAATGTCAAATGTGTTCGCATAGCACATCCCGTTCAGGTAGCCGATCGATCCGCTACCGAGACCGGCATATTCATCGTAATCGACAATATACTCATCGATCATGGCGGCTTTTTTCGAGAAGCACCACGCCGAGGAGAACCGATAGGGGGGAACCAGGCGCTCCGAAATTCGATGGTAGAACTGTTCTTCTTTCCCGTAATCGACCTGTCCGAATGTCCGGGCAACGGTATGCCGTGTCGAGTCGGAGACCATGAGGGGGTAATAGGTAATCTGATCCATCCCGATATCCAGCAGGATATCAAGGTCCCTGTCAAGTATGGTCATGGTCTGGGAAGGAAAATTGAACATCATATCGGCGTTGAGGGTGTCAAATTGCCCGAGGGCTTGTGACAAACGCCCGGCAATCATTTCGCCGCTGCCGTATTTTTCGTAACGATCCATATGTTTCAGGAGCCGGTCATCAAAACTCTGTATGCCCACAGACAGCCGGTTCACACCGATTCGCTTCAAGGCAGCCAGGTTATCGTCGGTCAGATGATTCGGGTTGGTTTCAACAGAAATTCCCCGCAGGGGAAATAATTGTTTGGCCAGAAATAGCGTTTCCTCCAGTTCTTCCATGAGCACGGTCGGCGTCCCTCCGCCGACATAGACGCCGCCGAAGGCATAGCCCAAATTTTTATAGAGGATCATCTCTTTTCTGAGGGCATTGAAATAATTGCGACACAGCTTTTCATCAAACACGGTACGATGAAAGGAACAATAGGGACAGAGCTGTTCACAAAAGGGAATATGAATATAAAGAAGGCATGATTTCGTGATATCCCCGGGGACAAGGGCCGGTTCTCTCCGGTCGTGAAAATTCATGGCCCTGGAGAATTCCCGTTTCGCTATTTGTGTGATTATGGCATTCAACAATGTTTTTACTCTTGACGGTTCCAGTGATATACATGCCGGGGAATAACAAACATCCATCAAATTATCAAGGGCAATCGAACGCTTCCATTCCCTTGAAATATCGAACAGGGGATGTTATAGAATTTTATAGCAGATTTTATCACAGGAGAGCGGCATGTCACACGGAAAAGTATTAACACTATGGAACGGTGAAAAGATCAATGAGGAAGAAACCCGCATTTTGAGAAAGCCCTCTTCCGAAATACCGGTTCCGTTTGACGAAGAAAGAAAAAGGGACATCAAGACCCTGATCGACACATTTCTGGAAAGGGAAGACGGAGTGGGGCTGGCGGCGCCTCAGATCGGCATCTTGAGAAGAATCATCGTCTTCAGGAATAAAGGATTTGATGAAAAAAGCTGGTCAAAAACCGAAAAAGACTATGATGTTCTTATCAATCCCCGGATCACCCAGGCCCGCGGAGACATGGTGACCATGGCGGAAGGATGCCTGTCCTGCCCGGAAATTCAGGTCGAAATCAGCAGGTTTCCCGAGATCAAGGTCCGGGCCTGTGATACAGCGGGCCGTAAAATAAGCAGGCGATACACGGATTACCTGGCCCGGATTGTCCAGCATGAGATAGACCATCTCGACGGAAAGCTCATCGTCGATTACGACGGCGCATTGTATATTCCAAAAAAGAAACAGGAATTTTTTGCAGCTTTTTTCGGTAAGAAGTAGACGTGAGATGGACGCATCGCCCCTGTCCCCTGACCTCCAATATCACCTGTCAAAAAAATGAACTACCCCGCAGCAAGCTACGGGATATCAAACCTGTTTTAAGAATCGATTCGCCCCAAGGGGCGGGGAATTATACCCTTAGAGATTAAAGTTCCTTTTTATTGTGCCGATAATGATCATAAAAGATCAATATTTCTACCCTCGGTCCGTTTATTGCAGATTAATGTCGCGAGAAGACAGGACGGCTGTCCTGATCAAGCCGGCGCATCATGATAAAATGCGATTGGCAAAGTACATCCCGCATACCCCTGCCGGGTAAGAGATGAAATTATGGGCATTATAAGCATTTCAGAGCTGAAACCGGACATGATCCTGGCCGACGATGTGAGAGATCGCACGGGCAGGCTCCTCATGAGCAGCGGCACTGTCCTTACCCCGAAATACATTAAAATCTGTAAAATATGGGGCGTCGTTGAGGCAGATATTTCAGGAATTTCCAGTGAAGACATGGAAACCTCTGCCATGAAAAGATTCGATGCGTCTACGATCGCGGCCGCAGAAGAGGCCGTACGAAAGCGCTTTTCTCACAGCGACATGGATCACCCCGCGGTCCGCGAATTTTTTCGCTTATGCACTTTGCGGACAGCAGAGGGCAGATATCCCGACCAGGACGATGTGAAACAGGAATTGCCGTCACAAACCCTCACACCGGACATTCGGAAAAAGAAACCGTCAGACATCGGTCCGATAAAATTCATTAAAGAGGATTCAAAGCTCTCAACACTGCCGAATATATTCAGGCTGATTGTTGAGGCAATATCAAAGCCCAACAGTTCCGCCCACGATATCGCAAATGTTATCGGCAAGGACCCCAGTCTTTCCGCACGGCTTCTAAAAATCGTAAACAGCGCCTTCTACGGTTATCCGTCCAGGATCGACACGCTGTCCCGCGCCGTCAATATCGTCGGAACAAAACAGCTTAGCACTCTTGCCATCGGAACCAACGTGATCCACATGTTTAAAAATATACCTTCCAAAATCATCAACATGAAGCTGTTCTGGAAGCATAGCATCCTGTGCGGGATCAACGCACGGGTTATAGCGGGCTACAAGAACATCCAGAATACGGAGCGTATGTTTGTTGCCGGCCTGCTCCATGACATCGGACGGTTGCTTTTATACAATTATGCACCCTCACAATCTTTTTATGCCATCATTTTGGCCAGGGACAATCAGGATCTCCTGTACCGTGTAGAACGCGAGATATTGAATTGTGACCACGCAGATGTGGGGGGGGATCTCCTGAAAAAATGGAAACTTCCCGTGTCTCTTGAGGACGCTGTCCGGCATCATCACAATCCGCAAAAGTCTCAAAACCGGATAGAAGCCGCTATTATTCATCTGGCGGATATCATGGCCAATGTCATGGGTACAGGATCGAGCGGAGAGATGCTTATCCCCCCGATGGATCATGACGCATGGGCGCAGATCGGTCTTTCTCCCAACATCATCCCCTTGACGATGGAACAGTCCGAACGACAACTGGAGGAAATCTTCGAATTTTTCTTTAACAATGAAAAACAACCTGAGAAAAAAAGATAAAATCGAATACCTCGAAAATCGTATCCGCTACCTGGAAGAAGTCGAGCGCTTTATCCTTGACATTCTTGAAATTGCCTCCTCTCTGGGTGATTTTCAAACCAGCATCAACAAGCTTCGAGACGCATCTGTTATTCTCGATGAAACAAGAACCAAAATACAGGGGTTAATACCTTTTGAAAGCATTGCTTTCTTTCTGGTCGATGAAGGAAGCAGTGATTTCATCATGACAAATATCTCTCCGGAAAGCCATCGATCCTATACCCAGGGTGAAGTTGACGCGCTCATCCATGAGGGAAGCTTCGCCTGGGCTTTGAGAGAAAAAAGGCCGGTCATGGCATCAACGAGAGACCATAAGAGACATATGGTACTCCACGTGATGGCCACATCGACCAGGATCCGGGGAATGTTTGTCGGCTTGTTGAAAAAAGAAAATAAAAGTATCCCCGATATTTCCCTGTCATTGCTCTCCATCATTTTGCTGAACAGCGCCAACGCTTTGGAGAGTTTTGAATTATACAGAACCATCAGGGAAATTAATACAAACCTGGAAAGAATAGATAACTACAGACTTCTGTTCGATACAGCACCGGACGGTGTTGAGGTCCTCGATTCCCGGGGGAATATTCTGGATTGCAATGACACGCAGAAGAAGCTTTTGGGCTACCGCCATGAGCAACTGATAGGAAATCACTCTTTGGATTTTTTTTCCGAAAACAGCAGAGGCGCCTTCACAAAGAAATCCTCGACCCTCAAAGATACCGGTTATCTGGAAGGAGAAATTGAACTGGTATCGGCCAATGGAAAAACCGTTCCCGTCTGGAGGAAAGAAAAAGCCCTTTTCGATGAAAATGATAAGTTCATCGGAACCGTCGTATATAACCGTGATATCTCTGTCCGCAAGCGGGCGGAAGAAGAAAAAAGAATGCTCGAATCCCGGCTGCAGAGAGCCGAAAAAATGGAAGCTCTCGGAACCCTCGCCGGAGGTGTTGCCCATGACCTGAACAATATACTAAGCGGTCTTGTCAGTTACCCGGAATTGTTGCTCATGCAGATTCCGGAGAATAGTCCTCTGCGAAAGTCCATCATGACCATACAGAGATCCGGAGAAAAAGCGGCGGCCATCGTTCAGGATCTTCTGACACTCGCAAGAAGAGGGATATTCCAGCCACAGGTTGTCAATCTTAACGATATTATTACCGATCACATGAAGACGCCAGAACATGAAAAGCTGCTTTTGTTCCATCCCCATGTGGCGTTTTCCGTCAATCTCGAAAAAAACCTGATGAATATCATGGGATCACCCGTTCACCTGTCAAAGACGATCATGAATCTGCTGTCCAATGCAGCGGAAGCCACCATCGAAAAAGGCGAAATCTGTATTTCTACGAGTAATTGTTATGTGGACAGACCTATCAGCGGATTTGACACGGTTAAGGACGGAGAATATGTAACACTGACGGTATCGGATACGGGGACCGGCATCTCACAGGACCATCTGGAGAGGATATTCGAACCCTTCTATTCAAAAAAGGTGATGGGAAGAAGCGGCACCGGACTCGGAATGGCTGTTGTCTGGGGAACCATCAAGGACCATGACGGATATATAGACCTCCATAGCATTGAAGGAAAGGGAA
>Ga0163209_1000112_pt1 | contig 31307 bp, 29 predicted proteins | sample Kivu_160m_FD_113538 | JGI IMG/M metagenome (GOLD analysis project Ga0163209, IMG submission 113538) | Freshwater microbial communities from Lake Kivu, Western Province, Rwanda to study Microbial Dark Matter (Phase II) - Kivu_160m | ecosystem: Environmental > Aquatic > Freshwater > Lake ...
ATGGGTTTTGCTTTCTTCAAAGATACTTCTATTAACGACATGTCCGAAGTGCGCTCGAGGTACTGGATGCGTCCCTTTACCCTCTCGATATTGCCCCTGACGTTGGAGAGCTCGCGCTGCACCTCTAATATATCTTTGACATTGTCCGCTTTTTTAAGCAGCTCCAGATACTGCGCTTCGGTAGCTTCGAGGTTGTGGAGCTGAGCCTTGAGATCCATATACTGCTCGGTAACATCCTGGCTATTGGCGGTCTGGTAGAGGACTTTCACAGCCATGGGCTTCAGCTTTGCCAGTGCTTCGTCAAACTTTTCGGCGGGCACCCTGATGGAAATAAACCCGCTGGGGTCCTCGTCATCTTCCGCCCGCTGGTTGGACGACACCACATAGCCGTTTAGCTGGCCTGCCAGCGCAGCTATCTCATCCTGAGTTTTACTTATGTCCTTGACTTCCAGGGTTAGCGACCCGGTTTTTACTATCTTACGGTCGACCGCGTCCGCGGTACCCCCTTCTGATGAATTTGCGCTATCTGCAGCAAATCCTTTGCTCGCCTGCCGTTCCCCTGCCGTATACAGCGATGGAGCTGGCGCCGGCGGTGTCGCGGACGGCGCCTTGGCAGAAGAACAGGCAAACGAGGTGACAAGGATAAGAACTAGACAAGCCACGATTACGGGTTTTGCTAAAGATCTCATTTCAATCTCCTGTGAATCATAAATATTTTACCGGATATATATTATTTTATTGAATCGCTTTTATTAGTATCTGTTGTGCTGCCGCTGACCGGCAGGGTTATCCTCGTGGTGCCGGAAGGCGGTGAAACAGGCAATCCAACATCTGAAGACTTATTTATGGTTGGCGGCGGATTCACCGGTTGAACCGGTGTGGTAATAGTCTTGGGTATGGTTGGTGGGGGAATTATATTTGAAGGGATATTAGTTTTAGGTTTATCAGGCCGAAAAAAGGGTGCTGTTTTATCCGGGTCCTGATGCGAGATGTCCGGAGGTGGCCTGGGTAATCCTGTGTCGGGACGGATGTTGGGCACAACCGGCTTCTGGTCAGTTGAGGGGATCGGCTGTACCGGTTGTATCTGGAATTTCTCATTGGCTCTCTTTGTCCGCTCGATTAATTCGTTAAGGGTTGGCTTTGCGGAAGCAGGTGCTTTATCAAGAGCGTTCTGTAATAGGGTAAGGCTCTTGGCGGCGCTGGCATTGATGGCCGTTTTAGCCCTGTTGACATCGGTGGCAGCGCGTGCCGCATTCACACCGGATGGTGGGGTTGTCGGGCTGGGAGTTTGTGACTCGGCCGGAAGGGTTGACGGTTTCACCGGGGAAGTTATGGTCGGTGCCGGCGGCACAGCAGTTGTAGCTGCGGAACCGGTGGCCCCGGTGCTGCCCGTATTGTATTTCTGCAGGGAGAGCTCCGTCTGCTCAAGCTGGTAGTTCATGCGCGCGATGGTAGAGGTGATTTTATCTGTTTTACCCTGATTGGCCATGATAGCAATCTCCTGAGCCCGCTTCTCGGCAAGCTGTGCATGCAGCTCTGCTTTATCGATATCCGAGAAGGTCAGTGCTACCCGGGTCTGTTCCACCGCCAGTTTGACCCCATAAAGAGGTTGGTCCGGCAAAGCTTCAGAAGATGCAGCGGCGGTGCCGCCCGATGCCAGGACAAAGACGAGGATGGCAGCCAGGGCGACCGCCCAACTGCGCTGCCAGCTGAAAATACTCGGCTTTATTTTAACTGGCTGCCTGCTTACGTAGTCCTGCACCCCCTGCAGCCGCACGCGTGCCCAGTATTTAAACTCGGGCCTGGGCTGGATAGGGTAGGCCCTTCGCTTAACGTCAAATGCCGTGCTGAGCATGGAATGAAGCTCGGCAGCATGTTCCGGATAGCGGCTGAGACAGCTTTCCAGGCTTTCGCCCGAAAGCAAGCGGTCAAAACAGTCGTTGAATACTTCTTCTATCTTTTTAGGCATCGATCTTACCGTATAGCAGCTTTCTCAGTGAAGCAACAGCGTTGAACTGCAGGGCTTTAACAGTGCCCTCGCTCTTACCCAGCGCTGTAGCGACCTCCGTTATGGATAACTCGGAAATAAAACGCAAAGTAGCCACCTCACGTTGAGCATCCGGCAGCTTTTCCAGCGCCTGTTTCAACTGAAAGACCTCGAAGTTTTGCTCCGTCATATACACAGGATCTCCGGAGCTGATGGCGCCGGCTTCATCCAGACTGGCTTTCTTTTCCTTGGATGTTTTCCTTACATGGTCGATTACCCTGTTATGTGCAATTTTAAACAACCAGGCGGTAAAAGGCAGGTCACGCCATTTGTATGATTTTATGGCCTCGTATGCTTTAATAAACACGTCCTGCGTTAAATCTTCGGCTTCTGCCGGGCTATGCACCCTGACATATATGTAGCGGTATATGCGGTCAAAGTGCAGGTCGTAGAGCCTGGTAAATGCTTCACGATCGCCATTTATAGCCTTCTGTACAATATGTTCTTCGTTTAACACCAGGTTTCCTCGAATTTACCTGGCGTCTATTATATATAAACGTAATACGTAATAAAAAGTTTATTTATCTGGCTGTAAATTGATTGCTCTGTGACCAATGAGAATGCAGAGCATATAATTGCCCGACGCAACGGGTGAAGGTACAATATTGGAAAATAGTTTCAATTTTGTTGCTAGCTGTTAAAGCCGCTAAATCAGGATACCTGGATTATTAGAAATGGCTCAACCGGTCTGGTTAGTAAAGTTAATCGAGTTAGGCTTTCCTCAGCGTTTCCTGCTTGCCCGTCTCACCAGGATTCGCGGCATCGGGAAAATACTGGAGAAATGGCTGTTCGACGGCGACGACATCATGTATCTTCCCAGGGACAGAGTAGTAGCTGTCGGCAAGGATGTGGATCAAACCCGGCAGATGTTTTTACCCTCGCAGGTCGTACATTATTTTATCGATAAGGCAAATTATCACTGGATCATGAATTTCTGCATCTGCCGTGAAAGCTCACATTGCAAAGATTATCCTCAGAATCTCGGATGCCTGTTTCTGGGCAAAGCGGCCCTGGGCATAAATCCCAGATTGGGCTGCCTGGTTACCAGGGAGCAGGCGCATGAGCATGTCAGAAAATGCCGCCAGGCAGGTCTTTTTCATCTGATAGGCAGGAATAAACTGGATACGGTCTGGCTGGGTGTGGGCCCGGGGGACCAGTTGCTCACCATATGCAATTGTTGTCCGTGTTGCTGCCTGTGGCGCTTTATTCCGCAGATAGAGCCCGGCATTGCCGGCAAAGTGACAAGGATGCCGGGGGTAACCGTCAGCGTGACGGACGATTGCCTGGGCTGTGCCACCTGCAGTTCAGGGGCGTGCTTCGTGGATAACATCAGGCAGGTTGGCGGGCATGCCGTCATCGGTGACCGTTGCCTGGGCTGTGGCAACTGTGTGGAGACATGCCCCAACGGGGCCATAAAGCTCGAAATAAAGGATGATTCCTATATTGAAAAATCGGTAGAACGCCTGGATAAACTGGTTAAAGTAGATTGAGGGTGCTGCTGTGAAAACGGATATGCGGGGAAGGATCTGCATGGTTACGGGCGCAAGCTCGGGCATAGGCAGGGAGACAGCCCTGGGCCTGGCCTACCTCGGCGCTCATGTGATCATAGTATGCAGGGATGCGGGGAGAGGTCAAGCTGCCCTGGAGGAAATACGGAGAAAAAGCGGCAATGATTCCCTCGAGTTGCTGCTTGCCGACCTGTCGTCCCGGGCGCAGATCAGGAAACTGGCTGAAGAATATAAGAAAAAACATAATAATCTGCACGTCCTGGTCAACAACGCCGGGGTGATTATGGAAAAGCGCTACCTGACGGAAGACGGCCTCGAGATGACCTTTGCCGTCAATTACCTGGCCTGTTTTTTACTGACGAATTTATTGCTGGACGTGATTAAGGCGAGCGCTCCCGCGAGGATCATAAATATGACATCCATGCTTCACAGAGCAGCACAACTCGACTTCGATAATCTGCAAGGGGAGAGAAGCTACAACAGGGACGTCAGCTATGCGCAATCCAAGCTTGCCGATATCATTTTCACCTACGAGCTGGCGCGGCGCCTGGAGGGCAGCGGGGTTACGGTTAACTGCGTATGCCCGGGTGGTGTAGCATCACACATATGGGAACGCTCCAGCAAGCTGATCCACGGCTTCTTCAAGCTATTCATCAAAGGTCCTGAAGAGGGGGCAAAGATACCTATTTATCTGGCATCGTCGGATGAAGTTGAGGACGTATCCTGCAGTTATTTTCAGACCGGGCAACATTTGAAGTTCTCTAAAGTCAAAGTTAGAGGCGCTGCCTGTAAAAGCTCGGCGCAGACCTATGACAGAGATGTTGCCGCAAGGCTCTGGGAGATAAGCGAGAAGTTAACCGGTATATCAAGCCAGTCGGCACCTGCTATTTAGGCGGGCCGTATTCAGTCCATCTTCCTGGGTATCAGGCCGGATTTTTTCACCCACCAGAATGCGAGCAGGGTGGCAACAACCGTCGAAACGACGAGCAGCGCTACATACCAGCCTACATCCCTGGGTTCCATGGCAAAGGCGGAATTGCTGAAGATGGTTGCCAGGGTATTGGGGACCAGTACAGCAGTGCCCAGGACCGTCAGGTAGGTCATCAGAAGAGCCATCCTGTTGTTCATCACCTGGAGCTGGTTATTATAGATCGATTGCAGGACCTCCAGTCCCGATGCCAGCACCTCGGAGAGATGCTCCGCAAGGCCGATCTGGCGGCTTACGTCTTCGGCGAGAAGTCCTACTCTTTCCAGGAGCTTTGGTTCGTCGGTCAGCAGGTTGGCATCGCCGTAGCGCAGGTCGTGGAGCACGTCGATGGTTTCCCATAAGGCGTTGAGGTAGGTAATCAACGCGTGTTTCATTCCGTAAATCTGAGGTCCCAGCATGGTGCGCGGTGTTTCCGGGTCCATTAAACTCTTGTTCAGGTCGTCGCCCTTCTCCTCGATCTGGCGCAGGTGCTCGAAGTTGCGGTCGTTGTTCTGGTCGATGATGCGGATGAGCAGCATAGTGAGCTTGTCTTCGCCTGAAGCATCCAGGGGGATTTTCTTGAGTATGGTGTCAGAATAGCGGCGCAGGCGGGTGAAACGCCGGTCGACCAGCAGCGGGTGGATCGTCAGGATAAAATTTCTTCTCAACAGCAGTACCGTGGAATGTGATTGAACGTCGATATGCTCGTTGATCCTTATCTGGATGGAAAGCAGCTTGATGCCCATTTCAGTGTCGTAGTCTTCGTATAATGTCCCGCGGTTATCGACGAGCGAACTGACGAGTCGACTGCTGAAGCCAAGCATATTGGCTCCGAGGTGCACATCCGTTTCAAAATTGGCCGTACGGTAATCTACCCAGGCTATGATGGAGTTTTGTACGACTTCGAAAAAACTGGCAGGTGATTCCGCATCCTCCATAAATACCGAGCCATCATGGCAGATGGCCACGCAGAACCATGGTTTTTGCAGGGATTCTGAAGGGTGCGCGGGACCCTCGGCACAATGATTATTCGGGGAATTTTGTATTTCAGCCATGGTCTACAGTCCCTTGTTAAATATAAACAGGGCCAGGTCTGCCATGCGGCAGCTATAGCCCCACTCGTTGTCGTACCAGGCGATTACCTTGACCATGTTGCCGCCCAGCACCATCGTCTGCAGTGAATCGAAGATGGAGCTGTTCTGGTTGCCCCGGAAATCGGTGCTGACCAGGGGCTCTTCGCAATATTCCAGGATGCCCTTGAGCCTGCCGTTGGCGGCTTCCCTGAAGGTGGAGTTGATCTGATCCACGGTGACCTCCTTACCGAGGTCGCATACCAGGTCGCACAGCGATACCGTGGGCACCGGCACGCGGAGCGCGATTCCATGGAGCTTGCCCTTGAGCTCGGGGATCACCAGGGACACGGCTTTGGCCGCGCCCGTCGTTGTCGGTACTATGTTCAGCGCGGCCGAGCGCGCGCGGCGCAGGTCCTTGTGGTACATATCCAGCAGCCTCTGGTCGTTGGTATAGGCGTGTATGGTGGAAAGCAAACCTTTGGTTATACCGAAATTATCGTTCAGCACTTTGGCGACGGGTGCTATGCAGTTGGTGGTGCAGGAGGCATTGGAGATGATATTGTGTTTCTTCGGTTCGTACTTGTCCTCATTTACTCCGAGCACGATAGTGATGTCCTCGTTGGAGGCCGGCGCCGAGATGATGACCCTTTTGGCTCCACCCTGGAGGTGGGCGGCGGCTTTGGTTGCATCCGTAAAGAGGCCGGTGGATTCGATGACGATGTCAACCCCGTAATCCTTCCAGGGGATTTTGGCCGGGTCGCGTTCGGCCAGGACCTGCGTCTTCTCTCCGTCGACTACTATGGAATCCGCAGTGGCTTCCACCTTGCCCGGGTAGATGCCGTAGGTGCTGTCGTATTTTAAAAGATGCGCGTTGGTCTTGGCGTCGGTAAGGTCGTTTATGGCTGCGATGTCGAGTTTATCGCCGTAGTGCTGGGATACAGCGCGGAAGACCAGCCTGCCGATGCGTCCAAACCCGTTTATACCTATTTTTAGTGCCATAATTCAGCCTCCTCTTGCGGATTTTCTTTTAGTGTAGGCGGCGGTAATCCTGGTCGACATGCCGCCGCGAACGTTCCAGTCGGTGATCACTTCCATGGATCTGGGCCTGACCGCCTTAACCAGGTCGTTGAGTATGCGGTTGGTCGAGGCTTCGTAGAATATGGTCACCGTCCTGTAGCTCGTCAGGTACAGCTTTAAGGATTTGAACTCGATTATATATTTATCGGGCACGTATTTGATGGTCACGGTGGCAAAGTCCGGCTGGCCGGGGTTAACCGGGCAGAGCGCGGTAAATTCAGGCGATACCGCCTGGACCTCATAGTCCCTGTCGGGGTAGGGGTTGGGCATGGCTATCAGCAGGCCGGGTTGGGGGCGATCTTTATATTCGAGCTTCAAATCCTGTATTTTTTTCAGCAGCTTATCCACCGTCATCCTCCTGCCCAGTAAACCGTTGTATCCCCCCGGGAAGTCTTTTTGCCCTGATTTTCAGCTACCAGGTATTGCAGGTGCGCCAGCGTTTCCAGCACGGCCAGCCTGCGGTCGATGGGCTCGAGTTTATTATAGGGCATTGTCTCGCCGTTGATAATCCAGGGGATCTCTTTGGCCACTTCGAACGCGTTTTTCATCTCTATCCCCATGACCTTCTGTATGTTCATCATCCTCTCGCGGTGGTGGCCGAGTATGCCGTCAATTTTAGGTACCAGGCCGCTGAAGACCGCGCCGTGTCCCGGAAAGACGAAGCGAACTTCGAGTTCGGATAAAGTATTAAGCGAGTTGATGTAATCTCCCAGCGGATTCTCGCCGGACTGCGGATGGTAGGCAACGTTGGGGACGATCTCGGAGAGCACGGTATCGCCCGCGAAGAGGTATTGCTTGTTGCGTTCATATAAGCAGATATGGCCGGGTGAATGCCCCGGCGTCAGCATGACTTCGAATTCGTAGGGTTCCAATGAGACCGTATCGCCCGCTTTCAGACTGGTTACTGATAACAATGGTGCGACATTTTTGAGCATGTTCATCGATGCCTCCGAGAGCATCTTCAATTCATAGTCGGGCACACCGTTGGTTTTGAGGAATGTCGTCAGCAGCTTCAAAAGGTTTTCGGGGTGCAGGTAACGGGAATCGAGCAGGCTATTTTCCGTCTCGCTTAACATGATTTTTGCACCGGAGAGTTCGGCTATTTTACCTGCAAGCCCGAAATGGTCGGGGTGCAGGTGCGTGATAACGATCTGGGTTATATCCTTCATGGCGAAGCCGCTGGCCTTCATCTCCTTTGCCAGCGCGTTGAATGATTCGGTGGTGTTCCACCCGGTATCGATCATCAGGTTACCGCTGGCGCCCTCGATGATATAGACATTGATGCTGTCCATGCCCACTCTGGGCAGGGGCACTTTGATCTGGTTGATACCTTTGAAAAGTTCCATGCGGGATTTACCTCCTAAACAAGCAGGGCGCTGCGCCCGGGGAATTTTGCTTTTGTGCCGAGTTCCTGTTCTATTTTCAGGAGCCGGTTGTACTTGGCCACCCTCTCGCTGCGGCAGGGCGCACCAGTCTTGATCTGGCCGGAATTTACCGCCACAGAGAGGTCGGCGATGGTTGTGTCCTCGGTCTCGCCGGAGCGGTGGCTGATGACAGCCGTCCAGCCGGCCTTGCGTGCCATCTCGATGGCTGCCAGCGTCTCGGTTAAGGTGCCTATCTGGTTCAGCTTGATCAGAATGGAGTTGGAGGCCTTGAGGTTGATGCCCTGCTTCAGGCGTTTGACGTTGGTGGTGTAAAGGTCGTCGCCGACGATCTGGACTTTGTTACCCAGTTTCCCGGTCAGAGTCACCCAGCCGTCCCAGTCGTCCTCATCCAGCCCGTCCTCGATGCTGATTATGGGGTACTTTGCTACCCAGTCCGCATAGAACCCGACCATCTCCGCCCCGCTCAGTGATCTTCCTTCCCTCGCCAGAACGTACTTACCGTCAATATAAAAGCTGCTCGCTGCCGCATCGATGGCAATATTGCAGTCCTGACCCGGCCTGTAGCCGGCCATCTCGATCGCGGACAATATGAGCTCCAGGGCTTCTTTATTGGAAGGCAGAGACGGCGCAAAGCCGCCCTCGTCGCCGACATTGGTATTCAGCTTTTTATTTTTAATAGTCGTCTTTAATGCATGGTAGATTTCGCAGCCTATCTGCAGCGCCTGGCTGAAGCTTTTGGCGCCCGTGGGCATGACCATGAACTCCTGGAGGTCGGTTGAGTTCTCTGCGTGTTTACCGCCGTTGAGTATGTTCATCATGGGGACGGGCAAAACACATGCTTTTTCCCCGCCGATATACCGGTAAAGCGGTTTGTTTGAAGAACACGCCGCCGCATGGGCAGCGGCGAGGGAGACGCCGAGGATGGCATTGGCTCCCAGTCCGGATTTATCGGGTGTCCCGTCGAGTTGGATTAATTTGTTATCTATATTCTCTTGGTTTGAGGCATCCAGGCCGAGCAGTGCGGGCGCGATGATTTTATCGATATTGCCGACGGCTTTGAGCACGCCCAGTCCGCCGTAGCGTTTTTTATCCCCGTCCCGCAGCTCCAGCGCTTCATATTTGCCCGTGCTGGCGCCAGAAGGAATGGCTGCGATGCCCGATGTGCCATCGCTGAGACGGACTGCTACTTCGATCGTGGGATTGCCCCTTGAGTCAAGTATTTCCCGTCCGCTGATGCTCTTTATTTGCATGTTACCTCTGGCACTCATCATCTTATTCCTTCACGGCCCTGCTGGCTGTATTTCATAGCTAGGGAAACAGCGTCTGCGGCATTATCGGCGAGTATTATGGAATTATCCATTTTACCCTCTTTCGACAGCGACCACGTTTTCAGACCTATCACCGGTATGCCGCATTTTAGGGCTATGGCTATTTCACTCAGTGTGCCATAGTCTCCATCTATAGCTATTACGGCCTGTGCCGTCTGCACTACAAGGACGTTGCGGGCATGTCCCAATCCTGTAGGAATCGGCAAATCCACATTCTCGTTGGCCGCGAGCGGATCATCGCCGGGCAGTATGCCGACCGTCAGGCCCGATTCCGATTTGGCGCCCCTGCAGGCTGCCGCCATGATGCCGCCGAGTCCGCCGCATACCAGGACAGCCCCCTGCCTGGCGATCTCTCTGCCGGCCTGCTCTGCGATTTCGATTTCCTCAGGAGAACACTGCCCGCCGCCGATAACCGCAATGATTGTTTTCCTGGAGTTGCGGATTTTTTTAGCGGTCAAAATTTATGTGCTCCTGATGAAGTCGTGTCATTATACAACCGATTTTCAGTACGGGCAATTGTCTGAAATAACAGAGCGATTGATATTGTGTAAATGAGCCGGTAAGCTAAAAAAAAAAGCGAATTATGACCTCCGGTTGTTTGTAGCCAACTGTCGAATATCTGCTGCTCGATCTGCCTTTTAGTTCAGTTACGCGGGGTAAATCACAATTGACTTGCCGGATTCATGATGGTAAAGTCGAATATCAGGCAGGGTCTTTGCAGGAAGCGGGATATATCTACTTCAGGTGCAGCGGAGGTTATTTATGGATATTTCATATCTGGCATTGCAGGGCAAAGTAGCGTTGGTAACAGGCGGCAGCCGTGGCATAGGGAAGGCGATTGCGCTCCAGCTGGCGGACGCGGGAGCCGACGTGATAGTCAGCAGCCGGAAGCTGCCTGATCTTGAAAAGACTGCCGGGGAAATCAGGGCGATGGGTCGCAGGAGCCTGGCCGTTTCTGCTCACAATGCAAAAATGGAGGATCTCAGACATCTGGTCAGCAGGGTAAAAGACGAATTTGGCACTATAGATATCCTGGTCAATAACGCAGGTGTAAATCCGGTGATAGCTGATGTTCTGCATATGGAGGAAGCGGCATTCGACCTGATAATGAATGTCAATTTGAAGAGCTACTATTTCCTCAGTCAGGCCGCCGCTAAAATGATGGTTGAACGTGAAAAAGGCGGCACTATTATAAACATCGCCTCGGTGGGCGGATTTCTTGTAGCGGCTGGTTTCGGGCCATACTGTATGAGCAAGGCTGCCATCATCGCCATGACCAAGGTGCTGGCTGCCGAGCTTGGATCCTACAATATCCGCGTCAATTGCATTGCGCCCGGCATTGTCAGGACAAAGTTCAGCGAAGCGCTGTGGAGCGACGAGCAGCTCATGGTTGAGGCGATGAAAAAAATGGCGCTTAAAAAGATAGCACAGCCGGAGGAGATCGCCAGGACAGCATTATACCTGGCCTCGGATGCATCCAGCTTCATGACGGGATCGACCCTGATCATAGACGGCGGCGCAGCACTCTGAATTTTTCTTGCCGGATTGCCGGTGTGGGAAAAAAGGTGCGTGAAGCCGGAAAATGGTATTACCTGCGGGAACGGCCGGTATTTACTGTGGTCAGCCGCTCCAGTATATGCTCGGCCGCTGCGGGATCGCGCTCATTCCAGATCATAACCTTATCGCGAATTTTACGCGCTATTTTAACCAGTGCTTCAGCTTCTTTAGGAGATAGCGATCCGTATACGAATTTAGCCAGTTCGATCGTTTCCGGGTTTACGTCCCTCATTAATTGATAACCCCGTTCCGTCAGGAATATCTTGACGGTGCGCTTATCTTCTTTTGAACGGCTCCTTTTGATCAGACCCCTGTCCTCCAGTTTATCGATCACCGGGCTCAGGGAGGTATTCTCAATAGGTAAAAACTTGGCCAGTTCGTACGGATACATGGCGTTGCCCGTTAGCAGAAGTATATACAGGGTAGCCCAGGTTGAATTGTTGAGCTGGTGGTCGGATAATATTTTTTCGTAAGCCTTATCAAAGAAGGTATACGCCTGGCGTAAGACAAAGGCAATTACATTGATGCCTTCTGGCAATACATATTTATCGATGCTTTCATAAAAACCCTGGTCTCTCTTGAAAACCCTGGATTTAGCCATTCTTACCCCTGCTGCAACGAACATCCATCTGCTGCTTATTCACCTTCTATTACCTGTCTGTGCTCAGCCGTTAATTTGCAATCTATTATAGACCAAATACGGATTATTTTAAAATCACTAAAATGCGATATTTTGAATGCGTTGACAAATCGTAAAACGGGGGGTATTATTGGTTACTAATATTATTACTAAATAATAATTTGGAGTGAGGCAATGCTTACGTTGTTGGATGGGGTGAAGATTCTTAGCATGGCATGGCAGTATCCTGGTCCTTATTGCACATTGCTTCTTGCTGATATGGGGGCGGAGGTCATCATAGTAGAGCGTCCCGGCGTGGGTGATCCGGGCCGCATTCTCCCTGATTTCTTCAAGGCGCTCAACCGTAACAAGAAGAGCCTCAGTCTAAATTTACAGTCAGACAAGGGAAAGGGGATCTGTTATAAGCTGGTTGAGCAAGCAGATGTATTTTTGGAGGGATTTCGTCCCGGCGTTGCCCAAAAGTTAGGTATTGATTACGAGAGCTTAAAAAAAATTAATCCACGCCTGATATATGTATCTATTTCGGGTTATGGGCAAGATGGACCCTATGCTAATTGGGCCGCGCATGATATAAGTTATCAAGGAGTTGCAGGGATGCTGGCTGATATCACTGCTGATGGAAAGGTTTCTACTCCTCCCGTTCCAATAGCCGATCTTTCCTCCGGAATGTTTGCCGCCACTGCTGTTCTGGGATCTTTATATCACAGGGCGCAAACGGGGAAAGGCGTGTATGTTGATGTATCTATGACGGACGGCCTGGTATCGTGGATGACTGTTCCCCTCGGCGTCTTTCTCAATCTGGGTTTAGATTCAATTCCCAATGAACCTGCTTACGGCATTTTTAGAGCTAAAGACGGCAAGTACCTGACTCTAAGTATTGCTTATGAAGATCATTTTTGGGTAAATCTATGTAAGATGTTGGGCCACGACGAACTAAAGGATTTGACACTGTTCGAAAGAAGAGGTAGAAGAGAGGAACTTGTCGCCATTCTTGAGAAGTCATTCTTAACCAGGACTCGGGATGAATGGATCCAACTGCTGATCTCGGCTAATGTAGCTGCGGGTCCCCTTTACAGTTATTCCGAGGTGATTAACGATCCTCATCTTAAGCATAGAAAGCTGTTCATGGAAATAGAAAAATCAGGGGAAAAACTCAAGCAAATAGCTCACCCCTTAAAATATTCTTCAATCTCAGTTAAAAAGGACCTGCTTCCCCCGGAATTAGGCGAGCATACCGTCGAAATTCTGTCCGGATTGGGCTATAGTGAAGCCGATATAAAGAAATTTAGCAGTGAAAGCGTTATATAGGCCGGTGCAAGGACGTGAGGTTATCGGTGTAGAAGCCTTTACCTGGAAGGATAAGAGCGCGCTATAGGGATTTGTAAGGAGATTCGGTCTGATTTAGAGGAGAATTCGATGCGTGACGGTAAGGTGCTAGAGGTTCATGATATTGTACTCCGCTTCGGTGGGGTGACAGCTCTGGACGGCGTATCGCTTGATGTTGATAAAGGGGAAATTTTGGGGCTGATCGGACCTAACGGCTCAGGAAAGAGTTCTTTGCTTAATTGCATAAATGGCTTTTATCGGCCGGATTCGGGGAAGGTCTACTTTGAAGGAAAGGATATTACACGTCTCCCTCCCTATAAGATTGCTCAATTAGGCATTAGCCGTACCTTTCAAGGTATTCAACTATATATAGGCATGACTACTCTTCAGAATCTCCTGGCCGGAAGGCATTTGAAGATGAAGTCCAATCCATTGGCAGCTATTACCTATTGGCCGTGGGTGCATCGTGAGGAAGTGGCACACCGGCGAGTGGTAGAGGATATCATTGACTTCCTGGAGATCGAATCGGTGAGAAACCGGGTGGTAGGGACATTAGGATATGGACTGCGCAAAAGGGTGGACCTTGGCAGAGCTCTGGCCCTGGAGCCGAAGATCCTTCTTCTGGATGAACCCACGGCGGGCATGAACGTAGAGGAAAAGGGCGATATGGTGAGGTTTATTCTCGATATCCGTGAAGCGATGCATATCCCCATAGTTCTGGTGGAGCACGATATGGAGATAGTGATGGACATTGTCGACAGGGCGGTTGTGCTGGATTTCGGGCATACGATCGCTGTCGGGAACCCCGAAGCAGTCAGGGCCGACCCCCATGTCATCAAGGCCTATTTAGGAGACGAGGAAGGGATATGAATAAGGCAACGGGAAGCGAACTCAGCACCCTGCCGCAGTATCTGAAAAGGAATTTCGAGCTTTTCCCCGACCGTGTAGCAGAGCGTGAGAAGGACTACGGGTTGTGGAAAACCATTACATGGAGGGAAGTCTACGAGCAGGTTAAATATATTTCGCTGGGGTTGGTCAGTCTGGGCATGCAGAAAGGAGATAAGGTCAGCATTATCGGTAATAACGAACCTGAATTATACTGGTCGATATTTGCCGTCAACTGCGCTGGTGGCGTCGTGATTTGCCTTTATGCCGACTCGATTCCCTCTGAAGTGGAATACATCATCAGGGATTCCGACTCGGTTTTTGTCATAGCTGAGGACCAGGAGCAGGTGGACAAGTTCCTGGAAATGAAGGACAGGCTGCCTCAATTAAAAAAGGTAATCTACTGGGATGCCAAGGGGATGTGGTTGTATGACGACCCTATGCTCATATCCTGGAAGGATGTCCATGAGTTGGGTAGAAAATATGAAGCTGAACACCCGGGGTTGTTCGAGAAGCTGATCGAGCAGGCGAAGCCAACCGATATAGCGGGTATCACGTATACCTCAGGTACCACAGGGGATCCCAAGGGCATAGTTGGGGATTACCGCAACATGATAGACAACGTCGAAAGGCTGCTTTCGGCATACGGGAACAAACTCAAGGAAGGAGCCCAGTATCTCACCTATATTTCGCCGGCCTGGGGTACGGAGCAGCTTTTCGGGGTAAGCCTGGGACTGGTACGTCCCATGCTGGTGAATTTCCCTGAAGAGCCTGAGACTGTTTTAGAGAACATCAGGGAGATAGCCCCGGAGTTTTTAATGTTTGGGCCCAGGCAGTGGGAGATGATGGTGCGGGTGGTAGAAGCCAGGATGCTGGACGCCAACTGGATACAGAGATCATTTTATAATTTTTTCATGCCGGTAGGCTATAAGGTTGCGGCCCTGAAGTCGCAGGGTAAGAAAGTAGGGCCCGGGCTGCGCCTATTAAGAGCCGTGGGAGAGCTGCTGTTGTTCCGTCCTTTGAAAGATAAACTTGGTGTGGGTAAAGTGAAAATAGCCATTACAGGCGGCACCAGTATATCTCCGGATATATTTTATTTCTTTCACGGCATCGGGGTTGAGCTGCGGCAGAGCTACGGCGCTTCGGAGGTGGGATTATTAACCACGCATTTCGACAATAAAATCGATTTCGATACCGTGGGGCAGATATATAAAACCGATCCAAAGTACGGGCCGCCGTTGGCGCTCAAGATCGACGCGGAAGGGGAAATCCTGGCCAGGGGCGGGTCATTCTTCCTGGGTTATTACAAGAAGCCCGAAGCCAGTGCCAAGAAACTGGACGGCGAAGGATGGTATCACACCGGAGATGCCGGCTATATCACTGAAGACGGTAAGGTTGTGATTCTCGACAGGCTTGAAGATCTGAGGATACTGTCGACAGGTTATAAATTCCCGCCGCAGTTCATTGAGGTGCGTCTGAGGTACAGTCCCTTTATACGTGAAGTAATTGTGCTCGGTGACGAAACTAAACCCTTCGTATCCGCCCTAATCGACATCGATCCTGAGACCGTGGGGAGGTGGGCGGAAAGGCGTCGCATTACCTACACCAATTTTCCTGAGTTGAGCCAGAGGGACGAAGTCCGCCAGTTGATCCGGGGTGAAATTATTAAGCTGGCCAGGAATTTGCCGGCCGAATCGAGGATTAAGAAATTTGTTAACCTGCATAAACCCTTCGATCCTGACGAAGGGGACCTGACCAGGACCAGAAAATTACGCCGCCATATTGTCGAAGAGCGCTACGCTGATATTGTTGCAAGTATCTACAAGGGAGATCTGGAATTCACAGCCCAGGTGCATGTGAAGTATCGTGACGGCCGAACCGGTGAAGTTACTACTACTGTGAAAATCAACGAGGTATGAGCAAATGGTACAACCAATACAGTGTATACTCAACGGCATTCTTTTAGGCGGTGTATACGCCGCGGTGTCCATAGCTTTTATAGTCATTTACCGAAGTACCAGGGTTTTCAACTTCAGCCAGGGTGAACTGGTGCTGGTAGGAGGCTTCCTGTGCTGGACGGTGCTGACTTACGCCCCCCTGCCGTGGTGGCTTTCGTTAATCGTCGCTATAGTGGCTACCGCTGGAGTGGGGCTTCTTTTAGAACGGCTGGCTATCCGCCCCCTGATAGGTCAACAGCTCTTTTCCATCGTGATGGTGACCATCGCTCTGGTACTTGTGTTGAGAGGGCTCGTTGTCATGATCTGGGGGACATTTCCCAGGAGATTTCCGGCGCTGTTCGGTAATACGGGAATTCCCCTGGGACCCTTCACTCTTTCTCCTTCATTGCTGTTTGGCGTAATAGCTGCGGGCCTGATAGTCGTCGGACTGTGGTGGATGTTTAACCGGACCAGGGTGGGACTGACCATGTCCGCTGTTGCTGAAGATCATCAGACTGCCAGTGCCTTGGGTATCAGCGTAAAGCAGAGCATGAGCATAGCCTGGGCCATGGCGGGGGGCGTCTCTGTGATCGCAGCCGTAGCCTGGCTGTGCGGACGAAGCATCGGCCTTCCGGTAGCGGATATCGGGCTGGTGGCCCTTCCGTGTGTACTGCTGGCGGGCCTGGAATCCGTGCCCGGCGCATTGGCGGCCGGCATTATCGTTGGGATTGCTGAGAGCTTATCCATGTACTACCTGGACCCGTTGACGGAAGGCGGCATGTCCCTGGTGATGCCCTTCCTTATCATGATGCTGGTTTTGATCATCAGGCCCGAGGGTTTATTCGGCTGGAAAAGAATAGAGAGGCTGTGAAAAAGGAGAGATATGTTACCATCCGGCACTTTCCCCGAAAGATATGAGCAGGATAAGGCAGTCATACGCACCCGTCTTCAATGGGGTCTTTTCATAGGGTTCTTAGTTTTTTTGTTCCTCTTACCTGTGTTTACATCGGATGCCACGTTAGGCATATTGGCGATAATGGGCGTATTTATGGTAGCGGTCCTCGGCCTGCAGATACTTGTGGGATATTGCGGACAGATGAATCTGGGGCAGTCCGCGTTTATGGGAGTAGGTGGGTTGATGGGGTGCCTTGCGGCGATGCGGTTCAACCTGCCCGTTGAAGCAGCTTTGATTATCGGGGGTCTGGCCGGCTCTGTCTACGGGTTAATCTTTGCTATACCGGCTATAAGGGTGAAGGGCTATTACCTGGCTTTGACTACACTGGCAGCACAATTAATTTTCAATTTTGTATTCACCCGCCTTCCCAAAGAGTTCTTCCTGGGCACGTATGGGGGATTTCCGGTTTCGTCGCCCAGACTGCTGATCGGGATCCAGCTTACTTCCCCGGCCAGTATGTATTATCTGATCCTGGTTGTAGTGGTCATTGCTGTTTTTGTTGCCACCAATATAACAAGGAGTAAGCTGGGAAGAGCTTTCATGGCCATCAGGGATAATGATGTCGCCGCTCAGGTTATGGGGGTTAACATAGTTTTCTACAAGTTTTTGGCTTTCTCCATCTGTGCTTTCTTTGCTGGCGTCGCCGGTGTGTTGTGGGGCTACACCATGCGTTATGTCGGTGTTGAGCAATTTACCCTGATACATTCCGTATTCATGCTGGGTATGCTCATCGTGGGCGGGCTGGGCAGCATTCTGGGTGCAATTCTTGGCACTGTCTTTCTGAGAACGCTGCAAGAAATTATTAACACTGTGGGACCCTCACTGGCCATGGCAATCCCGCAACTGGGCGCAGGAATCATTTTCGCTTTAATGAACTTTTTAGTTGGCGTGATAATCATTCTTTTCTTGATTTTCGAGCCCCGGGGGCTGTCTCATCGCTGGAGGATTTTCCAGAGATTTTACCGGTTATGGCCCTTCCCATACTAGACTGCACGCTGAAGACGGGCAATCGAAGGTTATATTGATGGAAATGGAAAAAGGGAATTTCGGGCAATTACGGTTCAGGTTATTAACCGATTACCCTGAGGTAAAAGGGGGTGATGAGTGAAAAAACTGGTCAATTAATGACTTAATTCACATGTTATTGAAGAAGGAGGTCAGGAGATGAATAAAGGTCAAAAGTTAATTTTAAGTGCAGTCCTTATCGTTTTACTTTTTGTTAATTTACCCTTTGTCTCTGCATGCGCCAAGCCGGTCCCGCAGGTAGCCGTCCATGAATATATAATTCCTACGTATGCGGATGTAACCGGGCCCTACTCTGAACTGCAGCCCATTATATCGCCCTCTAAAACTCTGGTATTCGACTGGTGGAATGAAAACGTGGGCAAGAAGCTGGGTGTAAAGCTGGTGTCGAAGACATACGATAACAGGTATGACACTGCGGAGTCAGCCTCGATCCATGCCCGGGCTGTGGTTAATGATAAGCCGATAGCCATACTCACCGAAGGTGCTCCCGGGGTTTTGCCTATTATTATGAAGGTAGAGGAGCAGAAGATAGTGGTTATTCACGGCTCACCCGGATCGGGCTTCTTCAATGTGACGGAGGGGTTTGTTTTCTGCCCGCTGCGTGACTGGGCGACGCTTGCCACGGGCTCCTTCGAATGGTTCTGCGAAGACTACTGGAAAAAACCGCAGAAACCGCGTGTTGTCCTGACGATATTTGAAGGTGTGGCCGGCAAGGACATTGCCACACCAATCCTTATGTGGGAAAAGACTTACCCCAAGGCGGAATATGCCTTTAATGGAGAAGTCCAGTGGCATCCGGCCAACCCGGTCGACCTGTCAGGACTGGTAAGGAAGATTGTGGAAGAGGGGAAGCCGGACCTGATTTCCTTTGCAGGGACTGCGGTTGGATCGGCTGCGTTTTACAGTGCCATGCAGGAGCTGGGGTATTTACACAAGGTACCTATTTTGAACCCTCCGAATGTATCTTTGACCGCATTGTCCGAGATGCTGGGCGCCGACAAGCTGGAGGGAGACTTTGAATACAACGGCATAAACTACTCACCCGGAACCGAGGCGGAGAAGATTTTTATGAATAATATCAACAAATATCGTCCCGGGACCCCATGGGGAGGCATCGGCAGCCAGTTTAGCTTTCAAGTCTATCTGCTGACCAGGGCTGTAGAGCGGGCTGTAGCCAATGTGGGGTCTGATAATCTAACAGGCCAGGCGCTTTACGATGTGCTTAACAAGGGTGAGTTCAAGGCAGACGAACTCTACGGCCTGACCGGGGACATAAAGTTCAATCCCCAGGACAGGCTGGCCGGCATAAGAACCGTGTATGTCTATCAGATGAAAGACGGGAAACCGCAGATGGTGGGGCAGCATGCATTGTCTGACGTTACATTGTCGCTCAAGAAATGGTGAGGCAGAAGCTGGAGGAAGGTTTAGTCATAAATCTGGACATGTGCCGGTGAAGAGCCGGCACATGTCCAGAGGGTTGTAAGCATATGTTGAAGTTGAACAATATCGAAGTAATGTATCAGGGCACCATCCTGGTCCTGAAAGGAGTAACCATGGAGGTGCCTGAGGGTGCCATAGTAACTCTTGTCGGGGCCAACGGGGCGGGCAAGACTACCACCTTGAAGGCTATTTCAGGGCTGCTCGCGGTTGAGGAAGGTGAGGTCACAGATGGGAGCATAGAGTTTAACGGTCAACGTATAGACCATGCAGAGCCGTCTGATACTGTGCGGATGGGGATCCTGCAGGTTGTGGAAGGTAGAAGGGTTCTGGAGCATCTTACCGTGGACCAGAACCTGAAGGTCGGAAGCCACCTTCGCCATGACACTCAGGGCATTAAAAGGGATTTAGCTAAGGTTTACGAATACTTTCCTACCCTTACGAGACTGAGAAATAAAGTTTCCGGCTGGCTTTCCGGAGGTGAACAGCAGATGATGGTCATAGGCAGGGCTCTTATGGCCAAGCCTAAGATGATGCTTCTCGACGAACCGTCACTGGGGCTGTCTCCGATCTCAGTGAAGGAAATTTTCCACGCGCTGCGGCTTGTTAACAGTGAAGAGAAGATAAGCATGCTCCTTGTGGAACAGAATGCCAGAATAGCGCTGCAGTTCGCTCAATACGGCTATGTACTCGAGAACGGGCGGGTTGTTTTAGATGGGCCCTCCTCCAAGTTAAGGGAAAATGAGGATATCAAGGAGTTCTATTTAGGGCTAAGCCGGGTAGGCGAGAGAAAAAGCTATAAAGCCATAAAACATTATAAAAGACGCAAAAGATGGCTGGGCTAGTGCCGCGGGTAGATTTGTGATTGCCCGGTAGTTTTGAGACTAAGCCTTAACTGTCGAGTCGATGGCTATCAGGGCGGCGCCTAAAGCTGTAGTTATCTGGGATTCCTCAGGCACAAGGATTTCGCAATCAAGCCTGCCGGCCAGCGCCTTCAAAACCCCTTCGTTCTTGGCGACGCCGCCGGTCATCACGAAGTCTTTTTCCAGCTTCACACTGACGAGCATCTGATATAACCTGGTGACAATCGATTCGCATAGTCCTGCGCAGATGTGAGGCCTGGGTACCGCCCGTGCGATCATGCCGATGATCTCGGATTCGGCAAAAATCGTGCATACGCTGCTGATTTTGGGCGTTTCCGGTGACGATGCGGCGAGCTTGCCGAACTCATCCAGGCTGATACCCAGTGTGGCCGACATCACCTCGAAGAACCTGCCTGCCCCGGCAGCACATCTATCGTTCATCATGAATTTTCTAACGCTGCCGTCCTCGCGGACTGAAATCACCTTGCTGTCCTGGCCGCCGATGTCCAGTACGGTCCTTGCAGACGGGAACAGCGAGTTGACGCCGCGGGCGTTACAGACTATTTCAGATGCCGCTTTGTTGGCAAAAGGCACGTTTATCCTTCCGTAGCCGGTAGCTACTATAAACGACAGATCGCTCATCTCCAGTTCGGCCTTTTCCAGGCAGCCTTTTAATACGTTTGAAGCGCTTATCGAGCTGTCGTACACCGAACGGCTTATATCGAAAGCGAGTTTCTCGCCTTTCAGATCGAGCACGACCGCCTTTGATGTAATCGAGCCGATATCGACGCCGGCTACATACCGAGCATTCATGTGGAACAATACCTCACTGTTTCAGGGCCATCCGGGCCGGTTGGTGAGCACCGGGAAACCGTATTATCTGCTAGTACCGTGGTTTCAGGGTTTGAATGAACTCGCCGATGCGCATCTTCATTCTATTATCGTCCCAATCCCTGGGATCTACAAAATCGCCGTTGATCTCTATGTACGGGATGCCGGCCCTGTCGAGCTCCCTGGCGCAGTACTTCAACGCGGCCGTGACCGGTTTACACGACTCGATCTTTATCAGGATTGCGCCGTCGGCGTTGTCCGGCGCCCGTGCCGCAGGTAAAAATGCCTCGCTGAAGCTCTGTCCCGAAAGGGATACGTCGGTGAAAAAGTCCACGCACATGCGGCATAGAGATTCAAGTGGATTCTGGGGGTCCATCATACCCCAGTTCCGGGGCGGGTGGTACATCTCCCATACGAACACGGCATTGTATTCCTGTTCGAACCAGCTGGTGAAGGCCGGGTTGAACCATATGGGATATCCGACCCACAGCAGCCTGTATTTTTCTCGCTCCACGACGCCGATGCCATTGGTGACCCGCTCTTTGACCTCATCCCTCAGGCCCCTCATATGTTCTACGGCCCATTTGGTGCCCCGGAACATAATGCCGACAGGCACATTGGCAAAGGTGTCTGTGGGCGACATCGGGCAGGGATGGGACCTTCGCAGGTCGTCTATTTCATACACGTATTTCCACATTTCGTTGGAATATGCTATGGCCTGCTTCAGTTTGTTCTGCTCGAGCCTCTTGCCGGTATGCGTCTCCAGAAACAGGATCATATCGCGAAGTTGATCCATGTAATAATCTACCCTGTACTGGTCGATTTTCTGCGGCTCTGCCACCTCCTGTCCGTCGGCGCCTATGGGAAATATCTGGGGCGGTTCCGAGGGGAAGGTGCGCTCGATGATAAAGCAGGGTACGTTGTTCCATTTGGCGAAGCTCTCATAGACCTTTGCCAGTGTATCGCAGGTGTTGCAGCCCAGCAATACCGCCGTCGGTCTCGGCAGCCCTCCCCAGGGAAGTTTTGCCTTGTCGGGCGCCAGCAAGGCACCCACGATACTCTTGGAGCAATAGCGGCACAGGTCTCTGAAATATCCCTCTCTTTCGGCAATCTCCAGGTAGTGGGGCATTACCTGCTTGGCGGCCAGGAGCGCTGCGTAGTTTATGGGGTAGGCTATGTACAGGTCCAGTGCCCAGTATAATTCCGTCCACGCGGGATTGGCGCCCGCCCAAAGGATGGGCTCATTCCGTTTGGCGACCTCATGCCCCTGGAGTATGTACTCCTTCAAACGTTTCTGCGCCAGAAAAGAGCTGTTCAGGATTTTCACTGCCCGCCGTTGTTCGGTGGGTTCAGCCTGCGGTGCCTTCTTAAGTTCATCCTGTTTCATAGTTACCCCTCAAATCGCCTGTTTCCGCTTCAATTGTGCCGGTTCTAAAGTAAAGTTTCAATGAAGGTCTCGATCCTCGTCTTAAGCCTTTCAGGAGCTGCTAGGCGCAGTTCCTGCATATCGAGCAGGAGGTGAGGTATACCCAGTTTATCCAGCATTACTTTCTGATCAGGGTAATGCCATCCCACACCATCCTCCCATCGTAATATCCAGAAAATTACGCCGGCGGCGTTGGCCTCTTTCACTTTTTCGATGACGTACTGGTCGAAGTCACCCGTGGGGATTGCCACAGGGCTGGGACGCCTGTAAATGAGGTGCTCCGCCAGCGCCTGCAGCGGGCTTGAGTTGGAGTCCAGGACCACATCCTGGTCAAAATACGCCGATCCGTTCAGCAGCGTGTCGGTCACCACGGTGGCACCTGCTTCCTCGATCATATCGATTACGCTGAGGTCGTCCTGGATACTGCCGGCGAGGGCGATGCGGACAGTGGGTTTGCGCGGTTTCCTGCGGGCGGACTGATCCAGGTATTCCTGCATCAGGCGATTATGCTCCTTCTTCGACATCCAGAAGCCGGCATTGGTGACCTGGAAGAATTCCTTTCCCGATATCAGCGGAGGGTCCTGCCTGCGCAGGTTGTCCACTTTCCTCAGCAGCTCCCGGTTTTTGTTATACAGATCGATGGCCGCAGCCAGCGCGCTGTCGGTGATCCTGACGAAGAAGGCATTCTCCAGGCGGTCCCTGACCCGCGTGAGCTCGCCTGTCATATAGGCGCAATCCCTGATACTTTTCTTTCTCAGTTTATCCAGCCAGAAGAGGTTCGCCGGCCTTATTTCGGAGAAAGCCTTAAATGTATAGTACAGCCTGATGGCAGCGTCCTCCTGCCGCGCTAAAAACCATCCGTCCAGGTAATCGTATTTACCCTTGAGATACAGGTCGAGCATGGAGCGGTAGCGGGGGCTTACGATATCTTCCAGGTAGGAGTTGGCGAGGGTTATTTCTTCATCGGGTGACCCCGTGATCCTTACAGGGACCAGGCCGGTGGAGTACAGAAGTTCTTCCGGTGTAGACAGGCAGGTATACCCGATGACTTTACCTCCCTGCCTCTTGTGATTGAGAGCCCACTCATCGCGGGAAGTATAGCATTTCTGCAGGGTCTCTAATGCTTCCACGGTTGCCCTCCTGACTCTTCAATTCCGGCCGATCTAGTATACCCGTTTCCGGTGGAGCATGATAGGATGCTATAAAAGATTATTATTTAATAATAAGATTAGTCGCTAATAATAACCGCTGTATTACGATTTGTCAATAGTATAGCAGGTTGTATTATAATTAATAAATAATATTATTATATAATATGAAATACCACCGGATCGGAATTTAAGGAGGTTAGCTGTGGCAATGATTACGGGGCAGCAGTATAAAGAGCGTATAGCCGGGCTTAAGCCGAATGTTTACATGAACGGCGAGCTTGTCGACCGTTTCGATAAACGCATAACCGGCGGGATCAACGTCATGGCGGCCACCTACGATTTCGCTTTCGACCCGGAGTTGAGCGATGTGGGCACGGCGAAGTCGCATTTGACCGGGGAAAAGATCAATCGTTTTACGCACATACATCAGTCGCCTGAAGATTTGCTTGCCAAGCAGAAGATGACGCGGCTGTACAGTCAGGAAATAGGCGGTTGCACGCAGAGGTGCATGGGCATCGACGGGCTGAATGCTGTCTCAGTGGTAACGTATGAGGCCGACCATAAATACGGCACCGATTATTACGCACGGTTCCTGGATTACCTGCGCTGGGTGCAGAAGGAAGATCTGGCCTTGAACTGTGCCCAGACTGATGTCAAGGGTAACAGGGTGTGGCGACCCGGGGAGCAGCGGGACCCGGACCTATATTTGAGGGTAATCGAGAAAAGGTCGGACGGTATAATAGTCAACGGGGCCAAGGCGCATAATTCCTGCTCGGCCTATGTTGACGAGCTGCTGGTGATACCGACCCGGCATATCGCTCCCGACGAATCCGACTGGGCGGTGGCCTTTGCAATTCCAGCGGACTGGAAGGACGTGACGATCATAAATGCCGCCTACTATCCTCCGAAGCGCAGCAAATTGCACGCTCCGTATAATGAAACGGGAATCAGCCATTCCATTACCGTATTCGACCACGTTTTTGTTCCCAATGAGCGTGTTTTCATGTGTGGTGAGACGGAACTGGCGGGTAAGCTCGCGCTTCTTTTTGCGCTATATCACCGGCACAGTTACACCGGCTGTAAGGCGGCCATATCTGAGATATTGACAGGGGCTACGGCGCTGGCCGCCGAGTATAACGGCATACATAAGGCACAGCATGTGCGTCACAAGCTGGCCGATATGATACAGGTGGTGGACCTGATTTATGCGGCGGGTATAGCCAGTTCGGTGAATTCGATAAAAGAAGGTTCCGGCACATATGTTCCCGATACCAATTATTGCAATGCCGGGCGCATGCTGGCGGGAGAGGCTATCTACGGCGAGTTTGAAGCACTGGCCGCTATCGCCGGAGGGCTTTGCGCCACGTTGCCGCATGAAGAAGATTTTTATAATGAGAAGACCGGGCCGTATCTCAATAAGTACATCATGCGCAATCCCGATATCCCTGCCGAGCACCAGCACCGTGCCTTCCGCCTGTTCCAGGACATAATGTCGTCGGCCTGGGGAGGGCACAAGCTTATAGATGCCCTGCACGGGGGTGGTTCGCCGGTTATAGAAAAAGTAGCCCTGTACCGTGACCACAACCTGGAGCATTCCAAGAACCTGGCGAAGAAACTGGCTGGCATACCTTTCAAAGGATCGACCAAGAAAATCGATCGCCAATCGCACGCCTGGATTTAGACGGGAAAGCTGGCAGATTTAAAAAAATTTCTCGCAGAGATAGACTGCCGCCATGGCATCCGCTCCGTGGGCATCGCAGCCCATCTCTTTTGCTAGGCGCGGCGTAGTGCAGGCACCGCCAATGATGATTTTCACCTGATCGCGCAGCCCGGCCTTGGTGATCTCCCCTATCGCGGCTCGTAAGGAGGCAACCATGGGCGTGAGCAGCACTGAGAGCGCCACGATTTTTACCTGGTGTTTGCGCACTGCTTCAACGATCCGCTGAGGGGCAACATCGGCCCCCAGGTCGATCACCTCAAAGCCAGCGGCACGCAGCATCATACCCACCAGATTCTTGCCGATGTCGTGGATATCCCCTTTGACAGTTGCCAGCACGACTGTGCCTTTGCCCTGAATATCAGTCCTGGTCAGCAAAGGCTCCAGCGGAACCAGCCCGGCTTTCATCACCTCGCCCGCCAGCACCAGATCGGTCAGGAAATATTCACCGGACTGGAAGCGCTCGCCCACGATCCTCATGCCGGCGCTCAGGCCCTCGCTCAGCACAGCGCGCGGGTCGGCTCCTGCCGTTAGAGCAGCGCGCACCTGCCCTGCCACTCCGTCGATATCCAGGTTGACAACCGTTTCCAACACCCCTTGTATGGCTTCATGTTCGTTCATTGAGCACCTCGTCGACTTCAATCTTATGTGACAGGATAAACCCCGTAGCGGTGGGTATATTCGATCATCCAGCGGGTGTTTTCGACTTTCACCGCATTGTGCGAGTTGGTCATGGCCATGATGAATCCCCCGTCCTGAGCGGCAGCCTGCAGCGCCGTCTTAACCGCTGCCTCCACTTCATCTCGCGTGCCCTGGCTCAGCACGTGGGAAATGTCCAGGTTGCCAAAAATGCACATCCGCTTTCCCAGTTGCTTTTTTACGGCCGCCAGGTCTATGTCGGCAGTCGGCTCCAGTGAGTGTACGCCGTCGAAGCCCCAATCAGCGAAAAGATCCAGCAGCTGGTTCACGTTGCCGCAGGAATGGATGATGATCTTGATGCCGCGTTTGTGAGCCTCTTCGGTGATTCTCCGCAGGCTGGGGCCGAAAAATTCATCCAGCACGCGTGGCGAGGTCTGCGGGCCGATCTTATGGCCCATGTCATCGGAATAAACGAAAGCCGGCATCCCGGCATCGGCCGTAGCGTGGATGGTCGCCAGGTAAATCGTCTCGTAGTATTTCACCATGCGCCGCACGAAGTCGGGGTTGCGTCGCAGCGTCACGGAGAAGGCCGTCAAACCCATCACCTGGGAGGCCGACTCCCACAACCCGGAAAACAGGCTGCCCATCAGGTAAATCCGCCCGCCATAGCGTTTTTGCAGATCGGCGAATACACGGTACAGCGTCTTATAAAATCTATCGGGGTCGGGGTGATGCCAGGCTTCCCATAGCTCCGGCGTGGTCAGCAATCCCTGCCGGTACATGGGCGTGTCCACATTTCCGTCCGGGTCGGCTACCAGATCGTACAGCTTACCCCAGATGTCGGTTGCCTGCCGGTTGCCCTTTAACTTGAAAATCGCCGAGTACATCAGCCAGGAGCAATCATAGCCCAGGGCGATGTCGGCCTCGAGTTTTTTGGACATAAATTTCTCCGTCTCCCGATTAAACCAGCCGATACTATTCGCCAGCGGGGCAGCCAGTTTGAATAGCTTTCCCGTCCAGCCTTCCTGGACCAGGCTTAGCGCAACGGCCTGGTCTTTCTCGCCTAGGATTTCGTAAATCTGGTTCTGCTCCTCGGTGCAGGAGAAAACAGGCACCCGGTCAGGTATTCCCAGATTGAGTGCGATTGCGGTTCGTTCGTGGCAGTTCATAGGTTACTCCTTTACAGGTTCTGCGAATGAGTATATGGTACGCCCTTCCCTGTGTCAACGACTTGTAAGCGTCCATAACATATTGGAGTTGCCAACTTTCCTAACCCAAGCTGTCCAGTTTTATGGGGTTCACTCCAGTGGCCTGGCACCCCGGGAATTCGTAGTTAGCGGTGGACGTCTCTATTTGTAATTAATATAATCTATGCCAAATCGAAGAGACAATTACGGTATTAAGTCGGATATTAACCCGGGTTCTGACCTTTCAAGCAAGAGGATATAAAAGAAGCCATGCATGAGCTTTTAGGACTGTTTGCCACAACAGAAGTCTTTATCTTTGTCTTTATGGAGATCGTCATCAGGATAAAAACTGTTCAGCGGGTAATCCGTCAAAAAGCTGCCTGGTACGATATGGTCTTCGTCAGTTTAATATTCGGTGGATTTTCTGTATTTGGTACATATACCGGTATACAATTACCTTCCGGGGCGATAAGCAGTGTTAGAGACCTCGGGCCTATGGTTGCCGGATTAATAGCTGGTCCGCTGGCCGGCCTGGGGGCGGGGTTGATCGGGGGGATACATCGCTATTCCCTCGGTGGATTTACTTGCATTCCCTGCGGATTGGCGACCGTTTTTGCCGGATTAATCGGTGGCATCGCCTACCTGCTTAATAAGAGGAAACTTCTGGGGATCTTCCTGAGCATAGTACTGGCCATTTTTGTTGAACTTCTCCATGGAATTTTAACACTGCTGATAGCTCGACCCTTCGATGAAGCCCTTAAGGTTGTCATGACGGCTATCCCCGCCATGATGATAGCTAATTCTATGGGTATAGCCATCAGCATTATCGTCCTGGAACGTATAACAGAAAATAAAGAGAGCGCATAATTTTGATTGCAGGGTGTTGGTTAATATTATTCATGATTAAAGTGCTGTAACCGCAACTATGCTAATAACTCTGGTTAATGGCTCAAGCCATAGTCACCTGCTCTTCTGAACGCTTTCCAGGACAACCTCATAAAGCTCGAGTTTCTCCTTCTTGAGCAGGCCCTCAATCTTATTCTTGATTGCAAGTGCTTTGTCCAACGACTTGCTTTGTTCCTCGTCCGAAAAAGTTATCTGGACCTTAATATATGCAGTATTTGGCCGGGCGTGTGTCATTTCTGCTTACCTCCTTTTGACTGGCCTTGACTAAACTTACTTCAATGTACTTTAAAGAAACTGAGTTTGTCCAGCCGTTCAAAGTTGTGCTGGGCATCTATCCAGCGAACAGTGCCCGAACGGCAGCGCATTGCTATAGACTGGGTCCACGCCCCTCCGCTGAAATAGCGCACCCCCTTGAGTAATTCGCCGCTGCTAATCCCGGTAGCAGCGAAAAACACATCGTCACTGCCTATCAGGTCCTCTGTCTTATAGACCTTATCAACGTCAACACCGCTGGCTATGGCTGTCTCTCTTTCCTTGTTATCACGTGGCCAGGCCTTGCATTGAATAGCACCCCCAATGCAGTGTATTGCCGCAGCGGAGAGAACCCCCTCTGGCGTACCCCCGATGCCCATGAGTACATCAACCTCTCTTGTTGGCAGAGCTGCCTCTATGCTCGCTGCGATATCACCATCGGAAATCAATTTGACCCTGGCGCCGGCACTTCTAATGTCTGATAGCAACTGTTCATGGCGCGGCCTGTCTATGACTACTACAGTAAGCTCGGATATCTTTCTTTTCTTGGCTCCGGCAATATTCTTCAGGTTCTCCGCTACCGGTGCGTTGATATCAATGCAGTCTTTTGCTTCCGGCCCGGTGACGATTTTGTTCATATAGACAAATTGCCTGGGCCAGTGCATCGTACCCTTAGCTGAAAGTGCTACGACGGAGATGGCTCCGGGCAGGCCCCTGGCAACTAGATTGGTCCCGTCAACCGGATCAACCGCAATATCAACCTTTAAATCCGAGCCATCACCAATACGCTCTCCTATATATAACATGGGAGCATGGTCTTTTTCCCCTTCCCCAATGATAACGATCCCGTCCATCGGGACATAGCCCAGGACATAACGCATGGCAGCTACCGCTGCCTCATCTATTGTTGTTTTATCACCCCTGCCCAAATGACGGGCAGAAGCCAGTGCTGCTGCTTCAGTGACGCGCACCAGCTCCATAGCAATGTTACGTTCGATGGGCCTGTCGGAATGCCTGGATTTCATATCAGCCTAAGACTATCAAAACAGCAATGAAATAGTCAAGGTAAATTTCGATTTGATGTGTGTATAATTTGACACTTAATTAAGCAGTTGATAGGGCATGTTAAACGATTGACGGGGGGTCAAGTAGTATGAGTAATAAGTTTTACTTAGCCTGACAGATTATAGTTATGGTACTTATGGTTGCCAGTCTAATAATAATGCTGTTTTTATTCAGTTATTACAGAGATAGAATGACGCGCATGGAACAACGGCAGGATGTGCTCCAACACAGGCTTGAGGTGATCAGGAGCGAGGGCGGTTATCCGTAGTACCCTGGCAGCCGTACGGCATGAAAGTTAGCTATATAAACCAGCACTTCTTAACGTCAATATTCAAGTTCAGGGAGTCAGTCCTTTTTATAAAAAGCACCCAGATCCAGACTGTTATAAAATCCTGCGAATTTGCGGACAATCTTACCTAGAATCTCTACCTTCAATGTAACTTCAATAGGAGTACGTCGGATATTAGTATTGTATTCTTCGATTAGACTTTGCAACTTTTGTGCAGCTGTATTATCCATCTTGTAGTATGACGTGTGCTCAATACTTGGTTTACCATTTAGCTCAATAAAGATAATTGTTCTTTCTAGTAAATTCTTCATAAGACTCATAAGAGTATTGGCAATTTTCTGTTGTTTCTTATACATAGAGTAATTTATAAGTATACCTTCTACTTTTTCAGGCTGTTTTTCATCGTTGACTGCAGGAATGAATATGGTCGGCTCTTCTGTGCTTTCGATCTTCTTCAACCCATAAATTAATGGATTTGCATGTTTATGCTTAGTATAAAACCGCCAGTGGAGTTTTTTAAATTCCTTGAGTACCTTCGCCAAATTACATAAAACGTTTATATTCCTTTTGTAGTGCTCATGGATGAACATTTTATCTTCCTTGGAAAAACCGGGTATATCCAACTTTGGATAACGCAAAAGAGTATACCAAGGAGCGTGATTAGTTAAGTTTTCAAGCTTATTTGAGACTGAGACTTTTTGGCTAAGAATATTTTGAGGAAATGCTGAAAGGTCCCTAGATAATGCGTAACACAGAGTAGCAAAGTCTTCTATAAGTTGGCAGACACGTTCAACCATCTCAACATAGATTCGACTTTCCAAAAATATTAACTCTTTTTCTGGAGTATTCGTGAATGGTTCACTTCTTGAGCGAATCTTATCAATTAATTCGCCGTGTTCCTTCAGCATAAAGGCTCGTGAGATGATGCCACATTCTCTGTAAGCCATCAGCATACAAAGCGCTGGTTCACCTACTTGGTAAGCAAAATGCTTTCCCTGATTTCCCTTTTCCATTTATAAATCAATAATAGCATTTAAGGTTATATTTTTCATTTTCTAATTAAATACTATAATTATTCCTATCTGAATATTGGGGGTGTGTTGATGTTCGGCCTGAGTGAATTTGATATTAAATTTCGTATAACTTCAGGTATATTTCTTTCTTCGCAAAATCCGGATCTTAGAACTTACCTGATCAAATTGCCTCCAGGGTTGCCAAAGCTATCGTAGACAATAATAGGGCTATCGAAAGAGAAGTCGAAGATATGATCAAGAGTAAAATAAATGCCCTTGGCCGTAATTTATGATCTTTTGTTAGAAGGGCCGGGGACTCAGACAACGCATAAATAACTAATACTAACGATGTTTCTTCAATCTATTTATATAAACATTAAGGGAAGTCATTTTGTAGTGACTTCCCTTATTTAGCTTAAATTATTAATGAGTGTATTATGATGGATTGTCGTGCTTCAGTTATATCTAATTATTACCGTCTCCTTTGAGCTGCATTATATGCTCCATACCCAGCACATCCTATAACTTGGCCGGCAGTAAATGCCATTGTCAACGGTATTCTATTTGGACCTGTAACCTGGAGTACTTGCCCTGCTACAACACGTGCTGCTTGATTTCCAGGATCATTATAGCATCTGCCAAAACTTTTTTTGAATTGCTTACCATCCCATGCCAATGCTGGAGACGCAGAAGAAAGCACTACTACGGTTGCAACAAGAATAGCTAGGAATATAATGAAAGCAGATCGTTTCATTTTTTCACCTCCTAACTTTCATTCATTATTAATACTATCATATATGAAATATATTGTCAATATAAT